>Ga0302310_10004165_pt1 | contig 10951 bp, 9 predicted proteins | sample III_Palsa_N1_2_FD_200451 | JGI IMG/M metagenome (GOLD analysis project Ga0302310, IMG submission 200451) | Peat permafrost microbial communities from Stordalen Mire near Abisko, Sweden - III_Palsa_N1_2 | ecosystem: Environmental > Terrestrial > Soil > Palsa > Peat permafrost | place: Sweden... | reverse complement strand
GGTGAGAGGAGAAAACATGTTTGCGGTCTTTCATATGGTCGATGGCATGAGCGCCTTCGATGACCGGAGATTGCCGCCGCTGGTTCGCAAAATTCCCCGAGCCGGTTCGCAAAAATTAGCAATCGTCGCCAAGCCATCTAAAACTTGCCGATTGGTATTCGTCGGGACTAGGCTTCACTCTCGGTCCCGTGGCTTTGCATCCGCGGGAGGAACGGTGTTGCCCGATGGAGACCGGCCAAAGTTTTCTCTTCGGATCATTCCGGCTGTCCCCGGCACGGCGCGAGCTGTGGGGCGATGGCGTACCGCTTACGCTCGGCTCCCGCGCCCTCGACATTTTGCTGGCATTGGTCCGCCGCCGCGGCGAGCTTGCGACCAAGAAAGAGTTAATGGACGAGGTCTGGGGGGCGGGCATATCGGTCGAGGAGAACAACCTCACCACCCACATCGCCACTTTGCGCCGTGCATTGGGCGATGGCGGCAACGGCGGCCGGTTTATCCTGACGGTCCCCGGCCGCGGCTATCGGTTCGTGGCTCCGGTGCAACTGATCGCAGACGGCGCAATCTCCAGCGCCGCGCCACCGCCGACGCCAATAACCGCACCCGTCAATATCCCCCTGCCCTTAACTTCCTTGGTCGGCCGGACCAAGGAAACGCGCGAGATCATCGCGCGGTTGGAGCGATCACGCCTGGTCACGATCACTGGTGCCGGCGGCGTCGGCAAGACGCGGCTCGCGATCGAAGCCGCGGCCAGTCTCACCGGGCGCTTCCCGGACGGCGTCTATCTGCTGGAGTTCGCGCCCATCGGCGATCCCACGCTGGTCACCGAAACTGTCGCGCGCCACCTGAACATCTCGCTCCCGCCTGGCTCGGATGCGACGAAGCTCATCATCGCAGCGCTGAAATCAGCCAAGGTCGCGCTGGTGCTCGATAATTGCGAGCACCTGATCGAGGCCATCAGCGATCTCATTGCCGCCATTCTCCCGGCGTGCCCTTCGGTTGCGATCATCGCGACCAGCCGCGAGCGCCTTCGGATCGGCGGTGAGAGCACCTACCAGCTACTCCCCCTCGAAATCCCGCCGCCAAGCATTGCCGCAACGCCTGATATCCTTGCGGAAAATCCCTCCGTCCAGCTTTTTGTCGACCGGGCCGCCACCGCCCTCGACGGCTTCGACCTCACTGCCGAGAACGCCCTGTCGATCGCGACAATCTGCCGGCGGCTCGACGGCATTCCGTTCGCCATCGAGCTTGCGGTGCCATGGCTACGCATTCTCCCCCCCGCGCGGCTCGCGTCCAAGCTCGACGACCGGTTTCGCGTACTGACCAGGGGAGATCGCGGAACCGTCCCGCACCATCAGACCCTCTCGAGTCTGATCGGCTGGAGCTACGATCTGCTCACCGCCGCCGAGCGCTCCGCTCTCGATCGCCTATCGATATTCCCTGCAACTTTCAGCGCGGATGCGGCCATCGCGGCGATCGGGCCCGAAATTGGTGACGAAAACGAGTGCTTTACCGCGCTCGCGGCGCTGGTCGATAAATCGCTGGTGCTGATCCAGCCGTCCGGCGTCGAGCAACGTTACCGTCTGCTCGAAACCACCTGGGCCTTCGCGCAGGAAAAGCTAGGCCCGGCGGGCAAGCTTGAAGTCCTGGCGCGGATTGCCCCCTATATTGCCGCGATCTTTGCTGAAGCCGAAGCTTCGTGGCCCACCACGGCAACATCGGTTTGGCGCGCGCGCTACGAGCCGGAGCTGGAAATCCTGCGCAGTGTGCTGGTTTGGGCCTTCGGCGAGGCCGGCGACACGGCACTCGGCGTTCGCCTGGTCACTTCGGCAAACTGGTTTTGGGAAGAGCTCGGTCTGGTCGCCGAGCGGTCGCGCTGGCTTAATATCGCCTGCGACGCGATCTGCGAAACGACGCCGCCGGAAATCGTCGGAAAGATTAGATTGGGGCTGAATTTCGCTGGCACCATCGGCCATGGTGGTGACGCTGCCCTGCTCCGCGAGCCGGTGGAAATATTCAGGAAGCTACAGGAACCGATCTATCTCGCGCTTGCGCTGCGCCAATTGGCCGCGATCACCATGCGCGCCGGCGAAGTAGCGGAGGCGGAACAATGGCTCGCCGAGGCCGAGGCGTTATTAAGGCCGCTCGGCCCGTCGAAACCATTATGTGGTGTCCTCGATATAAGATCGACCGCGCGTCTATTTGCCGGAGACGCTGCCGGCTGCCGCACACTGCTCGAGCAGACGCTCGCTCAGGCACGTGAACTCGACTATCCGCGACAGATCGAGGTTGCGACGATGAACCTCGCCGAGCTCGAATTCGACGAAGGCAATCTCGCGTTGGCAATTCGGTACCTCGAGGACACCATCGTCTCCTGTCTTGCCAGTGGCAATTTGCGATTTCTCTGTGGGGCAAGAACGAACCTAGCTGGTTACGCGCTGGCTGCAGGCGAAGTGGATCGGGCCCTCCTGCACGCGCGCGAAGGGCTTCGCCTGTCTGTGGGGATTCAGGATCGCTTCCTGGGCCTGTGCTGTATCGAGCATCTGGCGCTGATCGCGGCGCGCCTCGGCCACAGCGCGCTGGCCCAAAACCTCGCGGGGTTTGGCGATGCCCAATACGCCATGCTTGGGATTAGCCGCTATGGCGTGGAAGCCGCGACGCGTAATGCGATTAACGCGTTGCTTCCGAACGATGGATCCGATTCTCCGAGGGGAGCGGAAATCGTCGGACCCACTTCTAACTTCGATCTCGCCGTAGAAGTCGCCTTGAATTTCTGACTACGGCTCCGGTAGCACTACCACTACGCCGACAAAATTAATCGCACTCGAACAGGGCACTAGTAGGGCTATCTTTTTTTATGCAGATAGCCTTGTACGGTTTTGGTCCGTAAACAATTTCGCCCCAACAAGACGGTGTCCATGTCTTTCCACAGTAGTAGTAAGCCTTCGAATTGCTGGCGGTCGGCTGGTTAACAAAGTAAACCGCTGTGGCAGCTTGAGCTACGGCTATGTCATCCGGTTTGGTCATAACCACACCGAAGCGAACAATCGGTTGAACCGCGCTGTGCTTATTTAGTTCGGTCCATACAAAAAAAACTACCGCGACGACTAACGCTATAACTGCGCCAAAACCTATGATTCGTTTCATAAGCTACCTCCGTTGCGAGCATGTCCAGGTGTCCTAAAGAAAACTCCGCTCCGTGAACATAATCGCCGCTCTATTCAGGCTTGGACGCGATTACCATAAGGACTCAAATTTCATTCCAGGTAAAGAAGCTTTTCCTCTTCACCGCCGAAAATCGCGGACTCTCCTCTAGCCGCCGCGGCATAGCCCCGCGAACTGTCGCAAACCGCAGCGCCTCAACCCAGCCTTTTTGTGAATTTCTCCCACGCCACCCTGCACGAGGAATCGCATTTGGAATTCCGGCCCCCGCGCGAAGCCAGCAGCCAGCCCCTCCGAACCCAAGTCTCCGGCATTTGTTCCTAAATCATGCTATGCAGGCATTTCACCCGCACCGTTCGCGTGCACTTCGCACAGTCCGCACACCATAAAAACGCGCACGCGGCTGGACCGCAGCCGGCACCCGCCACCAGGCAACTCAGATGCAATAGTCCGACCCCACCCTTGATCCCCCCGCCCCAAGCGAGTTTGTTACTCCGATGAACGAACTCCCCATCGACAGCGAGTGGCCCAACTGGCTCCGGCGGCTACCCGCCAACCTCCGCGCCTACGCGCTGCTCGCCCGCCTCGACCGCCCGATCGGCATCTGGCTGCTCTTCCTCCCCGGCCTTTGGGGCATCCTGCTGGCTCGCCCCGGGCCCTACCAAACTTTCCGCCTGATCGCCCTATTCGCCGTCGGCTCCATCCTGATGCGCGCCGCCGGCTGCGTAATAAACGACCTCTGGGACCGCGATCTCGATCGCAGCGTGGCCCGCACCCGCGCCCGCCCACTTGCGTCCGGCCTGCTCTCAACCCGCCAAGCTCTCGGGTTTCTGCTCCTGCTCCTCCTGCTCAGCCTCGCGATTCTCCTCCAACTGAACCGCACCGCCCAGCTCCTCGGCGTCGTCTCGCTCCTCCCGGTAGCGCTCTACCCACTGGCCAAGCGCTTCACCAACTGGCCGCAGATCGTCCTCGGGTTCACCTTCGGTTTCGGCGCACCGATGGGTTTCATCGCCGCCGGTGGTGGCTTCACTCAGGGCTTCTTCGCCCTCTATGCCGCCGCGATCCTTTGGGATCTGCACTTCGACACCATCTACGCCCACCAGGATCGCGCCGACGACGCCATCGCCGGCATCGGCTCCAGCGCCCTCGCCCTCGGCCCCCGCACCAAGCCGTTCCTCACGCTGAATGCCGTGGCCCTGATCGCCCTACTGGCATTCGCCGGCCACGCCCAAACCCGCGGGCTTACCTTCTACCTCGCGCTATTCTTGCCGGCCGCCTTATTCGCCTATCAAATCCACACCATCGACATCGACAACCCAAAAAACTGTCTGAAACTCTTCCGCCTGAACCGTGAAACCGGCCTGCTGGTCGCGCTCGCGCTGGCCCTGGGATGATCGCCCCGGAAGATTTCGTTCTCCGTCACACCGCCTGGCAACGCTCCCCGCTGGTGCCCGAGATCGAACTCACTCTCGCCTCCGAAATTACCCCGATCTGGCAAGCGACCGAGTCCTGGCTCAAGCGCGAAGGCATCGAGCCGCCTTTCTGGGCCTTCGCCTGGCCGGGTGGCTTGGCGATGGCGCGCCACATCATCGATCACCCCGAAACCGTCGCCGGCAAGCGCGTGCTGGATTTCGCCGCCGGCTGTGGCATTGCCGCGATCGCCGCCGCCATTTCCGGTGCCGCGGCTGTATCCGCCGCCGAGATCGACCCGCTCGCGATCGCCGCCATCGGCCTGAACTCCGCCCGCAACCAGGTCGTTTTGGAACTACTCGCGGGCGACATCGTAGGCACGCTCAACCGCTGGGACATGGTCCTATGCGGTGACATATGTTACGAGGCGCCGATGACCCGCCACATTCTACCGTGGCTGCAAAGACTGTCTCGCGCATCGCAAGTCTGGATCGCCGATCCCGGCCGCGCCTATCTCCCGCGCCAAGGCGTCACGGAATTCGCTCGCTACGAGGTTCCAACCACCCGCGAACTTGAAGACCACGATTTCCGCACCACGCGATTATTGCAGCTCGGATAGTACCGTTCGGAACCGGCGTTCGCGAACCGCCGCCGCCCGAAACACAGAAAGAGTCTTCTTTTTGTGAACAAAAAGAAGCAAAAAAACTTTGGAAATTAGGGTCTATGATGCGCAGGTTTGCAGCCGGCGCGCTCCGATCCAGTCGAACAAAGGTTTTTTGCTTCTTTTTTTCAACAAAGATGCTTCTTCCTTTTACTTCAGCCAATTGCAACCCGCATGCTGGCCTTTGGCCGGCCCGCAGTATATCCTGACCTTAAACCAGGCTCGAAAACAACAAAGGAGAGCGACGTGCCCCGCTTCAACCTTGATGAATTCTCCCTGATCCCGCGATATCTCTCCCCGCTTGCCGCGATGATGCTCTCGTTTGCACCGCTGCCCGCAGTGGCCCATCACACCATCGCCATGTACGATAGTGCCGACCCGGTCAAACTCGCCGGCACCGTCAAGAGCTTTGAAATGGGCAACCCGCACAGTTGGCTCACCATTACGGTGCCGGATCCGAACGGCGGCACCATCGACTGGCTGGTGGAGTGCAATTCGGTTACGTTGCTGGAGCGCTTCGGCTGGACTCGTACCAGCGTGAAGCCCGGTGACCGGATCAGCCTCAGCATCGCTCCCCATTTCGACGGCATCAGGCGCGGCGAGGCGATCCAGGTCGTCACCGCAGGCGGTGCGACACTCGACAATGCCATGGTCGAACCGTAACTTCCGTCGCGGGAACATAGGGAAAACCGCTTGACGCCACTGGTCGCCTGCCTGTTCGGGACGGAAGCGTCCCGAGCCCTTGACCGGGTCTTGCCCTTGGTATTCGTATTCTGCGCCCTGCCGCTGATGGTTTTCATCGCCCTGGCCGCGCCCCCCGGCCAATCGCCCGACGAACCCGCGCACGTGATCCGCGCCGCCAGTCTGCTGGAGGGCCAAATCGTAGGTGCCCGCGGACCCGTTATCCAAGCCGGCGAGCTTCAGGAACCCACCGCCACCGTGCTTGCCAACGTTGCGCTTCCGCTGGTTGCGTTCGCCGGCACTGGTCGCGGGCAATATTACGGTGCGGATGCGCACGCGCTGGTACACCGGATTACCTGGGCCACGCGGCCGCATCGCGTCGACGCGCCCAACACCGCCAGTTACGCGCCTTTTCTCTACATTCCCGCTGCCCTCGGGATGGCGGCGATGCAGCTCTCCGGATATTCACCTTATGACGCCTTCATCGCCGCGCGATGCGCCGACGCGGCATGCTACGCTCTGCTCGGAGCCGTCGCGTTGTTCCTCGCCCGCCGAGGCAAATTGGTGTTGTTCGGCGTTCTGTTGCTGCCGACCGCTCTGTGGCTGGGCGGCACCGTGCACCCGGATGGACTGATGATCGGACTCTCGGTGCTATCCGCGGCGCTCCTTACGGGCGCCGAACAATCGCGCGCCCGGCTCTGGGCCGCCGCCATCGCGCTTGGCTTGGTAATCCTCGCCCGCCCGCCCCTAATCCCGCTCGCGCTCCTGATCGCCGTTCCCCTCGGCCTGCGCCGGTCGGCCGGTCCGGTCCTCACGGCGGCATTGCCAGGCCTGCTCTGGGCGGGATTCGTAATGCCGCGGGCCTCGGTACCATTCGTCCACGGCCGTCCCGCCCCAGGGGGACCGTTATGGTATGGCGATTCGCACCGTCTGTTCGCCGCGACCAATCCCGGCGTTCAAGCGCATATATTACTCTTCCATCCCGGCCTGATGCTGACCCTCCCGCTTACGACACTGCTCGGCGAGTGGCTGCGGCTGGTCGATGAACTGTTCAGGGTGGTAGGCCAGCTCAACCTGCGGCTGCCGGTCTTTATCGGAGCGCTGGGCGTCGCCAGCGTACTTGCGGGCGTGCTCGCCATGGGTCGGGACCCCGCCAATCGCCGCTGGAAATGGCTGGCCGGCGTCGCCGCCCTGACCATCATCGCGATCTACGACGCCCAATACATCTCGTGGACCCTCGTCGGTAGCACCATTGTACAGGGCGTTCAGGGACGCTATTTCTTCGAACTCATCCCGTTCCTCGCCCTCGCCGGCGCCCCCCGCCCCGGCCGCTCGTTCTGGGCGATCCCCGCTCTTGCTCTGGCCGCCTGCGGGTTCGTGGCGGTGCCCCTGGCGGTGTTGCAGGGGTATTATGTGAAGTGAAAGGAAGCAGGCGAGGGCTCCGCCCTTCGAACCCGCAAAGGGCCGAGAGGCCCCTTGACCCCGGGACTTTAGGTTAGGGGAGTGGCTGGGCCCACCGCCTTATTCCTTACGCTTCGCCCAAGCACTCCAGCATCGACGCCTGGATCGCGTCATTGGCTGACTTGCCGCCCCAGAGCACGAACTGGAAGGCGGGGAAGAAACGTTCGCATTCGGTGATGGCGATGTCGACCAGGTCTTCGAGGCTTTCGGGGCTCGCGGCGGAGAGGCCGCGTAGCAGGACCGAATGGCGAAAGATGGGGGTGCCGTCCTCGCTATCCATGCCGAAATGGCCGATCCACAGGCGTTCGTTGGCGAGCGCCAGCAATTCGTAAAGCGCGCCGCGCCGGGGGGTGGGCACTTTCATGTCGAAGGCACAGGTGAAGTGCATGGCGGAGATTTCGGGCGACCAACTGAAATAGAGGCCGTAATCGCACCATTTACCCGGTGCTTCGGCGGCCATTTCGCCCTCACTGCGGCGATCGAAGGCCCATTCGTTGGCGGCAACGATCTGTTCGAGCATGTCGAGTGGATTTGCGGCACGTTCCTGGGCGGATAGCTGAAGGCCGGACATGGCAGGGTCTCCCTGAATGGAGGAAGGCCGAAATTCGCGCGCTGCCACGGTTTGCAGGCTTCCCTGGCATCGCAGCATAAGCCTAGCGAGGCTTTAGGCCAAGCCGCAAGAGCCTTGTGTTGTGAAGCTGTTATTGATTCTTGTGAATCTGCGGCAAGCGGTTGATTTTGTGGGGACTTAAATTTTGGTTTCGTCCGGGGGCAACGGGGTCTCCAGGGCCGCGATGCGGGCTTCAAGGGCACTGATACGCGACTCGGCTGCAGCTGCGGCCTCACGGGCGCGGGTGGCGAGCTCCTGCACGGCCTCGAATTCCTCGCGTTTCACCACCGAGAGCCGGCGCAGCACTTCATCGATTTGCGCGCGGACCAGGGATTCGAGTTCGTCGCGGACGCCGGCGAGGAGGTCGAATAATTTAGGAAGATCGGCCATGCTGGCTCTCCGTGAAGGGGGTGAGGCGCAGAGTATCGCATCACTCGACCGTCAGGCAAATGTCGCCTCCGGCGGGATTGGCGGAACGAAAGCGGGAGTATAGGTTCAACTCATGATTCTGATCACAGGCGGCGCCGGCTTTATCGGCTCGAATTTACAGGCGGCGCTGGTCAAGCGCGGGCTGAAGACGATCGTGGTGGATTGGCTCGGGAGCGACGGGAAATGGCGCAATCTGGCCCTGCATCCGCCCTCGAGGATCGTAAACCCGGAGGATCTGGACGATTTCCTGCGGGATCACCCGCCGGTCGAGATCGTCTATCATCTCGGTGCGATCAGTTCGACCACCGCGGTCGACGGCGACGAGACCTGGCAGACCAACGTCGAGCTCTCGCGTAAACTGTGGCATTGGTGCGCCGCTAGGGGGGCGCGCTTCATCTACGCGTCTTCCGGTGCGACCTATGGCGACGGTGCCGCGGGATTCGACGACGATCCGGCGCTGCTGGATCGGCTGCGGCCACTCAACCTTTATGGTTGGACCAAACATGCGTTCGATTTGGCGGTGATGCGGGCGGTAACCGGGGGCGAACGCCGGCCGCCGCAATGGGTCGGGCTGAAATTCTTCAACGTTTACGGGCCGAACGAGTATCACAAGGGGTCGATGATCTCGGTGGTGAAGGTGAAGTACGATGAGGTCGCCGCCGGCGGTCCCGCGCGCTTGTTCCGGTCCGACGTGGCGGGGCTGGCCGACGGCGATCAACGGCGGGATTTCGTCTACGTCGACGACGTGGTCGATGTGATGCTGTGGCTGCGCGACACGCCCCAGGTGAGCGGGATTTTCAATCTGGGCACCGGCGGCAGCCGCACCTATCGCGATCTGGCCCATGCGGTGTGTGACGCGGCGGGGAAGCCGCGGTCGATCGAGTATATCGACATGCCGGAACGGCTGCGCGGGCAATATCAATCGTTCACGGAGGCGAGCATCGATCGCTTGCGAGCGGCGGGCTACGCCGGGCAGTTCACGCCGCTGGAAGAGGGCGTGCGGCGCTACGTGCAAGATTATCTGATGCAGGCCAACATTCATCGATGAGTGCACCGCTCCAGTTTCCGAATTTCGACCCGGTGATCGTGCACATCGGGCCCTACTTCGCTTTGCGCTGGTATGCGGTGGCATACATCGTGGGTCTGGTGGTCGGCTGGCAGATGCTGCGCCGGCTGGCGGTGCGGCCCCCCGCGGTGGCAACGCCGCTGCAGGCCGACGATTTCCTGACGTGGGCGACACTGGGCATCGTGGTGGGCGGACGGCTCGGTTATGTGCTGTTCTATCAGCCGGTTACGTTCCTCAACGCGCCGCTCACAATCTTCGCGGTCTGGCGCGGCGGGATGAGCTTTCACGGCGGCATGCTGGGGATGGCGGTGGCCATCATTTTGTTCTGCCGGCTGAACAAAATCAACGTGCTGGGGCTGGCGGACCGGGTGGCGATGGTGGCTCCGGTGGGGTTGGGGCTGGGGCGTATCGCCAACTTCATCAACGGCGAGCTCTGGGGCCGGCCGGCGCCGGACTGGTTGCCGTGGCGCATGATATTTCCCGGCTCGCAGGACGGCATACCGCGGCATCCAAGCGAGCTTTATCAAGCGCTTATGGAAGGCTTGATCCTGTTCATCGTAATGCAGCTGTTCGGCCGGCACGAGAGCGTGCGGGCCCGGTTCGGGTTGCTGACCGGGATATTCTTGCTGGGCTACGCGATCGCGCGAATTATCGGCGAGTTCTTCCGGCAACCCGACCCGTTTCTGGGGTTCTTATGGGCGGGTGCAACCATGGGTCAGTTGCTGTCGGTGCCGATGGGGATTGCAGGGATTGTTCTTATCATCATGGCATTACGGCAACGTGGCTGAACGGCTAGACCATTTCATGGCGCGGGCCAACGCGGCCTATTATGCCACGCATGACCCGTTCGCCGATTTCGTTACCGCGCCCGAAATCAGCCAGATGTTCGGCGAACTGATCGGAGCCTGGGCCGCCGGCTGCTGGCAAGCGATGGGTTCGCCCGCTCGGGTTCTAGTCGCGGAGGCGGGCCCGGGGCGCGGCACTTTGATGGCTGATGCGCTGCGGCTGGTGGACCGGATGGCTCCCGATTTATCCCGGGCGCTGGAGTTGTGGCTGATCGAAACCTCGGAGCGATTGCGCGCCAAGCAGGAGCGAACTTTGCCGCGCGCTCAATTCGTGCATGAACTTTCATCACTTCCCGAGGGTCCCCTGATCCTGATCGCCAACGAATTCCTCGATGCGCTACCGATCAGGCAGTTTTGCCGTACCGAGTCTGGATTTACCGAGCGTTTTGTGTGGAATAACGCATACCTCGAGATGCCCTGCGATGCGCCTCCACGGGATGCCGGCCCTGGTGAGATCGTCGAATGGGGTGAAGCCGCCGAGGCGTTCACGAGCGCGTTGGCCCGACGCGTAGTACATAGTGGCGGGGTCGGGTTGCTGGTGGACTATGGGCCCGCGCGATCCGGTCCGGGCGAGAGTCTGCAAGCGTTGCGCGGAGGAAAGCCGGCCGATCCATTATCGGAACCGGGAA
>Ga0302310_10004161_pt1 | contig 10953 bp, 8 predicted proteins | sample III_Palsa_N1_2_FD_200451 | JGI IMG/M metagenome (GOLD analysis project Ga0302310, IMG submission 200451) | Peat permafrost microbial communities from Stordalen Mire near Abisko, Sweden - III_Palsa_N1_2 | ecosystem: Environmental > Terrestrial > Soil > Palsa > Peat permafrost | place: Sweden... | reverse complement strand
TAGATGAACAAACCAACCCTGATCAGGGTGACAACGGGCAGGCTCAAGTGAGATTGGATTTCAATATTCTATCAAGATGAGCTTCATGTTGTATTTGAATGCTCTGAAACACTAAAAGAATTTCTTTCGCCAGTTCTATAGAGTAATTTCCCATCCTCAGTTTATTGATGATTGTATATTGGCGCGCCACATGTTCGATACCTTCACGAACGTGCCGTCGAACCATCTCAAGCTCGGTTTCACCGCTCATCATGCTCGATGGGATTGCGCGCGATCCTGAGTATCGCTTCGGCAATGTCTTCGGGTGAAAGGATAAAGTCAACGCACCCACTGGCTATCGCGCTGGCAGGCATGTCCGGTTGCACCGCTGTGTCGGGCTTCTGGGCGATCGTTACTCCCCCCACGTCTCTTATGCCACATAGAGCTTTGGCTCCGTCCCCATCATAGCCCGAGACGATGACGGCGACGAGCCTGCCATCCCAGTGCTGCGTCAGGGAGCGGAGGAAGACGGTGATGACGTCGGGCCATCCCCTCGGCTTGGATATCGGCCTAAGATGGAACTCACCGTCTAAAACGTGCAGATCACGTTTTGGCGGAATAATGAAGACGCAGTTTGGCCGAATATGCAGGCCGTCAGTGATGAGTTCAACCGGCATTTTCGTATAATGCGGGAGAATTTCATGAAGAAGTGTTGCTACAGTTCTAAGATGATTGACAATTATAATTGCGGCGCCGAGATCGGCGGGTAGATGCCGAAGTAAGCGTGTGTACGCGTCAAGACCACCCGCTGAACCACCGACACAGACCACCGGAAAGTCGTTGATCGGGCTGTTGGGTTTCATTGGCGATCATTTGGCTCCCTGAATTGCACTATCAGTAGCAGACTTTGCCATGTTTGCGCATCAAGATGCCAGTTGAGGGTGATTTTGTCCGCTGCTCGATCCGGGACCGCCGGCAATGACGAAGACTGAATCGAACTTTCGGTTCCGTTGCTACCGGGCCCCCCATTCAGGCTCTCCGCGCGAAGACGGTCGAGAACGAATGCACCGAGCCTGAAGCTATCGCCGCGGCAATCTTTCACAACCCGCCGTCAGGCCCCGCGCTCGATCGCCAAGCACGCTTTTTATTCGGGGCGCGCGGCAGGCAAGAAGTTTGCCATCAACCCTGGGATCGGATCAGTGGGCAGCGGTGCGGCATTAGGCCGGAAAGGCGGCTGAAATCAAGCTGCGCCAACTAACTGCGGAGGCGAATGGGCCGAAGATTGTAACCATTCGGTCTTACGCTGGACACCCATCGGGCGGACTTCCGCCAGAGTCTTCATATTTTTCCCGCTTAAGCCAGCAGTCGTTCAAGCGCGGCGGACTGCTCGGCGAATTTCTTGGCGTTGGCCTTCTGAAGCCGTTCCAAATTATGCAACTTCCATCGGATGCCTGGGAGGTGTTCCAAATGCGGCAATCCCAACGCCGGCCATTCCGGCCGCGTGGAGACGAGCGAAAGCAGGAATCGGCGCTCGTCCGCGTCCAGGCCCTGCTGTAGCTCACGCACCATGCGTTCGCGCACGGCGAGTAATTCCCCAAGCTCTACAGGTTGGATCGTCATGCCCCTGAAATTGCGTTCATAGTCCTGTTCGAGGTTCCGCAACGACGGGAATAGCACCTCGTGCACCGGCCGGTTATGGCAAGCCAAGTAGACGACAAAAGCACGGCGGATGCCGGGTGTGATGCCCTCGTGCGCGAAGAGCTGCATCACGTCGAATAGGTCACGAGGATGTTGCCGGTCCATCGCCGCGACCAGCTTACCGCCGTACATATCTTCCAGTGACACAACCGGAATTTCGAGGTCTGCCAGCAACGTCTCGCGGGCATTGGGTGTCAGCGAAGTGGTGCGTACCGGGTAGACGGTTCCCCGCATCACGAAGTTGACTTCTATTTTGACTTCGATGCCGCCGCGCCGCACCAGCAACTTGGTTTCGCCGGCGTCCAGTGCTGCAAGCGCGTGCGTTTGAAAGCCACGCTTATTCAGCCGTTCAGCGGATTGCCGCATTGCTTCGTTGATAGTTCGAAGCGCCTGATCGCGTGACAAGCTGTGGTCGGGGAAAACCAGGTCAAGATCAATCGACAGCCGGGGCATATCGCGGACGAACAAGTTGATCGCGGTGCCGCCCTTGAGCGCGAATGTTCCATCCACGAAAATGAGGGGCGCCACTTGCGTCAGCAAACGCGCGGTATCGAGGTAAACTTGGTTCATGGCCTGAGCACCAGCAGACCGTCGGCGGAGTTTGATACCCAAGGCCGGGCACTGCCTGTGGGCAATGTGGCAGCATCGAGCTTGCTCCTCCAAGGCAGCGATAGCTCCCGGCCGAGCAAGAGACAGAGCCGCACCGTCTTCACATTGGTGCAATGCTGCAGCAGCTCGCGCAGCACATCGGCCCGCAGACCATAGGTGCTTTCGGTAACTTCCCGCGCCTCTTGCAGCGGCTGCCGCACACCGACCTCGCTCAATAGTTCCAGGAGTGCACGCTCCGGCGCCGATACCTGGGGGGCGCCGTCTCGCTTCTCAAAAGGACTGACGTGCAACATCCTGTCGGGCTGCTCGTCGAAGACGCGTTTGCGATGGTATTCGGCGGGAAACCGTTCGGTGAACCAGTCGGGCAATTGCGCCGCGGTCCAACCATATAGATGCAGGACCGTCTGTTGAGGCAGATAGTGGCGCACGCCATACCAATCGAGCGCGGATTTGCCCCCGACGTGCAGTCCTGCAAGGGTGCGTTGGAGCATGACCAAACAGGGATGAAGTGCGAGCGTGTCGTTTGGGCGGCAGTAGATGCCCCGCGCCAGCCGCACGAGCCAGCCGGCGCGTACATAGTGGACAGCAAGGTCGGCCGATATCCCAAGCACGGCCAAATCCTCGGACGTCAGGGGCGTTCCCGGTGCCATATGAGTGTATAGAAAATTTAGTTTATTTCTGTGGATCGTAGCCATGCTACGATTATAGACGTACAACTAAGTAAACGCCACTTTTTCTTTTGTAAGCATTATCGTAGTATAACTACGATAATAGACATTATTCAAAATCTCGCCAGTGTACGCCGACGATTGTACCGCTGAGGAACCCTGCCCAAGCTGCTATGGCCGCCTAACCGCGCCGCCACGAGTGACGCCAGCATTATAGTATAGGAGCGACGGCAATAAAGGGGCGGAAGACCCAGCTAGCCTCACAGATCGAAGCGACGCAGGTCCTGATGCACCGCGCCAGCCTAGCACTTGAACCGCCAGCTTGCTTTTCTCCTCGTGGATAGGTTGGGTTACGCGGATCAGAAACTTGTAGCGTATTTCTGACAGGGAGGCGTTTGAATGCTCTGTCAGAATAGAGTATACGTTTTTCTGACAAAACCGGAGCCAGCGTGGATCTCAAAGCTGAAATTCGTAGTCGGATGGCGGAGCAGGCCCCCTTCGGCGTGTGGACGCCGACGGACTTTCTGGACTTGGGCTCACGCGGCGCCGTGGACCAAGCGCTCTCGCGCATGACAGCCACCAGCGACATCCGCCGGGTAACGCGTGGGCTGTACGATTTGCCGCGCCTCAACACCCTAAGCGCCAAGCCGACGAATCCCGATCCTCGCCGGGTCATCGACGCGCTCGCCCGGCGCGATCAGGCACGCATGCTAGTGGACGGCCTGACAGCCGCCAACGATCTGGGTCTCTCCGACGCTGTCCCCGCCAAGATCGCCGTGCATACCGATGCGCGCCTGCGCCCGATCAAGTTGGGCGCGCAAACCATCACCTTCAAACCGACCGCCCCCAGCCGTCTATATTGGGCGGGCCGCCCCGGCATGCGTGTCGTCCAGGCACTCCACTGGCTGCACGACATGCTGAACGGCAAGCATGAGCGGATCGCACGCCGATTGGAGTCCATCCTGGCCGATCCCGAGCATGGCCCCGCGATCGCGGAGGATTTGCGGGCGGGCATTACGAGCCTCCCGGACTGGATGCAGAGCTTTCTGCGGCCGCTGTTGGATCAATCAGATCGCGGTGCCGCTCAGGAAAAGCGATCCAAGCACCAAGTGGAGAAGCGCCTATGAATCCCGCCTTTCTGACGTGTCAAAACCTCTGTCCGGGGGCACTAGGAGGTAAATTCGCCAACCCCGCAAGGAGGTTGGCGCACCGGCAAGATTCGAACATGTGGCCTCCACTTTCGGACGGCAAAGCTTACAGCTGAAGGTCTTGCTGCTGGACCCGCTCAATGTCGTTGGGTTTGCTTGGATTGTGCATTTTCGCGAGGGCGCCGTCTTGCACCGGATTTATGGTCGGCGCGTTGAGCAGATCAGATTCCTTTCTGACGGTTCGCTCGGCGGCGTCCGAGATAGATTTGATCTCAAGGGCGCTGCTGTTGATTCCGGCCCGGTCGTTGATCGCGTTGATCAGTCCTTGCCGATCGTCCGTGACGACGATGGCGGCATCCTTGTGCCTACTCAGGCCGACGTAGAAGCTCGCAGCGTTGATCAGGTTGATGCGGTAGGATTCCGCATGGAAAATCGCCAGTGTCTCGGTCCTCCCTTGGGCGGCGTAGCTCGTCACGGCGTATCCATAATCGAAATGCTGGTCGGATCGTTTGGTCGGATCGATGGTGACGGTTTTGCCGTTGTCCATGATCAGTTCGACTTGACGGCCGGCGATCTTGGAGACGGTTCCGAATTCCCCGTTGGCCAGTCCACGGGTGTGACCGCGATTTCGTGAAGGGCGACGGGAGGGGCCTTCGTTGCGGGTCCAGCGTACGCGCTCGCCGGCGTTGAGGGTGCCGGCGAACTGCTGATACACGGCGATATCCCTGGTGGTTTTTGGCGGCGTCCATTGGAAACTGGCTCCATTTGCCCGCTGCACGGTTAGGCTGCGGGCACCGAGGCTGACGACTGTCAGGTATTCGCCGCTGGCGATCCTTTCGGAGCCAGCGGTTTGATTGCGGGAGAAGCGAAGAACGTCTCCGGGCTCATAGAACCGGGTGTGACGTTTTTCTGTGTCCGCCAGTTTCTTGGGAATAAGGCGCGTCCCGTCGGTCGAAACGTCTCGTTCGAGTTCCCGTTTGTCGAGGAGCCCTTGCCGGATCGCTTGTTTGAGCGCTTCGCTTCCCTCTCGGCTCGGATCGATCACCAGCGTACTTGCCCGTTTTTCCCGCGGCAGACCGGTGTATAAAGCCGCGATCTCGGCGATGCGCTGGTTGTAGTCGTGACTGACGATTATTCGGCCATTATCGCTGGCAATCAGCCGTAGAGCTGCTGCGGCGTCGCGGCGGATCGCCGCGTTGACCGCAGCCCTTCCTACATCGGTGTTTTGCCGTTGGATGTTCTCCAGGCGTTGGGTGCTTACGCCTGCCGCGATCAGTTGTTCGAACGCCCGGCCCGCCTCGACGCTGCCGAGCTGAGCATAGTCGCCGGTAAGAATCACCCGCGCATGATAGCGGTTGGCGAGCGAAAGCAACTCGGTCATCTTCCGGACGCCCAAAAGAGACGCTTCATCGACAATCCAGACTGGCTCGCGCTTGCCGGCGAAGAGGGTTTTGAGTTTGGCGAAGGCAGACGGCTTCGTGCGCTGATTGGCGGCGGTGCCGACAAATCTGTGGACGGTCATTGCCTCCGTCCCGGTGGCTTTCCCGAGGGTGGCGGCAGCGGAGGCAGTCGGCGCCAGTGCGACGATCCTGTGACCCTTGGCGCGTGCAACGCCGATGACGGTCGCGAGAACGGTCGTGGTTTTTGTTGTGCCGGCTCGACCCTGGATGGCGGTGATCTGGTCGGTCGAGGTGAGGGCGCCGATCGTTGCTGATCGCTGTTCGTCGTTCCATTTGAACCCCAATCTGCCGGAGGCGGCTTCCGCGGCGGCAACGGCGGATTCGGCCGTACGCTCGGATGTAAGCGCGCGGACGGCGCCCCGACCTTTTTCCGCGTAATCGAGCATCCGTCGTTCGGTTTGGACCGCGTCCGGTGTGGTGTAGCCGGCCTGTAGATCGTCTTTCCTGGTGATATGACTTGGGACCGTTACGTCTCTCGGCAGGAGCTTCCCCTGCTCGACGAAGGCGCGGATGGTGTCGTCAACCGCCCTGGGCGACATGGACCCCAACCCACTCTCCATCGCGAGCGTACGAAGCTGGCCATGACTGAATGCCGCCTGGCGGTCGCTGAGTTGTTCTATCGCATCAAAGACAATGCGGGTGGCTGCGAGGGAAGCCACCGTGGGATGATCGGCGTGATCTGGACGAATCTTTGATCGTGCCTCGTCGGCAGCTTGTTGCAGAGCGGCAAATCCGGCCCCGATCTGGTTCTGCCAGTGGGTCGTCAATTCGGCGCGATCGACGCTCGTTTTGGCGCTCCGCGTTTGGATTGTCGCTCGCGCCTTTTGTTCGGTCGTCGCGGTTTCTCGCGTGAGGCCCTGAGCCTCCAGGCGTTCTTCGATTTGGCTGGATCGCGATGAAAGTTGAGTTACGAGTTCGGGCGGCACACTCGCCAGCTCGAAAGTCGCTTCCTTCCCGATCTGGATGGCATAACCCAGCTTGACCACCTCCGCGGCGAGTATGGTTCGATATAATTTGCCGTATTCCTTGATCTGCCGCAGCGCCGGTCGCCACTCGACACTGCGCCATTGCCCGTCGGACGTTCTGGTGGCGTTGATGCCGACGGCGTGGGTATGGAGGTCGGGGTCATTGTTGCGGTTGAGATCGTGCCGGAACAGCGCCGCGGTCATGTTCCCCGTGCGGACGTGCTTGACCTCACCGTCTTCGCGCACACGGGTATAGAGACTTTGGGCCTCGATTTGCGCAAGCGTTTCTCGAACCGCGTAATCGTGCGCGTCGATGAGACGGGTATCTCCGACCGCCTCCGCCATGATGGATACCGATTTCGGCGCCGAGAAGGTGAGATCCATTCCAGGCTTATGGTTGAAGTCGGCTTCGGTGCGAGTCCCGAGTTGGGTTCCGTCCGGCAGGCGGCCCGCAAGCAGTTCCTGGAAGGTGCTTCGATCGACGTCGCCATAGAGATTGAGCGCTTTGGCGCCCTCGCCGAACCACGCCGATGGGCCAAGCGAGCCGCTGCGATAGTAATCGTCCTTGTCGAAGTATGATGCGGCCTGGTGGGGCGACGATACAGCATGGGCTGACAGCATTGTTTTGAACCGGTGTTGGAAGGGACGAACCTGAGATCGACGTTGGGGCGACCCTTGGAGGAACAGCGGTTCAGATCGTGGGACTTTTGGCCGTACCAGTCGTGGGCGCTTCGCTCCGAAGGCCTGCTTCGTCTGAAGTCGGGGCCAGATCGGAATTATCGCTCGCCGCCTGAATGTGCGCCGGCGCGATCGGCCAGCGATTCAGCACAACTTCGACGGGGTCGGGGATCAGTTGCCTGCCGTCGATTACCATCGAAGGCGGAGGCGGTGTGTGGCGCGCCTTTATGGCGGTCTCTGCAGTTTGGCTGAGATCGCTCTCGACGTAACCGGCGTAGGTTTTGGGCCGATCGTGCTTTTTCGGGGTGGGGAGGCGCGTTTTTGCGACCGGATATCCGCCAGGAAGTTTGATGTACAATTCCAAATCCTTGAGGTCCATGATCTGGGTGGGGATCACGACCTCCTCGGTGGATCGGCGGGTATTGAGGGTCAAACCCTCAATTCGCCGCGCCGCGCCGTATCGGGCGGATTCTTCCGAGTCCTCAATTTCGTGTTTTCCCAGGATGAAGGAGGCGTATTCAGCGCTCACTTTCGAGTTCAACCGCAGGATCACATTTGTGTTGTGCAGCCCGAGGATCGTCGAGCCGCGGTGATCGCCGTAGGTGGCAAGCAGCTGTCCGGAGTCCTGAATGCCGGTGACGAAACATCCGCCGTATTTGCGGCCCTCCTGGAGACCTGGGGATAGGCTTGGCAGCTCATTGAGGCTGTCGAGTTCGTCAAGGATGAACCACACCCGGCGGCTTAGATTCTCGGGCATGCTGAGCAACGCGGCAACGGCGCTGTCGAGCAGGCAGGTGATCAGGGGCTTCACGGCTTCGTGGTTGTCGCGCTGAGAAGTGATGAACAACCACGGACGACGGGTGCCTTGTGGGGTCGGGCGGTCGGAACTTTTGACGAAGTCAGAGATGGAGAAGTCGGCTCCAGGCTTGCCGGCGTCGGCGCTCAGGAAGCGGAGCGTGCGCGCGTAGACCGCGAGGGTTGAATCGATCGAAGCGGAGGTCTTGGTGTTGTCGGCTTCGTAGAATTTTGCCGCTTCGGTCCCCTGGAAGAAGGCGTATTTCTCAACGCGGCCGGCGACGGTGAGCAGTTCGAGGAGCTTCAAAACCGAGCGGTCGGGCTGCCCGCGGAGTTGCGAAAGGGCGGTCGAGTAGATCACCCTGGCGGCCTTGGGGAAGAAATCATTGGGGCCTGGCGGCGCCGGGATGAGGCTGGCGGCCAGCCGGTCCGGGTGGGCATCGTGGGTGTATTCTGCCCAGGGTGACCAGGTTACCGAGCGCGAGTCGAGGGGGTTGATGATCTTGTCCCCGAGGTTTGGCTGGTAGAACGACGGGACGAAAGAGCCGGCGATGTCGTAGATGATGGCGAGATCGCCGCGTGCGCGGATGGCGTCGAGCAGTCCGAAGATGGTTTGGGTTTTACCGCTGCCGACGGTGCCCATGACCAATGTGTGCTGCGTCTCTTTCCCCTTGATGAGCGGGATAGGACCGACCTTGAGGTCGCTGGCCATTCCACTCGCCTCGACCGCGAACGCCAATTCGCTGTCCGAAACGATGGAGCGGCCCCGCAGCAACTTCGCGTGCCGGGCGCCCGCGCCGAGGTGTTTGGCGATAATGAGCAACCCGACGACGAGGAAAGGGGCGGCGATCAGGGCGTAATGTTTCCCAATTTTGAGGTTGGACGCCGCGATTGCGGCTTGATGTGCGAACCAATTGCTCGTGCTGATTTGGGTCGTCGTCCAGGTTTCCGGGGTCGAGTAGGGATGGAAATACAGGTCCTTCAGTTGCAGGCTGTTGGTCCAGTATCGCGCGAAGTACCAGTATTCCGCCGCCTCGACCGCGATGCCGCCGGATAGGTGATATGTGGTCCAGGTGCAGATGCCGAGGGCGATGATGACGACGATTGTCGCAACGATGATGAATGCCTGGAGGCGAACGCGGATCTGCAGATGGAGCAGTCCGACGCCGCGGCTGAGGTCGTCGGCAATATGCGGCGCGTCGCGGTTCATTCCGTAGGGCTCCCCATGAGCAATGCTTTTTGGATCAGGAGCGGCACCGACTCTTCGGCGAGACGGATGTTGTCACGCTGGATGCGGGTGTGATTGGGCGTGCCTTCCTGGGCGACTAGAGAGGTCAGGGTGTCGGTGTTGTAGAGCGTGATGTAGATAATTTTCGTCAGGGCCCTGAGCAGGTTCTCGATGCGCTCAGCGCTCGCGGCGATGTCGGCGATCGGCATGTCGCGTTGGGCGGCTGCCATCTCCAACATGGACACGTTCAGGGCGTTGATCGCGCGTACTGTCACGGTCAGTTGTGGGTTGTCGGCCTCCGGTCGGATGCTCTGTTCGACAAATTGTTGGACAAGCTTGGACCGTGTTATGCGGCGCTGTCGGGCGAGCCTGTTCAGTTGAGCGATTGTTTCTGCCCCGACGCGACAAGCGAGGACTTGGGCCGGAGGCGATTTTGGTTTTGTCGGTGCTCGTTTCGCGTTGCCCAATTCGATTTCTCCGCGCCTTTCAGCGGCGAAGCGTAACACCGTTGACCTGAAAAGGCCCGGCAGAAGCAGGCGGAAAATTGACCGCTATTCTGTCGGATGAGTGGTACCTGAGACCGGCCGATATCTATTTTGGAGGAGTGCTCGCCGTATACGAATGGGCGCAAGCGAGTGATCTGGTGTATACGAACCGAAGGCTGAAAGGCCCAGAATAACCGGTAGTTGCAGAACAGCGTATACGGCTCGGCGGCTGCACGATTCGCACAAAGCCGACGCTGTTTGAAAGTTACCTGATTAGCACGAAAACGATACCACGTCTGTTACAATCTTGCTTGCGCGTCAGTGCGTATGGTGTGCGTCTTGTTTGCTCTCCGCGTAGCGGAGCCATGCCTTGTTTTTTTGTGTCTCGGGGGGATTCGGTAGATGTGGCTCTCGGGCCTCGCTTCGCCGTGTGGTGGAGGGCAGAGCGTCGGCTGTTAGATAAACAACGCTAAGCCCGGATTTCCCGGATGAACTTCGATTTTCTGGTGCCATATCGCCGAATCTGCTATAACTTTCAGCATGTTATTGGCGGATTGGACACGCGTTCATGGAACACCCAGCGGGTGAATCGGATGATGGTTCCCTGCGGGTGGACTTTGACCGACGCCTGAAGCTGGAATTTCACGGCAGCCGCATCACGTCCGATGCCGGATTATTGGCCTACTGCGAACTCGATGATGCGCTTGGTCTGACAGAATTGGCGGCGGCTTCGTTGTCGGAGTGCCGACGCGGCAAGAACACTCGCCACTTGCTTGCCGGCTTGTTTCGCCAATCCGTGTTTGGGCGCCTGGCTGGTTACGAGGATGTCAACGACGCCGACCGCCTCGCGCATGATCCGGCGATGCGCGCCGTGGTGGACCGCAGCGGATTGGATCGACAAGCCGCCTCCACGAGCCAAATGGGCCGTTTCGAGACCGGGTGGTTGACCGACGACGCCAACCTTGCAGCACTTGCTGATCTGTCGGGGGCATGGATCGACCGGGCGCACGGCCGTAAACTGCAAAACACCATCGTTCTTGATATGGACAGCAGCGTCAGCGAGACGCATGGTGCCCAGGAAGGTAGTGCCTATAATGGTCATTTCGGTTGCACCTGTTATCATCCGCTGTTCGTATTCAACCAGTTCGGTGACTTGGAGCGGTGTAGTTTGCGACCGGGGAACGGGCACAGCGCCGCAGATTGGCGCGATGTGTTGGGGCCGGTCGTCGCGCGATATCGG
>Ga0302310_10004159_pt1 | contig 10955 bp, 7 predicted proteins | sample III_Palsa_N1_2_FD_200451 | JGI IMG/M metagenome (GOLD analysis project Ga0302310, IMG submission 200451) | Peat permafrost microbial communities from Stordalen Mire near Abisko, Sweden - III_Palsa_N1_2 | ecosystem: Environmental > Terrestrial > Soil > Palsa > Peat permafrost | place: Sweden... | reverse complement strand
ACCAATGGATTTCGCTCGCCTATCGGCCCGTCCGAATTCGCCCGGCCACCCCGTGCGAAGGCTGCTGATCTCGTTGCTCATAGCCCTGGCATTCTGCAGCATGGCCCGGCCGGCAGCGGCAGCCATGAGTTGCACCAATGCGTTCAGCAATATGCAGTTCGGCTCCTTCGACGTCCTGGCGGGGGCCGCAGTCACCACATCGGGCATCGGCACCATCAGTTGCACGGGTGCTACTCCGAACGCCACCTACCAATTCTGCGTCAGCGTCCGGGCCGGCCCGGACGCGGTAGGCAATCAACGGAACATGATATCAGGCTCGAACACGCTGGCATTCAATCTCTATTGGAATGCCGCCGACACCTATCCCTATGGCAATTATTCCTCAGACTATTTGGGAGGCGGCGAACCGGTCACGCTGCAGGCTAACTCCTCCGGAGTAATCAGTGTGAGTGGGACGGCGTACTACGGGGTTGTGCCGGGTGGCCAGCAGAGCGTGGTGCCTGGGTCATATACAGAATACATGGCGCAGGTGTCCTCGCAGAACATCCAATACGGCTCGTTGTCCTCCGCTGGCAGCTGCCCAATCGGAGCTTATAGTTCCGAGTTTTCCTTCTATGTCTATGCGACCGTGATCCCGAACTGCAATATTTCGACCATCAGCGGATTGAACTTCGCTACCAGTTCCGCCCTCGCGGCGAACGCCGATGCCACGGGATCTATCAGCGTGCAATGCACCAACACGTCACCCTACTCGATCGGCCTCGACAACGGCAGCCACGCAAGCGGCAGCCAGCGCCGGATGTATTCGGCGGCCACCGGACAGTACATCAGCTATAATCTCTATACCGATTCGGCCCGCTCGAGCGCATGGACGGGGTCTACCTCCGCGTCCAGCTGCACGGGCGGCAGCGGCACCTGCGCTCTGGGCACCGGCACCGGAGCGACCCAGCCCGCCGTAACGGTCTACGGCCGCGTTCCGCCCCAAACAACCCCCGCACTCGGCACCTATACTGACACGGTGGTGGTGACCGTTACCTACTGACCCGGGCGCGTTTCGCGACAGGGGCGAGTTCAGGTCAGGAAGAAAGTCTTCTTTTTGGAAAAAGAAGCAAAAACTTTTATTCAATAGGATAGGGACACGTCGTGATAGAGTTTTTTTGCTTCTTTTTGTTCACAAAAAGAAGACTCTTCTCCCTGCCTATCAGACTGATTCGTTCCGGACAGCGCCGCCCGGAGTGACCGTCGGGAGTGGGCGACGGCGGGCCACTTATCCACAGCCCTGCAGAACTTCGACGGAAACGACGTTCTCTTATCGAGTTGTTAATGACTCCGGCATACAGCAGTCTCAGAAAAGGTGTTTCGAACCTGTTTTCGAGACAGAAGTTTCACTTTCATTAACGCCTCGAAGGAACCCACTCCATGACCCACCCAATCAAGACCTCGGCTCCCCCGCGCAGCGGCGGCTCGGCGACGCCGCGCGCCCGCATCGACCTGGATCTTGGCGGCTGGTTTCCGATCGCCCCGGCCGCCCTGGCAGGGCGCTCGGTAATGCGTTCCGGGATGCTTGGTACTATTGCACTTGCGGCGATCATGTCGCTCTCCGCGGTGCCCGCCGCTCAAGCCGGAACGACCACCGGCAACCTGCCCGTGTCGATGACCATCACGGCGTCCTGCACCATCGGCGCGACGGCGATGGCCTTCAGCGCCCAGTTGGGCGCCGGCTTGGTCTCGACCGCCGCCACGGCAAGCGGGTCAATCTCAGTCACCTGCACGAACCTCGCGCCCTACGCGATCGGGCTGGACAACGGCAACAACTATTCCACCACGCGCCGCATGGTGTTCGGTGGCTCCAACTATCTTCCCTACGGGTTGTATACCAACGTCGGTCTCACGACCCCCTGGTCGACCGCTACCGGCTCTGCCACCTGCACGACCTCGTCGAATTGCTACACCGGCACCGGCAATGGCGCAGCACAGTCGATCACGGTATACGGCCAGGTTCCGACCATCGCCACGGCACCTGCCCCCGGTGCTTATACCGATGCTGTCAGCATCACCGTCTACTTCTGATCGCCAGCCGGAACCGGCGGCGGTGAAAATCATCGCCGAATGCAGCAGATTTCCCGTGTTACCAGTTGGGCTGCTAACTCTTCATCAAGGATTTGCCCGTAGGCATGCCATGGCATTGGCGGGCAAAATGTACCGAAACGCTAACTGTCCGTCCGGAATGATAATGAGCGAAATCGATACCTCAGGGGTAAGAAAGAATCTTCTTTTTGTGAACAAAAAGAAGCAAAAAAACTTTGACAATTTGATTTTGCGGCTCATACCGTGCCCGGACTGTTTATCCCGACTCTATTGAATAAAAGTTTTTGCTTCTTTTTTCAAAAAGAAGACTTTCCTCTTCCTAAAGGATCGTTCCGGTGATGAAATTGATCTACCTGATGGCGATCCTCGCGACCTCAATGCTGGTCACCGGCACCGCATCGGCCACAATGCTGCAGATCGAACCCATCCTGTTGGAGTTGAATGCGCCGGCGACCTCCGGCACTCTCACGCTCCGCAACGACGAGGATATCGACGTTTCGGTCCAGACCCGGGTATTCCACTGGGTGCAAATCGATGGGCACGAAAAGCTCGACCCCACCACCGACGTGGTGGCGTCACCGCCGATCGTCACCCTGGCACCCGGTGCCGACTACACCATCCGCATTGTTCGTACCGCCAACACCGTGGTGCACGGCGAGGAAAGCTATCGCCTGTGGGTCGATCAGCTGCCCGCCTCGCAACGGCAGAGCCAGAGCGGCGTCAACATCTTGATCCGCCAGTCAATCCCAGTGTTTTTCCGGGCGCGGGAACTGACCCGCGCAAGCGTGTCGTGGACGCTCCGTCTCGAAGCCGGGCAATTGCTGATCGCCGTCGCCAACGCCGGCGATGAGCGGCTGCGGATCGCATCCCTCCAGCTCCGCGACGGAGCAGGAACAACAGCGTCGTTCGGCAATGGTCTGGTTGGCTATGTGCTGGGCCGTTCATCGATGACCTTCATCATCTCCAACCCGCCGCGCGGGTTCGGCGCGGGCGGGGACGTGTCGATCGCCGCCGACAGCAACTATGGGCCGGTCCATGCAACGGCTCCGTTGCAGATCGTTCCTTAGGGCGCTCCTGGTTGCCGGCTTGGCGACAGCGCTCAATCCATTGCCTGGATGCCCGCCGGCGCGGGCGGCGGAACCGCAGACCAGCTTGGCGCTCGACGTCACGATCAACGGTGCCGTGCTCGATGTCATCGGAATATTCGTGCAGTTTCCCGGTGGCATGATCGGGGCGACAAGAAGCGAGTTGGAATCATTGGGTTTACGCGCGGGTGCAGCGCGCTCTACCGCCGACGTGGTGATGCTGGGTGAAATCCCGAGCCTGAAATACGTCTACGACCAGCGTACCCAACGGATTCTGATCACCGTCGATGATACCTACCGGCTGCCGCACGTGTTCGATCTGGGCGGCGATCAAGGCGCCGTGCATCCCCAGGCCGATTGGGGCGCGATGCTCAACTACGATCTGTTCAGCAGCTTCAATACGCCGCTCGGGCCCACGCCGTTCGCGTTCGACGGCACATCGCTTTCGCTCGACGCACGGGGATTCTCCCCGTTCGGCACGTTTGAACAAACCGCCATCGTGAGTTACCTGGAAAACCGCCAGACCGAGCTCATTCGGCTCGATACATTCTATCGATTTTCCGATCCGCAGCAAATGATCGCTTGGACCGCCGGCGATACGATCAACGGCGCGCTGTCGTGGACGCGGCCGATCCGGATCGGCGGCATGCAGGTGCAGCGGGATTTTGCACTGCGGCCGGACCTCGTCACCACGCCGGTTGCCAATCTCGGCGGCACCGCCGCGGTTCCCTCCACCGTCGATGTTTTCATCAACAGTACCAGAACCTTCACCCAGGATGGGGTAACCGGCCCATTTGCGCTGACCAACATCCCGCTGGTCAACGGCGCCGGCAACGCCGAGATGGTGGTCCGAGATTCTTCCGGGCACGAAACCACCACCAACGTCCCGTTCTACGGTTCGGCTGATCTGCTCGCACCAGGATTGAGCAGTTGGTCAGCAGAAATCGGCCTGCCGCGCATCGCCTACGGATCAACCGCCAATACCTACGTCATGCAACCGGTCGGCTCGGCGACCTGGCGGCAGGGCATCACCGACTGGTTCACCGCGGAGGGCCATGCCGAAGCCGGCAGTGGCGTTGCGAATGGCGGACTCGGGAGCGCCCTGCGAACCGGAACATTCGGGATCGCCACCGCCGCTCTGGCTGGCAGCACGCTGGTTGGAAACATCGCCGGGGAAGGCCCGGCCGGCAACGGCAGGGGTATGCAAGCCGCGGTTTCGTTTGAAACCAACCTGTCCGGGATCATTCTTGATATCGGGTCGCAACGCACATTCGGCGACTACGAGGACCTGGCCTCGGTGACCGCACGGCAGCAGGGCATCAATTTGACCCCGGCATCCGATCCGGCGAGCTCTTCGGCCGAACTCGATTCGGCCAGCACGGCGCTGCAAATCTTTCGCAGTACCCGCGCGCCGCTGGCGCTCGACCGCTTCACGGTCGCCGGTTCGCTGCCTTTCGACTCGAGTTCGAACTGGAGCGTCACCTATGTCCATGAAGTGGACGCGTCGAACAATCTCGCCAAGCTCGGCTCGGTATCATATTCGCGATCGCTGCCCTACAATGCTGCGTTTTTCGCGACGGCTTTCAAGGATTACGGCAGCAGCGGCGCCATTGGCGTGGTGATCGGGCTCACCATCCCGCTGGGTGGGACCACCTCGGTCTCATCGACCCTGTCGAACGGGCCGGGCGGCGCCAGCGGCACGCTGGATCTGAGCCATCCGCTCGGGAACGAGTATGGCAGCGTCGGGTGGCAGTTGCAGGAGCAGGAGGGTCCTGCCGCTCGCCAAGGCATGCTTGCGTATCGTTCCCCGGTGATGACGGTCCAGGCCGGGGCAACCGAAAGCCGCTCCGGCGTCGGGGCGACGCTCGATGCCGCGGGCTCGGTTGCGACCATGGGCGGCGGCGTCTTCTTCTCCGATCAAATTGGCGACGCGTTCGCGGTGGTCGATGCCGGAGCGCCCAATGTCCCGGTGTTGTATGAGAACCAGGCGGTCGGCACGACCGACTCGCACGGCATGTTGCTGGTGCCAAACTTGCAATCCTTCCAGAAGAACAAGCTCTCGATCGATCCGTCCAATCTGCCGGTGGACGAGGAGATCGAATCGACCGACGTGGTCGTCACGCCGGCGGATCGGAGCGGGGCATTGGTGCCGTTCAAGGTGCACAGCGATCAGGCCGCCGCGCTCGTCGTCCTTACCGGCGCCGACGGCAAATTCGTACCGGCGGGGTCGCCGGGGCGGATCGACGGCGGCGGCGGCGAATTCGTCGTCGGATACGATGGCCAGGCTTTCGTCAAAGGTCTCGCCGGGTCGAACTGGTTGACCGTTGATCTGGGCGAAGGCACCTGCCACGCCAGCTTCACATTCAAACCGCAGCCTGGAGAGCAGGTGCGGATTGGACCGGTGATCTGCCGGTAAGCAGGAAGAAAAGATAGTAAATAAAATCAATAGGTTAGATAAGGAGAAGGATTCTTCTTTTGGTGAACAAAAAGAAGCAAAAAAACTTTATCAATTTAATTGATTGTCGAGCTTCCGTGGATAGGTACGGAACTAAATTGAATAAAAGTTTTTGCTTCTTTTTTCAAAAAGAAGACTTCCTCCTTCGCTTCAACATTTCACCGCCATGCACAATCGCGTCGCCATGTTCCTGATCAGGGATTTGCGCTGGCGACGAGATTCGTGACGTTCACCGTCCCCAGGCCGACCGCGAGGCTGTAGCCCAGTTGTGCTGGATAGGCTGCTTTCGCTGTTACGCTCGGATTATAGAGAATGCCCGCCCCGGTCGTACCGGCCTTGCAATTCACAGTCCCCCTGACACATGGCTCCGCGTTGTTGCCGACGGTCACGTTATAGAATGTGCAGGCCGAAGAGACCTCGTTGCCCTGTGTGGAGTTGCAGTTGGTCAGGGCGAGCTTGTTCGCGTATTGCGCGGCCGCGAGCTTGTAGAGCAATGGCGCGAGATTACCCGTTCGCGCCGGCTTGACGCCCAGGATCATCGCGGTCTGCTGGATCAGCGCCGCAATCCCGGCAAAGTCCGGCGCGGCAAACGACGTGCCGCCGTACGCATTGCCGAGCAGGTCATTGGGGTTGTGATAGTCGCACGGCACTCCGCCTTCGCTTTTGTCGGACATGCAGATTAGATAGAAATGGCCAAAAATGCCGTTGGCGGCGAACAGCGATACGTCCGGCTGGTCGCGCCGGTTGTCGTCAGGCATGCCCGGAATGGTCAAGAGCTGCCATTTCGGCTTGGTATAGAACACGCTCTGGCCGCCACTTCCTCCGACGCCGGGTTGCCCGTACTTTGGGCGCTCGACACACAGCTTCCCGGGCGTGGTATGCTTGATGTCCACCGCAATCACACTACTCGCGCAAGAATTGTTCCACGGCGTTTCCGGAATATAGGACCGTGCGGACTCCCCCGTGGCCGTGTTCTTGCTGCTCCAGTATTTGCCATACTCCTTCAGCGCGGCATCGAGGAAGTCGGTGCCCCCGACCGCGGTGTTGTAGGCAGTATCCGACAAATCATTTACGAACAGCCCGTCCGACGCGAGGCCGCCTTCATTGGTCGATACGCCGCTGTCCCCGGTCGAGACGAACACGGCAATCCCCTCCGCGGCTGCTTCTTCCACCAGGTTCACCCAGCCGTCTTCGAAGGCGTAGCCCCCTTCCCCCTCATCTTCGCCGTAGCTCACGCTGAACACCGTCGCGGTGGTGCCACCCTCGACCAGGTTCTGCAGCGACGTCTCCACGCCGAAATACAGCGGGGGCACGGTTTTACATTCTGCTTCCAAAAGCGTCGCTCCGGGCGCCGTGGCTCCCGCCCATTCGGCGTCAATCGCGGCCTCGACTTCGTCGCCGGTGAATCGCGGCGGTTTGCAGCCGCCAGGATTAACCTGGGTCAGCGTGCCGGTGTAGCCGCTGAGCCCGAACCTGGAACGGAAGGTAGCGATATCCTGCGGCTTAATCTGCGTCTGCTCCAGCAGTGCCACCGTAACCCCGGTTCCGGTGACGGGCAGGCCGATCGCGGAGCCGTTGAACAGAGGATTTTCATTGTAGATCGTGGCGAAATCCGCCGGCGCCACCGCGTAGAACGTTCCGTACGGCGTGGGCGCGGTGAAGCTCGGCGTCACGCGTTGCATCATCGGCTTGGGAAAGATGTTATTGAGGGTCACGCCCGCAATCACCGGCATCAGCGCCGCCGGCACCGACGGCGCCGTCAGGTTCGCAATATGCGCCTCACTGCCCAGCGTCACGTTATGCAGCTCAGTGTGGAACGCCTGCGCCACCGCGGCGGCCGACCCGCCGAAATCGATCTCCATGCCGCGTTTGACGACGTATTTGGGGCCGCGCACGGCATGGGCGGGATTCATCTCGATGACCTGGCCGGTCACCAGCCAGTCGAACAGCATCCGGAGCGCTGCTAGGTGCTGCTTCACCGTGGGTTTTGAGAACTGGCCCTGCAGATCCTTGATGAAGGCCGCGACGTGGAATGGTTCAACGTCGATCATCTCCCGCAGCTCGTGCGTTTCGCACCACTCGGCGAAGCGCCGGGTCGCGTTCAGGTAAGCCTTGCGCGTGTGGTCGTTGTTGATCTGGGCCGTGAAGAACTCCAGCACGCGCTTCGCCGCTTTCGGCGTCGGCGCAAACAGTCGGGCAGGGAGCAGGTCTGGGGTGGGAGAGAGAATTATTTGGTTCATCGTTTCCTCCACCACACCGCGGGCTCCGGGCGCGGCTTTTTTGCAAGCTCTCTCAGCTCCTTGAAAACCTCCTCGGCCGGAATACTGGGGCTCGTGTTGTCGATCGCCGTTTGCAAGCGGCGCTTAAGAAACTCGTGTCTCAGATCGGCGTGCGGCTCCAGTTCCTGTTGTTCTCCGAGCATGACGAACACCGCCTCGCTGGGGTCCCGGAATGTGCCGTGCTCAATGTGGGCGAGCAGCCAGTCGGCGAGACGGGGCGGGAGGTAAGCATCGAAGCGCAAGCCTCCTGCTCGAGCCTGGTCCCGCAGAGCCTTGGCGTGAGCCATCCGTTTCGCATTGCTTTCGGGGCTGTCCCACGCGTCGACGCCTTGTTCGGAATCGGGCGCTGGTGAGGGCAGGGCGGTATTGTGTGAGCCTTGCTCCAACGTGCAGCCCTCGATGTCGTATTCGTCGAACACCACTTCTGCGACCGCATAGGGTGGCCCGTTGTACCAGCTCGGGTCTTCCTCGTGATCAAGCTTGATCGCCGTGATGACGCGCGTGCCGATATCGGTGCAGCGCCACTGCTGATCACCGCACCAGAACGTTTCGCCCATTCGAAATTCTTCGTGCTGCATGTGCCCATCGGCACCAGAGGGATTCTGCTTGTCCGCGACAGCGAAGGTTTCGCTAACCGCGGGACGCGCCGCAATCATTCTCGCGATCGCTTTGCCTCGGCGAGTGAAGGTGAATTCAGCGCCGAGCTCAACCTGGTCAAGGAGGGCGTCAAGCTGCCCTTGCGCCTCAAACTCATCGATTTCATCTAGGGTATTTTCATTCATGGCGCTTGCCACGGGTTGATGAGCGGACCGCCGTGATTTCTGTGTTGATCTCTTCTTGCGTCAATTTATCGCGACCATCCTTACTCGCTTGTTCCCAAATCTCCTGCAGCCACGCGGGCGGCCCACTTCCAGATTCGCGCTTCGGTAGCTCAAGATCCACGCCCCCCAGAGACCCGAAACGACGGCGCGCTCGCTCGTATAAATTGGGCTTGGGATCCGGCAATTCAGGAAAGTCTGTCACGGCTCTTGCCACGGATTGATAAGGGTTAGCCCGCAGTCCTCGAAACCCCCGGTATCACGGGTCACCACAGAAGCGTCCTGCGCTCGAGCGATGGCGGCGATGATAAGGTCGAGGGGCGCAATCGGCCTGCCGGCCAGTTTACGCATGGCAAAGACCTCTGCGTAGGCGCTGGCGGCAGTGGCGTCGAACGGTAGCACGCGTCCGTGGAAGTCTTCTTCAAACATGGCGCGCGCGGTGCCTGCGAGCGCGGTGCGTCGCCTTCCCTCCGGCATGACCGCGATGCCCGCCAGAATTTCCGCCTGGCAGACCGCAGTGGTAAACAAGGAGCGGGAGGAATGGCCGGCAACCCAGGTCACAACCTGCGGTGCCCGCTCAGGCGCCATAAGGGCAGAAAGGATGTTGGTGTCTAGGACGTACATCACTCGAACCGGGGCGGGTCCCGATCAGCCAGACGCGGCGGTAGGTCTAGCTCAACGCCGCCGAAGGGCTCGAAACGGCGGCGAATGGCCTCGGCGAGATTTGGCTCGCGGTCGCGCGTCGGTCCAATTGCCTCCGTGAGGATAGCGCGTAGCTCCGCCTCCATCGAACGGCCATTGTGCGCCGCGCGCACGCGCAACTTTTCTTTCACCGCGGGTTCAACGTTGCGGATCGTGAGTGTGGTCATGGGTGTCTCGTGAGGCTGCATAGGCAGAGTGTACACAATGACGACAGCGATTGCAATGCAAACGTTGCTGGCAATGGTCCCCTGAGGACCTCACCGAGAGTGTTATAAAGATTCCATGGGGTAGCGACCCCATCCTACCCTGGTTCGCCCTTGGTATTGTGCGGTGTTCGTCAACTGCAACACGAGGAGGAATCCGATGCGCATTACCACGAAGTGCCAGGAGTTGGATTTGCCGGCCACCCAGGAACATCAGGCGACGCTGTATGCATCGCTGGAGTTGAGCCGGTCGACTTGGCTGATAACTTCACTGTCGCCTTGTAGCAGCAAGATGTCGAAACACACGATAGCCGGCGGCAACGGGCCCGCGTTGCTTGCGCTGCTGGAACGCCTTCGGGCGAAAGCCTCGCAGCTCACGGGAAGGCCGGTTAATGTCGTGGTTATCCAGGAGGCCGGACTCGACGGCTTTTGGGTGCATCGATTGCTAGGCGCAGATGGTATCGAAAGCTACGTCGTGGATCCGGCTTCGATTGCCGTGCCCCGGCGTCGACGGCGCGCTAAGACGGACGCGATCGACGGTGAGACGATGCTAAGGACACTCCTGGCATGGAAGCGTGGCGAACCACGTGTGTGCTCAATGGTTGTGCCACCCACACCGGGGCAAGAAGATCGCCGACGCGCCTCGCGTGAACGCGTCATCCTGTTGCAGGAGCGGGTCCGGCACGTGAATCGCATTAAAGGTCTGCTGGCGGGCCAAGGGGTTACGCATTACGATCCGCTGCACAAAGATCGGCGCACCCAACTTGACGTGCTGCAGACCGGCGACGGACGGCCACTGCCCGCACATTTGAAGGCGGAACTGCTGCGCGAACTCACTCGCATCGAGCTGGTAATGCAACAAATCGATGCTGTGGAAATCGAACGCGATGCCGCTGCCACATCCGAATTGGAGGGTCAGCAATCACCCGTCGCACTGCTTGGGCAGCTCAAGGCGATCGGCCCACAGATCGGCGCCGTGCTCTATCACGAAGGCCTTTACCGAAGCTTTGCCAACCGGCGTGAAGTAGCCGCCTATGCAGGGTTGGCGCCGACGCCCTGGCGAAGCGGCACGATCGAACGAGAGCAAGGCATCTCCAAAGCCGGTAACCCGCGCCTGCGCCATCTCATGATTGAATTGGCTTGGCTGTGGGTGAGGCACCAGCCTGACAGCGCGCTCAGCGGCTGGTTCCGATCCCGCGTGGGTAACGAGCGCGGGCGGATGCGGCGCATCGCAATTGTCGCGCTAGAGCGTGATATGTTTAAGTTGAGTCTGCACCGGCCCTCTCCCCCACCCGGCCACCCATGTGATTATAATTCCGTGGGTG
>Ga0302310_10004156_pt1 | contig 10965 bp, 7 predicted proteins | sample III_Palsa_N1_2_FD_200451 | JGI IMG/M metagenome (GOLD analysis project Ga0302310, IMG submission 200451) | Peat permafrost microbial communities from Stordalen Mire near Abisko, Sweden - III_Palsa_N1_2 | ecosystem: Environmental > Terrestrial > Soil > Palsa > Peat permafrost | place: Sweden... | reverse complement strand
GCAAACCGCACGGGAAAACCTGTTATCCTGAATTGTCATCCAATCTTGCGGAGGCGGGGATGAAGCGATTCGCTCTGGTGTTTCTTGCGCTGGCTTTCGTTGTGGCGGCGGCCGCTCAGCAAGCCGTCTCGCCGCCGAAGTCTGTCGCGCCCCTCCCGCTGCCGGCTCTCGCGCAGTCCGGAGCGAATTCCACTCCCGAATTCCTGAAAGCCGCGGACGAAGTGCTCGCGCAGATGAGCGCGCTTCTCGATTTGCCCATCAAGGAGCCGCTTAAGAAAAGCCTCCGCTCCAAAGACGAAATACGCGCCTACCTGATCCGCGAAGAGAAAGAAGACAGAACCGACGCCGAGCGTTACGCCGATGACAAAACCCTCGAAGCCTTCGGCCTGATTCCCAAAGGATTCCCGCTCGACTCCTACATGCTCGACGTCCTCACCGACCAGGTCGCCGGGCTTTATGACCCCAAGGCCAAGGAGTTTTACATCGCCGATTGGATTCCCGCCGACGAGCAGCGCGAGGTCATGTCTCACGAATTGACCCACGCTTTGGAAGACCAATCCTTCCACATCGATCCCTGGATCAAAGCCGCGCGCCCCAACGATGATGCCGAGCTCGCCCGCGAAGCCGTCAGCGAAGGCTCCGCTCTCGCCGCCATGGTGGATTACACCATGCGCGACGAAAAAATCGGCGTGCGCGACATGCCGGACGTCTCGCTCGTCATTCGCGCCGGCGCCGTTAGCGAAATGGACAAGGACCCCAAGCTCTCCAAGGCCCCTGGTTACATTCGCGATGAATTGCTCTTTCCCTATCTCGCCGGCACCGGCTTTTCCCAGCAATTTCTGAAAGCTCACTCCGGTTGGCGCGATCTTCACGAAATCTTCGAAAATCCGCCCGTCTCCACCCAGCAGATTATTCACCCGGATTTGTACCTCAAAAATGTAAAGCCCGAAAAAGTGGCGCTCCCGGAGTGGAAAGGCCTGGTGCCCGAAGATTGGAAGCTCTTGGAGGAAAATACCATGGGCGAGTTCGGCCTCGGAGAGGTCCTCAAGCAGTTCCTGGGCCAGGAACGCGCGGACATGACCTCGCCTGCTTGGAAAGGCGATCGCTACGCGGTTTTCGAAAACGCCAAGAAGGAAGTCTCGCTCGTCTTCCGCACCGCCTTCGACAACCCCGACGACACCGCGCGTTTCTTCGGCCAATACAGCGAGGCCCTCGAACTCAAGCACGCCTCGCGCAAGGATCTCTTCCGCCGCCCGAATTTCTTCCAGTTCCAGACCGACGCGGGCGGCGTCTTCCTCCATTGTGCCGCGTCCACCTGTCTCGTGGTCGAAAACGCCGCGCGCGAGACCTTCGACGGAATCAATCGCGCCGTCGGCCTGCCCGCCGCCCCGGCTGCCGCCCCAGCAGACGAGAAGCCTGCACAAACCAGCACTCAGTTAATCCCAAGATTTGAGCAGTAAGGAAGCCGCGTGCCCGGAGCCGTTAGCAGCTTTGATCTGCGTTAGCGAATCCTGTGCGGGTTTAAATTTCTCTCATGTTGCAAAAGAGCACGGGCAGCGTAGGGGGTCGGAGCCTTAGCTCCGACATGACGCTCGCCCTTTCATCAGGGGTTTTAACCCCTGAGGCACAACGCCATTTACTCAATCGTTCAAAGAAATTCCTGCGGTATCCGTGCGGTGAATCACCATCATGGTCTGATCGTCCGCCTGTTTCCCGCCCGACGCATGCCGGTCCACATCCTTCAGGCACGCGGCCAGCAATTCCTGCGGCACCCAGCCGTGCCGCTCGCCCGCCACGCGCATCACTCGCGCCGTCCCGTATTCGCTGCCGGAAGAATTCACCGCCTCCGAAATTCCGTCCGTGAAAAGAACCAGGCTGTCTCCCGGCTCCATGCGCAACCGCGTGATCGTGTAGCGGCTCTTCGCGAACATTCCCAGCGGCACCCCGGTCGAGCCCACCTGCCTTACCCCTTCCTTCGCCACCACCATCGCCGGCAGGTGTCCCGCGCTCCCGATTTCGATTTCCCCGGATTTTCCCGCCCGCCCGCAAACCAGCGTCGCATACTGCCCCGCGATGGTGCTTTCGCAGAACACGTGATTCGCCCTCTCCAGCAGCCCTTCCAGATCGAGTCCCACACCCGCCAGGCTGCGAAACATGGCGTGCAAGTGCGTCATCAGCAGCGAAGCCGCCACTCCTTTTCCGGCCACGTCTCCCAGCAAAAACACCAGCTTTCCGTCTTCGCCCGCCGGCGCAATCAGATCGCAGTAGTCGCCGCTCACCATCCCGGCCGGTTTGTACTCATACTGAATCCGCCAGTCCTGAAACCGCATGTCCCTATGCGGAAGCAGTCCCCGCTGGATTCGCGAGGCGAGTTCCAGGTCGCGCTCGAGCGCGCGCTGTTCTCCGCTCGTCAAGTGGTCCAGGCACAGCCGCACCAGCGGATCGGCCAGCAGGCGTTCTTTTTCCACTGTGTCGTTGCACGCCGGACAAATTCCGTAGGTCCCGTCGTCCATCCTCTGCAGCGCCGAATTCACTTCGCTCATAATGTCCAGTAAGGGCGCCGCGGGCGCTTCCGGCGTCGCGGAGGAAATCGCGGAGGCCAGTTCTTCGCGCCTTTTTTCCAGTTGTTCGCGCAGGTAAGGATCGGTCACTCCCGGCATGGCTTTGCCCTCCACCTCAGAGACTCTCGCACGTTGCGTTGCGGCGGCGCTATCCGATTCCGGCATGGGCCTTGTCCTCTTTCGCTCTCTTAATTCGATTCCGGAACCCCGGCCTCGGATTCCGCATCCGTCCCCTTAAACATCGTGCGCCCCGCCTTGCGTTCCAGCCGCGCGAGCCGGTGTTCGAATCGCGCCCGGCCCTGCCGATAAGCCGCCGCGGCAATGGTTCCCAGCCGGTTCGCCCGGCCGAGCTCCGTCAGCGCCGCGCGGGAAAGGGAAGCCGCCCGATGCGGTTCCCGCGCCTCGCGCTCGTAATAAATCGCCAGCTGCTCGTAGGCCTCCAGCCCTTCGCGCGAATTTCCCAGCATGCTCTCCCAAAGCTTTCGCGCCAGAGAAAAATCGCCCTCGCGTTTGGCCAGCCGCGCGAGCGATCGGCGCGCCGCCCGCTCCGTCTCCGGAGGCAGCGCGGCTTCCAGCGATTGCGCATAATGCTTCCGCGCCCGCGAGGCCTCTCCGCGCCGCTCGCATATTCGCGAGAGCCCGAATAGCTCAAACCCATCTCTTCCGCGCGCTTCGGGTTCGCCCAGGAGCGCAACGATCCGGCTCGAAAGCGCCGCCAGCCCTCGCAGGTCCATCTGGTTGTGCAGAAAAATGGGAACCAGCGGTTCCGGCGGGCCGCCCCGCAAAAAATCGAAATACATCTGCGGAATGTACTCGGACATCAAATCCGGCCCGCGATTCCATCCCAGCACGTGCCGCTCGAGTTCCTGCAGCCGCACCGAGCCGATGCGCAAGCGCCACAAATTTCGCGCCGGATGCAGAAAATCGAAATGCGCGCGCGGAGTCGGCGGACGAATCGTGCGCGTCATGCGGTAGCGTGTCTCCAGCAGCGGCCAGTCGAACGATTTCCCGTTGAACGTCACCAGCACCCGCCGCTTGGCCATCCGTTCCGCCAGCGTCACCAGCAGCGCATGCTCTTCGCTGTGATCGCGCATGAAAAACTGCTCCACTTCGAGCCCGCCCGCATCCCACCAAGCCACGCCCACCAGGAACGCGTACGTCCCGCTTCCTCCCGCGAGCCCGGTCGTCTCCGTATCCAGAAAAATCCACTCCCGCGGGTCCGTCGCAATTTCCGGGATGTCCGGAGCCAGCAAACGCAACGCGGCGCGGTCGATTCTTTCATCGGCGAGCCCCTGCCCCAGCGGCGCGCATCCGGTTACTTCCTCCGAAGTCACATCCGAAAACCACCGCTTCAGCGCCAGATGCTCGCCGAAACGGTTGCTCACCGCTGCCGCCCCCAAAATTTCCGCCAGCCGCCCGGACCCTTCCGGAATTTCCGGCGATATCCCTCGCGGTTCCGCGTCCGCGCGCTTCAGCGCCTTCAGCCGCGCGAACCGTTCTCGCATCGTCGGGCTCATGCGCAGAGACGCTCCAGAATCGCCAGCGCCGCCTCTTTCGTGCGCTCGCTTTTTTCTCCCGCCGGACCCACGCACGATGGGCATCCTTGTTCGCACGGGCACTCCGCAATTAATTCCCGCGTTCGCCGCAGCAGCAAATCATGCACGCGAAAAAGCGGCTCGCTGAACCCAATCCCGCCCGGATACGCGTCGTAAAGATACAAATTCGGCTCGAACAATTCCTTCATCTCCGCTGGATCGCTCATCGCCGCGGTAAATTCCTGCCAATCCGTCTCGATCCCGGGGCTCGCCGGACGCTCTCCCACCGCCGTTCCCAGGTCTCGCCGGTCGCACATCAGCAGCAGCGTGGCCATGGATTCCAGCGCGTGCAGCAAACCGAAAATCCCGCTCTGCCGATCGGAAAGCGCGAATGGCAAACTCCCCAGCAGTTTCCGTTCGAGCGTGATCCAGAACGCCGTCGTGTGCATTTCGTTTTCCGGCAGCTCGAGTTTCCCCGCGCCCACATTTTCGTTGGTGAAAAACTTGATCTTCTTGAAGCCCACCACCTGCGAACGCACCAGCACGTCGCCATGCGTGCGGGCCGCCGGCCCCGCCATGCGCTCCACTTCCGCGATTTCCAGCACGCGCACCTGCGTGTAACGGATCGCGTCCGTGAAGTAATCCACGTTCACGCGCTTCACATAGGCCTTGCGCTGCTCGAACTCAAGCCGCTCCACGTGATACTGCTGCCCCTGATGGATATAAATCGCCTTCGGATGCACAGTCGTGAGCGCCGAAGAAAAATCCACCTCGCCGATCACTTCCGGCTCGCCCTCGCGCTCCCCGGTCGTATCAATGATCACAAAATTATCCGAGGTCACCGACCGCAAGCTCACCGTGTCCGCCGGATAAGCCTGCTGCGTCCAATGCCATTTCCCCCCGCTGCGGTGCAGGAATCCCGCCTCCGCCAGATGCTCGCAAAGTTCCTGCAAATTCACGCCGCCGAAAGTTTCCTCCGGCGAAAGCGGCAGCTCAAACGCCGCGCACTTCATGTGGTTCACCAGAATTTCCAGATTGTCCGCCTGCACGTAGGCGTGTTCCGGCGAGCGCCCGAAAAAATAATCCGGATGCTGCACGATGAATTGATCGAGCGGCGCGGACGAGGCCACCAGCACGGCGCAGGACGTCCCGCTCCGCCTCCCGGCCCTTCCCGCGCGTTGCCACGTGGACGCAATCGACCCCGCGTACCCGGCCATCACCGCCGCGTCGAGCGACCCGATATCGATCCCCAATTCCAGCGCGTTCGTCGCCACCACCCCGCGAATGCGCCCGTCGCGCAGCCCGCGCTCGATTTCCCTTCGCTCACCGGGCAGATACCCGCCGCGATATCCCCGGATCGGTTCCGCTTCGCCCGGCTGTGGACGGTTCGCCTGCTGCAAATACGTAAGCAGCACTTCCGTGTGCAACCGGCTGTTGGCGAAAACAATCGTCTGCAATTTTCGCGCGAGCAGCTCCTTCGCCACGCGCGTCGTCTCATTCAAGTAGCTTCGCCGGATGCCGAGATTGCGGTTCACCATCGGCGGATTGTAGAAAACGAAAAGCTTCTCCGCCGCCGGCGCGCCGTTCTCTTCCACCACTTCCACGCCGCGCTCGATCAATTGCTTCGCCAGCTCGCCCGGATTCGCAATCGTCGCCGAGCAGCAAATAAACTGCGGCCGCGACCCGTAAAATTCCGCGATGCGCCGAAGCCTGCGCAGCACATTCGTCAGGTGGCTCCCGAAAACTCCGCGGTACGTGTGCAGCTCATCCAGCACGATGTATTTCAAGTTCTCGAATACGCGCGTCCACTTCGTGTGGTGTGGCAGGATTCCCGTGTGCAGCATGTCCGGGTTGGTCAAAATTACGTGCCCGCGCTCGCGGATCGCCCTGCGCGCGTCCGCCGGCGTGTCGCCGTCATAGGTAAACACGCCAAAGCTGTCGTCCAGCCGCACTGCCAGGTCGTGCAATTCGGCCAGCTGGTCTTGTGCCAGCGCCTTGGTGGGGAAGAGGTAGAGCGCGCGCGTGTCCGTGTTCTCGAGGATTGAGTTCAGCACCGGCAGGTTGTAGCACAGCGTCTTCCCTGACGCGGTCGGCGTCACCACCACAAAGTCCTTCCCGCCGCGAGCCAGCTCCGCAGCCGCCGCCTGATGCGAATAGAGCCGCTCGATCCCTTTCCCGCGGTAAGCCGCCGCCAACTCCGGCCGCACCCAGCCCGGCATGGCCACGAACTCCGCCTCGCGCGCTGGGATGTGCTTAATCGCCGTCAGGACCTCATCCGCGCGATATCGTGCGCTCAGCGCAACCAGAGCCTCGTGGACCGTCTCCAGCGTCGCACTCGCCCCTGCTGCAGTCCTTGTGGACCTCGTCGCCAACCCTTGTCCCGGAGCGCTCACAAAGCCTCCATTCCCACGACGATTGCCCTTGTGGGCGTTGTCGTCCTTGTCGCGACCATCGTCGCCGTAGGCTCCCGCCCGTTCGGCGTCATTCGCTTTTTGTTCGCTCAGCCTAGCACGCGCCGCAATACGGCGCAACACCCGATTGTGCAGTTATTTCCTGCGTGGTTTGCTTATTCGCTCAGTGCGGAAACGCGCCGCGTTCTTGCGTTTCGCGTCCGTGAAATCGTCAGAACGATGTAGGGGGCAGGTTCACAGCGCGCGCGAGCAACGCCGTCCGATCGCGCCGCGCAGCGGCAGCCTTCTTCCCCAGTCGGCTCTCCATTTCCTTGCGAGCAGTCAACACAGTTTCAAGCTCCGGTCCGCCCGACTTCGCGCTCGCCAGCAAATCCTCCGCGCGAAGAAAGCAAGCAAAAGCCAACTCATCGCCCAATCCGCGGCGCCTCAGAAACTGCCCGTAATTAAACCAATCCACGCCTTCGCTTTGCGGGTCGCCATTCTTAGTGTCGAGCAGAAGCCCGCGCTTGTAAGATTCTTGCGCCGCCCGTGCGTCGCCCATCTTGTCCTGCAGGTCCGCAAGACGCACCTGCGCCACGCTCTCAAGCTTCGCGTCGCCCGCACGCTTGGCCATGGCGATGCCGGATTCGTAATCCGCAAGCGCCGTTTGCGCTTGATCCAGCCTCGCCTCATCATCCGCCAGTTGAACCGTGGCCTGTGCCGTTCCCGCAGCCTTCGCGCCAGAATCGTCCGGCCCGGCATCGGCACTCAGACGCAAAAATTCTTTCCACTGCCGCGCAGCTGGCGCACTTTCTCCTTGCCGGTCGAATCCTTCCGCCAGATACGCGTGCGCATTCGGTTGGTCAGGCTTTATATCCGTCGCCTTTTGCCACGCGTCCATCGCCGCTACCGGATGTCCCAGCCGCGCGGCCAGCAATCCATAATTCACCAGCGCATCCGTATCGCGCGGGAACATAACAAGCATCTTCTGGTAATGTTCGTACGCATCGGCGTATCGCCCGTCTTCGATCATCGCCCGCGCGCAAGCCTCCTGCAGCGCCAGGCGGTGCGGATTGATCTCTACCGCGCCCGTCAGCGCTGCCACCGCCGCATCCTTGTTGCCCGCCTTCGTCTCCGCCGCGCCGATCCGCTCCTCAATCGTCGCATCATACGGATTCATCACCGCCGCCTGCGAAAGTGACGCCAAATTCCCTTCATCCGTCCCCAGAGCAAAATGAAGTTGGTCCATTCCGCCCCAAAGGAAGAGCAGCCCCACCAAGCCCACGCGAAACGCCGGCGCCGAAACCACGCGGCCGCCAACCGAGCGTCCGGCGCTTGCATCCGCCCGCGCGCGGCTCGCCGACGCCGCCTCCTTTTCGCCAACGCCGACCAAGAGCGAAGAAACTTTCGTATCGCGCAGCTTCCACAGCGCGCCGTCCAGCAGGAAGTGGTGAATATTCACGAGCGCCATGAAGATCAGAAAACTCGTGGTGAAATCGTAATGGAACACGTAACTCACGAGCCACGGCCCCGGAATAAACAGCGCGATTCCTCCCGCCAGCAGCGTCAGGAAATACGCCGTTATCTTCCATTGCGCCTGTCCCGCCGCGCGCGCCTCCCGCCGCTGGAAATAGCTCGTGATCCAGATGTATTGCGCCGAGTGCAGCACCGCCAAAATCCCGCTGCTGTAGCGCGTCTGCGGAACGTGATAGTCCGAGCGCAATTCGAGTATCGTCGGCAGCACGAACCACAAAAACTGCGTGGCCAGCAGCGTCAGCGGCGCCACCATGGCGCGGAGTCCGCTTCGCCGCACGAGCCCGTCGAAAGCGAGCAGCGCAAAAATCGCAAACGCTCCTCCCAGCGCCATGCGCGCGAGCAATGTGAATTTCGCCGGCAGCCCCAGTGACAAAATCAGCGGATCGTTCGACCCGCCCGTTTCGAAGCTCGCGAGCAGCATCAGATATGACGCAACGAACGCCGCGTGCATCCACCGCCGTTCGCCCGTTGTCGCCGTCGCTCCGCTCCGCCGCACGAACATCATCAGCAATCCGTAGTTTTGTCCCGTGTAGTGCCACGGGCTCCAGCAGATGTACAGCGTGAACACCCACGGAAATAAACGATAGGACGTGTGCAGCAGCACGCCCGTCAGCACCAGCAGCAAAGTCAGATGCAGCGTGAAGAATTTATATTTTTCGAAGGTCTCGCGCGTGTGATACGCGCGGTACACCGTGGCCATGAAGTGCGGATAATTGAAAATGATCGCGAGCAGATAAAACCCAACAATCCAGAAATGCGAAGTCGCCGGCGCCGTCCACATCGCGATCGCCAGGAGCGGCGCGGACCACGCTCCGCATCCCACCACCAGATCGAGCCACGGCCCGTAAATCCACGGCCCCTTCGTTTCCGGCCGCACTCCGGCCACCGCCACAGAATTCGCTTGTAAGCTCAAGCAACACGCCTCGCCCGGCCAGTGTACTTCGCACCCGCATGCATATCTCGCCGCCCTCGCCCTCCGATGCTGAAAGCGTCACGTCTTTACCGCCTCGCCTTCGTACCGCTACGAAGGCCAACCACAGTCGGCTTCAGGTTTAAATGTAGCGCCGCGGTCTTTAGCGCGGCATCTTTCTCGCGCCGTGACGAATCGCGGCCGCCACGACTTGCGCATCACCTCGCGGAAAAAATCACCGCGTCGGGGTGCCCCACCCTTCGCTCCTAAGGGTGGGGGTTTTGAATTCGTATTGGATTCGCTTTCGTAGCGGCGACCTTTAGGTCGGCGCCTTTTCTTTTCCCGCCGTCACCGCGCTCCGCGTCTTTCGCTTGACACACCCGCCCGCCGACCGCTATAGATGACTAATGCCCCATTCATTTTTGATTTTCGATTTCGGCAAAGACGAAGAAGCCGCGCAACAAGCTCGCCACAAAGTCGAAGGCTGGAAGCAGGGCTTCCGCCTCGGCAACAAAATCCTGATCAAATTCGAACGCGATGAATCCGCCTCACCGCCGGCAGAAAACGCATCACCCGAAAAAAAAGGGAAGTCCCCGAAAAGCCACAAAGAAACCGACGCCGCGCCCCACTCCACCGTCCGCTTGTTCGTCCGCCTCGACTTTTCCGATCACGAAAAGCTCTCGCACCAGCGCTGGCTTGACCGCATCCCCACAGAAATCCCCTTCAGGTCCGCCGAATCCGAGATCGTGCGTCCCGGCGACCCCTCCTTCGCCAAGACTACCGACCTATTTGACACCCTCTCCTAGGGTACTGGTACTTGCCGTCGCTAAGAGCGCTCCCGTACGCAAGAGCCATGCCGCCAGGCAATAATCCGCTTAACTCATTAAATGCCTGATAATAAATAGTTTAGTCAGAAGCCGTTACTTCTTGCGAACGCTTTTTTCACGATTTATCGTGCAACCTAAGCCCTTTTAGCGCATCATATATCCATCATGAGCGAAAAAGTCAAAGGTCGCGGGCGTCTAGTCCCCGCAATGGCTACTGGCGTTGAGTACAAGGTCGAATTTGGGCTGAGTGTGGCCCCCGACACCCTGCAGTACGGTCGGGGACTCAAGCCGACTCGCTGGACCAAGTGTTCCGTGCGTTCCGCGCACGCCCAGGTCTTCCCGGACGGCACCTACTTTCTTCACGCAGACGACGGTCGCGTCCATCAGCTGAAGGCCATCGGCGGCAAGTGGCACTGTCTCGCGTTGGCTGCTTAAGCTACGCGCTGCGCAAAGCTCAGCCCGGCTAACCGGTTAAATCAACGACTCTCGTAGTGTGTTCGAAGTCCGCCCGGCACGCGCTCTGATCGCAGCTTTCCCGCCCGCCGTTCACGCTAAAGCTCACGCTCGCTGTCTGTAGTCCGCAGAAACCCCGCGCAAGGTTTTATCGCAGGTTCAATTCGCCGTTAAATTGTTGAATGCTTCCGTAGCACTCGCACGCGCGCTCTTCAAGTTTCTTCCGGTTCAGCACCTTCACCGACCCGCGCGAGTACTGCAGAATTCCGTCCGCCTGCATGCCGCTCGCCGCCAGGCTCACGCTCGGCCGGTCCGTGCCGAGCATCGTCGCCAGAAAATCGTGAGTGATGGGCAGCGTCCCCGCATCCACCCGGTCTTGCGTCACCAGCAACCACCGTGCCAGCCTCTGCTCCACCGTATGCATGCGATTGCACGCCGCCGTCTGCGCCACCTGCATGCCCAGAATCACCGCGCACCGGCTCATCACGCTTTGCAGCTTGGCCGCCTCGCGCAAGACGCTTTGCAAATTGCTCGTTCCAATGCGAAAGCCGTCTCCCGCGATCTGCACCACCTCGCGCACCGTGCTTCGCGTCAAACCCACCGCCGCTCCCGCGCCTGAAAATCCTTCTTTCCCCGCCACGCCCACTTCCACCGTCCTGCCGTTCTCCATCACCACCACCAGCGAAATCATTCCGCTGTTCGGGAAGTAGGCAAACTCGATTTTTTCGTTTGGTTCGTACAGCGAGAGATGGT
>Ga0302310_10004149_pt1 | contig 10977 bp, 6 predicted proteins | sample III_Palsa_N1_2_FD_200451 | JGI IMG/M metagenome (GOLD analysis project Ga0302310, IMG submission 200451) | Peat permafrost microbial communities from Stordalen Mire near Abisko, Sweden - III_Palsa_N1_2 | ecosystem: Environmental > Terrestrial > Soil > Palsa > Peat permafrost | place: Sweden... | reverse complement strand
GCGGGAGTGTCGGAGGTGGTCGAGGCGGTTAGGGAGAGGGTGAGTGTGCAGGTGCCGCTGGCGGGGATGATGTGGGAGGCGCAGGTGGTGGCGGTTTCGGCGAAGGTGTAGGGGGTCGTCGGGCCGTCGAGTGCGGAGGTGAAGGGTTGTGGGGTGGGGTTGAGGTTGGTGAGGATGAGGGTTTGGGTTGCGGGTGGGCTAGTGGAGGTGACGATGCCGAAGTCGAGCTCGTTTGTGGAGAGGGCGATCGGGTTGGGGGTTAGGGTGGTTGGGGGGAGGGTGAGGGTTGCTGTGGGGGTGTTGGTGGATGAGGCGGTGAGGGTGCCGGGATCGGTGCCGGTGAGGGCGATGGAGCAGGCGTTGGAGGGTTGGAGGGCGGTGGCGCAGTTGGAGATGAGGGCGTAGCCGGTGGCGGTCAGGGTGAGGCCGGTTGCGGCGGCGGAGCCGAGGTTGCGTAGGGTGATGTTGGGGAGGTCGTCGGCGGAGAGGCTGAGGCTGGGGGCGGAGGTTGTGGTGTTTACGAGGGACAGGAGGGCGGCGGTGCGGGTGCATTGGCTGGTGCAGGTCGTGGGGAGGATGTCGGCGAGGGTATTGGGGAGGATGGGGTTGGGGGATTGGACTAGGGGAAAGTCGAAGGTTTGGGGGGTGGTGTTGGCGGTGGCGGTGAGGGTGCCGGGGAGGGCGATGGTTCCGGTGGATGCGAGAGCGGGTGCGGATACGAGGGTGGTTAGGGAGGCGTAGCCGGCGTTGGTGGTGGGAAGGCCGCCGAAGCGGAGGGTTTGGTCGATGGTGTTGGAGGAGGTTAGGTGCAGGAGGAAGCTGTCGCCGGTGGGGTAGTCGGGTGCGATGGGGCCGGGGAAGAGTGGGGTGGTGAGGGAGCCGGAGATCCAGACGGTGCTGTTGGGGCCGGGAGTGGCGAAGGATTGGGTGCCGGGGACGAGGAGGGTGGAGGAGGTGACGGATTGGCCGTTGAGGGGGATGCGGAGGAGGGTTTGATAGGGTGTGTTGGCTAGTGGGGTGGTGACGGTGGTGAGGGGGAACTGACCGGGGTTGATGTTTCCGGTGAGGAGGAGGGTTTGGGTGGTGGGGTCGAGTGCGATGGAAGTTAGGCCTGTGCCGGGGATATAGGTGGCGTAAAGGAATGTGCCGCCGGTGGGTGAGAGGGCGGTGAGGAATCCGGAGGTGGGGCCGAGGATGTTGGGGACTAGCGCGGAGATGGTGGGTAGGCCGGGGGATGTGGTGGCGCCGGTGATGTAGGCGTTGCCGGAGGTGTCGGCGGCGATGGAGGTGGGGGTGGTGACGCCGTTGGCTCCGGTGAGATAGGTGGCGTAGGTGAGGGCTCCGGTGGAGGTGAAGGCTTCTACGAAGCCGCTTTGGATTGCGTTGGGGGCTGGAGATTGCTGAATGGCGGTGGGGGTTACGGGGAGATTGGTGCTGGAGGTTGTTCCGGTGACGAATGCACCTGCGGCGGTAGCGGCGATGCTGGTGGCGGTGGTTTGGTTCGCGCCGAGGAAGGTCAGGAAGAGGAGGTTGAGGTTGGTGTCGTACTTGGCGAGGAAGCTACTGGTGTGGGTGGGGAAGGCGGCGTTGGGAGTGGCGGTTAGCGTGGTGCTGGTGGTGGTTCCGGTGACGTAGATGTTGCCGGCGGGGTCGAGGGATAGGGCGATGCAAATGTCTCCGGTGGACCCGGTTTGGGAGTGGGCGAGGAGGGTGGTGGCTGTGGCATTGGTTTTGAGGAGGCGGATGCCGTCGTGCTGGTTGAGGAGGAGGATGAGGGAGCCGTCTGGAGCGTAGGCGGCGGCGTTGAAGGTGGCGTTGGCGAGGAGACCCTCGAGGGTGATTTGCTGTGGGGTGTTGAGGGTTTGCGCGCGAGGCGCGAGGGTTAGGCAGAGGCCGAAGAGGAGGGTGGATAGTCGCTTCATAGAGGTTGGGGCTGCTCCAACTCGCTACTTGCAGCCGTTCCTCTATCGGAAAGGATGTCTGAGGTTTATGGGTGTACTAAGTTGAAACGAATTGAGGATAAGAGGGGTGGAAGTTCCATTTTGGGACGGGTTGGGGGATTTTGGGGAATGGGGGAGAAGTTTTGGAGTGGGGTGGGCGAGGGGTGTCGAATGCAAAGGGCGGGGAGTGAGCAAAGTAGAACAGGCAACGGCAAGAGCTGGATTCGTGGTTGAAAGGTTCGAGTCGTGTGCGGGTGCTGGCAGTGTGGCAGGTCCTTCGACTGCGCTACGCTGCGCTCAGGATGACAAATTTTGAGGTGGGGTCGGGGAGAGCGGTCGAGCGTAGCTCGATACCCCACCCTTTGCAAAGAGCGCAAAGGGTAGGGCACCCAGAGGTGGGGTATGTCCCAAAGCTGGCTAGGGGTGGAGGAGGTGGGTTAGGTTTTGGGTGGTCATGGATTCTAGGAAGGCGGGGTGGGTGGTGTATTGGATGGCGGCCATGCCGGCGGCGCGGGCGGCGAGTATGTTTTCTTCGCGGTCGTCGAGGAAGAGGATGGCGGAGGGTGGCGTGGCGAGGCCTTCGGCGGCGTGGTGGTAGATGGCCAGATCGGGTTTGGCGATGCCGAGGCGGTGAGAGAAGGTGTGGTGGTCGAAGTTTTGGAGCCAGGGGAAGTGGGCGAGGATTCCTCGCTCCATCTCGTCGCCGAGGTTGGAGAGGATGCCGGTTTTGATGTTGGCGCGCTGGAGGGTGGCGGCCCAGTCGATCATGGGCTGGTTGGGCTGGGTCCAGAGGGCGGTGTCGGCGGCGATGAGCTCGCGGAGCTGGCCGGAGTCGATGGGTTTGCGGAGGTCTTCGGCTACGGCTTGCCAGTAGGTGATGGCGTTGAGGGCGCCGCGGTCGTAGTCGAGGCGGTGGTTCCAGTAGGCGGCGTGGAAGAGTTGTTCGTCGGCGGAGAAGACCTGTTTGAGGCGGGACCAGGCGGCGGGGTCGGGTGGGCCGGAGAGGACCATGCCGTAGTCGAATAGGACGGTGGTGATGGTTTGCTGGGACATTGTTAGTTGATTGTATTGGGTGCGTAGGATTGGAGGGTGAGGGTTGGCGGATAGGCCGGGCTTGCAGCCCTCTGAAATTGTGACGTTGGCACGAGGGGCTTCGCCTCTCGCTGGTATAGGGTCGCGCCGTTGGCGCTTACGGCAAAGACAACAGCAAAGGCAAAGGCAATGAGATTTTCACGAAGGACGAATTGGAATCTGGGGGAGAACGACTTTGCGCGGGCGGTGCGTGAGGTGAGGGCTGGTGGGGTGGAGTTGTTGGATCTGACGGTGTCGAATCCTACGGCTTGTGGGTTCGGTTATGACAGTGAGGCGTTGCTGGGGCCTTTGAGTGATGCGCGGGCTTTGGTTTATGAGCCGGAGCCGCTGGGGATGGTGAGGGCTCGGGAGGCGGTGTGTGGGTACTATCGCGACCATGGGGCTGAGGTGGGTGTGGAGAAGGTTTGCCTGACTACGAGTACGAGTGAGGCTTATAGCTTTTTGTTTCGGCTGCTTTGCGATGCGGGAGATGAGGTGTTGATTGCGCGGCCCAGCTATCCGCTGTTTGAGTTTCTGGCGGAGCTCGATGATGTGAGGCTGGTGGAGTATCCGCTGCTGTATGACGCGGGGTGGCATGTGGATTTTTATGCGCTGGAAGCGGCGGTGACGGCGAAGACGAAGGCTGTGGTGGTAGTGCATCCGAATAACCCGACGGGGAACTTTGCTGCGGAGAAGGAGCGGGCGGCGTTGCAGGAGTTCTGTGCGCGGCGGGGGTTGGCGCTGATTGTGGACGAGGTGTTTCTGGACTATGCGCTGAAGGGTGTGGAGGCTCGGAGTTTTGCGGCGGAGAAGTGTGAGGCGCTGACGTTTGTGTTGAGTGGGTTGAGCAAGGTTTGCGGGCTGCCGCAGATGAAGGTGTCGTGGATTGTGGCTGCGGGGCCGGGCGTGGGTGAGGCGATGGAGCGGCTGGAGGTGATTTCGGATACGTTTTTGTCGGTGAACGCGCCGATGCAGTTTGCGTTGCCGCAATGGTTGGCTGGTCGGGGTGCAATGCAAGCGGAGATTCGGGAGCGGGTTAGGGGGAATTTGGCGGTGCTGGATGCGAGGTTGGTGGGGACGCAGGGGAGCCGGTTGGCGATGGATGCGGGGTGGGCAGCGGTGGTCCGGGTTCCGCGGCGGGGTGGGTTTGTGGAGGCGGCGATGGAGCGCGGAGTGGTGGTGCAGCCGGGGGAGTTTTATGGGCTGGCGGAGGGCCGTATTGTGTTGAGTTTGCTGACTCCGGTGGAAGTGTGGGCGAAGGGTGTGGAGCTGCTACCGGTGGAGTGATTCAGCATTGGTGTTCCCCACTCGTGACGATGAGACCGTCATGAATGGGCCACCCGGAGGTTGTTTTATACAGGGGTAATGGTTGCTATGGGAGAATGTTCGGATGACGACGTCACGACGGGATTTTCTTAAAGTAGCAGCAATGCTTTCGGGTGCAGCAGGGGTTTCGGGGTTCGTTCCAGATTCGGTGAGACGGGCGTTTGCGATTGAGCCGGCGGTGGGCTCGACGTATATGGATGCGGAGCATGTGGTGATCCTGATGCAGGAGAACCGGTCGTTCGATCATGCGCTGGGGACGTTGCAGGGGGTTCGTGGGTTTAATGATCCGCGGGCGATTCGGCTGGCTAATGGGAACTCAGTGTTTGTGCAGACAGATGCGGCGGGGAACAGCTATGCGCCCTGGCGGCTGGACATAAAAGACACGAAGATTACGTGGATGGGATCGGTTCCGCATACGCGGCATAGCCAGGTGGATGCGTGGAACGATGGGCTGCATGACAAGTGGATTGATTCGAAGCGGTCTTACAACAAGGACTATAAGCAGGTGCCGTTGACGATGGGGCACTATACGCGGGATGATCTGCCGTTTTACTACGCACTGGCGGATGCTTTTACGATCTGCGACCAGAGCTATTGCTCGGCCATGACCAGCACGACGCCGAACCGGTGCTTCTTTTATACGGGGACGGTGAGGGACGAGCAGCATACGCAGTCGCGGGTGTTTATGCGTAATGACGAGATCATGATCGGTGGGCAGACGTGGAAGACGTTTCCGGAGCGGCTGCAAGAGGCGGGCGTGAATTGGAAGTACTACCAGAACGATCTGACGCGGACTTCGGGGCTGACGAGTGAGGAGAACTCATGGCTTTCGAACTTTGGGACCAACATTCTGGAATCGTTCGATGCGTATAACGTGATGGCGTATCCGTACGCTCCGGTGGGGATGCAGGCGGAGGTCGAGAGACTGGGGAGGGATATCGCAAAGACGCAGACGGCGCTGGCGAAGGAGAGTGATCCCGCGGTTTTGACGAAGTTGAAGCTGCGGATTGCGAATGATGAGAGAGACCGCGAGACGCTGAAGAAGCAACTGGCGAAGGGGCAGGGGAAAGATCTTTACGCGAAGATGACGCCGGCGGAGCGAGCGCTGCATGATGCGGCGTTTGTGACGAATTTGAATGATCCGAACTATCGGTCGCTGGAGCCGCTGACGTTTGAGGGCGGGACGATGAACGTGCCGAAGGGCGATGTGCTGCATCAGTTCCGCGAGGATGTGAATAGCGGGAAGCTGCCGACGGTGTCGTGGCTGAGCAGCCCGGAGCATTTTTCGGATCATCCGACTTCGCCCTGGTATGGGGCGTGGTATGTGTCCGAGGTGATGGATATTTTGACGAAGAATCCTGAGGTTTGGAAGAAGACGATCTTCATACTGACATACGACGAGAACGATGGGTACTTTGACCATGCGCCTTCGTTTGTGGCGGCTGATCCGAAGCGACCGGAGACGGGGAAGGCTTCGGCGGGAGTCGATACGGGGCTGGAGTATACGTATGCCGCGGATGAGATTCGGATGGGTGTTTTGCCGGAGGAGGCGCGGACGGGGCCGATTGGGATGGGCTATCGGGTGCCGACGATTGTGGCTTCGCCGTGGAGCCGCGGCGGGTGGGTGAACTCGCAGTTGTTCGATCACACGTCTACGCTGATGTTCCTGGAAGATTTTGTGCAGAAAAAGACGGGGAAGACGATTCGGGAGACAAATATCAGTCCATGGCGGCGGGCGATTTCGGGGAATTTGACTTCATGCTTCCGGGCGCATGATGCGAAGGAAGCTACGCTGAGTTATCTGGATCGCGACAAGTTTGTGATTGGGATTCGGGCGGCGAAGGATAAGGAGGTGCCGTCGAATTATGTGAATCTGAGTGCGGCGCAGATTGCGGATGTGACGAGCAATCCGCAGGGGTCGAAGTTTATGTCGCACCAGGAGCCGGGGGTGAGGCCTTCGTGTGCGCTGCCTTATGAGCTGTATGCGGAGGGTGGGCTGAGTGCTGACCGGACGCGGTTTGAGCTGCATATGACGGCGGGGACTGAGGTGCATGGGGGGCAGTCGATTGGGGCGCCGTTCAATGTTTATGTGAGGAATGTTGGCGGAGCGGGGATGGCTGTGGCGACGTATACGGTGAAGCCGGGGGATACGGTGTCGGAGGCGTTTCCGGTGACGATGTTTGCGGGCGGGAGGTATGAGCTCGATGCGCATGGGCCGAATGGGTTCTACCGGTCGTTTTCGGGCGATGCGCAGGGGAACAGCGTGCAGGTGAAGACTGTTTATGAGAAGAAGGGATCACGGCTGAGCGGGAATGTTGAGGTGGTGGTTCGCAATCCGGGCGATAAGCCTGTGACGATTGCGGTTCGGGACAATGCCTATAAGGCTGAGACGGTGAACAAGACCGTTGCGGCGGGGCAGGAGGCTACTGTGGTGCTGCCGCTGGGCAAGAGCCATGGGTGGTATGACTTTACGGTGCGGTCGGAGGGTGTAGCGGTGCGGAGCGCGGGGCGCGTGGAGACGGGCGCTTCTAGCTTTAGCGATCCGTTTATGGGGATGGCAGTCTAGCGGAGGAAGGGGTTGGTGGCGCGCTCGTGTGCGATGGTGGTGTTGGGGCCGTGGCCGGCGATGACGAGGGTTTCGCCGGGTAAGGGGAGCAGGCGGTCCTGAATGCTGGCGATGAGCTGGCTGGAGTTGCCGCCGGGAAGGTCGGTGCGGCCGACGGAGCCGGCGAAGAGGGTGTCGCCGGCGATGAGGAGGTTTTCGGCGGGGATGTGCAGACAGAGACTGCCTTGCGAGTGGCCGGGGGTGTGCAGGACGGTGGCGTCGATGCCGGGGATGGTGAGGATTTCGTTGTCGGCGGGGGAGTGGTCCGGGGGATGGACGGTGGGGACTTCGAGGTCGAACCAGGCGGCCTGGGTGGCCATTAGGTCGACGAGCGGGATGTCGTGCTTGCTGTAGAGGATGGGCGCGCCGGTAATCTGCTTGAGGGTGAGGGCGCTGGCGATGTGGTCGATGTGGGCGTGGGTTACGAAGATCTGACGGACGGTGAGCTGGTGCTTGTTGAGGAGAGCGAGGATGCGGGGGATGTCGTAGCCGGGATCGACGACGATGGCCTGGCGGGAGGTTTCGTCGCCGAGGATGGTGCAGTTGCATTGGAGGAGGCCGACGGGGAAGGTTTCGCGGATCATGTTGGCGGCCTCCGTGTGTAGCGAACAAAGCAAAAGCGCAGGCTGAGGGCCTGCGCTTTTGAGTTTAGAAGAGACTTACTTCTTCGCCGGCGTCGACTGGCTTGAAGGGGTGTCAGAGAGCACCGAACGATTGGTCCTGTTGGTGTGCGACATGACGATGGTGAGGCTGATGGAGGTGACCATGAAGAGGATGGCCGACCAGGTAGTGAGCTTGGAGAGAAGGTTGGTGGCACCACGGGGACCAAAGGCGGTCTGCGAACCCTGGCCACCAAAGGCGCCAGCGAGATCGGAGGATTTGCCCTGCTGAAGGAGGACGACGCCGATGAGGAAGAGGCAGACGATAACGTGCAGGATCAAGAGAAGAATGAGCATGGAGCTGTCTTGGACGCCTTAAAGAGCCGCAGAACGGCTGGAATATATTAGATGGGTGCGGAGAAGGAATGCGATTCCTGTTGCACGTCAATCTAATAGTCAGTGTACCACTGGCGGGTGATGCGAGCCGCAGGAGCCGCGAACCATCAATTTCACCGGGAGAAGGATCTTTGCCGGGGAAGAGACGACTCCGTCGTGGGTCTTCTGGATACCTTCGAGCAGAAGAGCCATGGAACGCCGGGTGAGCTCGACCGGAGACTGGGCGACGGTGGTGAGCGGCGGGCTGACGATGGCGGCGAGATCGAATTCGTCAAAGCCGATGAGGGCCATGTCTTCCGGTATGCGAATTTTTCTTTCCGAGAGACATTGGAGGACAAAGCTGGAGGTGCGGTGGTTGAGCAAAAAGATCGCGGTGGGTGGTATTTTGCCCGAGAGTGCGCCGGCGAGCCAGTGACGCACGGCGTCGACGGATGAAAGGTTCGTGGCAAGTTGTGGCTTGAGGCCGGAGACGATCATCTGGTGCTTATAGCCTTCGACGCGCTCATGAACGGTGTAAGTGTCTTCGTCATAGCCGACGCAGGCGATGCGACGGTGGCCGTGCTCGATGAGATGGCGAGTGGCTTCCTCGGCCCCGGCGCGGTTTTCTACCAGGACGCAATCGGTGTCGGCGCCGGGAAGTGGACGGTCAAAGGCGACGATGGCGAGGCCGGTGCTCTGTAGCTGGCGGAGGCGCTCGTCGCCGGGTTTGGTGGAGGTGACGATGAGGAGGCCGGAGACTTTGCGGCTGGCCATAAGCTCGGCTTCCTTAAACTCGAGGTCGGCGTCGCGCTCGGAGGAGACGACGAGGGTCATGTAACCGTGCTGGCGGGCTATCTGCTGGACGGTGTGCGCGCAGGTGGCGAAGAAGGTGTCGGAGAGGTCTGGGACGATGAGACCGATGAGTTTGGCGCGCTGGCCCTTGAGGAGGCGTGCGGCCTCATTCTGGCGGTAGCCGAGTTGGGCGATGGCGGCTTCTACTTTTTTGCGAGTGGAGGGGCGGACGGCGGGATGGTTGTTGATGACCCGGGAGACGGTCATGAGTCCTACGCGAGCGAGCTTGGCAACTTCTCTGATTGTGGGGGTGCTCGGCGTGCTCTTCGGCATGGCAACCAGCATAACCGAAGGGCGGTTGAGGGCGACAAAAAGCGGTCGACGGGTGTGCCATTTTGTGCATCTAAGCTACGTCGGACGGGTTTACTGATCAATCGGATAATTCTCGTCCCGGAGACGATTCTCGGAGGTGGGGTTCTCTGTTCGGGCCTTGCTAAAGGAGAGGCAATCGCTTACCCTAGCTTGAACAACAGCTCAGAGTGCATGGGGCTTAAGATCGAGTGGTTGAAGGACTTAGCGCGTAATTTCAGGGCTATGTCAACAAGCCAGGGCCAAGTCTGGGATGTTCTGCTCGCGTTCACGAACTATATTTGGACCGGATGACGGAGTTGCCTGGGATGTCGTTTCGATCGAACCTATTGTAGGGCTTTCCTCTTATTACCGGTCCCATCCATAAGACTTAGACCGATTCCTTGAATTCGATGAGGAATCCATAGCAAATTGAGAGTCGGCAGTGTCGAAATCTCGATAAGTAGATTACTGAAGAGTTAAGTAAATGGGTAAGCAAGCGATTCGTGGTGGCCGCAGCGGATTTTCCAGGTTGCGCAGGGGTGGGTTTGGCGGCTGGTTATTGACGGCAGTGGTCGTGGCGCTATTGTGCGGATCGCTGCGGGCAGAGCCTGGCTACCAGGGCCAGTCAGCAGCAGGGGGTGGAAACGCCTCATCCGGCAATGCGAGCAGCGACGGACAAGCAACTTCCAACGGAGCCAACAGCTCAGGCCAGGCACCTGCCGATAGTGGAAATCAGGCACCGGGCGGCAACACTCAATCACCGTCGAACAACACCCAGGCGCCCTCTAATAGCGCTCAGGCGCCTTCCGACGGCAATCAGGCTCCTGCGGATAGCAGCACGCAGTCGACTACAACCGAGAGCAACGGCTCCCGCGCTGCGACGACCCAAGGCCGTTCGACACAGTCAGCCGCGACGAACACCAATGCACGTACTGCTGCGAAGACTACCCCACCTGTGATCGAAGCGGATCATGACGGTCCACAGCAGGTACGGCAACCGATTCCTTATCCGGGCTTGCCGTCCCTGCAAGACCTCTACACGCAAATACCTTCTTCGGGTGGGACGCTGCGACGATTTGGCAGCGAGGCGTTTCTTTTAGGAACAGGGAATGCGAATGAACTGCCGTCTGATCTTCCAGTGGGTCCTGATTATGTTCTCGGGCCGGGAGATAACGTCGTCGTAAACATGTGGGGCGGACACTCAGAGAACATGAATGTCACGATCGACCGTCAAGGCCAGATTGCTTTGCCGGAGGCGGGGACCATCACGGTTGACGGACTTACGATTGCGCAGGCGCAAGCTGCGATTCAGAAGTCGCTGGGCACGCAGTTTCAGGATGAGCATGTCGAAATTTCGCTGGGACGCCTGCGGACGGTACGTGTGTACGTTGTGGGCGACGTGCAACGTCCAGGCGCCTACGATGTGAGTTCGCTATCCACACCACTGAGCGTGCTGTATGCGGCTGGTGGACCGACGAGCCGAGGTTCGTTGCGAATTCTCAAGCAGTACCGTGGCACAAAGCTGATAGCACAGGTCGACCTCTATGACTTTCTGTTGAAGGGGGTTCGCGCAACTGTCGAGCGCTTGCTTCCGGGCGACACGATCATGGTGCCGGCAGCCGGGCCGGAGGTGACGGTAGAGGGGATGGTGCATCATCCCGCTATCTATGAACTTAACGGCGAAAAGACACTGAACCAGGTGTTGGATCTTGCTGGGGGCGTGCTGTCTACCGCTAGTTTGAAGCAGATCAACGTGGCGCGAGTTGAGGCGCATGAGCGCCGTACTATGCTGAGCCTAGACCTGCCAGACAGTGCAGAAGGGGTAAAGAGCGCGCTTGCAGGGTTTAATGTGCAGGGCGGTGATGATGTCGTTATCTCACAGATACTGCCCTATAACCAGCAGGCTGTCTATCTTGAG
>Ga0302310_10004148_pt1 | contig 10978 bp, 6 predicted proteins | sample III_Palsa_N1_2_FD_200451 | JGI IMG/M metagenome (GOLD analysis project Ga0302310, IMG submission 200451) | Peat permafrost microbial communities from Stordalen Mire near Abisko, Sweden - III_Palsa_N1_2 | ecosystem: Environmental > Terrestrial > Soil > Palsa > Peat permafrost | place: Sweden... | reverse complement strand
TGGGCCTGATCGTCACCGCGTCGCATACGGCCGGCGTATTCGCTCTTGGGGCAATTACGTTGTACGCTTCCCGCTACATCGTGCCTGAACAACTCTATCCGTGGCTCGGCGCTCTCTCCGGGGTCACGATTGCCGGCCTCGGCTGCTACATGCTCATGCGCCGCTTGACCGGCACAGCTACGAATCACTCTCATGCACCGGGCGAGAACCATGGCCATTGGATGTTCTGGAAGCGTCGAAGCGGCGAAGACGGCGAAATCAAGGCGGTATCAACCAGCCTGACTCCGCCACAATCTGTGAGCTTGACGCAGCTTCTTACGCTGGGGATCACGGGCGGAATCATCCCGTGCCCAGCCGCTCTGATCGTGCTTCTAAGCGCATTTGCGCTGCATAGAATCGGACTCGGCTTCTTTCTGATTGTGGCCTTCAGCGTGGGCCTTGCCGCGGTGCTCATCGGGTTCGGCATGTTGATGGTTTACGCGCGCCGCTTCATGAGCCATCTTCAGATGGATGGTCCGCTCACCAAGCGCTGGCTTCCCATTGCCTCTTCGGCATTCATTACTGTTCTGGGCCTGATCCTTACGGTGCAGGCTCTTTCCACGGTTCGAGTCGGCGGAAGCTTGTTTTCGAAAGAGAGGCTTGGGCCGGTTCTCTTCGTTACGCTGCTCGGCCTGGTGCTGGGAATGCGGCATTCTACCGATGCCGATCACGTGGTTGCCATTTCAACCATCGTCAGCAAGCAGCGGAGCATCCGCAATGCCGCGTTCATCGGGTCCGTCTGGGGGTTGGGTCACACCATCACGATCTTCATCGTCGGCGCGCTGATAATTTTATTTGGAGTTGAGATTCCACCGCGCGTGGGGCTTTCCATGGAGTTCAGCGTCGCCGTGATGCTCATTCTGCTGGGTATCCTGAACCTCTCCGGCGTCATGCAGAAGGTGACAAGCTACTTCACTCCGGCAAATGCCGGGCGTGCAATCGCATCACGCGCTGCGTCGCGGGACCAGGGCAGAACAAGAATGCATGGGTGGCTCGATCAGTCGGTAGGCCGCTTCGGCCTATATCAATGCCTGAGGCCTTTGGCCATCGGTCTTGTTCATGGACTTGCCGGGTCAGCGGCAGTGGCGCTTCTTGTGTTGTCTACGATTCACGACCCTGCCTGGGCAACAGCTTACCTGCTCATCTTTGGTGCAGGAACCATGATTGGGATGATGTGCATGACTGCCGCAATCGCCGTGCCACTCACATTTGCCGGAGACCGCTTTGCCAGACTCAGCAAGTATCTTGGAACTGCCTCAGGGATGGTGAGTCTTTGCTTTGGTTCTTTCCTGGTGTATCAACTTGGATTTCTCGGAGGACTTTTTACCAGCCATCCTCAATGGACTCCGAGATAGTTCCAAGCTGTTCAGACTTTTATCCGGCACTTACTTCTGAGTGAATGACCTCGGTCGACCGAGAGGACAAGCGAGACGACACCTAGTCGATGAAGTAGCCAATATCCGTGAGGACGCTGTCGCTCAGTTCCACGCCCAGGAGACGCGCATCGAGGGAAGCGTGCAGGGACTTTTCAAAGCGTTGAATTACTTCAGCCGGCAGATCCGTTTGTTGTCTGAGCATTTGAAGAAGCGCCCCGCTATCGGTTGGGTATTGGTAGTCGCCAGGTAAGCCGCATGCTGGCCGGATTGTCAGCGAGAGCGGAATCGTTCCAGTGATCGATTCGGAGCGGTTGGATTGTTGGGTGATGAGATTGACTCGCATACGCGAATCCTGACACTTTACGAGGCACCCCTCAATGGCACATAGGGGTGGTGAAGGCTACACCAAATGGGGAGTCCAATGCTCCGGACCCCGTTTGCCTGCTATGTCTGAATAATCGGCATGCGCATTATCTTGCCGGCAGACCTTCGTTTGCACTTGCCGCCTGCTTGTCTGCTGCAACTTGAAGGAGCAGTGGCCCGGATGGATGCCTGGTTGGGGAATTCGACTCGACCGTCGCCACCACATAAATCGGCTGCTTGATGGGCGGAGCCCAGTCTTCGGCGCGAAGAGTGAACGTGCGGCTCGACTGGGCTTCTGTCACAAGCACTCCGTTCAATCCAACATTTACGACACGAACACCGGGAGGCAGATTTTCAACGGAACAGGGGACGCGGCCTTTGAAACCGTTGCGCCGCTCGATGTTAAGCGTGACGATTGCCTCTTTTCCAGGTTCGATGGAAATCTGCCGGGGTTCCGTGGTGACCACCACATCCGGGGGAGGAACGACGGACGCAAGTTGCAGGGACGGGCCGGTTCCTCCAGACGCGTTTGCCGTTCTGGCCAGGTCACGTCCGTTGACCATAGCGTGGCCGACGAATTCGATTGGCGCCGGATGGGCGTCCAACGACGCGTCCGGATCGGCTGATAGAACTACCACTGTCGAGTCCTGGCCTGGCATGATGGTCGCAGGGCTTGCCGAAACCCCTTGAGGCAATCCACTGGTCTGAATCTCAATTGGGCCATCGAAGTCTCGGATCGCCACCACTGAAACGGTTACCGGTGTGGATCCGCCCTTGGGGATGTTGGGGTTGGCTGGCTCTGCCTTTAGCCGATAGTCGGGAGTCGCTTCACGAATGGTCAACCGGTAGGCAAAGTCCTCGCCCTCCATGCCGCGAACATCTTTGAGGTGGAGGAAGTACTCGCCGTCCACTGGGGCAACGAAGTCCAATTTGGAGTCTGCTCCATATCCCGGTCCCCCGTCATCATTTCGCCAGGTTAAGTGAAAAACGGGAAGACCGTTGGAAGGGAGCTCGGCGTCGGGGGGCAGAATCTGCGCCTTATAAACCGGAGTGTTGATGGCGTGCACATCTGAGGAGGTTCCCAGGAAAGCCAGACGGAGGTCATCCTTTCCTTTCAGAATGGTGTCGGCATCGGGCTGATCGGGAATGAAATCGATCTGATTCAGTTCATCGCCGACCATCAGGTAGTCGCCTGCGCGCAGTTCCGCGGTGGACACGAGCCGGATCCCGGTGGTCATCGAGTCACGGTCGGAGAGCGTGGTAGTGGTCTGGTTCATGCAGCGAATGGTCGCTCGCGGAATGGCCTTCCCCTCAGCGTCGAGAACCTCAATCATGGAATCCAGCCGAGACCCCAGGCGCGCAGCGGCAACATCGATGCTCAATTGTTCCCCCTTGCGGGCCTGGAATTTGAAATAGTCTTCATCCGGTTGTCCTTGAGCGCTCACTCCCCCGTCGATGTGGCCGTTGATGGTAAAGGGAACCGATACGGCTTGCGCCTGAGCGATGGTGTTATTGGGTTCCTGCTCGGCAACCTCCGGTTCGTTTCCGACTTCGAGTTTTGGCTCGTTGATGGCGTGCGCAGCGCCGATGCCAACTTCAAGCGGCATCGTTGTCCAGCCCGAGGCAGTGGTTGGCGGGTTGACCTTTATCTTGCGAACGTCGCCGAGATTTACTCCCTCGACTGAGACCTCTTCTGCTGTTCCCGCCTGCACCCCAAGAGGGAAAACGCTCGAGATATAAGGCAACGGACCCGCATCCAGACGATAAAAATAACCACCGCCTCCGCCGCGGTTGCGGTCGGCAATTGTCAGAGTGTATTGCCCATCCTGCAGGAGCCTGTAAGTCAACGCCGCATCGGGTCGATTCTCGTTCTTGCCTGCTGTGGTGAGGATTTGGCCGGAACTATCGCTTAATACGAGCATGGAAGCCAGTTCGGAACCAAGCTGCGAGGCGATCACTCTGAAAACGATCTCCTCGCCGGCCTTACCGTGAAACTCATACCTCTCCTCTTCTCCGGGAGCGGCGATGTTTCCAACCAAAGTAGCCGGTAAATCCACCAACTGCGCGGAGGCCGCGGAATCAAAGGGCATGCGCTCGCGCTGCTTTACTTCCGGCAGCATTCCAATTGCGAATGCCATCGTATTTGTGGTTCCAAGCGGCGTCTTTATCCGGAATCGATGGATCCCTGGCCATGCATCGTTGCCAACCGCAATTTCAAGTGTGGCCGACTGCTTCTTGCCGAGCGGCACTTGCGCGCCGAGGTCTTCGCCCGGCCGAGGCGCCTTAATTTGTTCAGGCTCATCGGTAATCTTTGTCACCTTCCCACTGATTCCCGGCGAATCGAAGATCACCTCCGTGGCCCCGGAAAGACTCCGGCCCTCGATGGTGAAAGTCGCAGTGCTGCCTCGCTCCATCCCCGCAGGCCAGATACTGTAGACGTTGGGAGGAATCGTCGGCTCTTCGGCACAGGTGAGCGGAGCGGGCAAAAAGCCGAGGACAAGTCCGGCGATGAGAAGCGGGTTGTTGGCTCTCATGTAGCCTCCTTCATCAGGGAAGAAATTCCGCTCAAGACTTCAGCTGAAATGGAACTGCGTCCCGAGCCGGATTTATCGGTTGGCGGCTGTCCGCGAAGCACTTCGCCTGTTGCACGTTCAATGCTCGCAGTCATCGGCCGGCCATCTCTTTCCCTTGGTTTCCGTTTTGCGGTTGAAGAGAATCGAAGACCTTCCTCGGTCCTCCCAGATCCTTGTGAGACGTCATGTCGTATACGCTCAGCGTGCCGTTGTAGCGGCCAGCAGCCAGCCAGTTTCCATCGGGGCTGATGTCCAGAGCATCTACCCAATCGAGTTGATTGTCGATGACGCCGATCAATTCGAGTTTGGGATCGCGAAATCGAATGGACCCGTCAGCGGACGCGGTGACGATGGTCTTGCCATCCGGCGACCATGCCAATGCGAGCAGGCTTTCCTCGTCCGCGATCAACGACTGGATAAGATGACCGTCGTCGGCTGCCAGTTGCCACACGTAAATCGTCTTGTCGTAGCCGGCGGCAGCCACCTGGTCGCCTGAAGGCGAGAACGCAATGCCGGTCAAGCCGTCCAAAGCATCGCTCAACGTGTACAAACGCTTGCCGGTCGCGACACTCCAGATCTTCACCGTCCTGTCCTGCGAGGCTGAAGCGAGGCGCATCCCATCGGGGCTGAACGCTACCGCGAACACTGCATCGATATGGTCCTGGAGATTGTTCACTTCCTTGCCCGTGGCCACATCCCACAGCCTCACGCTCTTGTCATAGCTCCCCGAAGCGATGAGCTTGCCGTCCGGGCTCCAGGCGATGGAGTAAATGCAATCCTTGTGGCCCGTCAAAGTCTTGAGAACCTGACGCGACTGAAGCTCCCAGATTTTGATTTCTCCTTCGAGTTGCGGCGAACCGCCCGCAGCGGCGAGAAGTTTGCCGTCGGGACTGAACGCAACGGAGCGCACATAGTTGGCGTTTCCCGAGAGCGTGGCGATCACATTGCCCGAAGGGGGGTCGATCAGGCGAACCTGGCGATAGCCGCCCACGGCGAGCAGTTTTCCGTCTGGGGAGAATTTCGCGGAAGTCACCGGAGAAACTACAGGAACGTCCGGCTGGATTTCAGGAATCGAAGGAGTCTTCAGGGGTGCTGCAGCTTCAGTTACGGTGGGTCCCTCGGCGCCCGCATTGATCCAAGCCTTGATGCGATCGATGTCAGAGGCGGGAAGCGGGTCGGCATTCGCCGGCATCTGAGGGTCAATGTCCCCTTCCAGCATCTGAATGATCAAACTCCCCTTCGCATCATGGGGAAGTACAGGCTGCCCATGCTTGCCGCCCTTCATCAGCGAGCTATAGCTCTCGAGGATCAAGCCGCTCTTATGGACCGAACTTGAATGGCAGGCAAGGCAGTTCTTTTCGAGAATGGGAGCAACATCGTCCTTGAAACTCGGAGTTGACGCAGCCAATACGGGTGGTTCGAAGGCTCGGCTTTGAAGGATGGCCGACACCGCGAGAATCAGCGCGCAGACAGCCCCAAGTCCGATAGCCCTGCGAACGGCTCGAAGCTTCTGTTGGCATTTCGGCATCATTCACCTTGTATCCTGCAATCGAATTTCACCGGGCAATGGCTGGATGATAGGCACGCGGCACCCATAAAATATCAATGATTAAACATGAACTCCTTGCATGTCAGCAAAGCCCAGGACAAGTCGATCAGGGCCGCGCGGCGGGTATCATCGACGCCTGGAATCTTTTCTTGCGTGGCCGAAGCGAGAGCATCGAGAAGCGATTTCCGCTCAGGGTCGGTGGGATGACGACTGAAAGATGCCAGGTAGAGATAATCGACAATCTGTTCATTGGAAAAGCCGAGACGAATCAGCATGTCGATCGAGTTATCCGGAGCACGCAGCTTGTTGTTGAGTGTGTCTCCGTTGATGATATGAAGCGCCTGGGTGACCGTGGGCACGGAGGTGCGCTCGCTTTCGCGCGTTTGCTGCCGGAGTGGGCGTCCGAATGCCGTCAGAAAGTAGGATTTCACGGCGGTATCCGGCAATTGCATTCCACGCATCCCGGTAGGATATCCGTCGAATTTCTCGGAAACCTGGGTCACCTGCGAATAGGCATCGAGGAGAACCTCCGCCGGAAGGCGTCTAACCACAAAATGTGAGCCATACTTATCGTCATCGGCGTTTTCTTTCACGGGCCTTGACGAAGCTTGATAGGTTGCTGACCGCATGATAGTTCGAATCAGATAGTCCACGTCGAAATTGTGTGCGATGAAATCTTTTACCAATGCGTTCAGCAATTCGTCGTTGGTTGCCGGATTCGTGTCGCGCAGATCGTCGACCGGCTCAATCAACCCGCGTCCCATGAAATTGCGCCATACACGGTTCACTACGTTGCGGGCAAAGTACGGATTGTCGGGGGAAGTGAGCCACTTGGCGAAGTAGAGACGTGTATCGCCGGGGACTTCGCTGGAAAGGGCCGAGGCACCTAGCGGCTTGGGAGGCAGCGGAATCATGAGGCGATCGTCTATGAACTCGCCGGTGGGCGCGGAGTAAACCGTGACATCATTGAAAAGCGGTCCCACAGCAGGACGAGAGCCGGACGGAGCGGATGTCTTGAGCCGCACGCGCGCGAACAGATTGGCCATGCCGTAGTAGTCCTTCTGGGTCCACTTTGCCAGAGGATGGTTGTGGCAATGAGCGCAACTGATGTTGATGCCCAGGAATGCCTGGGCCATGTTCTCCGATGTGTCGAGAGGATCGCGGTGGATGACCCAGTAATTGGCTGCGCCATTTTCCAGAGTCTTGCCCGTAGCCGTAACGATCTGCGATGCGAATGTGTTCCACGGCTTGTTGCTGGCTACACTTTCGCGAATCCAGTGGTAATAACTCCACATCTCGTCGTTGGAAAGGCGATTGCTTGAAACGAGCAGCAGATCGGACCACTTGTAAGCCCAATAGTCGATGAATTCGGGCCGCTTCATGAGACCGTCGATCAGCCGGTTGCGTTTATCCGGCGAAGGGTCGCTCATGAATTTGTCGACCTCAGATGGACTGGGCAGAACACCCGCGGCATCCAGATACGCTCTTCGCATAAATTCCGAATCGGTCGCGAGAGACGAAGGCGGAATGTGGAGAGCCCGGAGATGTTTCAGAATCGAGTCGTCAATGTAGTTATTACGTGGAGCTTTCAGAAATGTCGCGTCATCCAGCTTGTGTGGGAACGGAATGCGCAACCGTGAGAACGCGACATGGCTCTGATACCAGACTGTCACCGGAGCCTCGCCATACCCGCGCATAACGACTCGGCCATTGTTATCGACTGTGGCGACGCCCTCATCACCGCTGTCGTACTTGGTCCACCGCGTCACGTCCGCGATGTGACCGTCCGAAAAAATCGCGTTTACGATTAGCTGCTGGTGAGCGCCAGGTTGGAGCGAGGCTTCGCGGGGAAATACCTGGATGTCGGTGACCAGGGCATCGGAGTCCTGAGGAGCAGGCATGCCTTGCGCGAGCCATCCTGCGATTACCTTGTACTCCGGCGAGCCAACATCGAAGCGCCTGCCGCCGCCGTGTGGAATTGTGAGCGTCGGTTTCAAAAGCATCAGGCTTTTAGCCGGTTCGATTGGATTGGTACGCCGGCCTAGAGCCTGGTGGGTGAGCGTGTAATAGTCGGTATTCGGATCGTAGCCGCGCAGCGTGAGCTTGAAGCCATTCTTTCCGGCAGCCGCGCCGTGGCATGGACCTGAGTTGCATCCCATTTTAGTCATGACGGGCAGGACATCGTTGCGAAAGCTCCAGATGGATGCTGTCGAGTAATCTTTAACGATCAAGGGCGCCGTGGCGCGGTGTCCCTGAATGGTTGCAGTCACTGTCGCTTGGCCATCACCCTGCGGAAAAATAACGCCATCCCCATCCGCCGCGGCAATCTTTGCGTCGGAGACGACGATTTTTGCCCGCGAGGTAAGCTCCTCCTGATGGCCGTCGGCAAAGGTTCCCTCCACCAGCAATCGCTGGCTGTATCGCGGGCCGGTGATGGAGACGGAAGATGGAAGGATTGCAATCTTTGCCAGCAGGGCGAGCGAAGAACTGCCCTGGTTCGCTGCTAACATTGTTTTCGTGCTGCTGGCTGAAGCACTCACCGATTTCGACACATCCGCCGAATGATAAGGAGAATCACTGGGCGAGTGCCCAGCAGCAGAAGATGTTTGCCCCGCCACCGAACGGAGAAAAGCCCACGAAGCCGTTAATCCGAGGGCCAGCGCGACGAGCAGTAGAATCCTGCGAGGATGCATCGTTTCTCCGTAGTGCAGTAATCTATCCGGCATAGCCGCTCTGGCATAGCCTTCTTACTTGTTCGTGATTCCTAAATCAGTAGTTCATCAATGGGGTCGAACCCAGTGTCTACAAGCCGTACATCGCGCCCTTGCGGAGTCTTCAATACCGTATCGACCGGAATTCCCAGGCACTTGTATACCGTAGCCGCAACATGGGCCGGCGTTACCGGCCGATCCTGCGGCGCTCCGCCGATCGCATCCGAAGCGCCTACGACCTGTCCGCCTTTGACGCCGCCTCCAGCGAAAACGACGGTCCAGCATTGGGGCCAGTGATCGCGACCTCCCGCGGGATTGATGCGCGGAGTGCGCCCGAATTCGCCCGTTGCCAGAACCAGCGTACTGTCGAGCAGCCCGATCCGGCTCAAGTCCTCGAGCAGCGAACTGTAAGCGTTATCAAACATGGGCCCGACAAGGTCGCTATAGCAACTGATCGGGCTGAAAGGAGCCGAGCCGTGAATGTCCCATGTGATGTCGTTGAAGACGGTCTCGAACATGTTGAGCGTGACGAAGCGAACACCGCGCTCCACCAGGCGGCGCGCCAGCAGGCAACCCTGGCCAAAACGATTCATGCCGTATCGCTTGCGGACCTCATCCGGCTCCTGTGAAAGCTCGAAGGCCTCGCGCGCCTTGGCGGAAGTCATCAGGGTGTAAGCCTGATTGAAGGTCGCATCCATCAGCTTCGAGTCCTGGTTGGTATCCTCGAAGTATTGAACGGATTTGTCGACTTCCTGCCGCCAGCTTCGTCTGCGGTCGACACGCACTGCCGAGATGTATTCGGGTGGGAGGAGATCGGGCACCTTGAAGTTGGGATCCGCGGGGTCGGCATTCAAGACAAACGGATCGTAGCCCTTGCCGAGAAAGCCGGCCGTGTCGCCGTGCGGTAGATTTCCGCCAAGCTGACCAATCGGATAGGGAAGGAGCACGTTGGGAGGCATATCCCCAAGCGGCCCCTTTTCAAACCGAAGCACCGAACCATAATTGGGTGACTCAAGTCCGCCCTGAAACAGCCTACCTGTCTGCATCATCTGGCAACCGGTGTCGTGCACCGCTGCGGCGGTATGGTAGACGGATCGCAAAAGGGCGAACTTGTCTGCGTGCTTCGCCATGCGGGGGAAGATTTCTGAGATTTCAATTCCGGATACGTTGGTCTTGATCGGTTTGAACGGTCCTCGAATGGAAGCTGGAGCATCGGGTTTCATGTCCCATGTGTCGAGTTGGCTCGGCCCGCCCACCAGCATCAATTGAATGCAGCTGACATCTTTGCCCGGCTTTACTGCCCCCGCAGCTTTCATGCTGAGATACTGGGGCATCGAAAGCCCCAGGAATGTGAGAGCCCCGGCGTGAAGAAAATCACGACGCGTAACGCCGTCGCAGAAGTGCACCTTTTTGTCGGCGTCAAGTCGAAACATTGCTTTTCCTTACGATGACAGCGCACTTCCTGTCAGAGACGAATGCAGATCCCGAGCCGGCGAGCCTCACACTTAAGCCGCTCTGGAGGAGGCCCCAGCGATTGAATTACGTTCCATGCGCGAATCCGTTTGCCCTCAAATCCAGATTGCCGACCTCACTGCCAACTCATCGCGCAACGCACTTCTGGCTGTAACCGCATCCGAGCCGTATGCTAGTCCATTGCAAGTATCGCCGTCCAGCCCTTTCGAAATGAATGAAAGTGCGGTCGCCGAATCTCAAAAACGAAGAACGGTAGACAAACGCCGCCAAAAGATTCCGGTTCTACGGAGCCGGCTCGCCGGCATCGTCGATCATTCTTGAAAAAGTGGGTTGCGGTAAGAATCGGCCATTGTGGCTGAGCGCCTGGACCATTTCTTCGGGTCAAACGTCCTCAAAATGCCAACACACTTATCAAGCAATGCAGGCGGAAAGATCCTCTGGTTTCCGGGCTGCGGGAGGGTTACCGGCTAACCGGACAGAACCCCGGTCTTCAGCCGCAACCGAGTTACCTCCGGATAGCCGATCATCCTCCCTGAATGAGTGGATCGTAATTGTGGCAGTGTCGAAAGTGTCACAATGGACACTCTTAGCTTATGGCGCAGGTATACGCTCACTCGCGTGAACGTAGCTAACGGCGAGGCAGTAGACTAAATGGTGCGTCCACCATGAGGTGTCAAAGGACTTCCAATCTCCGCCACCGTCGCCATCGTCTGTGCTTAACCCTCGGGGGAGGGTCCTCTTGAACAGCAAGAACTTCGGCAAAGTAATGATTGGGCTAGGTACGCGAGCGGACCGGCCATCTATTTACCACATGCGCCATGACGTGTATGTCACCGAACTTGGGCAGCATGAGGTGCAGCAAAATGCGATGTTGTCGGATGCTCTCGATGAGAG
>Ga0302310_10004147_pt1 | contig 10979 bp, 7 predicted proteins | sample III_Palsa_N1_2_FD_200451 | JGI IMG/M metagenome (GOLD analysis project Ga0302310, IMG submission 200451) | Peat permafrost microbial communities from Stordalen Mire near Abisko, Sweden - III_Palsa_N1_2 | ecosystem: Environmental > Terrestrial > Soil > Palsa > Peat permafrost | place: Sweden... | reverse complement strand
ACAAACTGGTCTCAGCTATGGCCTGGTTGCTGGTTCCGGCGACAATGGGACCGATTCTCGGGCCGCCGATCGGTGGTCTTATCGTCACGAACCTCTCCTGGCGCTGGATTTTCGATATCAATGTGCCGATCGGCGTGCTCGGGCTGGTCCTCGCCACGATGTTTATCCCGGACGTCCGCGAAGAGCGAACAGGCACACTAGATCTGCAAGGCAGCGTGATTTCCGGTGCGGCGCTGTCCTGTTTGGTGCTCGGGCTGGAGCTAACCGGACGCGGTTTAGATGCGCGCTTGGGGTTCTGCCTCTTGATCGTGTCCGTTCCCCTTGCGGTCGCCTATTGGTTTCATGCCCGTCACCATCCCAGTCCGGTGATCGATCTCGGGCTACTTCGAATACCGAGTTTTGCAATCTCAGTGGCGAGCGGCTCGCTTTACCGCATTACCATGGGTGCTCAGCCATTCTTGCTGCCGCTGATGCTCCAAATCGGCTTCGGAGTATCGGCGGCAACCAGCGGCGCGATCACCTTTGTCGGCGCCGCGGGCGCCATGTGCATGCGGGCAGTGGCGCCGCGTGCACTACGACGTTGGGGATTTCGGAATGTGCTCGTGGTCAACGGCGTGATCGCCGTGGTTCTATTCGCCGTCGAGGCCCTGTTCCGCCCCAGTTGGCCAATGCCGCTGATCTATCTCACGTTACTAGTGGGCGGCTTCAGCGCGGCGATGCAATTCACCGCCTACAATACTGTGGCATTCGCCGATATTTCCCCAGCCAAAATGAGCGCCGCCACCAGCTTTTATGCCACCTGCCAACAAGTCTGCCTGACCTTCGGCATTATCGCCGCCGCAACTTCGCTCGCGTTGTCACGTTACTTCGCGGGGCACGACAAACTCAGTTTAGGCGATTTTTCAGTGGCATTCCTTTTGGTCTCGGCGGTCGGGCTCTTGGCGCCACTGATCAGCCTGCGCTTCGCCCCAGATGCCGGGAATGAACTGAGCGGACACTAAAACACCGCGCAAGCACCGCCGGCCGCCCCCACATCGGAGCAGAACTTAAGCGCTTCGACGACCGTTGCAAAGCCGCCGACGCGTAGCCGATACACAGTGCCAACGCTAGGCATCACAACTTCCGTGATACTCGGATCGCGACCGCTGAGGACCGAGGGCATCTTTGCTTGCAGAAGCCGCCATTCCCGCATGGCGTCGTCCTTCGAGGGCAGCGCGCCCAACTGCGCTTCCGGTCCTTCATTCCCGGATGTGTTGCCGGAAACTGTCTCGGCGGCGGGCACGTCAGCAGCCTGCGGTTCGTAGTTCGCCGCCAGCACGGGGCTCTTTCCGGGCTTCGGCGCCGTCGGGCCGAGCAGTCCAAACGTTCTGACGCTCGTAGCTGCACGGCCAGAGCCCGTTTCTGCCACGGCCGCTGCCACTGCCGGCAGCAATTCGCTGGCGGCGGCAATCGGGTTCCTCCTTTCCCATCGTGGCGGCACGCCTGATTGCACGGAAACTGGCGGCTGGGCGCCGGCCGACTGCGCTGAGGCGCCCGTGGGTGCCTGCTCGATCGACGGCAATGCCACCGCCGCAACCGGCACCGTCGGCGCCATCGCCGGTGCCGCAGCAACAGGCGCCGCCGGTGTAACCGCGGGCGCCGACTCCGTTTCCGGCCTGGCCGACGCCGCTGCGCCCGGCCGCAGCAAAGCCGCCGCGCGAGCACTCGCCGGCAACGCTCTCAGTTCGGCGTAGTAGAGCAGGTTGCTTTGGATCGACGTCGCATCCAGGTCACCCTGTGCCGCCTCTGCCGCTTCCGCGTCGCGCCCGGCCAAGCCCAGGACCAGGGCTAGATTGAGCCGGTCGCGTGCGGCGGCATCCGACGCTGACGCAGCGGCCTGCATGGTGGCGACAGCATCCTCGAAATCACCCGCAAGTGCCTGAGAGAGCCCAAGATCCTCGCGCAATCCCCGATCGTCGGGGAACTGCGACAGACCGCCCTCGCTATCGGACACAGCCACCTGATATTTGCCGAGAAGATCCTCCACGATCGTGAGCGCCCGAAGCCCGCGCGCACTTGGTGATAGCTCCAGTCCCTTACGCAGTTCGCTCTCCGCTGCCACCGGCTGGTCGAGCGCCACCAGCGTGGCCCCGATGCCTATTAATGCCTGGGGGTTTTCCGGTGATAGGCGAAGAGCCTGGCGGTAGTCGTCTGCCGCTTCATTGATGACGCCCGCATCGAGCAGCGTATCGCCCAGCCCCACATACGCCCGCACCTTTAGCTTTGAGTGAAGGGTAACGACGCTATTGTAATATGCTATTGCCTCGGCAGTGTCCCCCGCGGCTTGTTCGCGTGCCGCTATGTCGAATGCCACCTGTGCTTGCAACGATGCGGACGGCTGCGAAGGGGTTTGGCTGTTCGCGCCGGTAGGATTGGAAGCCGTGCAGGCACTTGCCGCCAGCAGCCCGAGCACTGAACCGAGTCGCACTCGCCGGGCCATGCTCCCGGATCGTAACCGCTTCGATTCACTGACTATTGTTGCTACCGGTCTCGCCATTGGTCTGCCGACTCATCGCACTGCCGTAACATCATCGCCCCCGCAGAGTGATTCGCAAGAGGCAATCGCTGGCGATTTCGAGCGTGAACAAGTTTTACTTCTTATAGTCATTTCTATAACGCACTTTTTACGTGCGCCCAGTATGTTCGGTGTACTGACGCCATCGTTATCCCTGGGCGTGTAACGGGGGGCGTAGAACGGGTTGGCGTTGCGGTTACAGTTTGGTTGGAGAGATTGACGTGTTCATAGAATCTTGGAACAGGCTCACGGGTGCTGTTCGTAAGCGCAGAGGCGGGGTATTTGGCCGCCTTGTTCGCGATCGGGCCGGCGTCACCGCGATTGTAGTCGCATTGATGGCGACCAGCTTTATCGGTGTGAGCGGTCTCGCAGTCGACGTCGGCGATTGGTTCGCCACCAAGCGCGCCATGCAAACCGCCGCGGACGCAGCTGCGATGGGAGGCGCGCTTTACCTATATCAAAATCCCGGGGCATCCCAAACCGTAACATCGAATGCCAGTGTTGCGGCGGTAAACGACGGAGTGCCTGATACTACCGGTTTCGCCAGTGGGTCGAGCATCTACCCCGTTACGTTCAAAACCACCGTTACCGATGGAGGCCTAGGAAGTACGCAGACTGTTAATGTGACAGTGACCAAACAGGCCAATCTGTTCTTGGCGAGCGTCTTGCTCGGCAAGGCGCCCCCCATTTCGGTGACCGCTACGGGTTACGTGAACAATGGCACAACTATTCCAACCTGTGGGGGGAGCGGCTGCAGTCAAAGTACGAGTAACATCCCAGTTGCTGTCACTACCACTTCGTGCACCGGCAGCGGTGGTGGCTGCTCTGTCCCTCAAACCACCACCACCACCATCACTTCCACTGTGAGTTGCAACAACGGCAGCGGCGGCTGTGGCAACACCACCACCACACCGATCCAAACACTTGTAACCAACGGCGGCGTGCAAGGGACTGGCTGCCTGACGACCGCGGGCAGCGGTGCGATCACGACCTCAGGCGCTGTAGTGACCGACACCACGGCCTGTGCAACTGGTACTCCCGTAAACGGCACGGGCGCTTTATTTTGCGGGCCCGATGGAAAGGCAGGCGCCAGCAGCGGTCAGGAAACCAAGTGTCCGGGCGTGCCGGAATCGCTCGGCATGAACCCGCCGTCGCCGTCGTCAGGTGGTCTGAGCTGCCAGAATTCAGTATCCATCACCCGCGGGTCGCAGACCTTGTCGCCCGGCATCTATTACGGCGGGATCACCGCCTCGGGCACTGCCTCGCTTACCCTCCAGCCCGGCGTCTATGTGATGTATGACGGCCCTTTCAGCTTCACTAGCAGCGGTACCCTCGACGGAAGCTCCGGCGTGACGATCTATTTCACCGGTTCAGGCGGATCCGGCGGCTTCAACAACTATCATGGTTATTACGACCACAATCATAATTACCAAAACTGCAACCAGTACTATAACCAAGGAAACCCCAACAACTCGACCCTGCTCGACGTTGAGCCTTCCTCCGGCGGCAGCGCTACGATAACGGCGCCGACGACCGGCACCACCGCCGGAGTTGCGGTTTCCGTGGACAATGGCACGACAACCTCGGGAAGTCAGGGCGGAAGCTCCACGCAAATGTGCAATGGGCAGCCGATGAACAGCACGGTTGGCGGTAAAGGAAGTGTCGACGTCACCGGTGTCACCTATCTGGGTAGCCACAATCTTACGGTCTCTGGATCTGGCAACGTGAACTCGAACGCGAGCTATACGATGATCGAAGCCGGTAACGTAACGATCAACAAGTCGGGGGGAACTCTGAGCTTGCCCGCATATACCAGTTCCAGCAGTGTTCCGCTTCCTTCCGGATATAGTTTCAACGTGCCTGTTGTGGCGTTGATGCAATAGCGAGAGCGGGGCATGTCGAAGCAGGTGCAATTCCGGTGGCGTGACAATTCGAGCGAGGACGGCGCCGCGATGGTTGAACTCGCGCTGCTCGCCCCCGTGCTCGTTTTTCTCATGACTGGTACCTTCGATTTCGGGCGCGCCCTCTACGAGCAATATCGCCTCACAGCTGCTGCAAACACCGGGGCTCAGTACGCCGTCTACCAACTCAGCCCCAATGTTAACGGGAGTTGGCAGACCTTGTCGGCCTCCTCCGGCTCCGGTTCGATCGCATCGATCGTGCAACAGAATGCAAACAATAGCTCTCTTACTGTCGCCCCGGTTGAGTGCAATTGTCCTTCCAGCACTGGAGTCTGCAGCACGGCTGCCGGTGGCAAGAACGTTTGTACCGTCGGCGAAAGTGGGAGCGGCACCACCACCACTGAACCTACGGGTTACAACCCGACTTTCGTGGTGGTTCAGGCGACGGAAACCTACTATACCATGATACCCTATCCGTTTATCGGACAACCGATCACGTTGACGGGCCAAGCGGTCGCCCAGGTGAATTGATGCGGCATTTAGGCGGAAAGCGTGGCCGACGCGTTTCCGGGACTTCCCATTTCGGTGGTCTTGTCGATCGTTGGCGAAATGCCAGCCGGTTTGGCGGTGTTGCCACGGAATTCGCTTACGTTGCGCCATTTCTAATTGCGCTGAGTTACGGTATCTTTGAGGTTGCCCACTATATCTTTATTGAGCTCGTGGTCGAGAACTCGCTGCAGGATGGCTTGCATTACGCCAATGTGAATAATTCTGACACCGATAATGCCGTGGCGCAAAGTGATGTTCAAACCTACGTCGATAACGAAATAGCCGGTTACGGCATCAGTTGTTCGTTGTGTGCCTCTGTGACGGAGCCATCAAATGTGCCCGGAAACGGAGACACTGTTGCTATATCAATTACGATAACCTACGCGCCGCTGATGCCTGGCGTCCGGTCTATTCCGTATGTCGGTCAAATCTTTCAGCTTAATAAGACAATCTCTGTCTCCGGGACCGAGACGCTAACGCCCGGCGGGATAAGCTAGTCGCTGTTCCGAAATAACTTTCAAAGCTAAATTGTCGGAGTCTTTTGCCTCTTTTTGTGCGCGCCATAGACGACATCGAAGTCGTCCTCCGGACAGAAAGAGTGTCGGTCCCGAACGGCACTAAATGAAATCAATCGATTGATACGCAAGAAGAATTTTCATTTTCCGAACAAATAGAAAATCCGTCAACCAGCAAATGAGTCGCGCCGGTCGTGGCACTCCGATCCATTTGAACAAAGGGTTTTTGCTTCTTTTTTTCAGAAAAGATGCTTTCTTCCTTTGCCTCAATTGAGTGATTTCACGCCCGTTCTTTCCGTAAGGGCACTAATATCGCACCAACAATTCCATTCCGGCCAACCCCTATCGTCCGCGACCACCTCCAGGCGGCCCCCCGCCGGACGGCGGCCCGCCTCGCCCGTCGAGAGGCCGCGGTGGGAAAATCACTGAACCGTCGTCAGCTCCATCGCTGCCCATGATGGTCGGGAATTGATCCGACGCTCCTGACGGCGCCGTCGCCCCCCCCCCAACCGAGGGCATAGTAACCTCATCGTCGTAGCCATCCTCGCGCGCCGAAAGCAGCGCTCGGCGCAGTCTGGCGATACCGGGGCGGATTTCGCCCATGGCGCACAATTCCTTGCCTTGGGCGCCGAGTGCGATGGCATCGAACGAGGCGTCAGTTTCCTGATCCATCTTGGCCGCCAGCAGCGCGCAATAGGCCGCGGTGTCGGTGGTCACCTCGGCCGGACTTCCCTGATCGGGGGCGGCGGGCCCTTGCACCTCCGTTGTGGCAGGCTCATTGGTCGCCCCAAACGCTGCCGGAGATGCAAGCACCACGAGCCAAAGCACCGCCACTACCGCATTGGGTAATGCCATCACCGCATTGGGTATCGTTACGGACGGACGCATAGCGCGCAGCATACACCCTGCGATCCATTTGTGTGATGTTCGCGGGGTGAAGACGGCGTTAGACATTGGCGGTATTAGACATATGCGGTGTTACACATGTGCCGCTTTGGCTTGGGGAGCGTTAGGCTGAGCGGCGCCATCCTCGCCAACCACAAGTTTGGCACGGGGCAACCGTAGCGTGGCGACCAGGCCCGGATTGCCGTGGCTAAGCGCCAGATCGCGACCGTGTAGCAACGCCACTGCCTGTACCAAAGCCAGCCCCAGTCCCGAACCGGGGCTGTTGCGCGCCGCCTCCGCGCGGAAAAACCGTTCTGTTGCCCGTTTCATATCGGCGTCCGACATGCCGGGTCCCTGATCGATGACATCGATCCGCACGTCCGTTCCATCCCTTGCCGCGCGCAGTTCGACGCTCGCGCCTGGCGGAGAGTACTTTAGCGCATTATCCAGCAAGTTCGCCAGTGCCTGCTGGATCATATCGCGATCCCCATAGGTGGTCAGCGTCGCTTGAGCCGAATGCGCACGACCCGAAAGCGGCGGCAGCGTCAGCTTGAATTTCTTCCCGGATTCGTCAGCCACCGCCTCATAAAGTTCGGCCAGATCGGTAAGCACCGGCACCAGATCGATCGTGGCAAAAGCGGAACGGCGGGCGCCCGACTCGATTTCCGCGATGCGAAGCAACGCCTGGAACACCGCCACCGCGCCATCGAGATCCGAGGTAGCGCGATCGATCGCGCTTCGCAACGATTCCACCGAAGCATCATCACGATTGGCGTCTTCCAACCGGGCCCGCGCACGGGTGATCGGCGTGCGCAGATCATGTGCGATCGCGTTCGAGACTTGCAGTACACCGTCCATCAGCCGCGAAATGCGATCGAGCATATCGTTGATGGTAACAGCAAGTTCGTCGAATTCGTCGCCGCGTTTCGATAATTTCACCCGCCGCGAAAGATCTCCCGCGGCGATCGCCCGCGCAGTGACCGAGACGTTGGCCAACATCCGCGCAAGCACAACCCGCACCAGCACGCCGCCCACCGTGCCCAACCCCACCAGCAGCAGCAGTCCCCAAGCCAGGCTGCTGGCCAGCACATCGCGCAACTGCGCGCGCGCCTGCACGTCGCGGCCGATCAGTAAATGATAGCCGTTGGGCAGATCCCAATATCGTACTCTTACCACCGATCGCTGCCCGGCGCGCGCGATCGGAAATTCGTAATAGACATCGGTCCGGTCGACCCCGGGCGGCCAGGCCAAAAGATTCCCGATCTTCGGGTGATACGCGTCGTCCGCCAGAAGATAGATCGACACATCATCGATGTCGCCGAGCATCCGGTCGTTGATCGCCTGAGACATCTCCGCCTCGCCACCGTTCGCCCAATAAACCGAAAGCGCCCTCGCATCGGTAACGATGGCGCTATCCACGGTCTGATTGAGCAGGTGGGAAGTGCTCCACCACAGCACCCCGGTCATGGCGCCCGCCGATACCGCGAACAGGATCGCGTAAAGCGCGGCAAGCCGGATGCTTGCCGAGCGCCAGAAACGGGCCCCCGGCACGCCTTTATTCAGCGCGCAGCATATAGCCGGCGTTGCGCACGGTATGGATCAGGGCGCTGCCGAACGGTTTGTCCACTTTTTGGCGCAGTCGCGACACGTGCACATCGATCACGTTCGTTTGCGGATCGAAATGATAATCCCACACGCCTTCGAGCAGCATGGTGCGGGTAACCACCTGGCCGGCGTGGCGCGCAAGGAACTCCAGCAGCCGGAATTCGCGCGGTTGCAGATCGATCTTCTGACCCGAGCGTTTAACGGTGCGCGAGAGCAGATCGACCTCGAGATCGGCGACCGCGAGTTTGGTCGCCGGAACCTCGGCCCGGCCGCGGCGCGACAGCGCTTCCACCCGGGCCAGTAATTCCGAGAAGGCAAATGGCTTGGTGAGGTAATCGTCACCACCCGCGCGCAGGCCGCGCACCCGATCGTCGACGCCGGAGAGTGCCGACAGAAACAGCACCGAAGTGGTAATCTGTTGCGCGCGCAGCGTTTCCAGCAGGCGTACTCCATCGACCCCGCCGGGCAGCATCCGATCGAGGATAATCGCGTCGAAAGTCTCGCTGGCCGCCAGAAAGAGTCCGTCGCGGCCGTTATCGACATGCTCCACGGTATGACCTGCCTCGCGGAGGCCCTTAACCACAAAGCCCGCCACGTCGCGGTCATCTTCCACCACTAGAATACGCATGTGATTCCTCAGGGTTCTTTGAACGTTGCGAGGGATTGAGTTCGGGTAGATGACTTTAACATCATTCTGTCCCATGACATGTCAAGGGTTAGCACACAAGTTGAGATCAGTTAAGTCATTGGCCATGCTGCAACTGCACACAGCTCGAGTTGCGGCGACTAAAGCACGCAAAAGTTTTTGGCTCTTTTTTTCAAAACAGAACCCTTCCCAAATACAGACTCGCGCGAAGTAATATTAGCCAAAATCAATAGGTTAAGGTGAAAGGAAGAGTCTTCTTTTTGTGAACAAAAAGAAGCAAAAAAACTTTGCCAATTAGGGGGCCGCCCTATCGACCAAAAGTTTCTTGCTTTTTTTTTTCAAAAAAGATGCTTCCTTCCTCTCCTCAACCCATTGATTTAACTTACCTTAGCGCAATACACTCAAAGCCCCTCCGGATGCTCTGGCCAATCATGTCGCGGATAGCGCCCGCGCATATCCTTCCTCGCGTCTGCCCACGCCCCGCGCCAGAACGACTCGAGATCCGCCGTAATTGCGATCGGTCGCCCCGCCGGCGACAACAGTGCAATTCGCAGATTGACGCGGCCTTGGGCCAGCATTGGTGTGCTCGCCAACCCATAGAAATGCTGCGCCCGCGCCGACGCCAACGGCACTGGTTCGCAATAATCGATCGCCGCCCGCCCGCGCGGCAGCGGCAGGTGGGTGGGCAGATCGCGGTCCAGCCGGCTCCCCTGTTCCCAGCTCAACTGGGCGCGCAGCACCCCAAGCAAGTCCAAATCCGCAAGATGTGCCAGGCGCGTCATTCCCAACAGATACGGCGCGAGCCGCCCGGCTCCATCACGTGCGATCGCCTCATCCGACAAATCGGGCAGATCGGTATCATACAGCCTGGCGAGCGCGACTCGTGCCTGGAACTGCCGTGCCCCATCGGTCCACGGCAGCCGGGCCGGCTCCGCGCAAGCCGCCTTTGCCAGTGCCTCCGCGGTCTCACCTTCACTCGCGGGCGACGTACGATCCTCCAAAATCAGCGCCCCCAACCGCCGCCGGCGTCGCGCCAACACCGAGCCGGTGACCGGATCGAGGCCGGCTTCCACCTGTGTGGTGATTGTCGCCGCGACGCTTTCAGGCAGATCCTCAAGTTCCAACGGCGCCGCCAACCTGATACGCGCGGCTTGTTTAAGTTCCAGCGACGCCACCGCCAGAAACTTCGCGCCCGCGAGGCGATCGTTACGATCGATCCGCGCTCCTCCGCCGCCCGCGAGGCGAAACGAGCCGGCTTCCCCCCGCGCCCGAGCTATCCGATCCGGGAACGCGGCGGCAATCAGCCGGGCAGGGTTCCCCACCGCCTCGCATCGCCCCACGCGCAACCGCGACCGATATTGCTCGGCGCCGCGGCGAATGCGCGACAATGTGGCGCGGTCGGCATCCGCCGCGTCCGCCCCGATCGCCTCCAGGCGCAGCGAAACATCCGCCGGCGCATCGCGCGCGCGAAGCGGGTCGCGCTCTTCGAGCAACGCGGCCAGATCAGCGGCGAGCGCCCGTTCCGGCTGATCGCGCGCCGCCAGCATCATCGCGGCAAGTCTCGGGTGTGCCCCCAGTCGCGACATCGCGCGTCCGTGATCGGTAAGTTTCCCCGCCTCGTCGAGCGCCCCCAGCGCGCTCAACAGCGCCCGCGCCGCCTTCAACGCGCCTTCACCCGGTTGGTCCGGAAACGGCAGATCGGCCGGCGCCGCACCCCAAGCGGCGCAATCGAGCACCAAGCCCGACAATTCGGCTTCCGCAATTTCGGGCCGTTCGAATGGCGCCAGGCCGCGGTGCAGCGCCTCGCTCCACAATCTGATCGCCACTCCCGGCGCCTCGCGTCCGGCGCGACCGGCGCGCTGGTCCGCGCCGGCGCGCGAAATTCGCACCGTCGCAAGCCTCATCAATCCAGAGCTCGGATCAAGTTTCGGCGTCCGCCGGAACCCCCCGTCGATCACTACTCGCACGCCCGGAATGGTAAGCGAGGTCTCGGCGATGGACGTAGCCAGCACGATCCGGCGCCGTTCGGGATCGGGCCGCAGCGCGCGTTCCTGGCTTTCGGCCGAGAGTTCCCCATGCAGCGGCAGCACCAGTGCGCCCGCGTCCGCAAGTGCCGCCTCGGTCCGCCGGATTTCGCCCATACCCGGCAGAAACACCAGAATATCGCCCTGGTGTTGCAGCAGCGCGTTACAAGCCGCACGCGCCGCGGCTTCCGCCAGATCACGCGGATCCGCAATGTCGCGCGGGCTGTGGTGGACTGCGACCGGGTGGATCCGCCCCCTGCTTTCGATCACCTTCGCCGCCAGAAGCTCGCGAAGTCGCGG
>Ga0302310_10004143_pt1 | contig 10985 bp, 8 predicted proteins | sample III_Palsa_N1_2_FD_200451 | JGI IMG/M metagenome (GOLD analysis project Ga0302310, IMG submission 200451) | Peat permafrost microbial communities from Stordalen Mire near Abisko, Sweden - III_Palsa_N1_2 | ecosystem: Environmental > Terrestrial > Soil > Palsa > Peat permafrost | place: Sweden... | reverse complement strand
GGGTGCGGTAGAGGCGGGAGCCGGGGGTTTGTGAGAAGGGATCGGGGATGAAGGCGGTGGTGGTTTGGGTGGGGCTGTTGAAGTAGCCGCGGCCGACTCCGATGCCGCCGATGTAGAGCTCGCCGGGGATGCCGGGAGGGGCCGGGGCGAGGTTGTCGTCGAGGACATAGGCGGCCATGTTGGCGATGGGTGTGCCGATGGAGGAGACACTGACGGCTTGGTCAGCGGCGGAGAGGGTGTGCAGGGTGTAGTGGCACTGATCGTCGGAGCACTCGGTTGAGCCGTAGGTATTGAGGATGGGAATGCCGGGGTAGACGGCGAGCCAGCGGGTGCAGAGGGCGGTGGGAAGAGCGTCGCCGGTGGGGACGATCCAGCGCAGAGTGGTGAGGGGTGCGGGAGCGCCGGACTCTGCGACGTCAAGGATAGCCGTGAGCATGGAGGGTACGACCTGCAGGATGGTGATGCCGTCGCGGTCGATGGCGGTGAGGAGCTCGGCGGGGTTTTCTGCGATGTCGTCGGGCAGGACGACGACCTGGGCTCCGACGATGAGAGGGGCGAGGCATTGCCAGATGACGATGTCGAAGGATTGGGGGCCGGTCTGGGCTACGCGATCGTTGGCGGTGATGCCGAGATCGTTGAGCTTGGCGAGGCAGTGATTGATCATGCCGAGATGCTCGACCATGACGCCCTTGGGCACGCCGGTGGAGCCCGATGTGAGCATGATGTAGGCGAGGCTTTTGGGCAGAGGGCGTGGAAATGAGGTGGTGGCCGCGGGCCGGAGGTCTTCGAGGGTGATGGCGCGGGGATCGATGTTGCGGTGTGCGTGGTCGGTGAAGACGATGGGCGTTTGGATGAGGGCGGCGCGGGTAAAGGGGTGGCGTGGGTCGGCGGGAAAGAAGGCTGCGCCGGCTTTGGAGAGCGCGAGCAGGGTGGTGATGAAGGAGATGCCGCGAGGCAGGAGAACGGGCACGATGGTTTCGGGGCCGATGTCCTGGGCGGCGAAGCGAGCGGCCAGGGTTCGGACTTGCGCGGAGAGATCGGCGTAGGTGATCGAGTCGGGGCCGGAGATGATGGCCGTGGCCTGTGGCGTGCGGAGGGCCTGGGCTTCGAAGAGCTCGACTACGCTGGCGGCTTCGGGTAGGGCGAGAAGGGGAGCGGCGCTGCTCGCGACTTCTTCGGCGGCTTGGTTTGGGGTGAGAAGGGGAAGGCTTGTGACAGGGCTGTCTGGAGATGCAATCAGGTTGGTGAGGAGGGTCTCGAAGTGGTGGGCGATGCGGCGAATGGTTGAGGGGTTGAAGAGGTCGGTGGAGAACTTCCAGGCCATGACGAGCGCGCCGGATTCGTCGAGCTTGGCTTCGACGTTGAGATCGTATTGGCCTTCCTGCTGCGTGAGGGGAAGGGGATAGAGCTGGAGATCGGCGAAGGGGATGGGGGGCTCACCGGGTTGGCTGAGGATGGAGCGGGCGAGCTCCGGGAAGCGCTCGAGACGCTGCAAGGCGAAGCTGGTCTGGAAGATGGGGGTGCGGCTTAGGTCGGGCGTGAGGTGAAGGCGACTGACCATCATGGAGAAGGGGAGTTGCTGATGGCGGAGTGCGTCGGCTACCTGCGAGCGTGTGGCGTGCAGGAGGGTTTCGAATGTGTCGGTGGGTTTGAGCGTGAGACGGAGGGGCAGCATGTTGACAAAGTCGCCGACGACCTCGCTGACCTCGGGACGGGTGCGGCCTATGGCGGGGGTTCCGATGATGATTTCGGGCTGGCCGGTGTAGCGCGCTAGCAGAACCTGGTAGGCGGTTAGCAGGGCCATGAAGAGGGTGACGTGGTTGGCCTGGGTGAGGGTTTTGAGGTTGTGCAGCAAGGGAGCTGGGAGGATGTGGGTGATGGATTCGCCGCAGAAGCTGCGTTCGAGGGGGCGGGGGTGATCGGTGGCTAGATCGAGGACGGGGAGCTCGGGGTTGGGATCGGGTGCGAGCTGCTGACGCCAGTAGGTCCAGAGGCGGTCGGTGGTGTCGGAGTCGAGTGCGCGGCGCTCGTGGAGGATGTGATCGGCGAAGGTGATGGGCAGGCGCGGGAGGGTGGCGGGTGTGTCGGAGATCTCGGCGGTGTAGAGCGTGCGGAGCTCTTCAAGGACGACCGTTAGCGAGGTGAGATCGCCGACGATGTGGGGGAGGACGATGAGCAGGACGGTCTGGTGCGCGGGGCGTTGGAAGAGCTGGATGCGGATTGCGGCTGAGACTTCGAGGTTGAATGGCTGGTGGGACTCACGATGGAGGAGGGCATCGAAGTCGGCGTCCGGAGCGACGTCGATTGTCTCGACGTGAAATTGGAAGGCGGGGATGGGTTGCTGGCGGACCTCGCCCTGATGCTCCTGAAAGCGCATGCGGAGGGACGGGTGGCGCTCGCAGAGGAGTTGCCAGGAGCGCTCGAATGCGGAGACGTCGAGAGTACCTTCGATGGCGGCTACGAAGCTCATGTTGTAGGCGCCGGTGTGGGGGAGAAGCTTGAAGAGGAACCAGAGGGCTTCCTGGCCGTAGGAGAGCGGGAACCAGTCTCCGGCGGCGCCGAGGCGGGAGCGCAGCAGTGCGGCGAGGCGGGCGCGGTTGTCCGAGGCGGATTGTGTTTTGGGAGTGGCGATCATCGTTGCGACTCCGCGGGGATCTGCTGAAGCATCTGCTCGACCTCGGCGTCGGAGAGTTGATCGAGTTGCGCGAGGAGGGCTAGTTCGTCTCGGTCGGGCGCTGGGGGTGTGTCGAGGTTGGCGGTGGATTGGAGTTCGGCGATGTGGGTGGCGAGGGCGGCGAAGGTGGGGTGGTCCCAGATGGCGGTGGAGGCGAGGCGGATTTGGAAGCGGCGCTCGATGGCGTCGGTTAGCTGGAGGCCGGCGACGGAGTCGAGGCCGTAGGAGCCTAGGCGGTCGGCTGGGACGATGGTTTGGGGATCGTAGCCGGTGCGGACGGCGACCCAGTGGGTTAGCCAGGTTGCGGGGGTTTCGGCTTCTTGCAGGGGCTCGATGGATGCGGAGGCGGCGCTCCAGGCGTGGCGCAGCATGGGGGCTAGCCAGAGATCGAGGGCGGGGAGAGCTTGTTCGAGGAAACGTCGGCGGCAGAGTTGGCGCTGCTTCTTGCCGCTGCGTGTGCGGGGGAGACTGCGTGGCTTGAGGAGGATGCAGGCGGAGAGCTCGAGCTGACGAGTGTCCGAGACGACGGCGAGGATGGTGCGGCGGATGGCGTCGAAATCGGCCGTTCGCAGGGCGGTGCGCTGTAGCTCGACGGCGACTCCGAGGCGCTGCTCGCCAGCGGATTCAAAGCCGAAGACGATGGAGCCGTGAGACTGTAGAGCGGAATGGCAGGTCTCGATGTGGGGTTCGATGTCTTCGGGGTAGTAGTTCTGTCCGCGCAGGACGATCATGTCGTCGGCGCGGCCGAGGACGAAGAGCTCGCCCTCGTGGACCATGCCGAGGTCGCCTGTGCGGAGGAAGCGTTCGTCTGCGTACTGGGAAAGCGTGGCGGTGAACTTCTGCGAGGCTTCGGGGTTGTTCCAGTAGCCCTGGGCGACCGAGGGACCGGCGACCCAGATCTCTCCGCTGTGGCCTTCGGGTTGGATCTCATAGGTGTCGCTGACGATGAGGATGCGGGTGTCGGCCTGGAGGTCTCCGGAGCTGACGAGGGTGGTGCCTTCCTCGCCTTCGGCGACGATTTGGAAGCGGCCCTCGCGCAGGGCGTGGTTGGCGAAGGTTTGGATGACGGGCAGACGTCGCGGACGGCTGGAGGTGACGATGAGGGTGTTCTCGGCGAGTCCGTAGCCGGGGCTTAGGGCGGTGGGATCGAAGCCAAGAGGGGCGAAGCGTTCGGTGAAGCGGCGAAGGGTTTCGGCGCGGACAGGTTCAGCTCCGTCGCTGGCAAAGACGACGCTCGCAAGGTCGAGGCCTTCAAGGCGGGCGGATGGTAGAGAGGCACAGGTCTCGTAGGCAAAGTCGGGCGCGCCGATGTGTGTGATGGCGTAGCGTCCCATGGCTGCGAGCCATGAGATAGGCCGTTGCACGAACTCCATGGGTGAGAGGTTGAAGGAGCGGCAACCGGCGTACATGGTTTCGAGCAGGCCGAGGACTAGTCCCATGTCGTGGAAGTGAGGGAGCCAGTTGAGAATGCGGCTTTGGGGAAGGATTTCGAAGTGGCGGCGCAGCATCTCGCAATTGGCTAGCACCTGGCGATGGAGAAGGATGACGCCTTTGGGATTCGAGGTGGAGCCGGAGGTGTACTGCAGGTAAGCGATGTCGTCGGCGGTAAGGTTTGGATCCTGCCACTGGGCTGCGGGGGCAAGGTCGCCGGAGAGACAGAACCATGTCATGTGGGGAAGCGCGGCGGCTAGGATGGGCTGCATCTCCGGGGTGGTGACGCCGATGGTCGCATCGCAATCCTTGACGATGCCGGCGATTTGATCGAGGGGACGGCGGGAGTGCGGGTAGTGGGTGGGCACGGCGATGGCGCCGGCGTAGAGGACGGCGAAAAAAGCCGACAGGAAATCGGCGCCAGCAGGGAAGACGATGAGTGCTCGCGGGCGGTCTTCTCCGCGGGAGATGCCAGCTAATTGCATGCGGGCTGCGAGCGCGCGGGCCGTGGCATCCATGCCGGCGTAGTCGAGCGTTGTTTCCTGCTGAGCCTCATCGCTCAGAAAGGTGTAGGGTGCAGGGCCGGGCGGCTCCGTGGCGCGGGAGCGCAGGAGTGATACCAGCGTCGACCAATCCGTGTGTAGCTCTAGGGTGGGAATCGGCAACGTACTCATCCAAAGTGAAGTAAGAACATACTATAACCGGAAGTAACCACAGGCGAACTGGAAGTAACTGCGGGCGTCGGGCAAGTGTCGGTGGCTAGGTGTTATTCGGCAGGTCGCTGGATTCCCATCTGCGGAGTTGAATTTGAGGTGGCCCGGGGGCGGCCTGCGTGTGTTCGACGACGAGCGCGCCACAATAGTCCGGGGCCGGGGCGAGATTGTGCAGGCTCCAATGATCGTGGTGTTCCGGCGCGGTGGTAATTCTTGCTTGCGGGTCGGGATAAAAGGTGACGTCAAAGTTGTGGAGCGGGTAACTCAGTCCCTGGCCGATGGCTTTGATGAAGGCTTCCTTGCGGGTCCAGCATTCAAAGAACGCTCTTGGAAGATTGGTTGGGCCGACCTTGCGGAGGTTGGCGTTTTCAGCCGGCGAGAAGAATCGCTGAGCTAAGTTGCGTGCGTCGGGAAGACTTCGGATGGGTTCGATGTCCACGCCGAGCTCGCGGCCGTAGCCCACGGCCAGAAGGGCGAGGTTGCCTGCATGCGAAAGGTTGAAACGGAGCGGATTGCCAGGCAGGGATGGTTTTCCGTAGGACTGCTCCGTAAAGTGCAAGGTGTGCGGATCCGCGCCGAGAGTTGTGCCGAGGATGTGGCGCAAGGCTCCATGCGCTACTGTGAATTGACTTTGGGAGTTCTCTCTGACAAAGCGATCGGCGCGTGCGCGCTCTTCAGGCGAAAGTACATGGCGCAGCCGTTGCAGGGTGAACGGAGACTGGGTTAGGTTGATGACCCAGACGACAATCAAACTTGTATCTTGCGCGTGTTGATTTTTCGTGACAAACTCCTCGTACTCACCTCTGGATCGAAACGGCGCCAGGGGAATGCTGGCCTCGAGCCAGCTATTGGTTGTGTAACACGCTGTTTTGCTGGACCAGGTCTGTTGCGAAGTTTAGAAGAGGAACGGCAGCTTATGAGTCCATTTGAGTTTAAGGAACCAGGCGTTAACTGGCAGGATAGCCGGTTGCGAGTCGTCATCAACGACGAAGAGCAGTACTCGATCTGGCCGGAGCAGCGGGCTCTTCCTGCGGGCTGGCGGGATGGTGGCGTCTCGGGCACAAAGGACGAGTGCCTGGAATATATCGCCACCGTGTGGATCGATATGCGACCGCTGAGCGTGCGCCGTGGGATTGAAGCTACAGGCGAACGCGTTTGAGGCGCGGAATGATTGACGAATTAGTAGATCCCGGTACCCACGCGGTTCATCCGGCGGGTGCGCCGTGGGGAGTCCTGAGCGCGATCGGGAATACTCCATTGGTGGCGCTGGAGAAGGTGTTTGCAGACGCGCCATTTCGACTTTTCGGCAAGCTGGAGATGTTGAATCCAGGCGGAAGTATCAAGGACCGGGCGGCGGTGCGGATGCTGATGGAGGGCCGCGAGCAGGGCAGGATCGGGCCACGGACGACGGTCATCGAATCGAGTTCGGGGAATCTTGGGATTGGTTTGGCACAGGCTTGTCTGCGTCTTGGGATCCGTTTTGTTTGTGTGGTGGATACGTGTATTACGCCGTCGAACCTCGCCGTACTGAAGGCCTACGGGGCCCAGGTAGAGATGGTCGACCGGCCGCATCGCGTTGGAGGAAGCTTGCTGGAGGCGCGGATTGCGCGGGTACAGGCGCTGTGCGCGGAATTGCCCGACAGTATCTGGATCAACCAGTATGCCAACGAGATGAACGCCATGGCGCACCGGCAGACGATGTCCGAGATCGACCATGCGATGGATGGCGAGATCGACTACCTGTTTGTTGCGACCAGTACATGCGGAACTCTGCGCGGATGCAGCGAATATGTGCGCAGCCAAAGAATGCGGACCCGCATTGTGGCAGTGGATGCGGTGGGCAGCGTGATCTTCGGGCAGACACCGCAGAAGCGCCTGATTCCAGGGCATGGCGCGTCGCGGATGCCGGAACTTTACTATCCGGGGCTGGAAGACGATCACGTACACGTGACCGACCGGGAGTGTGTCGAAGGATGTCTGCGGTTGCTGCGGACAGAGGCGATCTTCGCCGGTGGATCGTCGGGCGCGGTGATCTCGGCTATCGAAAAATATCGCGCGCACATTCGTCCGGGTGCGACGTGTGCGGCGGTGTTATGCGATCGGGGGGACCGTTACCTAGAGACGATTTACTCGGATAGTTGGTTGCGCGAGCATCTCGGGACAGGATTGCCGGCATGAAGACCGGGGACATCCTGCTGTTGCGCGGGAAGGAAGTTGAAGAGATATTTGCCGGGCGGGAGCGCGACCTGATGGAGGCGGTGCGTTCGGCCTATCTGCTGCACGACGCGGGCGACGTGAGCCTGCCTAACTGCCCCTTTCTGCGGATTCCCGGAGATGAGAGCAGCCGGATTATTGCGAAGCCGGCTTACCTGGGCGGCGCCTTTCAGACGGCGGGCATCAAGTGGATTGCGTCTTTTCCGCGCAATGGCCGAAGTGGGATGGCGCGGGCGTCGGCGACGCTGGTGTTGAACTCTGTGGAGAGCGGCGTGCCGACAGCTTTGATGGAAGGTTCGATCATCAGCGCTCTACGCACGGGAGCCAGCGCGGCGCTGGCGGCGGATGTTCTGCGTGGGGAGGCTCCGGCTACAGTCTGCGGCCTGATCGGTTGCGGCTTGATCAACTTCACAGTGCTGCGGTTTCTGCTGGTAGCGAGGCCGGAGGTGGAAGAGGTGCTGTTGTATGACACGGATCTGAGTCGCGCCGAGCAGTTTGCACGGAAGATTGCGGGGATGCTGGGCGGGCGCGGAATCAGGGTGCTTGGGCGGGCTGAGGATGTGATCGCGCAGGCGAATGTGGTCAGCCTGGCAACGACGGCTACCGTGCCTCATCTGCGCGAGCTTGCGCCGGCGGACCGGAACGCGGTGGTGCTGCATGTGTCGCTGCGGGACTTTACTCCGGATGTGGTGGCCGGCGCCGACAACGTGGTGGACGACCTGGAACATATCTGTAGCAACGCGACTTCGGTGCATCTGGCGGAGCAGGCGACCGGAGGTCGAAGCTTTATCCGGACGACACTCGGCAGGATTCTAGCGGGGACTGATCCAGCGCGGGTAGAGGACAGGCCTGTGCTGTTCAGTCCGTTTGGGATGGGCGTTCTAGATATGGCGCTTGGGCACCTGGCGTTTACGATGGCACGGGATGAGGGTCGGGGGATGGTTGTGGCGGACTTTTTACCGGCGGCGTGGGACTCGATATGACGGCATATTCCAATGCGCGGCCCTTTGTCGTTGTGGTGAGCGGCACGTCGGGTGGGGGCAAGACTACGCTGATTCGCAGGACGAGCGAATTGCTGGCAGGTTCGCGGTGCTTGTTTTTCGACGATCACATCAGCGTCTCCAATACTCCGACGGATGTGCGGGGCTGGCTGGATAGCGGGGCTGATCCGAATGCGTTTCGCACGCCGGGGCTGCGGCGCGAAATTCAGCGATTGCTAACGGAAGAGCCGGAGATGCCGTTCCTTTTGGTCGAAGATCCGTTCGGTGCGGCGCGGGATGAGGTGTCGGATCTGGTCCACCTGGCGGTGCATCTCCATCTTCCCCCGGAGATCGCACTGGCGAGGCGTGTGCTTCGTGCCGTGGAAGAGAGGAAGGGCGAGCCGGCGGCGATGGCGGAGTATCTTGCGCGGGAGATGGGCACGTATCTGGCCGGAGGGCGCGAGGCGTATGAGGTTGCCGATCGGGCCGCTATGCGGATGGCTCAGCTTACGCTGGATGGGACGCGGGGACCGGAAGAGCTCGCCAGGGAACTGGTGGCGGTGTTAAGGCGGCGGACTCAACCGGCGCTCGCAAACAAAGATGCCGATGTGCAAGTCCGGCAGATGGCCGCTAACGATGTAGGAACTGCAAAAATCTCATAGACCGGTGAATCGATCCATGTCCGATCAGACTGTTTTATTGCCAATCCGTAGTTTTCTTTCGCGCTCGTTCGAGAGCAGGCAGATGCGTGACGACGAAGATATCTTCGCGTTGGGCTTCGGCAACTCACTGTTTGCGATGCAGCTTGTGGACTTTTTAGAACGCGAATACGGAATCGAGATCGACAGCGAGGATCTGGAGTTAAAGAACTTCCAGACGGTGCAAGCGATTGGCGACCTGGTGAACCGCAAGCTGAGCGCGCGCCATGCCCAGGCTTGAGGACTTCTCTGCTGTAGCGCAGGAGCTTTCCGCCTTTGTGGCGGCTGAGGTGACGCCCCAAGCGGCGGCGATCGATCGCGAGCAATGTATTCCACGAGAGATCGTGCATGCACTGGCGCGGGCGGGTATGTTTGCCAGCGGGTTTCCCGAGGCGTTCGGCGGCCCGGGCGGCGATGCGGAAGAGGCGGCCATTCGGCATGGGTTGATGCACGAGGCGCTGGGGGCCGGAAGTGCTTCGGTCCAGGGCCTGGTCAACGTACATCACATGGCCGGCAGTGCGCTGGCGCGGTGGGGTACGCCGGCGCAGAAGCAGCGTTGGCTGCCGGCGCTGACCAGCGGCGAGGTGCTGGCGGGACTCGCGATTACGGAGCCGAATGTGGGAAGCGATGCCGCAGCGGTGGAGACGACGGCGCGGGCAGTGGGGTCGGATTTTGTGTTGAACGGCATCAAGACGTGGATTACTTGTGGGCAATCTGCGGACGTGTTTGTAGTGCTGGCAAAGGCGGAGGATGGACCGGCAGCGTTCATTGTGCCGCGCGATACCGCTGGGTTGAGCTTTGAGCGGATCGACGGCATGCTGGGGTGTCGCGGTTATATGCTGGCGACGCTGAAATTTGAGGAGTGTGTTGTGCCGGGAGATGCATTGCTTGGTAAGCCCCGGTTCGGGGTGACGCATGTGGCCGCGACGGGATTGGAATGGGGCCGCTACAACCTGGCGTGGGGATGTGTGGGGTTGGGGCGGGCGTGTCTTGAGGCTTCGCTGGATTACACCCGTAGCCGATCGCAGTTTGGCAATGCTATCAGCGAGCACCAGTTGATCCAGCGCATGATCTGCCGGATGATGACGGATGTAGAGGCAGCGCGGCTTCTGTGCTTCCGGGCTGGGTCGCTGCGCGGACGCAAGGACACCGAAGCGGTGAAGGAGACGACCATGGCGAAGTACTTTGCCTCGCAGATGGCCAATCGCGTGGCGTATGACGCGGTGCAGATTCATGGCGCCGCGGGTTGTGCGCCGGACTCCGCGGTGGCGCGAGCGATGCGTGATGCACGGATCATGGAGATCATCGAAGGCACAAGCCAGGTGTTGGAGATCGCGATTGCCCGGTATGGCTACCAGGAACGGGCGATGCAGGTGCGGACATGAGCGTGCTGCGGAGTTTTCCGGTGCATCGCGCTGGCGAGGCTGGGGTGCGGGCGATTGTCGATGGGCTCGGCATGAACCGGGACGACGTGAAGACGTTTCGATTGGACGAGAGCTCGCGGGTGCTCGAAGTGGAAGCTGTGAGCGATGTGGCTGCGGAGAGGATCACGGCGTTTGTGGAGAGTATGGTGCGGACGCACCGGCTGATTGCGCCCAAGGTGGTGCGCCGGACACAGGCGCGGGAGCTGCGGATTTTTGAGATCGATTCGTTGCTGGCGCAGTCTGCGGATGTGCAGGTACTGGGCGAGGGATTGACGGGGCTGCGTGGGGACCTGCTGCGGTTGTTCCGTTTCTTCGAGCGGGAGTTTCGCGGGATAGCGGCGGAGTTTGGCGCGGAGGAGAATGCGTTTCCGGTGATGGTTCCGGCGGAGGTACTGGCCGAGGTCAGCTACTTCCATCACTTCCCACAGCACGTGACATTCTGTTCCCATCTGCCGGACAGCATGCGGGTGCTGGAATCGGTTTCGCATACGATCGAGCATCAGGATGGCGCACTGAGTGAAGAAGTGACCTCGCAGCTTGCGGCTCCGGAGCATGTGCTGACTCCAGGGGTATGTTTGCCCTGCTACCGTCTGCAACGTGATGTGACGCTGGGGCCGGACGAGGTGCGTACGCTGACCATGCAGAACCATGTCTTCCGCTATGAAGGAACGCGCTTCCGGCCGCTGGCGCGAGGCTGGGACTTTACGGTGCGGGATATCGTCTTCTTTGGGCGGCACGAAGAGATACTGCGGCTGCGCAACGAGGTGATCGATCGGGTGCTGGACCTGTGCGAAGAGCTCGATCTTGAGGTGACGGTGGAGTTGGCGAACGATCCGTTCTTTCTCGACGCC
>Ga0302310_10004137_pt1 | contig 10992 bp, 12 predicted proteins | sample III_Palsa_N1_2_FD_200451 | JGI IMG/M metagenome (GOLD analysis project Ga0302310, IMG submission 200451) | Peat permafrost microbial communities from Stordalen Mire near Abisko, Sweden - III_Palsa_N1_2 | ecosystem: Environmental > Terrestrial > Soil > Palsa > Peat permafrost | place: Sweden... | reverse complement strand
GCCGAGATCGGCTATCCGGTGATGGTCAAGGTCAATGTCGGCGGCTCCGGCGCCGGCATGATCCGCTACGACAGCGCCGAGGAACTGGAGGCCGCGGTGGCCGACGGCCTGACGCCGGTGGGCGTCGACGGCGTCGCCCTGGTGCAGGACTACGTCCCCGCCCGGGGCGCCCAGGTGATCCGCTGCGAGGTGCTGGCCGGCAAGCTGTTCTACGCCATCGCCCTGAATGGCGCGGGCTCGACCTTCGACCTCTGCCCGGCCGACGTCTGCATGGTCGACAAGCCCACCATCACCATCGAGGCCTTCCAGCCGCCGCCGGAAATGACGGCCGCGGTGGAGCGGATCGCCAAGGCCTCGGGCCTGGATGTGGGCGGGATCGAATACATGATCGACGACCGCGACGGGAGGCCCAGGTTCTATGACCTCAACGCCCTCTCCAACTTCGTCGCCAAGCCGCTGGACGTGCTGGGTTGGGATCCGCACGAGCCCTTCGTCACCTGGCTGCTCGGCCAGATCGCCGCCCAGCGCAAGGTGGCGGCATGAGATACGGCTTCTGGACCCCGGTGTTCGGCGGCTGGCTGCGCAATGTGGCCGACGAGGGCATGGCCGCGACCTGGGACTATACCCGCCGCCTGTGCCAGCGCGCCGAACAGATCGGCTATGACCTGACCCTGGTGGCCGAGCTGAACCTCAACGACATCAAGGGGACCGACCAGCCGGCGCTGGACGCCTGGTCCACCGCCGCCGCCCTGGCCGCGGTCACCGAGCGGCTGGAGCTGATGGTGGCGGTGCGGCCCAACTTCCACCAGCCGGCCCTGTTCGCCAAACAAGCCGCCAACATCGACCAGATCTCTGGCGGCCGGCTGGCGCTGAACGTGGTCTCGTCATGGTGGGCTGAGGAGGCCGAGAGCTATGGCCTGCAGTTTGACCAGCACGACGACCGCTATGGACGCACCAGCGAGTGGCTGACCGTCGTCGACGGCCTGTGGACCCAGCCCCGGTTCAATTTCGAGGGCGAGCGATATCAGCTGAAGGACGCCATCTGCGAGCCCAAGCCGGTGAAGAAGCCGGTGATCTACGCCGGCGGCGAGTCCGAGGCGGCCAAGACCATGATCGCCAGTCAGTGCGACGCCTATGTCATGCACGGCGACACGGTGGAGGTGATCGCCGAGAAGATCGCTGACATGACGGCCCGCAGAGCCAAGACCGGCAAGCCGCCGATGGTCTTCGGCATGGCCGCCTACGCCATCGTCCGTGATACGGAGGCGCAGGCGCGCGCGGAGGTCGAGCGCATCACCACCCTGGACGAGACGGCGCCCGGCTTTTCCAACTTCGACCAGTGGCTCTCCGGCACCCAGCTGGAGCGGGAGATGAAGCTGCAGGAATATTCCGTCTCCAACCGCGGCCTGCGGCCGAACCTGGTCGGCACGGCGGCGCAGATTCGCGAACGGATCGCGGCCTACGAAACCATTGGCCTGGACCTGCTGCTGCTGCAGATGAGCCCGCAGTATGAGGAGATGGAGCGCTTTGCGGAGGCGGTGATCGCCAACGGTTGACACCGATGCGCGCGAGACGGATAGTTCACCGCATGGTGAACCATCAAACCGCCGATCTCGACCGCGTCTTTTCCGCCCTCGTCGACCCGACGCGCCGGGCCATTCTCGCACGGCTGGAGGTCGAGGACAGCCTGTCGATCGGCGCCCTGGCCGAGCCTTTCGCGATCAAGCTGCCGGCGGTGATGAAACACCTGGACGTGCTCGGCCAGGCCGGCCTGATCACCCGGTCCAAGCACGGCCGCACCGTCGACGTGCGGCTGGCGCCACAGCCCCTGCGCGAGGCGGTCGACTGGCTGGCCCGCTACGAGCGGTTCTGGTCGCCGGCGCTCGACCGCCTGGTCGCCTATGCCGAGGCCGAGGAGGCCCGCGCGGCTGAAGCTAAGGAGGCTGGCGAGTGACCGGCTTCACCCTCGTGCGCCGGATCGCCGCGCGGCCCTCAATCGTGTTCGAAGCGCTGACCACCGCGGACGGGATCGCCGCCTGGTGGGGACCGGACGATCTGCCTGTCGTCAGCGCCGAAATCGATCCGCGGGTCGGCGGCGCCTACCGGGTCCATTTCCCCAGCCAGGGCGGCGGCGACCACGAGGCCGTCGGCGAGATTCTCGAGATCGACCCGCCGAGCCGGCTGGTCATGACCTACAGCTACAGCTTCGGCGGCGAGCCGGCCGAAGCGGGCCGCGTCTCGCGCATCGAGATCGACCTGAAGCCCGTCACGGGCGGCGTCGAACTGACCTTCACCCACACCGGGCTCGCCGATGCGGTCTCCATGGCCAGCCACACGCGCGGCTGGACCGGCGCGTTCGACAAACTCGTACGGAAGTTCGGCGAAATCGCCGGATAGCAAAGCTGAAACAGACGGGGAAACAGAATGTTGGCGAAGCACACCCTCAGACTTTCGTTCGGCGGACTGGCCGCCGCCCTGGCGATTATCGGCGCGGGATCCTCGCTGGCCGACGCCGCCCACCCCTATCCCGACCGCGCGCCCATCGACCAATACCGCCTGCCCAGCCAGGCCGATGAGGTCGCGCTGGCCCGCAGCGCGGCGCCGCCGTCGATCTCCGACAAGGCCGAGGTGCTCGTCCTCGGCGCCGACGGCTATGAGACGGCGGTGAACGGGACCAACGGCTTCGTCTGCATCGTCGAGCGCTCCTGGGCCTCGGGGTTTGCCGACACCGGGTTCTGGAACCCGAAGATCCGCGGGCCGATCTGCTTCAACCCCGCCTCGGTGCGCTCGGTGCTGCCCACCTATCTGCAGCGGACCCGCTGGGTTCTGGCCGGCGATCCGCTGACGCGTCTCGTCGAAAAGACCAAGGCCGCCATCGCCGCCGGCGACATCCGCCCGCCCGAGGCCGGCGCCATGTGCTACATGCTGTCCAAGGGCGGCTACCTTGGCGACGACGCGGGTGACGGCGGCCACTGGCATCCGCACCTGATGTTCTTCGTCCCCCATGACGCCGCCGGACCGGCCGGCTGGGGCGCGAACAAGCACGGCTCGCCGGTAATGGGCGGCGACGGCACCGACATCGATCCGGCCGTGGTCTACTACGTCGTCGTCGCCAACTGGTCCGATGGAACGCCTGGTCCGATGATGGGGATGTGAGGCGAGATGCGCGGGGCGCGGCAAGCCATGGGCCTCACCCCGTCAGGGTCTCGACCCGCCCCCCGGCAGGCGCCATCAGGACGGTCTTGAAGTCGGTGGATGGCGCAAGCTGGGCATAGACCTGCCGCCAGGTTTCGATGGGCGCGCGTCCGTCCGGATCGGCGAGAACCAGCCAACGATCGCCCGTGAACCCCGGCGGCGGACGCCGGTCCGCCGCCCTACCGACATGCAGGAGCAGGGCCTGGGTCAGATCCAGCAGCTGGTCCGAATCCGGATCGGGGTTGTGCACGAAGCCAACGGCCTTCGGCATGCGCCCAGAGACGCCGGTCACGAACCGCACCTGGACCTGGTTGCCGCAGATCGAGTCCTTGAAATCGGCCCGCGCGGACGGGTTTGCGAGGCGCGCCTGGATGACGTCGTCCAGCGCGGCGGCCGTCTTCGAGGCCAGCCGGATGGGCGCCGTGATGGTCACCACCACCGCCTCGCCGTCCGGAACAATCTCCGACATCGCGGCCCGCAGCCCATCGACCAGTCTCAGCGCGACCTTGTCGAACCGCAGGCGAGGCTTGGCGACGCTGCCCCGCGCAACGCCCGCCGGCGCGATGACCGCGACCTCGACGGCGATACGCGTTCCGGCGATGGTCAGCCAGGCGTCCGGCCAGACGCCCTCGGCCGCCTCCCACCGCGCGGCGACATGGCTGGCGACGGCCTCGACCGCCGCCCGCGCCGCCTCCCCCATGTCGGACCTGTTCAGCGGCGGGATTCCTTAAGCTTTCGCCGTTTTCGAAGACTTCGACCTGGCCGCAGTGTTGAGGGCGATCGCCTGGAGAACCAGCGCCTTGAAGGCGGCCTCGTCGACCGCTTCGCCCTCGCCGATGTCGATGGCGCGGCGAACATTGCCCTCGAGACTGGAGTTGAACAGACCGGCCGGATCGGCCAGGGCCGCGCCCTTGGCGAAGGTAAGCTTCACGACGGCCTTGTAGGTTTCGCCGGTGCAGATGATACCGTCGTGCGACCAGACCGGAACGCCCCTCCACTTCCATTCCTCGACAACCTCGGGGTCGGCTTCCTGAATGAGCCTGCGCATGCGCGCGAGGGCCTCCCCGCGCCAGTCGCCGAGTTCGGCGATTCTATACGAGATCAGCGCCGACGCCGGCTGGCCTTGGTTTACGTCCGACTTTTCCATGGTCTCGCCCCAGACGTTGCAGATGAGCGCACCGCGCCTTGCTAGCGCAATCGGCGGCCAACGCCCACTCGTGACAAATGCGCACTCTTGGAGTCTTCGTCTGTCGACGGCGATGGTCAAGGAGGGTCAATATGGAAGACCGGGAGACGCGAGCGGCTTTGGACCGCCAGGTCATCTACCGACCGCTCACTCGCCTGCAGCTGCCGATCGATACGGTGGCGCTCGCCCGCTATCTCCTTGGCAAGGTCGTGGTGCGGACGCTGCCTGAGGGCGTCGTCAGCGGCCGGATTGTCGAGACCGAGGCCTACGTCGTGGGCGACGCCGCCGGGCACGGCTATCGGGGGATGACGCAGCGCAACCGATCGCTGTTTCTCGAACGCGGCCACGCCTACGTCTATGTCGCGTACGGACTCTCCAACATGCTGAATGTCTCCAGCGATGCGCCCGGGATCGGAACCGGCGTCCTGATCAGGGCGCTCGAGCCGCTCGAAGGCGTCGCGATCATGCGCCTGAACCGCGGCGTCGAGCGCCTGCGCGACCTGGCGCGAGGACCAGGAAGGCTCTGCGCCGCGCTGCGCATCGATCGTTCGCTCGACGGGCTTGATCTCTGTGAAGAGGGCCCTCTATGGCTCGGATCCGACGAGCACGAACCGGCCGAAATCGGCGAGAGCACCAGGATCGGCATCTCGAAGGACGCCGACCGCCCGCTGCGCTTCTACCTGCGCGGCAGCCCGTTCGTCAGCGGACCAAGATCGCTGAACGAATAGGCGCGCCGGCCCGGGAGTTCAGTGTTTCTCGGGCGGCGCGCGCACGCAGCTATAGTCCAGGTGCAAGTTATGCTTGCCCGCCCGCGCGGCATTCTCGGGATCGAAATCGGCCATGTCACCATCCATTCGCGGTTCTTCGAAATGCCCTGGCCTGGCTTCTGGCGTCCCAAACACCCTGTCGACCACAAAACCGTCGGCGCACTGGCCGTAGAGCACGAACCCGCCGGTCAGAAAGTAGCTGGCATAGGCTCGCGGCGACCGCAGCGTTCTGCCCCCGCTGCGTACATGGAATCTGATGGGGCCCGGATAGATAAGGTGCATATCCACCGTATAGGCGCTGATCCGCTTGTCTGGCTTCTCGGGTGGTTCGTCGGGAAACGGCGGCTTCATCAGGCACCTGCCGATCGGCTCCACCCTTTCGACGTCCTGGAAGACGTCGAGCGTATAGTAACCGGTGGGTGAAAAATCGAGGGCGCCCGTCGACTTGATCCGACAGCCCCTCAGCACTTGAAGCGCCTTTGCCTGCCCTGCCTTCGGCATCAACTGAACAGATTTTTGCCCGCACTGCGGTTTGTTCAATTCCAGGCCCCACCAACCGCGAATGTCATCCTGGAAGACGAGCCGGCCTTCCAGCGTCCGCGTTTGCGATGCGGCGTCTGCGCCACTTGGATTGGCGCGCGGACAGTCTTGCCCGACCGCACCACAGGCGAACGACACCATCGCCAAGACAATCGGCCATCCCAACGAGTCCCGCCGTCGCACAGCTTGCCCTCTACTTCCGACCCGGCCAGAGCCTAGCACAGACAGGCGACCTAAGCTGTCGCCGCAACGGCCCCCCTGTTCAGGGCAAGGCCGAAGCGTAGGCGTCGGCCTTGAACCCGACCAGCAGTCGTCCGTCGCCCAGGTCGAGGACCGGCCGCTTGATCATGGACGGCTGCTCGATCATCAGGCGGATGGCCTTGTCGCGGCCCAGGTCCCGCTTCTTCTCGTCCGGCAGGCCGCGGAAGGTCGTGCCCGCGCGATTGAGCAGCACTTCCCAACCAACCTTGTCCGCCCACGCCGTCAGATGGGCGCCATCGATGCCTTGGACCTTGTAGTCATGGAAGGCGTAGGCGACGGCGTGATCGGCCAGCCAGTCGCGGGCCTTCTTCATCGTGTCGCAGGCCTTGATACCGTAGATCGTCACGCCCACGAGCCTACTCCCACTCGATCGTCCCCGGCGGCTTGCTCGTCACGTCGTAGACCACGCGGTTGACGCCCTTGACCTCGTTGATGATCCGGGTGGCGGTCTTGGCCAGGACGGGCCAGGGGAATTCGAAGAAGTCGGCGGTCATGCCGTCGGTGGAGGTGACGGCGCGCAGGGCGCAGACGTCTTCGTAGGTGCGCGCATCGCCCATGACGCCGACGGTCTTGACCGGCAGCAGCACGGCGAAGGCCTGCCAGATCTTGTCATAGAGGCCGGCGGCGCGGATCTCCTCCAGATAGATGGCGTCGGCCTTCTGTAAGGTGGCGACCTTCTCCGGCGTGATCTCGCCGGGGATGCGGATGGCGAGGCCCGGTCCGGGGAAGGGATGGCGGCCGACGAAGGCCGGTGGCAGGCCGAGCTCGACGCCCAGGGCGCGGACCTCGTCCTTGAACAGCTCCCGCAGCGGCTCGACCAGCTTCAGCTTCATGTAGTCCGGCAGGCCGCCGACATTGTGGTGGCTCTTGATCACCGCCGAGGGACCGCCCTTGGCCGAGACGCTCTCGATCACGTCGGGATAAAGCGTGCCCTGGGCCAGGAAGGCCGCGCCCTCGATCTTGTTCGCCTCGCGGTCGAAGATGTCGATGAACACCCGGCCGATGGTCTTGCGCTTGGTCTCGGGGTCGGAAATCCCGGCCAGCTCGCCGAGGAATTCCTTCGCCGCATCAACGTGGATCAGCGGGATGTTGTAGTGGTCCTTGAACAGGGTCACCACCTGCTCGGCCTCGTTCAGGCGCAGCAGGCCGGTGTCGACGAAAACGCAGGTCAGCTGCTCGCCGATCGCCTCGTGGATCAGCACCGCGGCCACCGAGGAGTCTACCCCCCCGGAGAGGCCGCAGATCACCGTGCCAGCGCCGACCTGGGCGCGGATCTTGGCCACCATCTCCTCCCGGAAGCTGGCCATGGTCCAATCGCCCTTCAGGCCGGCGATCGCGTGGGTGAAATTGCGCAGAATGACAGAGCCGCGCGGGGTGTGGGCGACCTCGGGGTGGAACTGGACGCCATAGACCTTGCGCGCCTCATCGGCGATCACCGCGAACGGCGAGCCGCTGGAGGTGGCGACCACCTCGAAGCCCGGGGGGATGGCGGTGATGACGTCGCCGTGGCTCATCCATACCGGCTCATTGGCGCCGGGTTCGCCCAGGCCGGCCAGCAGCGGCGAGGCGCGCTCGATATGGATGTCGGCGCGGCCGAATTCGCGGTTGTGGCCACCCTCGACGGCGCCGCCCATGGCCGCGCACATGGCCATCTCGCCATAGCAGATGCCCAGCAGCGGCACGCCCATGTTGAACACGGTGGGGTTGGGCATGGGGCTGCCCTCCTCCCCCGCGCTGGCCGGACCGCCGGAAAGGATGATGGCGTTGGGGGCGTAGGTGCTGAGGAAGGCGTCGTCGACCTTGTCGAAGGGATGGATCTCGCAATAGACCCCGCTCTCACGCACCCGGCGGGCGATCAACTGGGTCACCTGGCTGCCGAAATCGACGATCAGGACGCGTTCATGGCGGGCTTGGTCTGTCATGGCCGTCACATAGAGACGAATCAGTCTGACGTCACGGGTCGCCGGGCGGGAAGTTGGTCAAGACTTGGCAAACCAACTTGATTCGACCGCAAATCGTCCGAGGATTAGCTGCTTGAAGCGGGGGCCGGTCGATGTTGGGGCTTACGAGGGTAATGTGCGCGGGCGTTGCGCTAATCCTAGCCAGCCTGATCGGCGGCGAGGCCTCCTCTGCCGCCAAAGAACCAGTGTTTCCTGCGGTTGGAACGCCGTACGCAAACGCGAGATTGTCTCTCTTAAAGCAAGGCCTGAAGGTTGCTCCAGATCGGGCATATCGCCCCAACCCAATCTTTCGTGAGGCCGACTGCCGCCCGGACGATCGGCCCGCTCCATCGACCAGTTATGCCTGTCGAGCGCTATTCACTCACAAGAGGCCAGACGGCTGGAGAGACTATGTGGTCGTCTGGATTGATGCCAATAACCGCATAGCTCACGCCGACTTCGCCGTGCACATGGATGGCCTGATGTCCATTCCACCGCCAGAGGCTGCCGATGTGCCCAAAGTTGGGCCTGCCTACATGCTCGCTAGACGCCAGCTACGTGATCTGGGCTATCACCCAGCGAGAATGAAAGACGAATTAGCCGGCACTACCTGCGCAAACTTGAAATGCAAACGCGTGTTGCACCTACCCGAAGCTGAATGCGCTGCGGACGTGCCCATATGCAACGCCTATTGGACGAGCCCCACAGGTCGTTTCCTTAAGATCATGACGGTCGGCGAGATACGCGGTGGCCGCGTTAACTACGAAGAATGGATCAGCGGCAAAGAGTTCCGACGTAGCGCCCGATAATTCGGCTGGCCACAAGCGCCGGTCCTTCACATCTGCTAAGGCCTACGCTCCAGCACGGCGACGAAGAAACCGTCTGTGCCGGCGGTGAGCGGCGAGAGGCGCAAGGCTCCCTCGGGCGTGGCGTGGTCGGTCAGGGCGGCCAGGCCTTCCGGCGTCACATGGCCGGACGTGCCGATGGCGTCGACCGTGCTCGTCTGGGCGAAGTCCCGATGGTCGGCGAGGAAGGCGGCGATACGATCCTCGTTCTCCTCCATCAGCAGCGAGCAGGTCACATAGACGATCCGGCCGCCGGGTTTGACAAAGGCGGAGGCGGCCCGCAGCACCTCGTCCTGCTCGGCCATCCGCTTCTCGAGCTGAACCGGCGTCAGCCGCCATTTGGCGTCCGGGTGTCGCCGCCAGGTTCCGGAGCCGGTGCAGGGGGCGTCGACGAACACCAGGTCCATCTTCCCGTCCAACCCATCCAGGGCGCCGGGGCGGATCGGCGAGCGGATCTGCAGGTTGCGCACCCCGGCCCGCTGGCTGCGGGTGACGGTGTCGGTCAGGCGACGGGCGTCGGAGTCGTAGGCGTAGAGCTGTCCCTTGTTGGCCATGGCCGCCGCCAGCGCCAGGGTCTTGCCGCCGCCGCCGGCGCAGAAGTCCAGCACCTGTTTGCCCTTGATGTCGCCGGCGGCCGAGGCGGCGATCTGCGATCCCAGGTCCTGCACCTCGAACCAGCCCTTCGCGAACTCCGGCGCGACCTCGATGGCCACGGCGCGGTCGGCGGCGGCAGGCGCGGCGATCCGCAGGCCATGGGTTAGCTCATCGACCGGATCGGCGCCCAACGGCTGCAGGGCCTTCAAGGCGCGCGGCATGTCGGTCTTCAGCGTATTGACCCGCAAATCCACGGGCGCCCGTTCGGCAAGCGCCGCGCCGATATCCGCGCGGGTGTCGCCAAAGGCGCGGGCAAACGCGTCATCCAGCCAGTCGGGATAGTCCCCCGCGACGGCGGCTGGCGCGCCGTCAACCGAGAAGGTTTCCGGTGCGAGCGCAGCCCGCTCCGCGTCCGTCAGCTCGCCTGGTCCATGGGGATCGGCCGCGGCTTCGGTTATGCGCTCCAGGCTCCAGCCCCAGGAGAAGTGCAAGGCGCCGAGCACCCGAGCTCGGTCGGTCTCCGTGCCCATGGCCCAGGCGAGCGAGCGATGCATGCGCAGACCGTCCAGCACCAACCCCGACACGAAAGCCCGATCCTTCGCCCCGGCGTACCGCGCGTCGTCGCCCCAGGCCTTCAGGGCCCGGCGCACCGTCAGGTGTCGCTGCTCGATCTGCCCCAGCACCTCGATCGCCGCACTGATCCGTCCGCCGTCACGCATGGCCGCAAACGCGTCTTGAAGACGAAACTCTAGGTGGGCGCGGAATAGTTGGGGGCCTCTCGGGTCATGTGAACGTCGTGGACGTGGCTTTCGCGCAGGCCCGCGCCGGTGATACGGATGAAGCGGGCCTTGGCCTGGAACTCGGGGATGGTCTCGGCGCCGACATAGCCCATGGCCGCGCGGAGGCCGCCCACCAGCTGGTGGATGATCGCCGCGATATGCCCCTTGTAGGCGACCTGGCCCTCGATGCCCTCGGGCACCAGCTTGAGGGCGTCGGTGACCTCCTTCTGGAAATACCGGTCGGCCGAACCCCTCGCCATCGCCCCGATGGAGCCCATGCCGCGATAGGCCTTGTAGGAGCGGCCCTGGTACAGGAACACCTCGCCCGGCGCCTCGTCGACGCCGGCGAACATCGATCCCATCATCGCCGTGGAAGCCCCGGCCGCGATGGCCTTGGCCACGTCGCCGGAATATTTGATGCCACCATCGGCGATCACCGGCACCCCGTCCCCCGCCGCGGCGCGGACGGCGTCGATGATGGCGGTCAGCTGCGGCACCCCGATGCCGGCGACGATCCGGGTTGTGCAGATGGAGCCGGGGCCGATCCCGACCTTTACCGCATCGGCTCCCGCGTCGATCAGCGCCTTGGCGCCCTCGTAGGTGGCGACATTGCCGGCGACGATCTGCACCCGGTTGGTCTCGCGCTTGATCCGCTCGACAGCGCGGGCCACGTGCACCGAATGGCCATGAGCGGTGTCGATCACCACCACGTCCACCCCGGCGTCCACCAGGGCCATGGAACGCTCGTAGCCTACATCGCCGACGGTCGACGCCGCACCCACCAGCAGGCGGCCCTGACTGTCCTTGGCGGCCAGCGGATAGGCCTCGGCCTTGTCCATGTCCTTGACGGTGATCAGGCCGACGGCGCGATAGGCCTCGTCCACC
>Ga0302310_10004130_pt1 | contig 10999 bp, 11 predicted proteins | sample III_Palsa_N1_2_FD_200451 | JGI IMG/M metagenome (GOLD analysis project Ga0302310, IMG submission 200451) | Peat permafrost microbial communities from Stordalen Mire near Abisko, Sweden - III_Palsa_N1_2 | ecosystem: Environmental > Terrestrial > Soil > Palsa > Peat permafrost | place: Sweden... | reverse complement strand
ATGGGCTAAATGGGGGCGAGTTCTTGCCTGGATAGTTCTCGGAGTCATGTTTGGCATCGTCTACGGTTTGCCGATCGGCATGATCGCTCTTGCCAGCGTCAGTGGTCAGTGGAACGACATATTGCCGACCCATTTGACGCTGGCACACTATGCTCAAGCCTTCAGGGCCGAGTCGGCCAGTCAGTTGAAAATCAGTGTCCTGACCGGGGTTGTGGCAAGTGTGGCGGCACTGGTGAGCGGCACGTGGGCAGCATTGGCATTGCGGGCGATGAAGGGTGTTCCGAAGCGGATTCTCGATGTCGTGTTCTTCATACCAAGCGCTGTGCCGTCGGTGTCAATTGGACTTGGTCTGCTGGTCGCTTTCAGTCAGCCACCCGTGCTTTTAAACGGCACGGCACTGATCGTGTTCATTGCGCATTTCTTACTCATCTCGGCATTCACCTATGGCAATGTTTCGGCGGGTCTCACGCGCCTGCCGCCGGAATATGAACACATTGCTCAAAGTCTTGGCGCACGGCCTTTTTATCGTTTGCGCCACGTGACGCTGCCCTTGCTAGCGCCGTACCTCATTGCGGCTTTCAGCCTGAGTTTCGCGATGTCAATGGGCGAACTCGGTGCAACTTTGATGATCTACCCGCCGGGGTGGGTGACACTGCCGGTCGGTATCTTTTCGCTGTCTGATCGAGGTGCAATCTTCGATTCCGCGACGCTGACCATGATTCTTGGGGCGGCGACGCTAATCGTGTTGATGGGCTTGTCTCGCATCGCGAACAAAGCAACTGTGAGAGGGTAAATGTCATCAAGAGGATGGCAAGAACCCGAGACGCAAACTATCCGCGCGCACCAGGTAAAACTGTGCGGTCGCTTAATCCCTGACAGATAAGCCGCTCGGCTCATGGAGGACTAAATTGATCCTGGTCTTGCTGCACCTGGCCGGTGGCGTCGCTCTGCTTACGTGGGGCCTCCATATGGTCGAATCCGGGTTGATGCGTGCATTCGGAGCCTCATTGAAGCAATTCATGGCGCATAGCCTTGGCAATCGCTTCAAAGCTTTCTTTGCCGGATTGACGATCACCGGTGCGTTGCAAAGCAGCACCGCTACCGGGATGATTGCGACATCGTTCGCGGCCCGAGGCCTGATGAAGCCCGTGACGGGATTAGCCATCATGCTGGGCGCGAACGTCGGTTCAACGTTAATTGTTCAGGCGTTCTCGCTTGATCTGAGTTGGATATCGCCCGCTTGCCTGTTGATCGGCATGGCGCTTTTCGAACGAGGCAAGGGCTCCAGAAACCGCGATATCGGCCGGGCGTCCATTGGCCTGGGGTTGATGTTGCTGGCACTGACATTACTTGTTGCAACCATGCGGCCCGCCGAAACTGCTCCCGAATTGCGTACGGTTCTTGGCGCATTGTCCGGCGAGCCGATACTGAACGCTGCGGTCGCTTGCTTGCTGACATGGGCCGCGCATTCGAGCATTCCGGTCGTGCTGTTCGTGATGTCGCTCGCGAGTGTTCACACAGTACCGATGAGCACGGTGGTAGCGATGGTGCTCGGCGCAAACATTGGGAGCGCGCTGAATCCTTATTTTGAAGCAGCCAAGGGTGACGACTTGAGCCGCAAGCGGCTCCCTGCCGGCAATTTGCTGCTACGTGGCGGCGTTTGTCTTTTGCTGCTTTCGATGAGCGTACCGCTCGCGAGTTTTCTGGACAGCATACCCGGCGACGCAGGACGAACCGTCGCCAATTTTCACACCGGTCTTAACGTGCTCATCGCCGCGTTGTTTATCGGGGTACTCGGCCCGGTCTCCAAGCTTCTCGAACGAATGCTGCCGCAGCGTACCAGCGACACTCACCCGGACGCGCCGCGTCATCTTGACACCTCCGTGCTGGGCTCGCCGGTCGAAGCGCTCGCCTGTGCCACGCGAGAAGTCATTCATATGGGCGATATTGTCGAGGACATGCTGCGCCGAAGCGTTCCGGTGCTCATTGCTGAAGACCGGCGCGCGGTGAACGACATCATTCGTCGTGACGATGCGGTCGATGTGCTTCATGAGGCCATCAAGCAATACGTTACCGGGATAACCCGCGAGGAGTTGAGCATCGAGGACAATCAGCGGGCGTCCGCTATCCTGACATTCGTGATCAATCTCGAACATATCGGCGATATCGTCGACAAGAACCTGATGGAACTTGCTCAGAAGAAAATCAAGGGAAACTTGCGGTTTTCAGGAGAAGGCGCCGAGGAATTGTTGGCGTTGCATCGATCTGTGATCGATAGCTTTCATAGAGCTCAGGCGCTGTTTGTTACGAGCAGTCCGCGGACGGCCGAGCGTCTGCTCGAAGACAAGCAGATTGTTCGACAGCTTGAACAGCACGCCAAGGAGAAGCACCTGGAGCGGTTGCGCGAAGGAAAACTCGACAGCATTGCCTCAAGCACTTTGCATCTGGATATATTGCGTGATCTAAAGCGGATTCACTCGCACGTATGCGCGATTGCCTATCCGCTTCTGCAAAGGGAGGCTTCGCAAGCCTAAGGCAAGAGCGGCATTTCAGCGTATCTCTAGTCCAATTTTCCCGATCGTCGGGGCTACGATGGCGCCTGCGTTCTGTGCCCGAAATACGGCTGTCAGGGCGATGGTGGGTTGCTGTCTCAAACAGAGTTTTCGATGGGTCGACCGTCCGGCAGGCAAATGCGCTTAGCGGGCGGCTGCCCGGCGTCTTTATCGAGCAGCACCTGATCGACGACATTGAGGAACGCCTGCACGAGCCGGGCGGTTTTGCGCTCGGCGAGACAGGCGACATGCGCGTGAGTCAATACCTGCTCGCCGTCGATCGACAGTTTGCGCAGTCGCGAGTCATCGACATGCTCGCGCTCCGACACCGCCGCTATTCCAAGCCCAAGAATGACTGCTTCGCGCACGGCTTCCCGGCTGCCTACTTCGAGCGCGAAGTTTGGTTCGATACCGTGCTGCCGAAGCGCGTCTTCAAGCGCCTTGCGGGTCGTGGAGCCTGGCTCGCGCATGATCATCTGCTCGTCGCGAAGCTCTTCCAGGGCAACGCGTCGCCGCCGCGCCAGCCGATGCGTCACCGGAACGATGATGACTAGCGGGTGCTGCCGATAGGGCACGTAATGAAGCCGGGGGTCGGCACCGTACTGTGCAAGCACCGCGACATCCGTTTCATAGGACAGCAAGCCGCGCACGGTTTCCTCTGAGTTGCCGAGCCGGATCGATACGTGCAATCCCGGATAGCGAAGATGAAACGCCGCGACGATCTCCATTGCATGGAGTGGCCCGACCGCGCCCACTCGGATGGTCCCGGTGCCCAGGCCCGCAGATTCCTTCAAGAAGTCGATCGCTTCCTGTTCGCTGCTGAACATCCGCTGGGCGATCGCGAACAAGGTCTCCCCAGCGGCTGTCAGTACGATCCGACGGCCGCTGCGATGAAATAGCTCCACCCCGTAGCTTTCCTCAAGTGCTCGCACCTGCGTTGTAACAGTCGGCTGACTGACATGCAGTGCGCGTGCGGCGGCTGTCACGCTGCCATGCTTGCCGACGGCATAAAACGATCGTAGCTGAGTAAGTCGCATAGATTTCCTGAATACTTCAACAGAAGTATTTGTATTTTCACTATACATCGATGTTTCCCATAATTCATCCGTATCAGATGCACCACCAAAAAAGAGGGGGGACTATGAACGGTGTTTTTTGGAATCCTGTAGAGATCCATTTCGGCCTTGGTTGTATCGAGCGGTTGCCGCAGCTTCTCGAAGGTCGCCGCGCCGTCGTCGTGACGTTCGCGGAAGCGGCGCAGATCGGTCTCACGCAGCGGGTGCGCGAGTTGTGCGGGGATAGCGTGGTGGCTGTGATCGACGACGTACAGCCGAACCCGGACGTCACTCACATCGCCGGCTTGTATCGCGAATTCTGGCAGAGACATGAGCATTGCCCGGTCGTCGTCGCAATTGGTGGCGGCAGCGTGATCGACACAGCGAAAACCCTGATGGTCGGCACGGAAAGCTGAGAGTTCGATGAACTGCTGGCCTTGCTCGACACGGGCAAGCCGTTCACCCCGCCGCGTGTAAAGTCGCTGATTACCGTTCCGACCACCTCCGGCACGGGTAGCGAAGTGACACCGTGGGCAACGATCTGGGACCGCACGATCAAGCAACGCAAGTACTCGTTGCAGCTTCCGCAGACGTGGCCGGAGGCCGCGATCGTCGACCCGGAACTGACGCTGTCGCTGCCACGTTCGGTCACGGTGCAGAGCGGACTTGATGCGCTATCGCACGCGCTCGAAGCCATCTGGAACGTCAATTCGAATCCGATCTCCGACGAATTCGCCGTGTCCGCCGCGCGCGACATGCTGACCACGTTGCCGGAGCTCGCCATGAATTTGCAGGACCGGACGCTGCGCGAACGGGCTTCGCTTGCGGCGCTCAAAGCAGGGCTCGCGTTCTCGAACACTAAGACCGCGCTGGCCCATTCGATTTCGTATGAGATGACGATTCATCACGGGCTGCCCCACGGAATCGCGTGTTCGTTCACGTTGCCGATGGTGCTGGATCTTGCGCTAGGCAAAAGCGCTGAACGCGACGCCGTGCTTGCGAAAGTCTTTCCGTGCTCCTTAGCCGATGCGCGCGGTTACTTGACCGATTTCCTTGAATCGCTTGGGGTAAGCACATCGTTTTCCAGTTATGGCGTCAGTGTAGAAGAGTCGGACAGGATGATCGCTCACGCGTTGAGCGGGCCACGTGGACGCAATTTCATTGCCGCGAGCGTGTAACGGGCCGGTCGCAAGAGCGTGGCCGGAAAGCATCAAGGCAGGGTAATTCTGGAGAACAGCACATACCGGATACGCACCGGTGCATCTCGCAGCACAACAAAAAAGCCGCACTAAAGGCAAATGCCGAGGCAGCGGACGTCAAGTGGCGTCACGGGCCCGACCAATATCAGGAGACAAGCCATGGAAGCAGTGGAAATTGCAGGTGAGATGCCGGCTGCCGTCAATACCCGGTCTGTGAAGTCGGTTGCCCTAGCCAGTCTGATCGGCACGACCGTTGAGTGGTACGACTTTTTCCTCTACGGGACGATTACCGGACTCGTATTCGACAAGCTGTTCTTCCCGACGGGGAACGCATTCGTTTCCACCATGCTGGCCTATACGGTCTACGCGGTCGGTTTTGTTACCCGTCCGCTTGGTGGTGTGCTCTTTGGCCATTTCGGTGACCGGTTTGGACGCAAGCCTTTGCTCGTCCTTACGCTGTCCATCATGGGCGTGTCCACGTTCTTGATCGGCGTACTGCCAACCTATGCGTCGATCGGCATTTGGGCGCCCGTCTGTCTGCTGTTGTTGCGGCTGCTGCAGGGCATTGGCCTTGGCGGCGAGTGGGGCGGTGCAGTGTTGATGGCGTTCGAGTACGCGCCCCGCGAACATCGCGGCCTGTACGCGTCATATCCGCAGATCGGGCTTGCAATCGGCCTGTGCCTGAGCAGTGGCGCGGTGGCGTTCCTGACGACCTGGCTGACTCCCGAGGCCTTCCTGCAATGGGGCTGGCGGGTCGCCTTCATGGCCAGCATCCTGCTCGTTGCCGTGGGCATGTTTATCCGGTTGCGGATCGTCGAAACACCCGCATTCGCGAAGATTCGCGACAGTCACGCGGTGGCGAAGGTGCCGGTGCGGGAGGTGTTCACCGACTACCGCAAGAACGTGCTCCTGGGTTGGGGCGCGCGTTACATTGACGGCGTGATTTTCAACACGTATGCGGTGTTCGCGCTGAGTTACCTGATCGGTATCCAGCACTACGCGAAGTCGGCGGTGCTCATCGCGGTGACGCTTGCCGCACTGGTGCTGATGTTCATGATTCCGATCGCTTCGCGCCTGTCGGACCGGATCGGCCGCCGCAAGGTGTTCGGCTGGGGTGCGGTGGTCTGTGGCCTGAGCGCGTGGCCGGCCTTTGCGGTCTTTCATTACTCAAGCAGCATTGTCGCCGTGACCGCCACCATCGTGATCGTACTGGGGGTGATCTACGCCTTCGTCTACGGCCCCGAGGCTGCGCTCTTCTGCGAGCTGTTCGATACGCGAGTGCGCTATAGCGGCATCTCCGTCGTGTACCAGGTATCGGGCATTGTCTCCAGTTCGATCACGCCGCTTGTCGCAACGGCGCTTCTGCACTACGGCAACCTGCAGCCGTGGTGGATTGCGCTCTACATCGCATGTGTGGGCCTGCTCAGCGCGGTCTGCACGTACTTCATCCGGCGCACGTTCTGAACGTTCGCCATTCCTGCACCGGCGCCACGACCCGTTACTTTCGAAGCGTCGCTGGGAGCGCTTCGAAGGCTTGAGACGTCGGAGATAACGCACGTCATGCCGCGCCGTTTTTACAGAACCTATATGCCGGGAAGCGTTCTTTCGACACGGCAATTACCGCAGAACGTCGACAATACCAAGCGATCCGAAGACGGTACGGTTTTCGCAAGATCGAAACTATAAAAACCGGGAGTGCTATGACCGACGACGTTCGGGTTTTGATCGAGGAAATTCAACGATACGCGGGAAACCGCGCGCAGGACGTGACACGGGGCGCGGAAACGCCGGCGCTAGCCGCGCTGATGGTGGAGAAATTCGGTGAAGGTCTGGTAAAGGCGGGGTACTTGCTGGGCGTTGAGCGGGCCGATGAACTCAAGCATGAAATTGACCGTCTGGTGCGCGAGATCGACGTGCAATACCCCAAGCATCTTCAATGCCGTTTTGAAGCGCGCCCGGCGGGACTGGCCATCAACGGGACAGCCCACTAAGCGTTGCTTATGATGATGTAAAAAATAGTCCTGGTCGAATTTCGTTCTCTTGACAGATAGAGAGCAGTACCAAGTATTAGTTAACTGAATTTTTATGCGAACTCCTCCAACCGGTCCGCACTCAATTATGGAAAATGTTATGGCTTTCAAAAAAACCAAGGGAAACATGACCGTTGAGGCTTGTGTTCTGCCGTCGCCCGGTCAGATGTTCAAAGGCGCAATCCGCGTGACAACGGTTCGTGACACGAAGTCGATCGAGCGAGTGACGGGGCGCGGCTGTGGTCGCCCGATGCGTGACGCCGACGCAGCATTGGCGTTGGCTGAAACTGCCGCCAGACAGATGATCGGTGCATAAGCGGTTTGTAGGCCCAGCCGCTGCAAGTGGGCATTTCGATCGCTCATGGGGGGAGTGCGCTCCACTTCCTTGCAAGATCCAGTTGCTCGACACGGTCGATTAGCGCCTGGGTGAACACGCGAATCTTAGCGGGCTGATGGCGCCTGCTCTGGTAGGCAATATTGATGGTGAGACGGGGTAATTGCCAGTCTTCGAGCAGGGGCACCAGACGGCCGGCAACAATATCGTCGTGAACAATGTACAGCGGTTGAATGACGATGCCCATGCCGGCATAGCCGGCCGCGCAGATCACCTGTCCCTCGTTCGAATCCAGTGTGCTTGTAATCGGGATATCGCGGCTTTCTTCTCCTCGCGTGAGATGCAGCACGTAGGGATCTAGCGCAAGGTTATAGACAAGCATCCGGTGGCCCGCAAGGTCCTCGGGTGTCCTGGGACGCCCATGTCTGGCCAGATATCCGGGCGACGCTGCCAGTACTCGTCGCGTCTCGGCCAGACGCCTCACCGTGATACCGGAATCGCCCTCGTACTCACGCGTGCGAATGGCCACGTCGATACCCGCTTCAATGAAATCCGGATACCGGTTGGCCGCCACGATCTGCACGGATAGCTCTGGATACTGCAGGCTGAACTCGGGCAACCAAGGCGCAATGTGCATCATCGCGAACGAGACCGAACTCGTGACGCGCAACGTGCCGCGCGGGTTCAGCGCGGCGTCGCCGGCAGCAGAATCGGCCTCGGCCATCTCCGCCAGAATGGTGCTGCAGCGCCGGTGATAGTCGCGTCCGGCATCAGTCAGCCAGAGCCGGCGCGTGGTTCGCTCAACCAGCCTTGCGCCCAGCCGCTCTTCCAGCGCGCTCAATGTCCGGCTGGCCGCCGCGTTCGACATGTTCAGTTTCTCTGCCGCTTTCGACAGGCTGCCCGTCTCCGCCGTCAGGACAAAAAATTCGATCTGGGTGAATCGGTCCATGGGGGATTTTTCCGCTAGGTGGAAATATCATTTCACTATAGCTCGTTTTATTCCGTCGAACCAAGGGCTAATATCGGTGGAATCAGGCTCGCTGATCATCACCTGCAGCGGCTATAAAAGGAGACACCCACAATGCGCAATATCGACGAAGACACCATCACGCAGGCTGTCCTTGCTTCAATGGATGGATGCGGCAACCCGCGCCTTCTCACTATCATGACGAGTCTCGTACAGCATCTGCACGCGTTCGCCCGTGAGGTGAAGCTCACCGAGGACGAGTGGTTCACGGCCATCAAGTTCCTGACCGACGTAGGCCATATCACAGACGACAAACGCCAGGAGTTCGTCCTGCTGTCCGACACGCTGGGACTCTCCATGCTGGTCACCACGCAGAACAACCGGAAACCTGCAGCGTGCACTGAGGCGACCGTATTGGGCCCTTTCTTTGTAGACGGCGCGCCGGAGTATCAGAACGGCGACGATGTATCCAATGGCGCACTGGGCGCGCCGTGTTTTGTGCAGGGTCAGATTCGCGGCGTGAGCGGCGAGCCCGTTGCCGATGCGTCAATTGATGTCTGGCAGTCCGACGAAGACGGTTTTTACGACGTTCAGAAAACGACTGATGACGTAGGCAACATGGTTCATAGCGCACGGGGCAAGTTGCACACGCGAGCCGACGGCCGCTTTCATTTCCGGTCGATTCTCGCTGAGGCCTATCCGATCCCTCACGATGGCCCGGTTGGAAGAATGCTCGATGCGCTCGGGCGACATCCGTGGCGGCCCGCCCATCTGCATTTCTGGATCAAGGCGCCAGGTTACGACACGCTGATTACCCACGTGTTTCGCGACGGCGATCAGTATCTGGATTCGGATGCAGTGTTCGGCGTCCGGTCGAATCTGGTCGTGGAATGGGTGAAGCACGAACCCGGCATCGCGCCCGACGGCACCGTCATGAGCACGCCGTTTTATACACTTGAGTATGACTTTGTCCTGAACCGCCAAGGGGTTGCGGCATGATTCGACATATCGTCATGTGGCGCGTGAGCGGCGAGACGCCGGAGGAAAACCTGGCGTCGCGTCAGCTCGTCAAGCACAGCTTTGAAGGGCTGCGGGGGCGTATTCCCGGCATGATCCATTTGGAAGTCGGCATGGATTCGAGTGCCGCGGACTATGCCTGCGACGTTGTCCTGGTCACCGATTTTGAATCGCAGCACGCGCTTGACGCCTATGCCGCTCATCCCGAGCATCTGCGCGTGAGGCAGCAACTTGGCAGTCTGCGGACCGCACGGTTTCAAGTTGACTACCCGGTCGAACCTTTGACGCCGGCTTCACTGTCAACTGTGGAGACGGCCCATGCAGGCATTTGATTTCGTCTATTCGGCGCGGGCGGCGCGAGTGGTGTTTGGTGCAGGCAGTCTGCAGCATCTTGAGCGTGAAGTGCTGAACCTGAACGCCGAGCGCGCGCTGATCCTGTGTTCCCCGCAACAACGCGACGTTGCTGAGGCACTCGCCGCCCGCCTGGGAGCGCGCGCGGCGGGCATCTTCGATCGCGCGATCATGCACGTGCCGGTGGAGCTCGCAGCCGAAGCCCGGCAATGGGCTAAAAGATTAAATGCGGATTGCGCGATTGCGCTGGGCGGTGGCTCGACCATTGGACTTGGCAAGGCAATTGCACTTGAATCAGATTTACCGATACTCGCTATTCCGACGACCTACGCCGGCAGCGAGATGACGCCTATTTTCGGTTTGACGGAAGCGGGCCTTAAGCGAACAGGAACCGACTTGCGGGTACTTCCCAAGACGGTAATCTACGATCCCGAATTGACGCTGACGCTCCCGGCGCAGCTGTCGCTGACAAGTGGTATCAATGCCATTGCGCACGCTGCAGAAGGACTCTATTCGCGCGATGCCAATCCGATTATCAGCTTGATGGCGGAAGAGGGTATTGCGTCACTGGCGCGTGCGTTGCCGGTGGTTGTTGCTCATCCCGAGGATGGTTACGCGAGGTCGCAGGCGCTGTACGGCGCGTGGTTGTGCGGCACGGTGCTGGGAAGTGTCGGCATGGCCTTGCACCATAAGCTCTGTCATACGCTTGGCGGTAGTTTCAATCTGCCGCACGCGGCTACGCACACGATCATTCTGCCGCACGCACTGTCGTACAACGCAAGTGCGGCGCCTGATGCAATGAAGCGGATAGCACGGGCACTTGGGCACGACAACGCGGCGATGGGCGTGTATGAACTCGCGAAGGCGAATGGTGCTGCGGTGGCGCTTAAAGACATCGGGATGAACGCGGCAGAGCTTGATCGAGCGGCGGAGATTGCCAGCGCCAATCCGTACTGGAATCCGCGCGCGGTTGAATACAACGCTATTCGTTCGCTGCTCCAGGATGCCTTTGATGGCGCACCACCACGTTAGGTTTTTCGCTCGCGGCGGTGGACGGGGTTTGGGGGTTTCGTGGGTTGCGGGTTAGCGGTGGGGGTTGGTGCTGGGTTGCTAGGTTCTGAGGTTAGTGGTCGGAGTTCATGCAGGGTTGCCAGGTTCTAGCGTTAGCGGTTTGAGTCAATGCCGGGTTGTTGCTTTCAGTGTTAGTGGTCTGCGAGAGTCGGATTTTCTCTTTATCACTGTTAGCCACTGTGCGTGGCGGCACGTCATTTCTTTGTCCAAAGCGACAAAGAAACGAAGCAAAGAAAACGCTTTAACCGCACTACCCTAAGTGTCCACAGCGTGCAGTTTCTATTCATAGGTGCCCCAAAAGCACGGTGCTCGCCAGAGCGAAGGATGTTTGAAACCCTCCTTCTCGCGAATCCTGACATAGACACGCTTCGCCACCAGTGCTCTCGGGCAAGCACCCTTGCCAAGGAACCCGCACCGCCTCAC
>Ga0302310_10004128_pt1 | contig 11002 bp, 13 predicted proteins | sample III_Palsa_N1_2_FD_200451 | JGI IMG/M metagenome (GOLD analysis project Ga0302310, IMG submission 200451) | Peat permafrost microbial communities from Stordalen Mire near Abisko, Sweden - III_Palsa_N1_2 | ecosystem: Environmental > Terrestrial > Soil > Palsa > Peat permafrost | place: Sweden... | reverse complement strand
TTGTCCAGCACTTCCCTCGTATTGCTTGGGTTCCCCAGCATTTCCATCGGTGTTCCGTCGGCGTGGCACGGAAAATCACCGGCGAACATTATGGTGTGATCTTGCGGCACACCGGTTCGGTCACCCGCGAGATCCAACTTGGAGACGAGAATTCCCCGACAGACTTTCTTCGCCGAATTCACATACGGAACATCTCGCACAAGGAGATAAGCCGATTTGATTTCGACGTTGTAGCCCGCTTTCCGCAGCCGAACCAGATCGGGACTAAGACTTATTTGTGGGAGTGACATCAAAGCTCGTTCCATTCTTGATCTCGACTTTGCCGCCGGGATGAAGCTGGCCGTTATGCGGCTTGCTCTCCGCGTGTTTGAATGTGATGCTGTACTCCTTATCCGGTATCTGTCGCGGAGGTGGAAACGCCAGGTCCAGCACTTGGACAAACGTTAGTTCACGCTTTGATTCGGTCACCTGCTCACCATTTACGACGATCGTGAAGTGGTTGCGTTCTTCGGGGTTTGCCATAATTTCCTTTCGATCAATGTTTGCTCTCGATAGCCATCGGCCTTTGCCCTCTGGACTTCGGGCACCGCATATAAAATAGCTATCGTAAGCTAGTGATAGCTTACATTATAGAGCCAAAAAAATTAGAGTGTCAACTGCAAGTCCGCCGCTGGCGGATAGAAGCCCTCGATGCGGATTCTGGCGACGACCGGATTCACGTCAAAGGTGTCCGCAAGAACCCGGATCGCCTCTTCACGACGGTCGGCTGGCAAGCGCGGTTGCCCGAACGTCCCCTGAGCACTGAGCAAAAACGCAATCGCCTTCCTAGTCAGACCTTCTGGCAGGAGCAGCGCGCCCATTGCCTGGTTCGCTTGGTATTCCCACCAGCGGTAGGGCGGCTTCTTCGCGGGCGCCCCTCCTACGCCGGAGACTCCACCTTCGCGGCAAAGGATCTTCTGGGCATCATGCGCCAATCCGTCTCCGAACAGTGAAGCGGGACGAGACCCAAGAACGAACAAGTGTGCATGAAGCAAGCCGTGCCCGCCTTCGTGCGCCAAAGTCGTTCGTAGCCGTCGTTCTGCCGGTTTTGTACCTTCATCGTCCAGCGATTTATTCACAACGATTCGTTCCACTCCCTTTTCCCCGAAGAGGGTGAACCCGAGTAACCCGTGGGGCAGATCTTCATAGCTCGGCTGGATGCCGAAGCGTTTTTCAATGAATCGGTCGATGCGAATAGGGGTAGGGTCCGAAGGGTACAAATTAACCTTCTGCAGTTCATCCGTGCAGATCGACTCGATTTCAGACGGTTTGTAAAACGGCTGCTCGGCAAAAGGGCCAGTTTTGGAGCGGTAGGTCCTCATGCCTTCTTGCCTCGCCCGTGGTGCTTGAGAAACTCAAGGAGAGCTTCTGGACTCACGTCCTCATCAACCACTCTTCTCAGGGCGAAGCCCATTGCAGGGTTGCTCGCCGCGATCCGCTTCAATTCTTGCATCGGCGGTCGAGCGTCATGTTTCTTGAGATCGTCTGTCGTTGTTTTTAATGCAGAAGCCAGCCGCTCCAAGACATCTTCGGATGGATAGCGTCGCCCAAGTTCCACGTCAGACAAGAACGGCGCAGACACCTTGAGGTTTCTCGCAAGCTCTCGTACGGATATATCCCGCTCTTCTCGAAGTTGTCTTATGCGCTCGCCGAGGGTCTTCATGCTGTAATCATCTGTAAGCTTACATCATCTCGCAAGTGGTTCAAAGTCCAAACAGCCCCGAAGCAGTGAGCGTGTTTCACGCCGCTGTGAAGAGACATGGACTTTAACCGCCCGACGCGGTATGCCGACTTTGAGTTCCTGCGCGACCAACCCTATTTTCTCCAAAAGAGATGCTTTCATAACGCAGCAAAGCGCAAGGTAGCTACGCACTTTTTTCCCCACTGCGCCCTCTTCCGGGTGGACGCCGCTCGGCCGCGGCTCGGACGAGCGTTTCGGACTGCGCCGCTTTCGCGCCAAACTAACCCCAACCCCGTTTGGCACTCACCGCGCTTTCACTCACGCCCTGCCACCCTCCTTCGGCCTCCGTTCTGTCCCTTTCACCGTTCCGCCTTGTTTCTTCCCGCTGCCGCTCAAGTGAAGAAAGAAACAAGCCGGAAACGGCAGAAAGGGAAAAAACATGAAATTAGAAGAAGTCAACACACGAACCAAAGAGGCCGTGGATTTCCTCGTCGCAGCGCTGGAGTCCGGTCACAGTGAAGTCCTCACCGCATACCTCGGAGCAATGGCGAAGTTTCACACCTACAGCTTCGGCAACGTCATGCTCATCGCACGTCAGAAGCCCGATGCCACCAACGTTGCCGGACTTCGGACATGGAACTCGCTTGGCCGCTTCGTTAAACGGGGAGAAAAAGGCATTTTCATTCTCGCCCCGATGGTCGGAAAACGAAGCACGAAAGATGTAGCGACCGACGAGCCGAGTGAGGACGCAACAACGGAGGGTCAACGGACGCTGTATGGATTCCGGGCCGTCTATATTTTCGATGTCAGCCAAACCGAAGGCAAGGAACTCCCAACACTGACAGAAGTCAATGGCGACGTGAGCGGATACCGGGAACGCTTGTTTAAGTTCGTTGAAGCGCAAAGCGTCGAGATTAGCTTCTCCGAGCGAATTGCTCCCGCGAAGGGTCTCTCGTATGGCGGGAAGATCGCGCTGCTTTCAGGGATGCAGCCAGCGGAGGAGTTCTCCACCCTCGTCCATGAGATCGCCCATGAAATGCTCCACCGTGGCGACCGTCGAACGCTAACCACCAAGCAGGTTCGCGAAACCGAAGCCGAAGCCGTGGCCTTTGTAGTTTGCCAATCGGTCGGACTACAGAACGGAACCGCATCCCAGGACTACATCCAGCTTTGGCACGGAGACGCCAGTCTGCTGCGCGAGAGCTTGGAAGCCGTTCAACAAACCGCTGCCGTGATCCTCGGGGGCATTGCCCCCGAGCCAGCGGCACTCGCGGCAGCCGCATAACACGCCAACGCCTGCACCGTTTGGTTTCAAAGCCCGACGTGTGCGCCGAGTTCCACCTACACATGACCAACACACATGAGAGGAGAAAAGATCATGCCGAGTACGCAAAATGCAGTCAACAACCATGAATATCGCAGCGTTCCTATCACCGCACTTGCGGAGTCAGCCACCAATCCCCGCAAACGCTTTGATCCAAAGAGCCTTGAAGAACTGGCCGCCAGTTTCAAGACGCAAGGGATTCTAGCGCCTCTTCTGGTACGCGAACTGGAGCAAAGCAAGTACGAAGTTGTCGCCGGGGCACGTCGCCTGAGAGCGGCGAAACTTGCCGAACTCGAAAAACTTCCCGTCCGCGTAGTTAAGCTGACCGATGCCGAGGCCATCGAGGCACAGTGCGTTGAGAACCTGCAACGCGAAGACATTCACCCGCTTGAGGAAGCTCTGGGTTTCAAATCACTTTTGGAACTTGGAGAATCTGCCTACACCATCGCGACCATCGCCTCACGTGCTGGAAAAAGCGAGGCTTACGTCTATGGTCGTATTAGACTCGCTGATCTCATACCGCCAGTGGCCGAGGCATTTCTGAAAGACCAGATCACGATCGGCCACGCTTTGCTGATTGCCAAGCTCCCGGCTTCGCAACAGCAGGAAGCCTTCGCAGCCGCGTTTCGCGGACAGTGGACAAGCGAAGGCAACACCCAAGTCCTGATTCCAGTGCGCGAGTTGGCAGCGTGGATCGAATCGAACATCTTGCTACAACTGGCTTCTGCGCCGTTTGACAAGCAGGATGACACACTCGTTCCCGAAGCGGGTTCGTGCGCCAACTGCCCGAAGCGAACCGGATTCAACAAACTCCTTTTCCCCGACGTGCGGAAGGATTCCTGCACTTCGCCTGACTGCTTCCGAGCCAAGATCGACGCTTCCGTGAAAAAGACTCTGGAGACCAAGCCACAGCTAATCCAGATTTCAGCGGCGTGGAATTCCCGCGAGGGCGCTCCTTTGGGACGGAATTATTACGTGGAGTTGGAGATCAAGAAGCCCAAGGCAAACGGTGCAAGCACCAAGCTGCCAGTTAACCAGAAGCCGTGCGGAAAGATGGCAGAGGCCATCGTCATGGACGGCGGGAAGCGCGGACAGGTCGTCAAAGTTTGCGCCGATCCCGCTTGTCGTGTCCACCATCCCGACACGCCTTCTCCGCAGCAAGTCGAGCGGGAGCGGGCAGGAGAACGGAAGCGCATCGAAAAGGAGAAACTGGCCATTACGACTCGCCATCGTGTCTTGGCTACGATCCTCCACCGCGTATCGGCTCCATTGAAAAAAGCTGACTTGCTAACGGTCGCCGACTACATAATTGGTCACCTCTCTTATAGCCAAGTTCCGACTCTGGGGAAGCGACATAAGGTTGAGGCGAAGAAGGACTCAGAGTCGGCGCAGGAGCTTTTGGCCAAGCAAGTTAGCAAATATGACGATGCCGAACTCTGCAAGCTACTATTGGAAATCAGTCTGCTGGATTCGGCTTATCAGCGACCCACAACCAGCCGCGATGACGTTCTCATGGACGCCGCCAAACGCTACCGGGTGGATACTGAAAAGCTTCAGAAAACGGTGGCCAAAGAATTCGTCGCGAAACGAGACAATAAAACAATCAAGTCGAAGGTTCGCCAGACTTCAGCCTGAGTTGATCCATTCCTGATTTGTGGCGGAGTGCTAATTCGCACTCCGCCTTTCTTGTTAGTGAATGCCTAATCATGGTTCAGTCCCAGATAAGCCTCCAGCGAATCCATCGGAACCACTTGGACTGGGAACTCGTGGGCAAATTGCATCGGCACGATCTTACTGGTGACCAAAACCGAGCGAATCTCGACTGGTTTTTGCCCGACGATGCGCCCTAGTTCGGTCGCGTTCCTGCGAACCCATTCGGCTCGGCGCATGTGTTTCCATAATGCATCGCCGTGTCTCCCACGAAATCTTCCCAACTGTTCGACAACCTCAGTAATTGTCCGCGCAAATGACAGATCTTTGCATTCGCAGAGATAAATGATCCCATCCTTTACAGCGATCACGTCGATATCGCCGGAAGCCTCTCTTCTAGGGCACCGAAGCTGGGTCATCTGAACTTCAACCCAAACCCGCCAGCCTGACTTCGTGAACCTCTCGGCTACCGCTTTATTGAAATCGAGTCCTCGCCTCCCGTTCGCAGCTCCGATGTACTCCTTCATGACGCGCGAAGTGAAGTATTCCGTATCAAAGGCCCCCGAATGGGCCTCCATGACCACGTGACGGAAGGAATCTTCGCAAAAGCCTGGGGCGTAGGCAATCTCAGTTTCGCTCAAGGCCACAAGGGGCCGCGCCATCAAAGACAAGTGGCGCCGGTAGCGCCAAGGCCACCAGTCTTTCGAGCGGAACGGGAAGGCCACCTTCGTCCAGTCGGGACGACGCGGCAGCACAAAGTGTTCCATGAGATTTTCGAACTCATTTTCGGAAAACCTCTCGCTCAGTAGTAGTTCTCGCAATGACTCTCTTGTGCGGATCACTACGTTCGTCTTCCGTTTAAATGCATCTTCTGCAAGCACTGTCGCTACTTCCGCAAGTCGGATTGGGGAGATTCCGCATTCCCCACGGAATGCGCGAACAAAATCCTCTCCGAACGCCTCTTCTTCGGTCTTCGTTCCACGCTTCCGCACCGTGAAGTGGCGTTCATAGTCCGTGATATCTCTTCGGTGCGTGGTTTCGAAGTGGCTTAGGAGATAGGGCCTCATCAGGTTCGAGAAATCCGACGCTAAACGAAAGTCACCTGCCAATGAAGTTCGCAACCAAGCAGGGATCGCTTCCGCGCGCATCGCATCTGATTCCTGGGCGGTCGCCGTCATCTGAAGAATTTGCGCTCCCAGATAATCGATGTCTTCCTGCGTTGCCTCTCTGCCGCCACCATCTGGGCACGTACAAATGGCCATCTCGATCATGACTCGATGGGACACCTGCGTGCGATCCATTTCCTCCCGAGCCTTCTGGGAACCGCGGAGAATATCTGACTGATCCCGGTGTAATGCGGCGACGGCCCGTCGCGTCCGCCTCCAGTTGTCTTGTTCCGCGAGAATGGCTTCATTGTTCCGAAGGCATTGCAGAACGATGGATCGCCGATCGATCGCTTCAAGTCGCTTCTGGCAACGAAGCCAATACGCGTCGACGATCTGGTTCAGGACAGCGGTGCATCGTTCCCGATCTGTGATGGTGACGGGGCTTGCCAATCCGGCCTCATATGCGATCTCCGCGCCGGCAAAATGTATATCAGCGTCTCTGGCAAGCTCGAAATCGTCGCTGCCAAACTCCCGCAGATGGTCACGGTGATCCACAGCAGTGAACGTGTGCATATGGCGTTCATCCGGAGAAATGTGAAGGCTTTCTAGAGTCTCAGCTATTCGCGTGTCAGAAGAGCGCGAGTCGGCAATCAGAGAGGCTCCGGAAACAAAGGCCTCTGCGAGAAGTCTTTCTGCGACATTTACCGGGGCGTGACCCATGGAAACAAAGGCCGCCGGAACCGTGACCGTGAACCCATACTCGTCTGCGTCTACTGGGTATGAAGGTACCGCAGGAATCGAATTGACTACAGACGAGCGCCAGTCCCGAATTGCTGCGATCTCCGATACGTTCAAGGTGATCACGAGATTCCCTTTCGGAAGATCACCTATCTGTTCTTCGATCGAGGGAACAACGCGCTCCAACCAGATCTGCGCGGTTTCCCAGATCTTGTAAAGAAACTTCCGATCGGCACCGGGGTAGCGGGAAGAGTCACAGTCAATCCACCACGCTCGCTGCTTTGTGACTACCGCTCCGGCGAGGAAGCCCTTTGTGGCAAGTTCGGGAGAAGCATAGCGCGGACGATTTTCGTCCTCTTTGAAATAGGAGACGGGAGTCGCTCGGCAGACCTGAACCCAGTCCTTGTGATCGGGTCGATAGATCGAGTGAGTATCGAGACGATGTCGCCCTCTTTCCCTGATTGTGAACACTTCGTTGCAGCCAACAGGGACAAGAGCTGGCCCGGAATCGATCGCCTCGGCCGGGATCAAGCGGTAGCCCTCATTCAGCCAATGCCCATAGAGAGTAGCGTGGTCAGGTGTTATGAACTCAATCCCGCGACTGGATAATGTCTTTCTTTGCTGCGAAATCTTCCACAGCATCATCTCCCAATCCGATTCGATCCATTGAAGGCGTTCGAAATCAAACAACGACCAAACTTGTATTGCCCACGATAACTGAAATTGACCAGGCATCGGAATCTCGTATGCTCGGCCGATTCCGGCGACCACAACTAGCGTAAGGCCGCCAGCGCCGCCCAATCTTTTAGACAGGATCGATGCCACGTTTTCCAGATGGGAAGCAATCGAGACATCTGCCCTCCACGTCTGGTCCAGGCCATCGCGGAGGGCAGAGCCCATATCATCGTGCACCACTACAAGGTGGAGGTACTTGTTCATATCGAGATGGAACGCGATCTCGGAGATGCCCGGAGGGTGATACTTGTTGTCGAGGTCACCCTTCGTCTTGATCACACTCTGATGCCCCATGTGCCGCAGAGCAGCTTCAAAAACTCTGGCAGCCTGCCTACGGTTAAGTGCATTTCCGAAGCTCCGAATGAGCCGCAGTGGCCCCAACTCGTCCAGTAGCTGCCCGATGACCGAGTCGGCAATGGTCGTCGGGAAAAGGACCAGCAAGTCGTCACCAAGTCGAAGCAGGAACGCTCGTCGGGCTTGAACAACTTGCTGATCAAGGGCGCTTTGCCGCAATTCTTCGAGGGTGCACACGAAGGGTCGAAGGTCAGCTTCGAAGCTCGTCAGGGAACTGAGATCAGCGGACTTGAACGTCTGGGCCATTGCCAGTTGCCAAAGTTCTTCATCTGTCTTGGGGAGGATCACCCTATCGGGATTACGGGGCCCCGCGGTGAACCGGTCATAGCCACGGCGATGCACCAACTCGTTTGATACAAACAAAGCGGCCCTTGCCTTGAGACGGATCGGGCCCAAGGCTGAAGGACCTGCCGCCAGCGTGTCCAGTACGTCTTGGAGGTACGCGTCGGGACCACTGAGATATCCGTTGAAGATGAGACGATCGCCATCTTCCGTACGAACGAGGCCTATGGCGAAGTCTTCGGGCGGATCTTCGAAGCGCCTGAGTTCTGATTCTGGAATTTCAGTGTTAAGCCAGCGATCAAGGTCTTGCACAGAAGGAACTTGATTCCCGTTGCCGTGTGAGGCTGCCAAGTAGATCAATGTGTCAAGGCGAAATATGAAGGTGTGATTGTCCGCCAGAGTCGCAAGCATCGCTGCCGCTGAGATGACCCGAATTGGGTCGAATTCCCGCAACTCCGTAGTCAGTCTCGCCAATTCTGGGAGGACATCGCAAATGCGCAAACCACGGTTCAGTCCGAACGCCTCGAAGAAATCCTCTGGCGCAGGTTCCTTCACAGGGTTGGCGGGATTCCCGTGGCACTTCTTCCACTTCTTCCCGGAACCGCAAGGGCATCGATCGTTGCGACCTATCTCCTTAGCCATCAAGTCGAACCTCACACAACTCTCGATTCGCAAGAACTCTAGGATTTATCACCGAAGTCTTGCGAACAGAGCGCGCTGATCCGATTGTAGGCGAACAAACATCGAAGAGGTAGATTCGAACAAGTTGCGTGTTCCGGAACGGCTGACCACAGTCACGTTCCCACGAGAATTGTCGTGCACCTTACGTCCCGAGTTCTAGTGAGCGCATCCGCTGTCCCGAAGTCCGACCAATCCGATTACGAGGCCGGCATAGTGTGCCGCCGACATCTGGACGATTTTGCCTAACATTCCCATCGACTTGCAGTTCCCATCCAACAAAGTGTCCGGAACTCTGACCAGCAAGTAAAAAAAACAACGTTCGACCTTCACTTCGCAGTAGGCTCCAGCGAGCACAGGTATGAGAGATCGAGATTCTCTGGAGCAGCTGGAAGTAGTCATGACTGACAAACAAAATTCGTCGATCGGCGCGCGCGGCTACCTCGTCCGCCGCGAACCCCTCTTAGAGTATCCGTCCAGCCCCCTGACAACATCACACATTGGGGTCGAAAATATGCGGCAAATACGAAGTAGCGTGCGCAACGTTATTGGTTTTCCAGCCTCGACCTTTTGCCAGTATCGTACGGAATATCCGTGCGAAAGCATGTCCTCCTGGCTTTCGCCAGCCGCTTCACGTAAACGTTTGATTCGTGCCCCCAAGCCGTTGAAAAACTGGGATTCATCCCGCATGATTCCTTTTTTCTAACCCGCACGTCCTTAAAAGAACACGTCCTATTTAGGACGTGGTATATTTAGTACCGGAGTTACTACATGGCCAACCGGAAGCAGAAAGAACAAAAGCGACAATTAAACCAAGACACATTCAGCGACGGTATTAAGGGCAGAGTGCTTGAGGCCATCAGCATCTCGAATGAACTGGAATGCCGCTACATCTCCTTGGAATTTGACGACAAGACGGAACTGACGATTACGCTGGACACCCGCCTCACTGGAAAACTTGAGCTGTTCGATTGCAAGACGGGGGATCACAGGCTCGTGCGCAAGATCGGATTGATTCCCGACGATGCTCCGGTTTGGCGACCGAAGGATTGACTAAATGAAACAGGAACAGGAGTCAAAGCAGCTAATCACCTTTAATAGCCTGCACATCGAAGTGCTTGGACCGAAGGAACTCGGCAACAGCCAACTGGCCATTCGTGGCGTGACAGAATTCCTCCACGCGATTGAGCTTGATGTCCGGAATCTGCTCCGCGAACGCGCTGAAACGTCCCCGATCCTGGAGGGATTCCGACTCCGGTTCGGTTGAAGGAGGAACGTTGAAAGAAAAGACCGTGAAAGCGAGAGGCGAGGGCGTTGAGTACCCGGCCTTGATTGGTAAAGTGATTCGGCAAGTACGATTCGTGAACGATGAAGACTACACCGCACTGACCATCGAGTTTGATGACAGTACTCTAGTGAGTTTCCGCTTCAAAGCGAGCATTGCTTTCTCCACTGATCCCGAGCTTTCCACCGTGAGGGGTGGGAACATTGTGAGATGGAGAGAGTTGAAAACTCGACCGGTCATGAGGCGAGTCGCGAGGAAATGACGATGCGACGTGGCAATCGACAAAGGAGCGCCACCACTCCCGAGCGCGGAGCCCTTTGTGCAGTGATCCACGAATGCGAGGCATTCATAAATTGGGCCGGCTGGTCTCGTCCGGCCGACAGATCAGCGCGCTCAATCACGCAGATGATGGAAATCATAAGGGGAGTCGCCCAGAAGGGCCTTCGGAAGAAGCGAGCATGAGCAACATTGCCAAGAGACAGGGAAGAATGATTCGCAAAGGCACGGAAGTCCGATACGGTAGCGTGCACATCGAACTGATCGGACCCATCGAACTGCTGCATAACCGAGAAGCCAAGGGTGCCGCCATCGACTTCTTGCGGACGGAAATACTGGCCAGCAAAGACTGCGCGAGGATCAGCCCCTCATTGAAACGCTTCCGCTTGGTCAGCATCCGCACTTAAAGCCGACCGGGTTAACGGGCGAGCAAAGGAACTAGCGATGAGTACCAGTCCAAAACCATCACGACAGACGCCGAAGGTAACTGCAATCACGGCCGACGAACGAAAAAAACTAGATGAGCGGATCAGGGATAAGCACCAGAAGTTGCGCAATAAATACCCTGAGGTCTACGGCAAGGTTGTGGATTGGATTCACCATTCCGTGGAAGATGGCACCCTCTACATCTCTATCCGATTCCAAGACAAAACCGACTTCGCCCTTGAATTCAGCCCACAAATTGTGAGAGTGGGAACCGAGCTTTGCGACAGCGCTACAGACGACTTCGATGTTATACGCAATTACTATCAAGAACAGCGTGAATGAGAGTCGCTCGTTTAGCCGCGATTCCAAAGTCGCAGACTACTCCGTTCGCAACATTTCAGAACAGCCCGCTGCGCCAGCAAAACTTT
>Ga0302310_10004127_pt1 | contig 11006 bp, 15 predicted proteins | sample III_Palsa_N1_2_FD_200451 | JGI IMG/M metagenome (GOLD analysis project Ga0302310, IMG submission 200451) | Peat permafrost microbial communities from Stordalen Mire near Abisko, Sweden - III_Palsa_N1_2 | ecosystem: Environmental > Terrestrial > Soil > Palsa > Peat permafrost | place: Sweden... | reverse complement strand
AATAATCTCGATTGGGATTCTGCCATGCAGTGAGTCCAATATGGTCTCCGATACTGCGCATTCTGCCCCGGGGCGGCTGTGCCCACAGTACGGAGTTGGATTGTCGAGTTTGTCCGTGATCAATCGCGCATGCTGACAGTGCTCATAGCCTGACCCAACTATCAATGGAGCGATCATTATACTTCTCGGATACGATTATGGAAGACTTCTCGAGCACAAGCAGCCCTATCACCATCGGTGAACATTTGCGATTTCTCCTGCCACGCCTTGCGAATGTGAGGCAGCGGCACAGTCCCGTGTGGCCCGCGGACGTATTTGCCGTCGCGATGTCCTTGATCCAAAAATCCGGAATCTACACATTGATTTTGAATGAGTGGCCGCCAACTGCGGACAGCGGAGAAACCACTGAAGAATGGGCGACTAAGATGGAGCGGCTAGGCAAGCGTTGGCGTGAGTATGCCGGTCGGGACGAGCCGCGCGCTCCCACAATCGTCACGAAACATTGGCGACTGCTGATGCAAGCCTCTTCGAGAGGTCTCGACCACTTCCGCAAAGACCGTGCTCTCGCCCATGTTCTCTTTGAGCTTGCCGCAATGGCAGACGAGGCTTCAGCGGGAGTGGGATTACCTCGATCTCCGAGCGGAGCTTTAAAGTTTGGCAATTTCTATCGCCGAGCTAGAAGGCAATTGCTCCCGACATATAACGGCTCGTCACTCTGTATCGAAATCGATCGAACTCGCCTTCGTGTTCTACCCAAGATGCACGCACCGAATAAGGGATTGACCATTCGATCCCTTTCGCACCACCTTGCGCTGTGTGCCGGCGACGAGATTTGTCCTTTTTGGGAGACATCCATCGCCTATTCAGCGAACCGCGAAAGCTTGAATTTGCTCGTCATCCCATGGCCGGAGACAATTCGGCCCGTCCAGTTCAAACGTGTACCAAGAAACAAATCAGGTATGCGCAATATGCCGAACGATTTTGGCTTTTTTGAGTTTTTGCCGGAAACAAACAGAGGGGAAGACGGAAATATTGATTCCGAGAGCTTTGTGGCTCATATTGAGCAGCTTTATCGTGAGGCTACTGCTATGTTGGGACGGATCGACGGAATCGTCTTTCCCGAACTGGCTCTCATTCCTGAGCAGTTTGACGCTCTACGCGAAGCGGAGTTTACTCAAAAGATCTTTTTAGTAAGTGGTATTGCAAAGACTCCCGACGCCGACAACCCCTTTAGCGCGAATGAGCTTTACTGCGATATTCCTAATCGTGAACGGATGTTCCAAAGCAAACATCATCGCTGGAAGCTTGATTCGGGTCAGATTCGTCAGTACGGCCTCGGAAGTCTTTTGAGTCCCGAACGCTCATGGTGGGAACACATCAGCGTCGATAACCGCAAACTTAACTTTGTTTCCTTGTTACCTTGGCTTGTGATGTCTGTTGTGATCTGTGAGGACCTTGCACGTCCTGATCCTGTTGGGGACCTGCTCCGTGCGGTTGGCCCGAATTTGGTCATTGCACTGCTGATGGATGGGCCGCAGCTAAAAGAACGATGGTCCGCCCGATATGCAACTACCTTGGCGGAAGATCCAGGATCTTCGGTGCTCAGCTTGACTAGTGCCGGCATGTCAAAGCTTAGCCGCCCTTCCTCCGGGGCGAACCGCAACAAGGTCATCGGCCTTTGGAAAGATGCACATAGCAGTACTCCGGTTGAAATAGAGTTACCTGAAGGTTGTGGTGCGGTAGTGTTGTCTCTTTCCGTTCGTTGGATGGACGAATGGACGGCCGATGGACGAGAGGATAGGGGAGCCACAGGCTACCCTTTACTTTCAGGCATCCACGGCGTCAAAAAAGCATCCAATTTCTAAGGAAGGGCGTAGGATACTTTTATGGTCAGACTTTCTTCAAGCGACGCATCGCTGTTGATGGATGTTCTGGAACAACAAGAACTTTCTCCCGAAGACCGCCTCAACCTTCTCACCACAGCAAATCCAGTGGTTCGCCAAATTGGAGAAGCGCTCATCAATCCAAATGTCGCGATCGATGATCCCGAGATCAAGGAAGCGGTTGAATCTATAAAGCGCTGGGCAGATGACACGAGAGAAAGCGAAGAGAAACAGCACTTGTACGCTTGACATTCGGTCTGCTCACAAAACTGCGCGTCTCACAATCTGTCTTATCCTCTTAAAGACGAGAAACCTCGCCACGCGCTCGGGAAGGAGCCTCCGGGGTAGATTTCTGTGGTTTTGGCGTTGAGTGACTTCGTTACGTAATGACTGGAAATAGTCAGACGTCGGGGGCGATCGGGTGGCCAGGTGCCTGTGGAACTCATGTTCTCAGGGGTTTTGCTCCGCCGACGGGATGATCGCGCGGTAGGACCCAGGGTAATCGTCGCACCAGCGGTGCGATTCCTCCTCACCAACGTGTCTCTCGTAGAACTATCTCATTCGAAAGAGGCTGGCTCGGTGAATCCCGCAGTCCTCGTTGGGAGGCATCTAAACTCGCCAGTCTCTACCAAGAAGAAGCCGCCTGTGATGACGGAGTGCGAGGTTAAGGTGCGTGGGCGTTGGCTCCCATGCACCCTCTACGAAGCGCTCACCGAACGCGATGAGATCATGCGCTGCAAATATTGCCACGGCCCAGTGCAAGCGCTCAAGGAATCCAGCAAAGGAGCCCGAGCCCACATCGAACACCTTCAAAGACACACCGGCTGCCGATTCCCGGTTAGCACGTTCAGTGGAGTCGAATCGGAACATCCCCTCGCCTTGAAATAAGGCGAAGCGCCGTAAAGATAGTTGCTACCGGTAACTGGAAACAGTATTTCGGCCCCCATGGAGCGTTGCAACGGCTGATCACGGCCTCTTGGTAAGGCTCTCGCGCCAGTCGCCCGAATAGCCGAACAGGGGCGCTTGCTCGCTCTCCGTAAACCAAAAATCGGTGAACGCGGCGACGTTGGGTGACTTGAACCAATGAGCTTTCCTGTCAGCGTCCATGGCCCACCACTGAGCGGTTTTCGGAGCGGCCTTCCAGTCAACACCGTCGTACATAAATAGCCTCTTGGTGACGATAGCACCTGAGTGTTCGGGCAGCCTGCTTCTTGGCTAAGGTACATCTTCGGCTACAAAGACGCTGAGGAATTCTTTGTCTATGCTGCGCAGTTCGGTCGCGGCTGCATCATTTTTTGGAATCGTCTGTGGACCAGGTCCGCTTGACCCCAACATCGGGCCAGGTCGGTCGACGAAGCCCAAGGGTGGCGGATGCGGCCCCGGCCGGGTCCCCCTAAAACCAAGGTCTTCCGGATCACGGCAATTGTGGCACCAGTGGTGCGACTTTCTCGTCGCCGATGTAGGTCTCGTAGAACTATCTCATTCGAAACAGGTTGGCACGAGTGAAACCGCGCAGTCCCGGTTCGATTCGGGCGATGTACTCCGCCAGCTGTTCCACTACCCCGTCACCCCACTCAGCAGCTTCGATCTTGCGGCTGATCGTTGCGCCTACCTCCCAGTAGAGATGCGCAGCGAACGCGCTCTCCTACAAAGGCAACAGTCCGGACTCGGCGGCTTGCTCGGCTTGTTGCAATAGTTCAGGACCGTTATTTCGGACGTTGTTGACCTGCGGATTTGCCTCGCGCATCTCCATCGCTTCTGACTCAAACGGACGTAGTAGATCAAGCGGTAGCTGTTCCGTTTCCTCGCGATCCAGCCAGCGGTCATAATCCCGCGGATGCAGAATGACGGGCATGCGCGGATGAATCCGCGACATCAGTTCGTTCGCCTCCGTAGTCACGATGGCATACGACTGGAGCCAGTGGCCCTCTCCATCCTTCCAGGCATCCCAAATGCCGGCGAACGCAAATAAGCTACCGCTGGTCAGTTCGAACGCGTAGGGCTGCTTGGGAGGCTTACCCTCCTTCGGCCATTCATAGAATGCGTTCACTGGAATGAGACAGCGCCGCTTCTTCATCGGTTCCCGCCAAGTGCGCGACGTGGCGATGGTTTCCGCACGGGCGTTGATGGTGGAGAGCCCCTTGATCTCCTTCAGGTCTTTTGTAAAGAACGGAACGAGCCCCCACCGGCCGAGAATCAACTCCCGTTCGCCGGTCTCTCGGCTTTCGCGGATGATGGGTTGATGCGTGGTGGGCGCGACGTTATAGTCCGCCGCGGGCATCGACAGTTCCTTTGGGGTAGGGGTAGCGTGGAAATGCTCGGCAATCTTTTGTTTGTCACTTCGTATTACGTATCGTCCGCACATGGTTAACCTCGCCGCACAGCGCGCATGTTTGCACATGGTCCGCGAACTCGTCCCACTCAGGTATGCCCACAAACGCAGAATTGCGCAAATCACTGAAATCCTTCGGCTCGAGGAAGGTATTGTCTCGAGGCCGGGCTGTCGCGAAGTCCTCAAGCAGGCGGCTTCCGGCTGCACAAAAGGAAACCCGCACAAACGGGTCTTCGTGCGAGATCGCTTTGTGGGCCATCAACCCCTCCGGGGGAGTCACGCTTCAACAGATATTCTATTCTGACATATTCGCTTATTCTTCGCCTATACTTTTGCCATGCAGCAAATTGGGACGGAGTGGAAAACGGATTGGCCGAAGATGGGACCGTCTATTCTTATCGCCCCCGCCCTGAGCGTCGCAATCCGGACGGCGAAGTGGGCAGCCAAGGCGTCGGGGGATCCGCTGTGCTCGAACGTCGATGTTGATCTTGACCGTGAGGTCAGCTACGCCGCGAGTATCACCGTCCGTGTCATGCATGAGCTGATGAAGAAACACGAGGGCCTTTTCCCGAGAAAGAGAGAACCGATCTTCGATGGGGTTTACGACGAGGACCTGACCGAGTAACTCTATCGCATCCTCAGTCCGGTGTAAGCACGATCGGAGTGCGATTTTGGAGCGTGCCATCAACACGAAGAAAGTTTCCGCGCGTCACTGCGATGCGGTTTCGTTCATAGCGTTGGGAATTGATGATGGCATTGGAGATCCCTGTCTGGTCTTCTAGGCTTAGAAAGACGAAGCCTTTGTCTGCGCCGGGACTCTGCCGAACAATCACCGTGCCCGCTATGCGGGCGTAGGTACCCTGCTGGCTTCGATGTATCAGGCGACCATGTTGTCAGAGTTGATACGCTCGAGCAGTTCATCAGTCACGCGGGAAGGCAATCACAGAAGCCGAGAGGGTATTGACCATGCAGACGAAGAGCAAACTGGACGGATAACGAGCGACCTATGGGAGGCCTCGACGAAATACTACGCAGCTCGACGGCAGCGGTTCCAACTGAATACTTCCTGCTGCCCCTTCACGGCGCTGATTCTGTATATCGAGAGCGTGTTTAGTGCTACGAACTCTATCATTGATTACGGTGTCGACTCAGGCGATATCAAGAATTCAATTCATGAAGAAGCTTCGCCTCTCTTCTTTCGTTAGGCTCACGGGTTTCTTTAGTGCTTCCCTGGATCCCCTGGGTAGCGACTGAATGTGCTGTAGTCGACCGTTAACTCTTCCCCGGCCGCGATGTCTCTTAGTGTGTAGAAGTCGTAGTTCTCGTCGGATCTCGTGTTCGGCTTTTTGGATTCATTCAGAAACCATGCGGGAGTGAGCCTATTGAACGATGTTGGGCATCCATAACGATTTGCCTCGATCACCGCGAAGGCATCGTAAAGCCCTCGCAGCGCCTTTTGCTTTGGCAAAGACGATTTGGGAATCCAGCAGAGTTCCTCGTTTTCATCAGCAAAAATCCGCGTACCCTTCGAAATTTTTCTGATCGCAAATACACCCACCCCCTTCTTATCCAACCTCGAGGGCCTTAATCGTACATAAACTCCGTTATGCGGGCGGTCTATTTTGACGTCTCGATAACTCGTGACGAGAGCACGACCCAAACCCTCAAGGTCGGGGAATATCAAGGTCTCGTCGATGCCATAATTTTGCAGATCCAGCCGTATCTCCTGTACGGCATACCCTGGTACAACGATTCTCGTGAGGCAACGGTTTTTCCCAGTTTGGAACTTCGAAAACCCTGATTCCTTACTGCCATGAACTGTGAAACTCGACTTCTGACTGCTGATTCGGCGCGCGATATGCGTGGGAAAAATTGCAATTGGCTCTTCGGGAGGGCGTTTCTTGGTCCAACGAGGCGGTAGCCAAGGATCCACCCGTTCCACATCCTTTGGATTAGCGCCAGCAGCGCTAGGCGCCACTATTTCCCTTTTTCCGGTAACGCGTTTATTCAACTCGTAAGGGTCCAGTACCCAGACGGCGGAATCGTAATAGCCAGGATTGTCGCGAACGGCAAAATATAATGCAATCGCTGGACTGTCTGTCCAGTCAAGCAATCTGGTCGGCGCCCCATAGTGCTGCATTAAAAAATATAAGTCCCAGTCATTCGTAGGAAGGATCTCGAATCGGCTCAGAGCGGGGGCGCGCACCGCAAATTCTTCCCGGATTTCGTCTTCAGTCTCTCGGTCGCCGCAGCCAATTCGGACGATATTTGGCACTAACGGCCAATGCTTCCGTTGTTGTCCCCGAAACCACGGGCCGCCAACATCCTCTCGACCAAAATTCCAATCACCTCGGATTTCACTTACGATTTTGAGAAACCGAGCCAGACTTGGTGCCGTCAAAAGCTTTTTGTCACCGATCGATTTGGCCATGAAATGAGTCGCCTCGTGTGAGAGTTCCTTTTCCCGCCAATTCTACGGGCAATCCGGAACTTATCACGTGGAGCTTCTCACATGGCGCCAAATCGCCAACGCGCTCATCGACACAGGAATAAGTGAGGGATGCATCTCCTTCTGGTTTCGACATTGCGCGTCCAGTGACCCTTTGAGAGCACAGGTACCCAGTAAAACAGCCGCCAACCCTAGCCCTCAGAAATCCGGGCGGACGACGAGGGTGGGTTCGGGCCGCGGGCTACCTGGGCAGAGCTCGGAGCCGGACATGGTTGCCCCCACGGCGGCTACGGAGGCGGTTTCCGCGATGGCGATGGGTACCTGCGTATTATCGAAGGGGTATCCACGCGTTTTCAGGTGGAGCGCGCCGTCAGCGATCAGTGTGAAGTAGGGCGGGTCTCCGGCTTCGGGGTTTCGTATGGCTTTCGTGAAGCGGCCGAGGAAGGTTTCAAGAAGCGCCATGGTGGAGCGGTAGCGGATCCACCGTTGATTTTCCCAGGTCATGGGGGTTGGAACTCCGTTGTCTGTTCCGTAGATGAAGTGGTCGATGAGCTTCTGGGCAGCGTCAGTGCCGTATTGGCTCAGGTTTGCGACCAGTTTGGCGGACATGTTGAGGTTCAGGCCTCCTTCCTCTTTGGTCAGGTAGACGTGCACGATGCGATCCCGGTATCCGGGGACGACGGACTGGAGGCTGTTCACCCAGTTACGGGCCGAATCGATGATTTCTCCGGCAACGGCGCCGATTTGGGAGAGCTGTCCTAAGGTGCCGTTTTTGATCGCGATGCGTTTGAAGGTGGGCTGCATGCCTGAGTTGTTTGAATTAGGGACCCATGCTCGTTCCTCCTTTGGCGGGCGGTCGGGTCGCACTTCCGCAAGTTCGATGCCGAAAGTGGGCCAGAGCGGAAGCGGACCGTCGAAGAGGTGGAGGGGCAAGTTGTTGCAGATGCCGCCGTCGGTGAACCAAACCACCTCCGGAGTTCGGGGCTGAGTGGCACCGATGGAACCCCCTAAGACGGGTGCTGGAGGAGCAGGTTCGTCCGGTTTCCGCCGGCGAAGGCTGAAGTCGATTGCGGCCAGGGGAACTGCGCAGAAAAGGACTGGGAAACTAAGGCTGAGGCGGGTCGCAACGATTACGGGGAGATTCTCTGCGTCGGGAAGCGGACGATAGCCTTTCAGGTCGATCAGTTCGTGAGCGTAAGGCGACGGGGTCTGCGGGGGATGAGACTCCATCCAGGCCACGACTTCTTCCGGGAAGTAAGCGCGAAATGTCTTCGGGCAGAAGTAGAAGACGTGGCTTTCAAACGGCATAGTGAACGGACGGCTCCAGGTGAAGCAGGTCGTCATCATGCGCAGGGTGATGCCTTTGGTTTTCAGGTCTCCGAAGGTGAGGGGTTCGGACGGTGGTTTGCGGGCGATGGTGTTGATCTGATGGTTTAGCCATGGGACGAGAGCATCTGGCTTGCGCGGAGACTCCTTACAGTAGCCGGTACAGAGGCCGTAGTTGTGCTGGGCAAGTTTGCTGATCCGGATGATAAGACTGAGCGCGAGCGCGACCGCAAGACCACAGATTGTTGCGGCCAGGGCGGCCAGAACGATGAGGGGGCCAATCTTCCACGACGGACTGTGACGCGCCAGGTAAACGAGCAGCGCTCCCGGCAGGAGCCCAAGAATAATTTCAAGCCAGAGGACCGAGCCCCAAGCAACCAGCTTCGCGATCCAACCCGGCACGAGAAGACTGGTTGCGAGTTTAAAGAGGCTGGCGGTGGCCGGCGAGGGTTGGAACAGCCAGAAGAGATTGGTGTTGTTACCGCGTTCGGCCTTTTGTCCAAGCCAATGTGGAACCTCCGCCACAGCATCGAAGGCGTTAGCAACTCCGCCGTTGCGGGAGTATTGGGCTGCAGCTCCGAGCGAGGCGGCGATGGCTCCGGCTGATGTTCCGCCAATGGACTGAAAGTCATAGTACTCGGCGAGCTTGCAGACGAAGCCAGGGTAGACGGCTCCAGATGTAATGCCGCCCTCCAACACAATGTCACACTTCTTTCGGGTGTCCATAGTGGGAGGATCGTATCATTGGACCTATTCAGACAGAGAGTTCTTTTTGTACTTTTCTTTTGTTAATCCATCTTTGCAAGTAAGGAATTAATAGTTATGGTCGCTTCTGGATCGTAAGCTTAGGCCCGCTACGGCAATGCAATCGGCTTCTGCCACGGAAGTCTCTGGCGAGACCAGCAGATCGTGTGCTTTCATGGTCTCGCCGCGCTCCCTCTGAAAAGAGAAATATCCTCTCTGTACACCCCTAAAGAGAGAAGAAAAGCCTAGACAAACGAGAGAGAATCTCTGCGGGACGTTCCTTCCCGCAATCCCTCCCAATAGATCTGGTGCTGCACACGCGCATACGGAAGCCAGGCCTCGCTGAGGGCGCTGCCCTGGCGCGGCGCAAGGGGTTTCCCGCAGTCTTCCGCGCGTTCGCTTGTGCAGACCTTCGCTGCGCTCGTGCTTTCCGTTCCAGCCTTCGGCTTCCTCTCCAAGCATGGGAGATACCCCTCCCCGTTGCGCCTTGCCGCCCCGCCTTCGCCAGGAGGCGTTCGGCATGTAGGTACATGCCACGCATGGCATGAAAAACAACGGCCAAGGCCAAGGAGGAAACACCCATGAACACCACCGCCCGCACCATTACCCCCGTTAACGAAGGCCCTAAACAGCCGCAGCAACGGCAGACGGCGAAAGAAGTCATTGCCGCCAATGTAAACAGCCTCATCGAGCAGCTAGAGGCCGGACACAGCGATGCGCTCACCGCCTATCTCGACGCGATGAGCCGTTTCCACAACTACTCATTCGGAAACATCTTGGAGATTGCGCGGCAGAAGCCGAATGCAACCCGCGTTGCTGGGCTGTACGCATGGAATCAGCTTGGCCGCAAGGTGAAGAGAGGAGAGAAGGGCATTCGTATTCTTGCTCCCATCATCGGCATCAAGCGTAAGCCCGACGAGGAAGCCGAGAAGGACGTCACCAAGCAAAATACCCGCGCCCTCGTTGGCTTTCGCAATGCCTACGTCTTCGATGTGGAGCAGACCGAAGGCGCGGAGCTTCCCGCCATGCGCGAAATCTGCGGCGATGTAGGCGAGAACCACGACCGTCTCGTTTCCTTCGTCAAGAGCCAACGCATTGAGCTTGTCTTTACCGAGAAGATTGCACCCGCTCTCGGGATGAGCTACGGCGGACGGATCGCCATTCTGCCCGGCCAATCGAAGGCGGAAACCTTTGCTACGTTAGTGCATGAGCTGGCGCACGAGATGTTGCACAAGGCCGAGCGTCGCACCACTACGACGAAGGTTGTGCGGGAGACAGAGGCCGAGGCCATTGCCTTTGTGGTGGGCAAAGCCGTAGGGCTGGAGGTTGGTTCCGCCAGCGCGGACTATATCCATCTCTATCACGGCAACGCTTCTTTGCTCGCAGAGAGCTTGGAAGTGATTCAGCAGGCGTCCGCTGTCATCCTTGCCGCATTGCAGCCGTCTGCAACCGAGACGATGCCCGATGCAGAACTGGCGAAGGTGGCCTAATGCAGACCATCCTCGCAATCCTCAAGAAGGCCGGTGGGTGGCACCCCGGCCTGTATCTCAAGATCGACAACCCTCCGTACATGGAGCTTGTCATCGAGGCGATGGACGAGTCCGGCCCGACGGGACTTCCTGCCCTCTCCATCGCGCACTACGGTGAACAGAACGGCGACCTCATGCGCGACCCGGAGATGTGCTTCGAACTTGGCCTCGCCGGGGGAGCGCACCTGGACCCTTGGTACTGGCGCAACGATTATGTTGCCGTCGAGCAGTGGAGCCGCAACATCGTCCGCGACCGCTACGTGCATTTGGTGCGGTTGCACGAGCAACACGTCCGCTTTGCCGAGACGTGGGACAGCAACCTGCGTTTGCAGGGCTTCGCCGAGGTCTTCAACCCCAACAAACACCTACGCGGCTAGACCCGATTGTCCCGCCAACGGGGCGGACACAGGGCAGCGCGTTCGCTCCACCACCTCATGCAGTGCAACCCGCTCGAAAGGAGCCATTACCATGAACACCACCATTGTCCATGCCACCGAGTACCGCGACCTCCCGCTTGCGATGCTCACCGAGTCCGCCACCAACCCTCGCCGTACCTTCGAGGACAACGCCTTGAAGGAGTTGGCCGAAACCATTCGCAGCCAGGGCGTTCTCTCTCCCTTGCTGGTACGGCCTACCAGTGAACGCAGCTTCGAGATCGTCTTCGGCGCACGGCGTTACCGCGCCGCGCAGATGGCCGAAGTCGCCACCGTGCCCGTTCGCATCAAGAACCTCACCGATGCCGA
>Ga0302310_10004122_pt1 | contig 11010 bp, 10 predicted proteins | sample III_Palsa_N1_2_FD_200451 | JGI IMG/M metagenome (GOLD analysis project Ga0302310, IMG submission 200451) | Peat permafrost microbial communities from Stordalen Mire near Abisko, Sweden - III_Palsa_N1_2 | ecosystem: Environmental > Terrestrial > Soil > Palsa > Peat permafrost | place: Sweden... | reverse complement strand
GGCGGAGATGCCGAAGATGGTCCACCAACGTGGAGCGGATGCGTCGCGGGCCAGCATGATGATGGCGAGCAGGCAGGTTGTCCAGAACATGGCTTCGCAGGAGTTCATGGAGAGGAAGCCGTCGGCACCGATGTACTGTGGAGCGACGAGGAGGCCGATCATGGTGAGGGCCTGAGCGGGCCGCTTGCCGCCGAGCGACCAGGCGACGAGGCCGCCGAGGAAGACCATGATGGCTCCGGCGAGTGCGGAGAAGATGCGGATGGCGAAGAGGGAGTCGCCGAAGAGGACTTCGCCGAGGCGTGCCTGCACGGCGACGATGGGACCGTGATCGACGTATCCCCAGGCGAGATGGCGGCCGCAGGCGATGTAGTAGAACTCGTCGCGGAAGTAACCGTAGCCGAGATGCTGGGTGTACAGCGTGAGTGCGAAGTGCAGCAGCAGCTTGATGGCTCCGAAGACGAAGGCCAGTTGGAGCGCGGGGCGCAGCGTGGGGTCGGCAGGGCGGACTACGGTTGTGGTCGTCATGGCTTGTAGAGAGGGTACGGCAGGAATGGGGTGGTGGTTCCGGAAAATCGCAAGGCCTTTGTGAGGCATCCTAGAGGAGACGGAAGTACTGGCAGTGATGAAAGGGGAGCGCGATGGATTGGCAGCCTGGAGGGATGAGCAGCGATGTTGAAGATCGGCGGGACGACTCCGGGGGCGGTGGTGGTGGCTTTGGGTTTGGTGGCGGGGGAGGGATAGGAATCATCGGGTTCCTGGTGCTGCTGGTGATCAGCCTGGTGACCGGGCGGAACTTTATTGGCGGATTTCTGCATGGCGGTACGACTGCTCCTGTGACGCAGCAGGTACAGCAGAAGCGGTCAGTGACGCCGCAGACGCGTGCGTCGGAAGATCGTGATGCACAGTTGATTTCGTTTGTGCTCGACGATGTGCAGAAGACTTGGACGGGTATTTTTGCGAAGGAAGGCAAGCAGTACCATCATGCGAAGCTGGTGTTGTTTCGTGGATCGACGTACTCGGGATGTGGAACAGCGCAGGCTGCTACGGGGCCGTTTTATTGTCCGGTTGATGAGAAGGTTTATATCGACCTCGGCTTCTGGAATGAGTTGAAACGTTTTGGCGGAAGCACGGCGGAGTTTGCGCAGGCGTATGTGATTGCGCACGAGCTTGGGCACCATGTGCAGAAGCTGCTGGGGACAGAAGCGAAGGTGCAACGACTGTCTCAGCAGGAGCCGGGGCAGCGGCTGCATCTGTCGGTGGATACGGAGTTGCAAGCGGACTGCTACGCGGGCGTGTGGGCGCACTCGGCGCAGGAGCGCGGGATTGTGCAAACGGGCGATGTGGCTGCGGCGTTGAGTGCGGCTGCGGCTGTGGGGGACGATCATCTGGAGAAGATGAGTGGGCGGGCGGTGAGTCCGGAGACGTGGACGCATGGGTCGAGCGCGCAGCGGGAGCATTGGTTCAACGCGGGGCTGGCGAGCGGTGAGCCTGCGAGTTGCAATACGTATGGCGGAACGCAACGGTGAGTGGTTGTGTTAGTCGGATACTCCTGGGGGAACGTCGCGGCGGCCGGGAACTACTGTTCCCACGGAGGCGACGTCGGTTGGGGCGTGCTTTTGGTTCCAGGTGATCAGGCCGGGTAGGCAGCCTGTTGCGAGGACGTGATTTTTGGCGACGTCGAGGCTGAAACCGCTGTCGATGGTGAGCTGCTCGCCTACGTGGACGTAGTCGGCGAGTGCTGGAGGGACGTGGGGGACGACGTCCCAGATGTTGACGATGCGCCAGCAGCCTGTCTTGCTGTTGAAGTAGGTTTGGAAGGCGCGGTTACCGACGCGTGGGCTTTCCAGGTTGTAGAGCGTCGGCGCAAGGGCTGGTGCGGCTGGTTGTGCGGCTGCGATCACGCTTAGCAGGTCAGGCATAGCGAGCGCGGTGAGTGCGCCGCCGAGGCTGTGGCCGGTGACGAGGATTTCGGTGATGCCAGTGAGGCGGGCGGTGACGAGGCCGATCAGGCTGTCGCGGATGGCGTAATAGACGTGCTGGAAACCCTGATGAACGTTGCCTGCTGCGGGGTCTGGGCGATAGGGTTCGTGGACGAAGTCGATGTTGTTGAGCCAGTCGCCGGCTGTTTGCGTGCCTCGGAAGGAGACGATGAGGCGGGAGCCATCGACGCAGACCCAGCCGAAGCGTTTGTCTACCGGCAGCGGAGGAGCGACTGCGGCAGCGCCGGCGATGGAGATGGGAGGCAAAGGGGCATCAGGATCGGCGGCGGCTGTGCCGAGGCCTTCGGCGGCGGCTACCGCAGCGGTGGTGGGCACGTTGCCTGCGCCGACCGGACGCAACATGGAGCCGAGCATCTCGATGGAGCCAGCGGAGGGAGCAGCGGCGGTCGCGGCGAGGTAGCTTACGGAGGTGGTGTCTACGAGGATCTCGCCGGGGTTGGAGTAGGCGAGCGTGAACGTAGGCTGATAGGCCTGAACGGCGAGTGGATAGACGTAGTTCTGCGCGAAGAGACCATCGAAGGCAGTCATTAGAACCTCAGCGTGACAAAGGAAATGGAAGGCTTGCCAAAGCTATCGCGCTACTGCGTAGAACGCAAGGGAATAAAAATTGACGTGACTATGGATTACTTGAGGATGGGTAACAAGTCATCGAGGGATGACGAAGTTTCGCTCTCGGTAAAGTAGATCCTGATTTTTTCAGCGGCTGCTTTGTTCACTACGGCGGTGAGGGAGTCGGGGTTTCTTTCAGCGGCTTGCTTGAGGGCGCGTACGCTGCCGAAGTGCTCCAGCAGACGCTGGCGAGTGATAGCGCCAACGCCGGGGATGTCGTCGAGTTCGCTTTCGCGGTCGCGCATCTGGCGGCGTTTGCGGTGGTAGGTGACGGCGAAGCGGTGGGACTCGTCGCGGATTCTCTGGATGACGTGCAGTACGGGTGAGCGGCGGTCGAGGATGACGGGGTCGTCTTCCTGCCCGTGAACGTAGATGATCTCTTCGCGCTTGGCGATGGAGGCGAGCGGCTGCGTGGTGAGGCCGATCTCTTCGAGGGCGTCGGCTGCGGCGTGGAGCTGGCCGAGGCCGCCGTCGATGAGGATGAGCGAAGGGAGCGGCTTCTTGTCGTCCTGCAGTTTCTTGTAGCGGCGATGGATGATCTCGCGCATGGAGGCGAAGTCGTCGACGCCGCTTACGGTCTTGACCTGGAACTTGCGGTAGTCGGACTTCTTCATCGCGCCCTTTTCCCAGACGACCATGGAGGCGACTGTCTCTGCGCCCTGGATGTGCGAGATGTCGAAGCACTCGATGCGCTCGGGTGGTTCGGCTAGCATGAGCGCGTCCTGCAGGGCTTCCTGCATGTTCTTGATGGAGGGGGCGAGGACGCGGAAGCGCTGGTCGTAGGACTGCTTTGCGTTCTGGCAGACGAGGTCAACGAGGGAGCGCTTGTCGCCGCGTTGCGGTGCGGCGATTTCGATCTTGTGGCCGATGCGTTCGCGGAGAGCTTCGGCTAGCAGGGCGCGGTCAGGGAAGTCTACGGGTACGTAGATGTGTTTGGGGACGTAGGCCTGATCGAGGTAGAGCTGCTTGAGTAGAGCGGAGAAGAACGCTGCGGCTGAGAAGGCTGGAGTTTCTTCCAGCGGAGTTGGGGCGCCGATGTGCGGTATGCCGGGGATGCTGTCTTCTGCGGTTTCAAAGGGTGAGGCCAGCGTTGAGTACTGATCGGATGGAGCTGCATCTACGTGTACTTCGGGTGCGGAGTAGTTGGGGTTGGGCTCAAGCTGTGGCTCGGCGGCGAGGTCCTGCACGTCGGCTTCCTGCTCGGTGAGGTACTGGTCTTCGAACTCGGGAAGGTCTTCCCAGAAGAGGTCGCGGCGATCGACGATCTTGCCGCCGCGCATGTGAAAGAGGTTCACGGCGAGCATGTCGTTTTCAAAGTGGAAGCCGAAGACGTCGGCGTCTTCCTCTTCGTCGGGCGATGTGATGCGCTGGCGATCCTGTGCCTGCGAGACGGTGATGAGTTGATCACGCAGGCGTGCGGCCAGCTCGAACTGCATGTTTTCAGCAGCGGCTGCCATGCGTTCGGTGAGTCGGGCTTCAAGCTCGCTGGGCTTGCCTTCGAGGAAGAGCTGCACGTCGCGAACGACCTGGGCGTAGTCCTCGCGCGAGACGAAGCCGTCTACGCAGGGGCCGAGACAACGCTTGATGTAGTACTGTAGGCAGGCGCGGGGATGGTAGCGGTTGAGATCGACCTTGCAACTCGGGATGAGGAAGCTGCGGTGGATGACATCGACGAGCCGGTGCGCGAGGTTGCCGGGGAAGTAGGGGCCGAAGTAGGCGGAGCCGTCTTTGCGCAGGCGTCGGGTGACGAAGACCTTGGGGTGGCGGTCGGTGAGGGTGAGCTTGATGTAAGGGTAGGTCTTGTCGTCGCGCAGCAGGATGTTGAAGCGCGGCTTGCGCTGCTTGATGAGGTTGTTTTCGAGAGCAAGGGCTTCGCGTTCGTTGGCGACGAGGATGTACTCGATGTCGACGGCTTCGCGCATGAGCGTGCCGGTCTTTGCGCTGTTGGCCTGCGTCGCTTTCAGGAAGTAGGAACGCACGCGCGCGCGCAGGTTCTTCGCCTTGCCGACGTAGATGACCTCGCCCTCTGCGTTCTTGTAGAGGTAGCAGCCCGCGCCGGTGGGCAGCGTCCGGATTTTTTCGATGAGATCCATGAGCACAAGATTCCACAAGACCGTTGCGGTCTCTTTTTCTATTAGACGCTAACGCGCTTGTGGGGATGCGGGGTAGTCAGGAAGCGGTTGGTCGCCACTGTGCGGGCTCTAAGGTGAGAACGGAGCCGGGCCTGGGAGCGTACTTTGCGGCCTTTTTGGCGATTGGGCCGGTAGTGGTTTGCGCGACGATGAAGTTGACGATGGGCGATGGGTCGCGGAGGCCGTGCGGGTGATGGTCGCAGCCATGTTTGAGGATAAGGGCGAAAGAGCCACCGAGCTTGAGGTAGCGCTCGCGGACGATCATGGTGTTTTCGGCGATGGGGACGGTGGAGTCGGCGTCCCCGCAGACGTGAAGTATGGGAATGTGCTCGGCAGCGAGGGGTGCGAGGGTATCGATGGGGTTGCCGGTGAAATCTATCATCTGCTGCTCGGTGGTGAAGTGGTAGGCGTCAATGGCCTTGGCCCACTCTTTGGGATCGCCCTGGCCGGTGCCTTTACCGCCGGGCCAGCTTTTCATGTCGCAGACGGGGGCGTCACCGTAGATGGCGGCGACCTTTGTGGGGTTGGCAGAGGCCCAACGGTAGGCGTAGAGGCCACCGCGGCTGAGGCCTTCGAGCGCGGGCTTGGCGGCGAGGCCGTGCTCGGTAGTGAGGGTCGTATAGAAGGCGTCGAAGTGGTGCATGGCGTCGGGGCAACCGAAGGTGTCGCCGACGTCCATGAAGGCGATGTGGAAGCCTGCGTTGAGCATGGCAATATCGACACCGGGAAAGGCGTCGAAGAACATCGTTCGCCACAGCCATGGGTTGCCGTTGAGAGCGGTATGGGGCTTGACGAGGTGGCAGGCCTGGCCGTCAATGGTGAGGTCTTCACGGTCGAAGCCATGAAAGCTTGTGGGTGCGGTTTGTCCAAAGGAGGTGCCAGCACAAGCGGCGGATGAAGCGAGCAACTTGAGGAGAGTTCGGCGAGTCATCATGTGCGTGTGGCCTATTCGGTGGTTTTCAACTGGAGGTACACCACGTAAAGCAGGATCGACGTGAGCACGACCCAAGCGAACTGGTACCAGTAGAAGAACGGAAAACCGAAAAGCGCAGGCGTGGCGCGGGCGTAGAGCTTGGGAAAGCACAGCCCGAGGTAGGGAAGCGCCAGCAGAATGACGACCCACCAAGGGCGGCTGGCGGTGCGCTGCGGCAGCGGATTGTGCGTGGAGGCCATGCGCAGGATGCTATCACTTTTGCTCCAGTCGGGTAAGCTGTTGAGATGGACGAAAACGTCGCCCCCGAAGAAAAAGGCGTATACGTAGACGCGGCGGAGAGCCTACAGAAGGCTGCCGACCTTATGTCGCGGCTGCGTGGGCCAGGTGGGTGTCCGTGGGACCGCGAGCAGACGTTCGACAGCATCAAGCGGCATACGCTGGAGGAGACCTACGAGGTCTTCGACGCGATTGAGCGGCGGGCGTGGCCGGACCTGAAAGACGAGCTTGGCGATCTGTTTCTGCAGGTGTTGTTTTACTCGCAGATGGCGGCGGAGGCGGGCTACTTTGATCTGCGGGATGTGGCGGAGAATCTGAATGCGAAGCTGATTAGGCGGCATCCTCACATCTTTGGCGATACGGTTGCGAAGGATGCTGGCGCGGTGTTGCACAACTGGGAAGAGATCAAGCGCGAAGAGAAGAAACAGAAGCCTGCGAATGAGTCCATGCTGGATGACGTGCCACGCACGATGCCTGCGATGCTGGAGGCAGGCAAGCTGGGATCGAAGGCGGCGAAGGTGGGCTTCGACTGGCCGGATGCTGAGGGGTTGTTTGAAAAGCTGGAGGAAGAAACCGCAGAGCTTCGCGTGGAGTTGGAGCAAGGCACGGCAGAGAGCGTGGAAGAAGAGTTTGGCGACCTGCTGTTTACGATGATGAACCTGGCAAGGCATTTGAAGGTGGATACGGAGTCGGCGTTGCGACGCACTAATGCGAAGTTTCGGCGACGTTTTTTGGCGATGGAGCTTGCCGCAGGAGATGCCGGGCTGGAGACTAAACAGCCGGGCGAACTTGAGCAGCTCTGGGCCACGGCCAAAGTAGCAGAAGGGAAGACAGATTGAGCAACACAGTTGAACAGGACGTAAAGAACAAGATCCGTATTGAATCGCTTACGGAGCTGGAGCAGTTTGATCGTTGCGTTGAGCTGCAGAACGAAGTGTGGGCCTATGAACTTTCCGGGATGATGACGCAGAAGGTGTTTCTGCTTGCCTCGCAGATTGGTGGGCAGGTGCTGGGTGCGTTTGATGGCGATACGCTTGTGGGCTATGCGATGTCGTTGCCCGGCGTGCGTAACGCCCATGCGTATCTGCACTCGCATCACCTTGCGGTGCTGCCGGACTGGCGCAACTTCGGTGTGGGCCGCAGGCTAAAGCTGGCGCAGCGTGACGATGCGATTGCACGCGGCTTTGAGCTGATGGAGTGGACCTTCGATCCGCTGGAGATTAGAAACTCGCATCTCAACTTTTCGAAGCTGGGTGCGATCTCGCGGCGGTATAAACCGAACTTTTACGGAGCTTCCAGCTCGCCGCTTCATGGCGGTCTGCCGACCGATCGCATCTATGCGGAGTGGTGGTTGAAGTCTGACCGCGTGACGAAGGTGTTGGCTGGAGCAGCTCCTGTGGCCGACGTTATGGAGCATGTTGATGTGCCTGCCGAAATCTATGCGTGGAAGGCTTCCGAAGAGGAGCGTCCTAAGGCGTTGGAGGTGCAGGCAAGGAATGCCGCTGCGCTGGAGTCGGCGTTTGCGCGTGGGCTTGCGGTGATTGGATACGAGCGCAATGAGGCGGGCGATGGCCGCTTTCTACTGGGTAAATGGAACGAAGCGCTGGCGTACTAGCAGCATAGGGTTCGAAAGGAAAGGTAGCTGACGATGAAGATTGAAGCGATCCACATGCGCGAGGTGAATATGCCCCTCGCTTATCCGTTTGAGACGAGCTTTGGGGTTACGACGGGCCGCCGCATTCTGCTGGTTGAGATTGAAGCTGGTGGCTTTAGCGCGTGGGGCGAATGCGTTGCGGGGGAGCACCCTTACTTCTCTGACGAGATGGTGGATACGGCGTGGCACATTACGGAAACTGAGCTTGCGCCACGGCTGCTGGGTAAAGAGATTGGAAGCGGTCGCGACTGTCCGGCGTTGTTCGAGCAGGTGCGTGGACATCGCATGGCCAAGGCCGCGCTGGAGAACGCAGTGTGGGAGCTGGATGCGCAGCGGCAGGGTATTTCGCTGGCAAAGCTGCTGGGTGGAACGCGAGAGACGATTCCTTGCGGTGTGTCGATTGGGATACAGCCAACGCCGGCGAAGCTGATGGAGAAGATCGAAACGGAAGTCGCGGCGGGCTATCAACGCATCAAGCTGAAGTGCAAGCCGGGCTGGGATGTGAAAATCTTTGAAGAAGTTCGCGAGCGTTGGCCGAACATCCTGTTGAGCTGCGATGCGAACTCCGCATACCGCTTGGATGATGCTGACCACATTGCGAGCTGGGACCGCTTCAATCTGTTGATGATCGAGCAGCCGCTTTGGTATGACGACTTCTACTTCCATGCTCGGTTGCAGAAGCGGCTGGGTACGGCAATCTGCCTGGATGAGTGCATTCGCAACCGGCGGGATGCGCAGGCCGCGCTGGAGCTGGGCAGCGGCAAGATCATCAACATCAAGGTAGGCCGCGTAGGCGGCTTTACCGAAGCCATTGCGATTCACAACGTCGCGCAGCAGCATGGCGTTCCTGTGTGGTGCGGTGGGATGTTGGAGACGGGCATTGGACGCGCGCACAACATTGCGCTTTCGTCGCTGCCGAACTTCTCCTTGCCGGGCGATGTTTCCGCGTCAAAGCGCTACTGGACCGAAGACATTATCGAGCCTGAAGTTACGGTCAGTGCAACCGGCGAGATCACGGTGCCGACTACTCCGGGCCGTGGTTTTGAGGTGCAGCCGGATCGCATTGAGAAGATTACTGTTCGGAAAAAGACGTTGCGTGGCTAAGTACGGGATTGGAGCTCCGGTGGGGAGCTCCAACCGCATCAATGTGTGGGCGAAGGCATCGCGAGCAGCATGTGGACGGCTTCTTGAAACGAGACCGGCGCGGGTAGAAGCTGGAAGTTTGCGGCTGACATTTGTTCGTTCATCGGAACTGTTTTCACGATCACGCGCATGGTGAGGTGCGTATCCACATGGGAGTAGACCCAGCGGTCGCCGCCGGCGTTTGCCTGCTCGAAAACAATGGTGCCGCCGGGGTAAATGCGCGCCACAAATCCCCAGCCAAAGTTCACCGGATGAAGCACGCGGCCTTCGATGCGGGTGACGCGGCTGGATTTAGAGTCGATCCACATTCTTCCCTCGATCCCGGTGAGCAGGTCGGAGAGCATGGTCGGCGGTTTGAAAGCGGGGTCTGGGTGGAAGTCGAGAACCACCTGCGGCGAGGCTGCGTTGGGTGTCTGCGGCTGTCCGGGCGTGTAGGTGTAGATCATCGCCTGCGGCATCTGACGGACGAGCTGTAGCGAGTCCTGGCGCGTGGCGTTGTCGCGCTTGTGATGCTTGATGAAGTCTTCCGGCGAGGCCAGGATGGCGTTGAGACGTTGCTGCTCGGCAGCGTCTTCGGCGACGGTGAGGGGTTGTCCGTTGCGCTGGATGAGGCGGGCGACACTGCCTTGTCGCGACTCGATAATCTCGCGCGTTACATCGCCTTTCGCGTCTACCTTGCGCACGCGGTAGCGCAACGGAAAGTTGCCGTCGTCGTTGATGATGGCAACTTCGTTGGCTGCGGCTGCATCGACCCAGGAGCGCGGCGTTCCGGCGGGTAGAGTCGACGGGTGTGCCTGCGAAGAGACATTTTGGGCATGGGAAAACTGGACGCCGCAGGACGCAAGGACTGCCATCGCAAGCAGCAGGGCAGAGTATTTCGAAGGACTGGAAGTGACTCTCCGCGAGGAACAGTTTGCCGTTGAATTCAACTCTTTGTAACCCTCTCTCTTCACATTAGACGATGACGGAGCCAAGGAAGACGATTGTGCTCTGCCAGCGGCTTGGGTATAGTTCGGCTCAGGGCCTCCTGCGGATCTAACCCAGAGGTAGACGATACACAGAAGGGTAAGTGATTATGAGGCCAGGTGAAGGCAGTACCGTTATTGGGCGTTCGGCGACGTTTTGCGGCGACCTCTCAAGCACGGAGGATCTACAGATCGACGGCACGTTCGAAGGCACGATTCGCTTGTCGAGCGGACGCTTGACCGTGGGTCTTGAAGCCCGCGTGAAAGCCAGCATCGCTGCGCCCGAAGTGGTTGTTTTCGGGAAGGTTGATGGCGATATTCGAGCGACAGTCCGGGTCGATCTGCGTTCTACCGCGGTTGTGCTGGGCGATGTGTTTGCGGCGCGGCTTTCGATGGAAGAGAATGCAATGCTGCGTGGCCAGGTAGACCCTACACGCGCTGCCGAGACCGCTCCGATGGCAACGACGGCTCCTGCAACTGCGGCGCCTACAGGGCTGCTTGGCGTGCCGAGAACGCCGGACCTCTTCAATATGCAGACCGGTTTGCCCTTGAACCAGACGCGGCAGATGCCTTCTGCTCTGGCGGCCATCGCTGCTGCCTCCAGGCAGGAGCCTGGTTCTCAGCCTGCACCGCGTGACGAAGATACCTCGCACAACGAGTAAACCTGCACGACAGCGACGAAAGATCGACAACGCTTCTTAGAGGTTTGAGGACGGGAAATGTTCGGCATCTTCAAAAAAGAGAATGCCTCTGGAGACTCGGGGCCGGTCGAGCGTTCTTCACGCCACTCGCGTGGGTGGAGCGATATTCTTGCCCACCTGAAGGTGAGCGAGGGGCTGCGTGTGCTCGACTTTGGAGCGACCTCGCCGGCGAACATCAACTACCTTACGGCGTTGGGGCACAGCGTTTACATGGCGAACATCGTGCAGGACTCTGCCAAGCCGGAGTGGATGATGCCGTTGGCTCCGGATGCCAAGCCCGGAGCCAAGCCAGAGTTCGATGCCGAGCGCTTTGCAAACGCCAACTTCGGCTTCTCGCAGCGTGACTTCGACATCATTCTTCTCTGGGATACAGCGAACTATCTTCCGCCCGCAGTGGTTCCTACCTTGTTTGAACGGCTAAACCAGGTGCTTCGCCCCGACGGTCGCTTGCTGGCGTTCTTCCACGGCAAGCCCGATGGACCCGGTACAGCGTTTTCACGCTATCAACTTACAGACGCGGATGATTTGATTGTCCTGAGTTCGGGGAATTTTCCGGTGCAGGCGGTCTACCAGACACGGCAGATTGAAAAGTTTTT
>Ga0302310_10004112_pt1 | contig 11015 bp, 8 predicted proteins | sample III_Palsa_N1_2_FD_200451 | JGI IMG/M metagenome (GOLD analysis project Ga0302310, IMG submission 200451) | Peat permafrost microbial communities from Stordalen Mire near Abisko, Sweden - III_Palsa_N1_2 | ecosystem: Environmental > Terrestrial > Soil > Palsa > Peat permafrost | place: Sweden... | reverse complement strand
CTGTGCACGGCCACTGGGAGGGTGAGGCGTTCCAGAGCGGCCAGCTGGTGAAATTTCACGCCGATGCCAAAACTGGCCAGGTGACGTTTGAAAAGGCCAAGGACAACGCCAAAGGCAACAACTAAAGCGCCGGCTTACCTGCCCTTCGGCAGAATCAACATCGCGTCGCCGTAGGAGAAAAAGCGATAACGCTGCGCCACCGCATGGCGGTAGGACTCGAGCATGAATTCGCGTCCGGCCAGCGCTGATACCAGCATCAGCAGGGTCGACTGCGGCAGGTGGAAGTTGGTCACCAGCGCATCGACGCTGGTGATGCGGTAGCCGGGGAAGATGAAGATCTGGGTCTCGCCGGCGAACGGCTGCAGCTCGCCATCGCGCGTCGCACTCTCCAGTGCGCGCACCACCGTAGTGCCCACGGCCACGACGCGGCCGCCGGCGGCGCGCGTGTGGCGGATCTTTTCCACCAGCGCTGCACCCACGTTGAGCCACTCGCGATGCATCACGTGATCGCGCACGTCGTCGGCGCGCATCGGCTGAAACGTGCCCGCGCCCACGTGCAGAGTCACGTAGCCGAAGTCGATGCCCTTGTCGCGCAGCGTCGCCAGCATCGCCTCGTCGAAATGCAGACCGGCGGTGGGTGCCGCCACCGCACCGGGCTCGCGCGCGTACACCGTCTGATAGCGCTCCATGTCGCTGGCGTCAGCATGCCGCTCGATGTATGGCGGCAGCGGCATCTCGCCCAGCTTCAGCAGCAGCTTTTCCAGCGGCTCGGGCGATTCGAAGCGCAGCCGAAAGAACGCATCGTCCCGCCCCAGCACGGTGGCGAAACTGCCGTCGGCTAGCTCGATCCGTGCGCCCTCTTTCGGCTTTTTGCTGACGCCTAGCTGCACCGTGGCCTCGTGCGCGCCGGTGACGCGCTCGATCAAAATTTCCACCGCGCCGCCCGTGCTTTTGCGCCCGTAGAGGCGCGCCGGCAGCACGCGCGTGTCGTTGAACACAAGCAGATCGCCCGGCTGCAAAAAGTCGGGCAGCTCGCGAAACAGGCGATCCTCGCGCGTGCCGTTCTGCGCATCAAGCAGTAGCAAGCGGCTGGCCGAGCGCTCGGCCAGGGGCGCTTGCGCGATCAGCTCGGGCGGTAACTCAAAATCGAAATCGGACTTCTTCACGGTATGGACATTCTCGGGGCCGCTGCCGCTGGCAAAAAGGCGACGCCACGTCGAGGACGAAGCGTTTGCAGCGCGCCATTATCGCGCAGCCGAAGCCTCTCGTCTTTTGCCCGCCCGCTCAGGCCGTCGCGCACCGGCGGCGACGGCGCAACCACCAGCCAACCAAGCCGGCCAGCACTAAAACGGAGGCGACAATTTCGACCGGCAGCCAATGCCGAATGAAGTGCCTGGCCTGGACGATGCGTTGATGCCGCAACAGCTGCCGCGCGCGGTCGAAATCCGGCGCTTCGCAGTCGGCGCCGAAATTGTCGTTCCACTTCACGTAGGCGCCCTGCTTGATGTAACGCTGGTAATAGGTTTCCACGCGACGCTGCGCTTCCGACGGTCCGGTCGGCTTGGTGTCGCTATATCCCTGATAGTGGTCGTCGTAATCGGGCGGACCTTCGCGCATCCAGCTGGCCGCTTTGCACAGCACGGCCGCGAAAGCTTGCGAGCGAGGCGGCAGCAGGTCGGCCGCGGCAACCGCCTCGTCGGCGGCGATATAGCGATAATGAAAACGCCAGTTGAGCTTGGCCGCGCTGTCGGCAAAGCGCTGGCGTTCGCCGTCGGTGACGAAGGCCTGTTTCAGGTCGGCGGCCGAGTGTCCGCTACCGCCCTGGAAGCCACCGCCGTTGTCCGCGAAATCGGGGCCCTGCTCGAATCCGAGCAGCTCCATGCCGTTTTCGCGGGCGATCACGGCGGCGGCATAGCGCGCCTGCGCCTTGCCGATATCGGTCCAGGCGCTGTCGGCATGATGAAGGTCGCTGGCATACTCGCTCGCCTTGGCGCGCAAATCGACGGTGCCGAAACGCGGGTCGCCGCTGGCCGGAAAATACGCCTGCGCCTCGTCGTAACGCTTCGCCCGCATCAGCCGGCGCGCCAGCAGCCAGCGCAGGTTGTCGGCCAACGTGCCCGAGCCGTATTGGTGATCCTTGTCCTTGCTCGGGGCGGGCACGGGCGTCGCGGCAGCATGCGCGTCGACAAAAGCCTTCAGTTCGTCGATGGTGAGCACGCGCTCGGCGACATAAAACGTGTCGTTGCCGTAACCGATGCCGCCATCCTCGTCGGTATACGTATTACCGTCGCCGCCGGCGCGACTGGCCGCGGCATAGAGATGATCCATCGCCTCAACGTATTCACCGCGCGCCAGCGCCAGCACGCCCTGCTCCCCACCCAACAGCAGCACGTTGCTCGGCTCAATCGCCGCCTTGGGATCGTCCGATGCAGGAAAGGCTTTGGCAGCCTCCGCATAGGCGGCCGCGGCGGCGGCAAGATCGCCCTTGTGCAAGGCGAGCTTGGCGTCGACCCAGCTGGCCAACGGGCCCGGCGCCTTGGCCGCCAGTGTTGCCGCCAGGTCATAGCGCCCACTGCCATAGGCCAGCGCAGCCAGACGGTCGGCGCCAGCGACATGATGGAGACCCTGCTTTTCGATGGCCTGCACCAACGCCGGCAATACCGGATTGGGCTTGGCCGAAGCGCTCGTTGTCGCGTCGCTATCCGCGCCGTCGCCTACGCGGGCGAGCGCATAGGCCACCAGCAGGCGCTGCGAAAGCGGGCCGTCCACGAGCGCGGCAGCGCGGTCATCGTCGCGCAGCACGTTATTGGCGAGGGTGGCCAGCGACTGCACGGCGCTGTCCGAACCGTGCCCGGCCTGCGCCGCGTAAAGCGCGATCGCGTGCTTGAGGTCGGCCACGGCGATGCCTGTGCCGCAGTCGTTATCGTCGACGTAGAGATTCGCCCAGCTGCACTGCTGTTTGCCGTTATACAGATACAGCCGCGCCTCCTCGCCGAAGCTGGAGACGGCCAGCCCTTGCGTGTCCGTAGCGCCGGCAACGGCGCGAGTGCGCGCCAGCTGAAACGCCTTGGCAGCAGCCTCGCGCTCACGCTTGAATGCCGCCGCGTCGCTGATCGCGGCATTGGCGCGCTGCGCATGGATACGGCCCAGCGAATAAGCCGCCCACACCGAGCGCAGCGTTGCCTGGTCCGGCGGCAGCGCCAGCACTTTCTCGAAGCTGGCGATGGCCAGATCCATTTTTGCCTGATCAGGTTTGTCGCACGCGGTGGTCGTGGCGGTCGCCACCGGCGCGGCCGCCGCCGTGGTGGACTCGGCGGGTTTCGACGCCGCGGCACACGCCTGGTTGGCGGCGGCGTAATCCACCGCGCCGGCCACATACAGGCGCAGGTCCTCGGGCAGATCCTTGCCATCGTCATATGCCTTGCTGCCGTCCGCCGACTGCCGCAGCGCCAGCACGCGCTGCCACTGCGCCGCCGTCAGACCTTGCGTGGCAGCGTCGTCGGCGGGCTTGGGCGCGTCGTAGGGCGACGCGTCCGACTCGTGCGCCTGCAGCTTGTCGGTCGCGGGCAGAAGATGCGTGGCCTCCCAGGCAAAGCTGTTTTGCGGCGTGGCCTTCAACGTGGCATCGCGATGATCAAGCAGCTGAGTAGGGAAATCCGGGCCGCACGCCCACACCGCGCCCGCGGTAATCGCGGCGACAGCGCACACCACCCAAATCCCGTTACGGCTCCACATGCGGCTGTACTCCCTCTGTGGCGCAGCGCGCCCACCCTATGACTCTTTGGCTGTGCGCCCGCAGCAACCCAGGCTGCAGGCGTTCGATGCGTAGTGTGTCGCGGCCAGCGCTCAGTGCATAGCCGTTGATGCCGTCGGTCAGCGTGCAACTCTTGGGCAGCACCACCGCCCCCGGCAGCGGCTGGTCCAGCTCGCCAGGATTTTTCAGAGCTAGGTCGAGCGTACCCGCCGTACTGCCGGGCCGCGCGTTGACCGTCACCTCGCCATGCAAGGGCTGCTGCTGCATGACAGCCAGCCACGTCGGCAGGCTCCATGCACGGTCGTCACTAGCGATGGGCAGCCGGAACCAGACGATACCCGCCAGGTGAGCCGGCGGATCGTGCTGCAGCCGCGCGAGAAACGCGGCTACCTCCTGCGGTGTGGCGAGCAGCTCCCGGCTATCGTCGCCGGCATCCAGCACGCCGGCTTCGCTCTGCACGCTGACCAAATGGCCCTGGGTATCCCAGCTCACGCGGGAGCCATACGTCGGCAACGCTACGCGAAACGGTTTGTCGCCGCGTTGCGCGTAGTCGTCCACCCAACGCATCGCGAGCGCACCGTCGAACAGCCCCGCGCGCGGATTGCGCACGGCATGCACCTGCAGCACGGACTCATCCACTTGCGCCAGCACGGTCGCGAGGTCAGGCGAATGCAGCCACGCCGGCAATGCGGTGATCGACAGCGTCAGGCCTGGCAGCGACGACCGCAGTGCAGCGAGGTAGTGCGCATAGGCCGGCAGCCTCGCCGTGCCGCAGTCGTGGTCGATCTCCAGCCCAGCGAGGCGGATACCGCGCCCCTGCCAACCGTTCCAGAGCGCCATGGTATCGGCCAGCAGCAACGCCTCGTTCCACTGTACCAATTGGCCGTCTATACGCACGACCATAACGACCGGCTTGCCGCTGCTCGACAGCGCGGAAATATCCGGATGAAACACCTGCAGCCGCCCGGCGCGATCGGTCTGCGCCGCCAGTACGCGCCACTGGCGGATATCGGCGGCACTGTCATGCATCGCCTGCGCCACGGCCGGCGTCCATACGCGCTGCCAGATGTAGGCGTCGTTGGTCAGCGCGCTGGACGGGTGGCTGCAAGCCACCAGCCCCATCGAGGCGACCAAGAGCGCCGTGCGAAAAAACGCTGCGAGGCGAAACCGTCTAACGATCATCAACCCCATGTCCCTGCACCGCTGTGCGACGTGAAACCTATTCTACCCGTCCTTAGGCTAATCACTTATCCACTGCAGCGACGTTCTGCGAGGCAAAATTTTTTAAGCATAAAAAACGCCGCTCACGAGGAGCGGCGCCGCTTGCTGCAAACCCAGGGGTTGCCTGGGCTTCATCCTTTCACGCAGAGCACCTGACGCAGGGTGTGAACCACCTCGACCAGATCGCTCTGTGCCGCCATCACGGCGTCGATCGACTTGTACGCCGCCGGCGACTCGTCGATCACCGCCGCGTCCTTGCGGCACTCGACATGCGCCGTCGCTTCACGATGCTGAGCCAGCGTGATCTGCTGGCGCGCCGCGGTACGACTCATCACACGACCCGCACCGTGGCTGCAGCTGTGGAAGCTGTCGGCATTGCCCTTGCCGCGCACGATGTAGCTGCACGTCCCCATGCTGCCCGGAATGATGCCCAGCTCGCCCTCGCGCGCACTGACCGCTCCCTTGCGGGTCACCAGCAGTTCGTCGCCGCCGTGCGTCTCCTTCTGCACGTAGTTGTGATGGCAGTTCACCGCCATCTTGGCGAGCTGGAATGTGGGCAGGCGGTGACGCATTTCCGCCAGCACGCGCGACATCATCGCCTCACGATTGGCGCGGGCATAATCCTGCGCCCAGGACACCGCTTCGACGTAGTCATCGAACAGCGCCTCGCCTTCCATGAAGAACGCCAGATCCCTGTCCGGCAGATGGAAGCCCAGCACGCGATGCGCCAGCTGCTCGCGCGCCAGCTCGATGAAGTAGCTGCCGATGAGGTTGCCGGTGCCGCGCGACCCCGAGTGCAGCATCACCCACACGGCATCGGACTCATCCAGACACACCTCGATGAAGTGATTGCCGCCGCCGAGCGTGCCGATCTGCTTGTCGACCTTGTCGGTGCGGATCTTGCGGTGCTTGGCCTTGATCAGCTCCAGCCTGGCAACCAGCCCGGACTGCGCCAACCGCGTTTCGATGCTGTCGGGCATGCGTCCGTGATCGCCGCCGCGGCCGTTGCCGACCGGCACGCCACGCTCGATGCTGGAACGCAGTTGCGCCAGGCTGTCGGGCAGGTCCTCCGCCGTCAGCGTGGTCCGCACCGCGGCCATACCGCAGCCGATATCGACACCGACAGCGGCGGGAATGATGGCGCCTTTGGTCGGCACAACGGAACCTACCGTCGCACCCTTGCCCAAATGCACGTCCGGCATGACCGCAACCCACGGACCGACAAACGGCAGCGCGGCGATGTTGCGCAGCTGCTGCTTGGCGGATTCTTCCAGCGGCACGCCGTGCACCCAGCCCTTGATCGGCGTGGTGCTGCCTTCGGCATGCAGGAGTTCATAGTTTTGCTTGCTCATGATTCTTTCCTTGAATGAAATCGTGGGGATCGCGTCCGTGCGATCGCCACGCGGTGTTTACTTCAGACTGACCAGCTGGTTCAGCACGCCCTCCAGGCCGCCGAACACGGTCAGCTTGTCGATCTTCTCGGTAACCTTTTCCAGCGCCTCCAGCTCCTTGAGCCGCATGAGGGTGGGGCTCTCCTCGATTAGACGCGCGGTGTTGAGCAGCGAACGGGTAGCGTTCGACTCCTCGCGCCGACGGATGACGTTGGCCTGGGCGGCCTTCTCCGCCTGCACGACGCTGTTGAGGATGGTCTTCATCTCGCCCGGCAGGATCACGTCCTTCACGCCGACACCGAGCACCTCCAGGCCCAGCTCGCTGACGCGGCCACGCACGTAGGCAAAGATGTCCGCATCCAGCGACGCCTTGTCGCCGAGTAGTTCGTCCAGCGTTTTGTCCGAGACGGCCTTGCGCAAACCGTACTGCAGCTCGCGATACAGGTAGTCGCCGTACTTGGCCACCTTGGTCCGCGCCGCGACCGGATCGATCACGCGCAGGCTGGCGGCCAGGTTCACCCGCAGGCTGACCTTGTCGCGCGTCAACAGCTCCTGACCCGACACCTCCAGCGACTGCACGCGCAGCTCGATCACCTCGGCCGCCACGTTCTTCTGGAAATTCCAGAACGCGTAGGCACCGGGCGCCAGCGTACGCAGCAGCTTGCTGTCGACGAACAGCAGGCCCGCCGACTCCACCGGCACATCCACAGTCACCGCCACCTTGGCCAGCAGGCCGAGCTGACGCAAACGACTGGCGACGCGCGCATCGACCTCAAGCGAATCGGCCAGCGACACCGCCTGCACCTCGACCGGCACCAGACCCTTCCAGTACAGCTTGCGCGTACCCGGCGCGAGCACGTCTTCAAGCTTGCCGTTCTTCAGCACCAGACCGACCTGCAAGGTGCCGATGTCGGCCACCGTGAAGCATTCGGCCAGCGGGCCGTCCATCTGCGCCATCAGCACATCGGCATCCGCGCCGACGTACTCGGGTTTGGCAAGGTTGTGGATAGTTACGGCCACACGGTTACGCGGATCGAAGATCCGGTAGACGCCCGCAGGCAGGACGCGCTCGAAACGACGGTTGCGATACAGCAAACCGCGCTCGCCGTCGCCGATCACGATTTGCTTGAGCCAGAACATGATGATTCTCCTTTTGATTATTCTGGTTTCGATCCGATAGATAATCCGTAAGCGCCGCCGGATCGTTACAGCGCATACGTCAATTTGATAATCGTTATATCCACACAGGCATCTCCCTTTCGGGATAATCGATTCGCTATTAATAACGAATTGATAAAAATAAGGTGGAAACGCCTGCTGACGTCAGCGGAGCGAGACCTGCGTGCATTCGCGGGGAATCGGATATCTCGACGAAAGCCTGCGATATTCCGCATAGGCATCCGTCGCAATGCCCGATCGCCCGGTTTCAGGACGTGGGTCCGGCTCCACCTCCGCTGCCCTGCAACGCACATCGCCCTCCATGGCGTGTATGCCCTGCAACGCACGAGGCGTTTCCTGGTCGGAACTTTCGTTCCTGGTGTCATGACGTGACAGGTCATGGTGTTGGAGCGGGAGTCGAACCCGCGACAGTCGGTTTCTTAGGACCGATGCTCTACCCATCTGAGCTATCCAGTGGTTGACGTGCCGGAGTCGAACCGGCGGCCAGCAGCCGTGAGGCTACCGCTCTACCTCTGAGCTAACGTCAGCTTTCGGAACACCGCCTGACAGGGTCTGGCATACGCTATCGGCATGGCCGAGCGCACCGGATGGGGGTTGAACCCATACCGCGGGAACCTGCTGTTTCGGTGCTCCGTATTGCCGGCTGTCGCCAACCGGCAATACATGTGGACAAACGCGCCGCTAATCCGGCTGCACTCGTCCTATTCGGTGAATCCGATTCCCGCACAGCCCGCGCCGAAGCATCGGGACGCAGCGCACAGGCGCCCGTCGCAGCTGCGCCCCTGACTCGGCTGGGAGCAGCCGGATGCTTCAGGGCGAAACGCATTCCATAAACGTTGGTCGATTCACGACCTTCCTTGCGAACGCCAAAAACAAAACGCCCCCGGGTGGCGACCCGAGGGCGTTCGCGTTACCTCGGGAGATCGGGGTGACCGATCTCCACAAGTGGAATCAGTCTGGTGAGTGAACGAAATCTTTTCCTGCCACATATTCCGTGCGCACGCGCCGGCCGCCATTGCGCATTAGCGGCGACGTATTTGGCTGGACAACAATGGCGAGATGGAATGACATGAATGGATAACTCGGTTATCGACGCGAATGGCGAGGTGACGGAGAATACGCGCGTTTATTTTCAAGCGCAAGCGTTTTTTTATAGATACATCTGATTTATTTATTGTTTACAGCCAGCCTTTCTGCCGCGCCATGCGATACGCCTCAATACGATTGGCCACGCCCAGTTTGCCGATGGCCTCGGAGAGGTAGTTGCGCACGGTGCCATGCGACAGGTTCAACTGCGTGGCGATATCGCCGGCCGACTGGCCCTCGCCGGCAAGCCGCAGCACCTGGCGCTCGCGGTCGTTGAGAGGGTCGGCTTCGGACCAGGCTTCCAGCGCCAGCTGGGGATCGATGGCGCGGCCGCCGCGATGCACGCTGCGCAGCGCTTCGGCCAGATTTTCCGCTGGCGCATCTTTCAGCAGATACCCGCCCACGCCGGCATCCAGCGCGCGGCGCAGAAAACCGGGGCGCGCGAAGGTAGTGACGATGATCACCTTGATCGGCAGCGCGTGCCGCTGGATGCGCTGCGCCAGCTCCAGCCCGGTAAGGCCGGGCATTTCGATGTCGGTGACCAGCACGTCGGGCTTCAAGCGCTGCAACTCGCGCCACGCAATTTCTCCATCGGCGGCCGAGCCGAGCACGTCGATATCGGATTCGAGGTTGAGCAGCGCAAACAGCGCGCCGCGCACCATCGCCTGATCTTCGGCCAGCAGCACGCGGATCACGCGATCGCCTCGTGGACTGATAAAAGCAAAGCAGGCAGCGATGGATTCATGCGGCGGGATTCCCGGATGCGTTGGCGTTCAAGGTTGGCCCCAGCGAAAGATCCGACGGGGCGCGCGACGTTTCGACCAATCGAAGAATCGGCACGGGAGCCACGATGCGAAGGTTCGTGCCGTGGCCGCGGGGCGACTCGATGGTGAGTGTGGCGCCCAGCGCGCGAACGCGTTCGCGCATACCGCACAGGCCATTGCCATCGCTGCTGATGCCGCCGCGGCCGTTGTCGCTGATCAGCATGCGCACGCTGGCATGCTCGCGGATGATCTCGATTTTTGCGGCGCTGGCTTCGGCATGGCGCGCGATATTGGTGGCCGCTTCGCGCACGATCAGCGAAAAGCCGCGCTCGATGTCGGCCGGCAGATCGGTCGGCAATTCGCTGTAATCGAAATGCACCCGCGAGGATTCCAGCAGCAGTCGCGCCGATGCCAGTTCAGCAGCAAGGTCGGTAGCACGTATGCCGCTGACGGCGCTGCGCACTTCGGCCAGCGCATGACGCGCGACTTTCTCGGCCTCCTCCATCTCGCGCCGCGCGGCTTCGCTATCGCGATCGAACAGTTTGCGCGAGAGCTCCAGCTTCAGCGTGATCAGCGATAAGGTGTGGCCAAGAAGATCGTGCAGATCACGGCCTATGCGCTCGCGCTCAGCCAGGCCTGCCAGACGACGCACTTCATCCTGCGATAGCGCAAGCATGGCGTTGCGCTCCTTGCTGATGCTCTCGACCATCACGATAGTACAGATGATGAAGATGGTGCCGGGCATGATCACAATCATCACAAGCGGATAGTCGAGCGACCAGGCCTCGCCCACAAAAATCGCGTTGATCGCCAGAAGGCCGGCCATATACGCGCGCCGGCTCATGTGGCAGTGGTAAAGCATGATGCAGCCAAAAACGAGATAACTCACGCTACTGGCGTACCAAGGCATCGAAGCAAAGCACAGCGCCACCATGGCCAGCGGGTACCAAAACAATCGTCGGCGGCTGACCAGCTGCACCTTGATGAACAGGTAGAGGAACAGTGGATAGGTGATGAACGTCATAAGCAGCCAGCGGCTCGTGTAACCGGTGAGGCCGCGCTCGAACATCGGTGTCACGAAAATCCACAGCGACCACAACAGGTGCACGCTATCTGCCAAGGGATTCCGGCCCCGACGAATGTCATCGGCATAACCCGAGTCCGGCGCGGGCGCAAACCATCTCGCAAGCAGGTTGGACTTCATGCGCCGGCCATCCGTTGATGTCTTGTTATCCAACATGCTACTTCAACCGACACGCCGCAGCTGACGTATGGCCAACAGCAGGAAGATGACGGTGTATCCCATCAGCGCCAGCACGTGCGGCAGCAGCGCGCCGTTGTTCAGGCCCACGGCAGATAAGGTGAGCTGATTGAGGTGGTAGCTCGGCCAGATCGGCGCGATCTTCTGCAGCGCCTGCGGCAGCATCGTCAGGGGCAGCCAGAGGCCGGAGAGAAAGGCCATCGGCAGGTACACCAGGTTGAGCAGACCCGGCGCACCCTGCCCCTTGATCAGCGTGCCGACGAACATGCCCAGCGCGCAGAACGGCAGCACGCCGAACGCACCGGTCAGCATGAGTTTCGCTATCTGCACGGCGCTCAGAGTCACGTGCGCCAGAAACA
>Ga0302310_10004108_pt1 | contig 11031 bp, 10 predicted proteins | sample III_Palsa_N1_2_FD_200451 | JGI IMG/M metagenome (GOLD analysis project Ga0302310, IMG submission 200451) | Peat permafrost microbial communities from Stordalen Mire near Abisko, Sweden - III_Palsa_N1_2 | ecosystem: Environmental > Terrestrial > Soil > Palsa > Peat permafrost | place: Sweden... | reverse complement strand
GTCAACGGCAAGGCCGTGGCGTCCGAAGCCGAAGTGATCTTCTCATTCAGCCAACGCTATCCCATCTCCGACTCTTAGTCTGCGTCTCCGCAGACGGCGCGACAACCCAGATTTCGAGGTCTGGCCGGGTCTTTGAGGGCCGGGAGGCCCTCAGGACAGCCGGTCTGGAGACCGGCGCTACGATTTTAGGCGACCCGTGTCGCTATTCAGATCAGTCGCCGCGGGGGACGCGCATTTTTCCCAGGCTTGTTTTCCTCGGCTTGCACAAGGCTGGAGTTCTGATTTGGACTGCGGGGCGGCGCCAGTTCCGGTACCATACTTGAGGTACGTATTGCAGAATGAGCCTTAAAGCCAAGCTTGAAGCTGTTATTTACGCCGCGGAGGAGCCGGTTACGCTGGCCCAGCTCTCCGCATTGTTTGCTGCCGACGCCCTGGAGTGGAAGGCGGCACAGGAAGCCGCGACTGCCGCGGCGGTTGCCGAGCAAGCTCCACAGGCCGACGAGGCGCTGCTGAACGCGGCGTTCGACTATCTGGAGCTGGATCAGGGAGTTGATGCACCAGATCACGCAGGCGCGGATGCGGTTCTGGAGGCTGGGGCGGCGCCAGCTGTTGAGGCTGAAACGGTCGAAAGCGCCGCCGTGGACGCAGGCGCAGATCCAGAAGCTGGCGGGGAAAACGCTGCCGAGCCGGGGGCCCGAGAAGAACCTGCGGATTCCGATGCGGAGACCAAGCGGCTTGCACGGCTGCGCGACCGCGAGGTGCGGGTGATTTTGCGCGGACTGCTGGATGAGTTGATCGAGAGCTATGCCAGCGACGACCGGGGCATTGAGATTAAAGAAATTGCCGGCGGCTACAGGATGGCTACCAAGCCGGAATGCCATGATGCGGCGCGGATGTTTGTGAAGAGCTTGAAGCCGGTGATGAAGTTGAGTTTGCCGGCGCTGGAGACGCTGGCGGTGATCGCCTACAAGCAGCCGGTAACTGCTCCGGAAGTAAACGAGATTCGCGGCGTGGATTCGTCCGCGGTTTTCGGGTCGCTGCTGGCGCGGAAGCTTATCTCTACGGCAGGGCGAAAGCAGGTGATCGGCAGGCCGATCCTCTACAAGACGACCAGGGAGTTTCTGCTTCGCTTTGGCTTGAAGGACGTGACGGAGTTGCCCTCGATGGAAGAGTTCGAGAAGCTGGCCGAACTTGAATTCGAAGAGGCTGAAGCGGGCGGCGAGGTGGAAGAGGCTGGCGAGATCGAAGGGGATTTGAGTCTGGAATTGGAAGATGGGGGAGAAGAGCCGAATGAGCACTCTGGCGGGAGATCCGCGCAGGAGATAGGGGACGGCGCGAATCAGGAAGACGCAGGACGGGAAAACGCAGAACTGGAAAGCAGTGAGACCGCCGCGATGGCGGACAGCAAAGAAGCTCCGGCAGCATTGACGCCGGACAGCACGGAACCCCTCGCCGGTACGCCGGCGTTCGAAGCGGAACCAAACACCGCAGAGGCCGCGCCTGCTGCGCCTTCCCCGCTAGAGCAGGCAGAAACTGAGACTGTACCCCATGACTAAGAAAAAGCAGATCAAAGCTATTGAAGCTGAATTAAACGAAGAGCCCGAAGCGAAATTAGAAGACCCGATCGGAGATGTGACGGACGGCGAGGCGGCGACTTCGATCGAATCTGAGACCGAAGCTGAGAACGAGACTGAGATTGAGGCTGCTGAAGATGCGGCGGAAGGGCAGATCAAGGCTGAAATCGAAGCTAAGGAAAAGGCCGACACAGAGGAGGACGAACAGGAGCCGGAGTTACAGGACTCGGAGTTCAGGCTCCAGCCGCGTGCACCGGCCACGCTGGAGCGGTTGCAGAAGATTCTTGCGCAGGCCGGCGTGGCCAGCCGCCGCAAAGCCGAAGAGATGATCGAGCAGGGCCGTGTGCAGGTGAACGGCAAGGTTGTGACGGAGCTGGGCACCAAGGCTGACGCGGGGCGCGATCATATCCGCGTGGACGGCAAGCTGCTGCAGGGCGCGGAGCGGCATCGCTACTTTGTGCTGAACAAACCGAAGGGCTTTGTGACCACGGTGAAGGATCCCGAGGGCCGGCCTACGGTGATGCAATTCTTCGACAAGATGCGGGAGCGGCTCTACCCTGTTGGACGCCTGGACTATATGAGCGAAGGGCTGCTGCTGGTGACCAACGATGGCGAGTTGGCCAACAAGCTGACGCGCGCTTCGGCTGGGGTGGAAAAGACTTACCTGGTGAAAGTGGCCGGGCTGCCGACCGAAAGCGAGCTGGACATTTTGCGCGCGGGCGTGGCCATCGAGAAGGGCAAGCCGGGCTCGAACAAGGTGCGCACTTCTCCGGCGCGGATCCGGCAAGTTCGGCAAGGCGACAATCCGTGGTACGAAGTGGTGTTGATCGAGGGGCGGAATCGGGAACTGCGCAAAATGTTCGAAGAGATTGGGCATTTTGTGGAGAAGATTCGCCGCGTGGGCTATGGGCCGCTGGTTCTGGACCAGGAGCCGGGAAATCTGCGCGAGCTGGATGCGGAAGAGCTCGCGCTGCTGCGCAAGGCTGCCGACGGCACGCTGCGGACTCCGAAGGCCAAGGAGATTCGGCGGCGGAATATTGTAGATTCTCTACCGCCGGAAAAACCGGCGTTCAAGCCGCGCGGAGCCAAACCCGCGGCGGGGCCGAAGGACTACAGGCCCAAGAAATCGTTTGGGTCGGAGCGACCGGTTCGCGATGGATCGGGGCCGGCGAAGTTTGGGTCCAAACCGGCAAGGTTTGGGCAAGGTCGGCCCACGGATAACCCATCGGCCAGGCCCGCGTGGAAGAGGGACGACCGGGCTGGAGGCCAAACGGGACGTCCGCCCGCGCGCTTTGCCGCGGGGTCAGCGGGAGAAGGACGAGCCGGAGAGGGACGGCGGACGGCTAGCCGAGGCTTTGGCGACAGGCCTGCAGCAGGACGGACATTTGGCGGTAAGCCAGCGGCGGGTCGGACATATGGCGACAAACCGGGCGGAGCCAGGCCGTTTGGGGGTAAGCCGGCGGCAGGTCGAGGTTTCCCGGCCAAGCCTGCCTGGAAAAAGCCGGAGCACCAGGAATGGCCACCTTACAAAAGGCCGCCTGCACCTGGGCCAGAAGCTGCGCGTCGGCCTGCTCCTCGGCCGGTTGATGAGGCTGGACCGGAGAAGCGGTCCGGCTTGCACATTGAGCCAATTCACGATACAGAGAGGACAAGAACTGACCGCCCCGGCTCAAGCCGGCCAGCGTCCGGCCGGCCACACGCTGGCCAAAGAGGGCCGGGACGTCCGGAATTCGGGCGGTCAGGGCCGCCTCGGTCGGGAGCAGCCCGACCCAGCTCGCCTCGTCCATTTCGCAGCGAGGGCGGGCTTTCGCGACCATCCTCAACCAGCAGCGGCAAGCCGCGCGCCGGTGGACCACGGCCGAGCAGCAAGCCGGGAAAGCCTGGCGGGCGACCGTTCGGTGCCGGGGCCGGTCGCAGCGGGCCTCGAGCGGGTGGAGACTCGCGGACTGGTGGAGACTCGCGGCGCGGGGAAGGCTCGGCGGAGTTTCGTCCCCGTGGCGAGGACTCCCGCCCGGAGCGCAAGACCGGTTCGGGCTGGAAGCCCAAGCCAAGCTTTGGCGGCAAGGGCAAACCGGGCTCAAGCGATCGCGCGCGTCCCCAATCCGGAGGCTTTTTGAAGTCAGGATTCAAGGGCAAGGCAAGCGGGTCCGGGCCAAAGCGCAATGGCCCTCGGCCAGGCGGCAAGCGGCCTTAGATTATTTTCGGAAACAGTGTTGCTCTGAGCTTTATTGGGATCCCACCCATTCCGCAGAAAAAAGCGGAATGGATGGGGCACGGGGCATCGTTCGGACCATATTATTCGACCACGAGACGCGAAGGTCCGAAGTAGGAGAAGTGCAACTTAATCTTTCATAGCGCAGGTTTTGCTCACGAATGCGGCATTGACCCGTCCTTCCAGTGCAGCCTACTCTCAGACTCCCGGAGCAGAGAACCATGGCAACGGACGCGGTGAGCTACCCTCTTTCCCCGGCTGTACGCGCGGCGAGTCTGGCATGGCCGGCAGCAAGAGGGGTACAATTCCCTTCAGGTATGGCTGCGACGACGGCAATGAACGGGGGAAAGAGCGCGCAGGAGCGGCTTGCGGCGCGGGCTCCGGAGATGGAGCTCATCCGCGAAGCACAGTCTGGTTCGCGGACGGCCTTTGATGCGCTGGTGCGGCAGTACGAGCATCAGGTTCTGCGCCTGGCTTTGCATCTTACCGGGAGCGAGCACGACGCCGAGGATATTTACCAGGAAGCTTTCCTCAAGGCTTACCGGTACATCGGCAACTTCCGTTTCGAGTGTTCGTTTTATACCTGGATTTACCGGATCGTGACCAACCTTTGCCTGGATCAACTAAGGCGCAAGAAGACTCGCCGCGAGGATCATGCGGTGGTTCTGGATCATTCCGGAGACGAGATCGACGTTTTGGCTTCGGTATCCGACGACAGGTCATTTTCAAATCCTGCGAAGGAATTGGACCGCAAGCAGCTTGGCGCCAGGATTCAGGAGGCGCTGGGCAAGCTGACGCCAAGGGAGCGGATGGTTTTTGAATTGAAGCACTATCAGGGATTGCGGTTGCGGACGATAGGAGAAATGCTGAGCACCACGGAAGAGACCGCCAAGAATACGCTCTTCCGGGCTACCAAGAAGTTGAGAACACAGTTGGCGGAGTTGCGGTAGAGAGCGCCCTTTGCAATTCCAGAATGGAATGCGGACTTTTTGGGGCGCGAATTGGAATTCTTTGAGGCTGGAAGGACGTAGCGATGAATTGTGAACTTGCACACGAGCGGATCGTGACGGCGGCGTACGGAGAGCTGCCCGACGAGCAGATGCATGAGCTGGAGCGGCACATGACGGGCTGCCCGGATTGCCACAGTGACCGGGAACAGTTGCTGGCGCTAAAGGTGCTGGCCGAAGCGCATCCCATGGTGGAACCGCCGGCCAACCTTGTGGCGCGGTCGAGGATGCGCCTGGAAGAAGCTCTGGATGCTCTGCCTCCCAAGCGCTGGTATGAGCGGTTGACCCAGCGAATGACGAACAACTTTGCCAGTCTCCAGGCTGCTCCAGTGGCCGCTTGCCTGCTGCTTGTGGTTGGCGCGGGAGCGGGCATTCTGGGCGGCTACGAGTATGCGGTGGCGCACACGGCGAATGTGTCGGCGAGGACCCAGGCGCTCGCGCCGAAGCCTGCGATTCCGGCGGCCGCGGAGATTACCAACATTTCCAGCATTGTGCGCCAGCCAAACAGCGAGATCGTCGAGGTGCGCTACAACCAGGTGGTGCCGCAACAGATGGAGGGCTCGCTTGACGATCCGAAGATCAGGGAATTGCTGATGGTGGCATCGGAGGATTCAACGTCTTCAGACGTGCGGGACGACTCAGTGGGCTTGCTGGCGGCTGAGTGCCGGGCGGGGCACAGTTGCCAAGCGGCGGGAATTCGCGACGCGCTGATGGTGGTGCTGCGCTACGACAAAAATGCGGGAGTTCGATTGAAGGCACTGGATGGCTTGGGAAATTATGTGGCCGCGGATACGCGGGTGCGCGACGCGGTGCTTGAGGCGCTGCTGAACGACACCGACCCGCGCATTCGCACCGAGGCTGTGAATATTCTGGAACCGGTGGAGGCCGACACGAGTGTGCGGCAGGTGCTGCACTCGGTGGCCAATTCGGACCAGAATCGTAATATTCGGACCGTTTCAAGAGAGGTCTTGAGCCGGGTACCGGAGATTCAGTAAACTTGCTAACGCTTCCGGTGACAGCATCGTCAGGAAAGAATGTGGACCGGAACTAAAAGAATCAGGGGGGTAGAACAGATGAAACACTTTTTGAGGCCGTATACCATTCTTGGGATTGTCGTGTTGCTGGGGACAGGAGCCGGGCTGTATGTGGCACCGGCAGGAGCCTTGGCGCAATCCGGGCAGATCGACGAGCTGCTGCAGGGGACCAATCCGCTGCTAGGTCATTCGAGTGCACAGGGCTACCTGGGCGTGTGGGTGGACGATGTAGACAACGAAAAAGCTCAGGCGCTCAAGCTGAAGGAAGTTCGCGGCGCGCTGATCACAATCATTGACCATGACGCACCCGCTGGGCAGATTGGGTTACATGTCAATGACGTGGTGGTGCAACTGAACGGCCAGAATGTGGAAGGCGCCGAGCAGTGGCGCCGCATGCTCAAGGAGATTCCGCCGGGGCGGAAGGTGAGCATCCAATACAGCCGCGACGGAAATCTGCAGACGGTCTCAGTGGAACTGGTAGATCGCAAGCTGATGGAGCACGAGGTCTGGAACAAGATCGGCAACGACGGAGATGTATTCACGCAGGGTTCGGGTATGGGCGTGCTGCCGGGCGCAGGCGATGCTTCTTTGCCCGGGATGTTCCACATGCCGATCTTCGGCAGCACGCTGAATGTGGGTGCGATGGTTGAGCCTTTGACCGGTCAGATGGCCGAGTATTTTGGCGTGACGAGCGGCCTGATGATCAAGCAGGTGGCGCACAAGAGCGAAGCGGCTACGGCGGGCTTCAAGGCCTTTGACGTGATACTGAAGGTGGGCTCCGACGCAGTCACCACGCTGTCGGATTGGGACCGGGCGTTGCGCGCCAACCAGGGCAAGCCGGTGCAGGTGACCATTTTGCGCGACAAGAAGCAGCAGACTTTGACCCTACAGGTGGATTCGAAGCGCAAGACGGGAGAGCTGGAGTTTGAAGAACTGTTCCCGAGCGGCGATTGCCAGATGATGGCCGAGCTTGATCCAGATGCAGTGCAGCTTTTTGCCCAGGACAACCAGGCTGCGGCCAGCTCGCTGCGGGATCAGGCGCAGTCGCTGAAGGACCAGATTCAGGGGATGGGGCAGTTTGAAATCAGCCCGCAAGTGGCGGAGCAATTCCGCAAGCAGGCTGAAGAACTGCGCGACCAACTGAAGATTGACCCAAAGCAGATGGACGAGTTGAAACAACAGATGGAGCAATTCCAGAAGAACTTCAAGCCAGAGGATTTCAAGGTCGACCCCAAGCAGATGGACGAGTTGCAACAACAAATGGAGCAATTCCAGAAAAACTTCAAGCCAGAAGATTTCAAGGTTGACCCCAAGCAGATGGACGAGTTGAAACAACAGATGGAGCAATTCCGCAGGGACTTCAAGCCGGAAGATCTTCAGATTGCGCCGTATTAAAGCTTGGACCATTGAAGTGAACAAGGGCGTCTGCCACGGCGGACGCCCTTGCTGTTTCTGGTAGAGATATTGGCTCTGTTATTGCGTGGTGAGCGGCTGGGCCGTGGCCTGAATTTCTACTTTGTGGCCAGAGATGCCATCAGTGGCTGAGTAGACGATGGTTGGCTTATTGGAAAGAAGAACGGCAACAATGCCGACGCTCCATTGGCTTATCTGGGGAAGATTGCCGGGAGTGTAATTGGGCGTGGGCACGAGCACGGTGCTGGTCACGCGAAGACTGACCGCAAGCGCTTCTCCACGACAGGTGGCATCAGAGGCATCGATGTTGGTCCCGACATCCTCGTAGGCCTGGCCCTTCTCTCCCTGGTAAGGGATTCGGTCGCCATCCCTCAGATTCTGATAGTGGTAGCGATTGTCATCGGCAACTACATTGAGGGCGTAACTCTTTTCCACGATGGGCTTGCCGGAGTTGAATTCTTTGACCGAGATCGCGAGCAGATACGGCCTGGGTTCGGGTTTGGGCGGTTTGGGCTCGGCTTGAGTTGCCGCGGTTTCCGATTCGGGTTTGGCGGCTTTGTCGCCCTGGGCTGTGGCAAGGCCAGATGCGAGTGTGATTGCGAGGAGCGCGGCCAGAGTGAGACGTGTGGAGGATTGCATAGGGTCTCCTTAGAAATTGCCGCCGGGTTCGGCGGGGTCGTCGTCAATGGGAGTGATTTTGATTGGATCAGTGACAAGCGGGTCGACAGGGAGGGATTGGATGTCGATGGGTCTGTCCAACTGGTCGTTGTCTCGGGCCAGGGAGGCGATGGCTTCGGGTCCGTTAGCCAGCAACTGCGCAATCAACTGCTGCTGTGATGGCTGGCGCGGGGTCAACCGCGGTGGTTGAGCAGCGCTTGCCGGCAGCCTGCGGGACGGGTGTGCACGAGCTCTTGCGGGATGAAGGTCGGCTAATTGATTGGCTGGGATTGATGGGGTCGATGGCCCTGAAGGAACCGAAGCGCGATGGGCCGGCTCACGTGACGCGTGGGGACGAAGAATTAAACCCGCCAGCAAAACAGTGACCAACGCAGCTGCGCCAGCCCAGACCCAGAGCATCGGGATGCGTTCGCGGCTGTGTGCAGAACCTGCTGCGGAGTCGAACCCCGCACGCACGCGGTCTTCAAGACCAAGGCGTGGATGGGCCGGTGTGTAGCTCGAGAGAGCGCGGTCCAGCAGGGTGTCAAGATCGTCTTGCTCGCTGCCAAAGATTTGTTGGCGGTCGTTCATGCGGTTCCTCCTTTCCGTTCTTCGAGGTGACGCTTTAAAATCTGCCGGGCGGTGTGGATTCTGCGTCGAACTGTTCCCTCGGGAATGCCGAGAATGACAGCGATCTGCGGCGAAGCAAGCTCGCCAAGGGCGGCCAGGGCCAGCGGCTGGCGCAGCTTTGGCGGCAACTCATCGATACGGCGGTGCAGCCAGGTTTCCAGATCGCAGTCGAGAGCGGCCTGCTCCGGAGTTCTGCCCGAGGCGGGCTGTTCAAGCAGGATTTCTTCCGACCGGGCCTCGGGTGGCGGACGCTGTTTGCGCCGGGCTGACAGACGCCAGGCCACGCGCGCCAGGTAGCCGCGCTCGTCCTGAATGACCCCGTCAAGCACACGGGCAGGCGAGCCACGCAGTAATTGCAAAAACGTTTCCTGCACCACGTCTTCAGCGTCTGCCGGGTTGCGCACCAGAGCAAAAGCCACGCGATAGACAAACCTGGAATGCTGCTCGATCAACTGCTCGAGAACGCGGCGGAGCCGATCCTGCTGGTGCGATGATTGCTCTTCCGCCCGCTCCGCTGCGCCGCCGTCCGCTGATTGCAGAGGCAGGCAAGCGGCTTGGCAGGGTAGATCGGGAAGGGCTTTCATAGTCGCTATTTATAAAGAGCGCGGTCCGGCGAGATTCGTTCGCAGGTTCCGGAATATTTGGTTGGAGCGCTTCGCGATCTGAAAACCGGTTAGACTTGCTGAAAGGGATCGCGGGAGCTATGGGAAGCTTCGAACGATGCGCCCTGCCTGGGGGATGAGGATGGGAGTTGAAGAGACGATTGAAGTGAACGGCGCGAAGCGGCTGGTGAAGGCGGAGGGAGCTGACCTGTCGGGGTCAAGCTTCACGGATGTGAATCTTTCCGGCGCATCGTTCAAGAATATGAACTTTGCCGGCGCGCTCTTTGAGGATGCGAACCTTTCCGGCTGGAGCGTTCGCAACGCCAACTTTGCCGGCCTCAAGATCAATAACGCAGACCTGCGCGGAGCGTCAATCATTGACAGCCTGACGACAGGCATGACGATCGACGGAATCGCGGTGACGGACCTGATGGCCGCCTACAGGGCGTTGACCGAAAAACTGGGCTAGCGGTCGTCCGGAAAACGCGCCACCCGCGAACGAATCTGTGGGCGGATTATTCCTTGCTGCTGACGAGAGAGAACATGGCTCCCAATGGGTCCTGGCCGTTGATGATCCAGCCGCCACCGGGTACCTGCATGGGACCGTTGATGACCTTGCCGCCGCCGGATTCAACGCGTTGGGCGGCCGCTTTGATGGAGTCGACGGCGAAATAGAAGTTCCAGCATGAGACAGGTATCTGCGGAGCTTTGGTCATCATTCCGCCGTCGCCCATTTGCTGGTGGTCGCCTTGATCGAAGATTCGGTAGGGGCCCATTTGCCCCATATCCATGTCGCTGACCTTGGTCCAGCCAAAGAGCTTGTTGTAGAAGTCGAATCCGCCTTCGAGATCGGTTGTGTAGAGCTCGTGCCAGCCGATGGTGCCGGGAGTGGGCGGCGCGGGGCGTTGGGGCGAGGGCATGGCCGGGTTGGGGGTGAAGACCACGATGGCTGCGCCCTGCGGATCGGACATGACGGCGAAGCGAAGCATGCCAGGAATGTCCGTAGCGGGCCTCCAAAGCTTGCCGCCGGCTTCGACGATCTTTTCGATGTGCGCATCGACATCGTCGACCGAGATGTAACCGACCCATGCAGTGTGCCCGGGCATGTTCAGCATGCCGGCCATTCCAACATCGCCGATGTTGAAAGTGGTGTAGGGGGGGCCGTCGCCACCAGTCATCTCCTGGGTGGTCCAGCCCACAACGTCAGAATAAAACTTTCCGGCGGCTTTGGTGTCGCTGGTCATCAGTTCATACCAGCCGAACTTTCCTTTGGGGGTAAACATGGCGAGGGTTCTCCTTTTGGGCGGACGCGCCTGGGGATAAGAATACAGTTCAGCGCATAGTTGACCGGTGAATTGGATATCAATTTGATTGGTGGTCTGTCAAACGGGCCTCGATCCACAGGTGCTCGATTGGCTGCGCGCCGAGGGCGACGGGCATTCGACGCGCATCAACGATATTCTGACCAACCTGATGGGGGCGGAGCGGGGGGCTGGATCGGGGAAGTGAATTTACTGCATTTGCAGTAGGAAGCTACTGCAATCCTCCCGTAGGGAGGGATGAAAATAGCCCAGGGTGAAACCCTGGGAACGGGTCCGCCTCGGAATGAACCGCCCTAGAGGGGCGGTATGATTGCGGCAGAGGCAGCTCTCTATGGCGCACACGTATTGTTCCGCGCTGTTTCATTGTGTTTTCTCGACCAAGGAGCGGCGAAAGACCATCGCGCCGGATTTGCAGGAGCGGCTTTGGGCGTACTTGGGAGGGATCGCGAGAGAGAACGAAATGAAGGCCCTCGCGGTGGGCGGAATGGACGACCACGCCCATATCTTGCTCTCTCTGCCGTCGTCTCTCTCGATTTCCGAGGCAATGCGAAAAATCAAGGGCGGGTCGTCGCTGTGGCTG
>Ga0302310_10004105_pt1 | contig 11035 bp, 9 predicted proteins | sample III_Palsa_N1_2_FD_200451 | JGI IMG/M metagenome (GOLD analysis project Ga0302310, IMG submission 200451) | Peat permafrost microbial communities from Stordalen Mire near Abisko, Sweden - III_Palsa_N1_2 | ecosystem: Environmental > Terrestrial > Soil > Palsa > Peat permafrost | place: Sweden... | reverse complement strand
TTTGCAACGTAATCCTGCCAGCGCACGTGATCGTAGGTGTGCACACCGACCTCGAAACCCGCATCGTGCACGCTGCGCATCTCGTCACCGGCCCGCTCCCCTATATCGGGTCCCGGGATCAGCACGCCGTACAGCAGCGTCTTCAGGCCATAGTGTTTCAGCACCGAGGTGCGCGCCACTTTCTGGGCAAACCCCTTGCGAAACACGCGGCGCATGGCCCGGCCGGTATTGTCGGGTCCCACCGAAAAATAGAACGTGGCGTCGATGCCATGCCGCTTGAACAGCGCCACGAGCCGCGGCACGCCTTCGCGGGTTCCACGCAGGGTATCGACATCGACCTTCAGGCCGATGCGCATGGCCTTAAGCATCGCGCGACAGCAACGCCGAGGCGCTCGGCAGGCTATGGGCGTAGGAATCAAAAATAGAGTTCAAGGCGGCGCGCATGTCGGTGGTCGGCGTCCAGCCCAGCTCCGCCGTGGTGTTCTTGATCGAGGGAAGGCGTGCCGGTATGTCCGCATATCCCTTGCCGTAGTATTCCAATGCGGAAACATCGATGAGCTTGGTATTGCGGGCGGTCGGCGCGTACTCGGGGCGGGCCAATGCGATCTCCAGCATCATTTCCGCCAGCTTGCGGATCGAGTACAGATTGCCCGGATTGCCGATGTTGTAGATCTTGCCGTCGGCGATCCCTGCCGGGTTGTCGATGATGCGGGTCAGGCACACCACCGCGTCGTCGATAAAGGTGAAGGCGCGGGTTTGCTTGCCGCCATCGACCAGTTTGATCGGCTCGCCGCGCACGATGTGCCCGAGAAATTGGGTCAGGACACGCGAGCTGCCTTCCTTCGGATCGTCCATGCTGTCCAGGCCGGACCCGATCCAGTTGAACGGGCGGAACAGCGTGAACTGCAGTCCCTGCTCCCCGTAGGCCCAAATGATCCGATCCAGCAATTGCTTCACGCAGGAGTAGATCCAGCGCTGCTTATGGATCGGCCCCAGCACCAGCTCGGAGGTCTCCGGATCGAACTCCTTGTCCCGGCACGCGCCGTATACTTCCGAAGTGGACGGGAATACCACGCGCAGTGCCGGATGATCGGCAGATTGGCCTCGAAATCCAATTCGAACACGCGCAGCGGGGCCCGCACATAGGTTGCGGGCGTGGCGATGGCCACCAGCGGCAGCACCACGTCGCATTTGCGCACGTGGTATTCGACCCACTCCAAGTTGATGGTGATATCGCCTTCCACAAAATGGAAACGCGGATTGCCCAGCAAGGTGCCGACGCGCTCCGATTGCAGATCCATGCCGTAGATGTGCCAATCGGTATGGGCCAGGATGTACTTGCTCAAGTGATGGCCGATGAAGCCGTTGACGCCGAGAATGAGAACGTTTTTCAAAATAAACCCCTAGAACCGGAAACTAGATCAATTTGAGCGGCTGGCTCGACAAGACCGGCGGCGCGGCGCTCGGCGTCACCAGCCGGTCGTCGATCGCCAGCCGCACGATTTGCAGTCGCCGCCCATCGACGCAGTCGGCAAACCAGGATCCGTGCGTCGCATACAGGCAGGGCGCCGAATCCGGGTGGCGCGCCGGCTCAGGATCGATGCGCGTCTCCAAAACGCCAAGCCTACACCCGTTTATGTAGGTAAATGCGCCCGGGAACGGCGGCGCCACGGCGCGAACCAGGTCGTGCACCGAGCGCGCCGGCCGGCGCCAATCGATGCGCCCATCCTTAGGCAGGCGGCGGCCGAAGTACGAACCCTGCGCAAGGTCCAGGACTATCGAGTCGGCGCTGCCGTCGATCAATTTCGGCAGACTGCGCTGTAGCACCTGCTGCGCCGCCTCCGCCACCTTGATCGATACGGCCAGCGCCGTGTCGTTCTCCAGGATCGGCACCGCTTGTTGGTCCACCAGCGCGCCGGCGTCCGGCTTTTCGACCATATGATGCAGGCTCGCGCCGGTGAGCGTTTCGCCCTGGATGATCGCCCAATGCACCGGCGCCCGACCGCGAAATTTTGGCAACAGGGAACCGTGCATGTTGAATGCGCCGCGACGCGGCAACGCGAGCCACTCGCGGCTGAGCAGGTGCCGGTAATAGAAGGAAAACACGAAGTCCGGATTCGCGGCGCGCCCTTCGGCCAGCCACTGCGGTGTGTTCGGGTCCTGCGGGGTTTCGACGCGTAAGGAGTTGGCCTCGGCCAGGCGCTTCACGCTGCCGAACCATTGGCTTTCCCCAGGATCGTCGTCATGCGTGAACAACAGCGGGATCTCGACGCCTTGTGCCAATAATTCGCGCAAGCAGCGAACGCCGACTTCGCTGTAGGCAAACACAATGGCGCGCGTCACTTCGATGCTTCCTCTGCGTCCGCCTCCAGCACGGCTTCAACGATATAGCGTGGCCTGTCCCGCACCTGACCGTAGATCCGTCCGACATACTCGCCCAGCAATCCAATGCCGAATAGCGCCACGCCGATCAAGAAAAACACCACGCCGAACAGGGTGAACAGACCTTCGGCTTCCGGCCCGACGATCAAGCGGCGTACGAATAGGTAGACCACCAGCAGCGCGGACAGGGTCGCAACCGCCATCCCGACCATGGAGAATAATTGCAGCGGCACCACGGAAAATCCCGTGATCAAGTCGAAATTCAAGCGCACCAGGCTGTACATCGAGTATTTCGACTGGCCGGCAAAGCGTTCCTCGTGTGCAATGGGCACTTCGATGGGACGCATGGCGTACAGCGAGGCCAGCGCCGGGATGAACGTGTTGATCTCCCGGGTCTGATTCAGCGCGGTCACGACGGAACGCGCATAGCCGCGCATCATGCATCCCTGATCGGTGATCCGCACCGGCGTGATCCACTCGCGCAGCTGGTTGATCGCCTTGGAAAAGTACCGCCGCCAGAGCGAGTCCTGCCGGTGCTGGCGGATCGTGCCGACGTAATCGTAGCCCTGTTCCAGCATCGCAACCAGCTTGGCAATCTCCTCCGGAGGATTCTGCAAGTCGGCATCCAGCGTGACCACGAAGTCGCCGCGCGAGTAGGCAAGTCCGGCCATGACGGCCGAATGCTGGCCGAAATTCGCATGAAACAGCACCACCCGGGTTTCTTTCGGCCGGGCCGAGAACTGCTGCTGCAGAAGCGCCACGGAGCGGTCCTTGCTGCCATCGTTTACGAATACGCATTCGTAGGCAATGCCGAGCGCATCGAGCGCCGGATACAGCCGCGCGAACAACGTCGGCAGCACCGCCTCTTCGTTGTAGACCGGAATGACCACGCTCAATCTGGGACGAGTTGCCATATGCGACACCGGATGATCAGTGGTCCGCCGCGACGGCGCCTTGCGCTTTCAGGATGCCGAGCAGCTCCCCGGTCTTCGCCTGCATGAGTTGCTTCGAGCCGCGGGCCTCGACATTCAGTCGTATCAAGGGTTCGGTGTTCGAAGTGCGCAGATTGAAGCGCCATTCCGCAAATTCGAAGGACACCCCATCGGTGCGATCGACTCTCTGTGCATGCGGCGCGTAGCGTGCCTCGATCAACGAGATCGTGCCCTTGGCGTCGGGAATGCGGTAGTTGAGCTCGCCACTGACTGGAAACAAGCCGATTCGCTCGCCCACCAATGCCGACAGCGCCTGGCCCGACTCGCAGAGCAGCTGCGCCACCAGCAGCCACGGGATCATGCCGCTGTCGCAATACGCGAAGCGCCGGAAGTAGTGATGCGCGCTCATTTCTCCACCGTACACGCCGTCGACTTCGCGCATGCGTTGCTTGATGAAGGCATGCCCGGATTTCGACAGCACCGACACCCCGCCGCTGGCCTTGACGATCTCGATCGTGTTCCAGGTCAGGCGTGGATCGTGAACCACGGCGCCGCCGGGCTGGCCGCGCAGCAGTACCGAGGCGAGCAGGCCGACGATGTAATAGCCCTCGATGAAACAGCCCCGCTCATCGAACAGGAAACAACGATCGAAGTCCCCGTCCCACGCGATCCCGAGATCGGCGCCGCTCGCGCGGATCGCATCGATCGTCGGCGCGCGATTATCCTCGAGCATCGGATTGGGAATGCCGTTGGGGAAGTTGCCATCGGGCTGGTTATGAATCTTGATGAACCGGAATGGCAGATGCGGCTCGAGCGCGTCGACGATGAGCCCCGCGCCGCCGTTGCCGGCATTCACCACGATCTTCAGCGGCTTGAGCTTGGTTCTGTCCACGTACGACAGCAAATGCTCGATATAGGCCTCGGTGATGTCGAGGCGATGGCGCTCTGCGCGCCGGGCCCGCGTCGCGAAGTCCCCGGCCTCGGCGTAGGCGCGAATCTCCTTGAGTCCGTTGTCGGCGCTGATCGGCTTGGATTGCTCGCGCACGAACTTCATGCCGTTGTAATCCGGTGGATTATGGCTCGCCGTGATCATGATGCCGCCGTCGTAACCGCCGTCGAACGTCGCAAAATACACCCCTTCCGTGCCGCACACGCCGATGTCGTAGACCTCGACCCCTGAGTCCATCAGCCCGCGGCATACGGCGTCGCCGAGCCCGGCGCTCGACAGCCGAATGTCGCGGCCGACCACCACGCGCTTCGGCGACAGCAACCTTGCAAACCCTCGGGCCACGCGATAGGCCACATCGGCATTCAACTCGTCGGGAATCCGGCCGCGCAGGTCATAGGCCTTGAAGCAGGTTATCCGGCTCACGCCGCTGTTCGCAATCAAGTCGTCGTCCCTTGGCGCCCATAGTTATCTTCGAAGCGAACAATGTCGTCCTCGCCCAAATACGAACCGGATTGCACCTCGACGATGTGCAGCGCCACCATGCCGGGGTTTTCGATCCGGTGCTTGGCCCCCACCGGAATGTAGGTCGACTCGTTTTCGGACAGCAGGAAGGTCTTATCGTCGCAGGTGATGCGCGCGGTGCCCTGTACCACGATCCAATGCTCTGCCCGGTGATGATGCATTTGCAGGGACAGCACGCCGCCCGGCTTCACTGACAGGCGTTTGACCTGGAAGCGCTCACCGCTGTCGATGCTGTCGTAGCTGCCCCACGGCCTGAACACCTCGCGATGCAGGGAAGGCTCGCTGCGGCCGGATTTCTTGAGCATGGCGACCAGTTCCTTCACGTCCTGCACGCGCTCCTTGGGAGCGACCAGAACCGCGTCCTTGGTCTCGACGATGATATGGTCGTCCATGCCGACGGCCGCTATCAGCCGGCTGGTCGAATGCACGTAGCAATCGTGCGTGTCGTATACCACCACATCGCCCTGCAGGACGTTGCCCTCCTCGTCCGCCGGCAACGCGTCGAATAGCGAGGACCAGGAGCCGACGTCGCTCCAGCCTGCATCGAGAGGCAGCACCACGGCATCACGGGTTTTCTCCATGACGGCATAGTCGATCGATTCGCTGCGGCACTTCTCGAACGACGGCGCGTCGATGCGCACGAAGTCCAGGTCGACCTTCGCGAGGGACAGGGCCGCGGTCGCGGCCTGCAGAATATCGGGCGCGAAGCGCTTCAGCTCGGCCAGATAGCGTTCGGCCTTGAACACGAACATGCCGCTGTTCCAGAAATAATCCCCGGAGGCGACGAATTGCTGCGCCACGTCCAGCGGCGGCTTCTCGATGAACTGCGCCACCGGATAGGCAGGGCCCTTGCCGGCGCCGCGACGGATGTAGCCATAGCCAGTCTCCGGGGAGTGCGCGACGATGCCGAAGGTCACCAAGGATCCGATCCGCGCCTGAGCAACCGCCACAGCGGCCGCCTGCTGAAAGCCACGCGCGTCGCGTATCACATGATCCGCGGGCGCGACAATAAGCACGGCGTCCGGATCGCTTGCTTGCGCCTTGAGCGCGGCGAGGGCAACGGCAGGGGCGGTATTGCGCCCCACGGGTTCGAGCAGAATGGCCGCCGCCGGCAGGCCGAGAGCGCGCAATTGCTCGGCGACAATGAATCGATGTGCCTCGTTGCATACCACGATGGGCGGCTCGGCGCCCTCGACTCCGGCCAGTCGAGCGCTGGTATCCTGCAGCATGCTGTGCTTGCTGGTGAGCGCAAGCAGTTGTTTTGGGTACATTTCCCGCGACAGGGGCCACAGCCTGGTGCCGGCCCCGCCCGACAAGATCACCGGAATCAGTAGGCTCACAATCCGCTCACTTTGCAGCCGTACCGCGGCCCACCGCATAATAACTGAAGCCGGCGCGCGTCATCTGCGCAGGATCGTACAGATTGCGCCCATCGAATATCACTGGCGTGCGCAGTGTCTGTTTGAGGTAGTCGAAGTCGGGGCTGCGGAACTCCTGCCATTCGGTGACGATCGCCAGCGCATCGGCGCCTTCAAGGGCTTCCCGGCTGGAATTGCACAAAGTGAGATCGTCGCGCGCTCCGTAGATCCGCCGGCACTCCGGCATCGCGACGGGGTCGTAGGCGCGCACCCTGGCGCCCGCCGACCAGAGCGCCTCCATCAGCGCGCGGCTCGCAGCCTCGCGCATATCGTCGGTATTCGGCTTGAAGGAAAGGCCCCACAGCGCGATGGTCTTGCCCTCGAGTGCGCCAAAATGCCGCCTGATCTTGCCGAACAGGATTTGCTTTTGGCGGTTGTTGACCTCTTCCACCGCGGCCAGGATTCCCGCGCGGTAGCCCACCTCATCGGCGGACCGCTTGAGCGCCTGAACATCCTTCGGAAAGCAGGATCCCCCATATCCGACGCCCGGATAGATGAACGAATAGCCGATACGGGGATCCGAGCCTATCCCGAGGCGTACCGCCTCGATGTCCGCGCCGAAATGCTCCGCCAGATTGGCCAGTTCGTTCATGAAGCTGATTTTGGTGGCCAGCATGGCGTTCGCGGCATACTTGGTCAGCTCCGCTGACCGCACATCCATCACGATCATGCGATCGCGGTTGCGGGTGAAGGGTTCGTATAGGGATCGCAGCAGTTCGATGGCGCGCGCGCTATCGGTGCCGATGATCACTCGGTCGGGCTTCATGAAGTCGGCCACTGCGGCGCCCTCCTTCAGGAATTCCGGATTGGAGGCCGTGTCGAAGTCGACCGCCGTGGCGCGCAGCGTGAGCGACTCGCGTATCGCCTGGCGCACCTTGTCGGCGGTTCCCACCGGCACCGTGGACTTGGTGACCACGACCTTGTACTCCGCCATGTGCCGGCCGATCGAGCGTGCGACGTCCAACACATGGGTCAGGTCCGCCGAGCCGTCTTCATCCGGCGGTGTGCCGACCGCAATCAACTGGAATAGTCCGTGCGCCACGCCTTCCTCGGCGTTCGTGGTGAAGCGCAGGCGCCCGGCGTCGGCATTGTGCTTCACGATGACGTCCAGGCCGGGCTCGTGGATCGGCACTTCGCCGCGCTTGAGCATGGCCACCTTGCGCTCGTCCACGTCCACGCACAGCACGTGATTACCGGCATCCGCCAAGCACGCGCCGGTCACCAGGCCGACGTAGCCCGACCCAAAAATCGTGATTCTCATCGTAATATTTTGATTTATCTGGGAAAATTACGCAAATCGGCTCAATCCCAGGGCTCGCGCAAGAGTTTTCTCTCGAAGGCCAGCGAACTTGCGACGATGGCCTCGAGATCGTCGAGCTTGGGCTGCCAGCCGAGCTCGCTGCGAATCCGCTCGGCCCGCGCCACCAAATAGGCCGGGTCCCCAGCGCGCCGCGGTTCCTCTCGAATGATCAACGGTTTGCCGCCGACCGACTCAACCATGCGCAGCACTTCGCGCACTGAATAGCCATGCCCATAACCGCAGTTCAAGGTCACGGATCGGCCGGCCGAGCGCAGATAGGCCAGCGCACTTAAGTGGGCGGCGGCCAGATCCACGACATGCAGATAGTCGCGAATCCCCGTCCCATCGGGTGTGGGGTAATCGCTGCCGAATACGGCGACATAGGGGCGCTTGCCGACCATGGCCTCGCAGGCGACTTTGGTCAACAAAGTAGCGCCCTTCGTGGCTTGGCCGATGCGCCCCGCGGGATCCGACCCGGCGACGTTGAAGTATCGCAGCGCGACATACCTGAGCTCGCTGACCGCCGCCAAATCTCGCAGCATCCACTCGCTCATCAGCTTCGAGGTGCCGTATGGGTTGATTGGCCGGGTCGGGGATTCCTCATCCGCATAGCCGGCATCCGGCATGCCATACACCGCCGCGGTCGAGGAAAATACGAAGTGCTTTACGCCGTTGTCGGCGCAGGCCTGCAGCAGGTTGCGGGTCGCGCAGGTGTTGTTGGCATAGTACTTGAGCGGCTGCGCCACCGACTCGGGGACGATGGTGTGCGCCGCAAAGTGCATGACCGTGTCGACTTCGGCCGAGGACAGCAGGCGCGACACCAACGCGTAGTCGCCGACATCCCCGACGATCAGTTCGCCGGCCGTCACCGCCTGCCGGAAGCCGCGGCCCAGATTGTCGAGCACGACCACCCGCTCGCCGGCCTGCGCGAGCTGCTGGACCACGTGACTGCCGATATAGCCGGCGCCACCGGTTACCAGGATGCTTCCCTTGGGCAAGACCGCTCCCTATGGCGTCGGCAGCGAGCTTATGGCCGCGCGGTGTCGGATGGCCCAGTGCCCGAGGGCGAGGTGTTCCGGGTGATCCGGCGGGCCTTGAGATTCGTGACCTTGCGGTCATCAGAGCTGATCGTTGCCTGCCGCGTCCAGATCAGGTCGTGCGGCTCCGGCACTGGCCTGTACTCCGCCACGACATCGCTCAATAGCTGCAGGGCGCGCTGGCAATCGAATCGGCTCATCGCGGCCAGGATCTCGTCCAGCAGCGGCTGGAGTCGCTCCCAGGGGAAGGAGTGCTCGATGGCGCGCAGAATCATCGGGTGCACCGTGCCGGTGACGTTGTTGCCGATGAGCAGTTCCTCGTACAGCTTCTCGGCGGGACGCAAGCCCGTATAGGCGATCTCGATATCGCCATCCGGATGCTCATCGTCGCGCACGGTCAGCCCCATGAGATGGATCATGCGACGCGCCAAATCGCCGATGCGCACCGGCTTGCCCATGTCGAGCACGAACACATCGCCGCCCTCCGCCATGGAGCCGGCTTGAATGACGAGTTGCGCAGCTTCCGGGATGGTCATGAAATAGCGAATCACTTCCGGGTGCGTCACGGTGACCGGGCCACCGGCCTTGATCTGCTCGTTGAACAGCGGCACGACCGAGCCCGAGGAGGCCAGCACGTTGCCGAACCGCACCATGCAGAATCGCGTCTTGCTGCCGCGGCGATGCAGTCCCTGCAGCACCATCTCGGCAAATCGCTTGGTCGCGCCCATGACGTTGGTCGGGTTCACGGCCTTGTCGGTGGAGACCAGTACGAAGGTCTCCACTTCGGTTTCGTGCGCCGCCTCGGCCGTATACCAGGTGGCGATCACATTGTTGTGAATGCCCTCGATCACATTCTGCTCGACGATGGGGACGTGCTTGTAGGCGGCCGCGTGATAGATCGTTTGAACCCGATAAGCCAGCAAAATGTCGCGCAAGCGGAACTTGTGATGCGCGTTGCCAATGAGGCCGACGAGGTCGACTTTGAGGGATTGCTGCTCGGCGACGGTGCGCAATTCGCGCTCGATGTTGTACAACGCCAGTTCGGACATCTCGAACAGCACCAGGCGCCGCGGGCCCAAGCCGATGATCTGCCGGCAAAGCTCCGAGCCGATCGAGCCTCCGGCACCAGTCACCATGACCACTCGGTCGCGGATGCAGGCGTCGAACAGGCCGGCTTTCGGCGGCACCGAATCGCGCCCCAGCAGATCGCAAACGTCGACCTCGCGAATATCACCGACCGTGGCGTTTCCGGTGACCAGTTGCTCGAACTCCGGGACGGTTTGCACATGCACGCCGAGCGGCTCGAGCTGGCTCAGGATCTCGCGGCGGCGACGCCGCGTCAGCGAGGGCAGTGCGAGCAAAACGCGGTCGATATTGCGGGCCTTGATCAGCTCCGGCAAGCGCTCGGGCGAGTGCACCTTGATGCCATTGACCGAGCGGCCGTGCAGGGAGCGGTTGTCGTCGATGAACACCAGTGGATCGTAGGCTCGGGTGCTCGACAGCACGGTGGACAGGCGCGCACCGGCCTCGCCTGCCCCATAGATCGCGACTCGGGCCACCGTCGGCTGGATGGAGCGGGTCTGCAGGTAATAGCGCACCACGAAGCGCGACCCCGCCACGTATAGCAGTGAGAGGCAGGAATAAATCGCCACGCTGCTCCAGGACAGAGTGGGTATGTCGAGCAAGGAGCCCAAGGCGCCCAACAACACGGCGCTCAAGGCGACCGCAAAGGCGACGGCAAACACCGCCTTGTGGCCGAGAAAGCGCACCACGGCACGATATAAGCCCATGCGGATAAAAATTGGAATACTGACTGCGGCTACCGCCGCATAGGCCGGCCAAGCACCGGCGGTCGTTGCCGGATACCCCTGTCGAAGGCTCGTGGCCGCCCACAGCGCCAGAGGCATCATCACGGTGTCGGCGAATATTGCGATTGCGCGTTTGATCGCACTGGGCAGTTCCACGGTGCGCCGTGCGAACTCACCAGTGCTATCGACGATCTTCGATGCCAATTTGGGCCTCCATGACGCGCCTCGCCCCCGCCGGCAACCAATCGTGAGTCGGTTTAGCCAGGTTCGAGGGATTCCCCTATGTTCGACAGTGTACCGAATTTAGTTGATTAGCAACCGCTAGCGTCTCAAAACTTAAGCCGAGTTAATCCCCCTAACGCTCCAAACTCATTGGCGTTGACGAGCACTCTCGGCAATTGACGGGGCCATGAGTGCTAGAGCCGCGCCTCACTCGAATGTTCCCTGAACCATGCGTAGGTGCGTTCAATGCCGGACTTCAGGGGGATCTGCGGCTTCCAGCCAAGCTGCGACAAGCGCGTGGTATCCAAGAGCTTGCGCGGCGTGCCGTCCGGCTTGGTGTCATCAAAAAGGAGACGTCCGTGATAGCCGACAGCCATCATCACGAGTTCGGCCAATTCGCGAATCGTAACGTCCTCGCCCCAGCCGATATTGACGATTTCCTCCGCGTCATAGGCCTGTAAAAGG
>Ga0302310_10004103_pt1 | contig 11038 bp, 7 predicted proteins | sample III_Palsa_N1_2_FD_200451 | JGI IMG/M metagenome (GOLD analysis project Ga0302310, IMG submission 200451) | Peat permafrost microbial communities from Stordalen Mire near Abisko, Sweden - III_Palsa_N1_2 | ecosystem: Environmental > Terrestrial > Soil > Palsa > Peat permafrost | place: Sweden... | reverse complement strand
ACCAATGTCGCGGGCCTGCGCGTTACCCGACCGCCCGGTCGATCAGCCGATGGAACGTTTTCAGATGCTTCTTCATGCCCAATCTGGTGGCCGCGTACGCCCGGGCGCCGGCGCGCAGCGTATTGGACAGAGCCTCATTTTCCAGCACCTCCAACACCGTATCAGCGAGCCTGGCCGGATCCAGGCAGGGCGTCAGCAGCCCATTTTTGCCGTGGGCGATGAACTCCGTCACCGGCGGCGTGTCGCTTCCCACCAGCGCGCAACCCACCGCCATCGCCTCGCGCAACGACCACGACGCCACGAACGGATAGGTCAGATAGACATGCACGTCCGAGCGCTGCAGCAACCGCAGATAATCGCGATAATCAACCTTGCCGACGAAATGCACCCGCGCCAGATCGATCTGGCTGCGCACTTCTTCGAGAAAGATATCCCGCCAGCTGCCATACGGGGGTGCCGAGCCGTAGCTCACCTTGTTGCCGCCGACCAGCGCCACCTGCAGGTCCGGCCGCTCGCGCAACAGCCGCGGCAGCGCGCGCATCAGCACGTGATAGCCGCGGTAGGGCTCGAGGTCGCGCGCGACGTAGGTGAGTAGCTTCTCGCCCGGCGCCACCTGCCAACCGCCGAATTCGAAGGTCTGGCGAAATATTTCCGGATCGGGCTTGCAGATATTCAGATGCACGCCGTCAGGCACCAGCTTGATCTGTCTTTGCGCCCACGTCGGATAGGTGGAGCGCTGCCACACGGTGGGGCATTGGCCCACGCCGCCGTTGGTGAGTGCCAACAGATTGGTCAGGTTCTTGGTCCGCACGCGCGGCATCATCTTGGCATCGACCGGGAACTCAGCATCGAAGCCCACGTCGACGCCTTCGGTATGATAATAAAATTCGTAATAGCCGACGATCGGCACGCCGGGAAATACGTCGCCGAGATTAAGCAATTCACCCCAGCCGTGGTGGCCGACGATCACATCGGGCTGAAACCCGAGCGACTTTACGTTTCCCGCCACGCGCGCCACCTCGGCGGCACGCAACTGCATCACCTCGTGTTCCTCGACCGAGAAATGCACGTTGCGCGACCGCGGCGGCTGCAGCCGGTAATTCACCCGGCGCACGCCGTTCATCTGGTTGGCGTTGGGCTCCGAGATAAATACGATCTCGTCGCCCTGGTTCCTCCCCAGTAGGTCGCGCAAGATATGCTGATATTGACCAGGAAAATTCTGGTGCACGAACAAATAGCGCAAGAAACTAAGGTCCCTAGTCGAGGCTCGCGCCGCGCGGGCGCAAACTGATGATGAATGCCTCAAGCGGTGCCAGCGATTCGCACTCGCACGCCTCGCCATTCTCCACCGGACCGGCGACGCTGCCATCGATGAAGCTCGCCTCATAGACGCAATCATAGAGCTCGGCGGCGTCGCCGCGCAGCCGCACCTTGAAGCCCAGCACCGGCAGCGCCATGCCGCGACTGCCGAGGAACTGCCCGCCCTCGGACCACGGCGAGAGCCAATCGCGCCCCAGCACTGCCTGATATTCGATGTCCTCGGCGGCGATATCTTCCGGCGGCGAGATCGCGAACCCCTCGATCCAGCGCCGGCTGCCACGCAGCCCCATCCATTCGTCGAAGTCGGCCCCGACATCGCCGCGCGCCTGAATATGCGCCACGATCTGTTTCTTCACCGGAGCCGGAGCCGCCGCAACACCACCGCCGACCCGGGTTACCTGCAGCCGCGGCGGTTCGCCGCCGCGGGGGGAGTGATAGACCGTCACCATCACCGGAGCCGGTCCCTTGCTCACCCGCACCAGCGCCGCCGCGTCGGTGAGGCCGATCCAGCCGTCCGGGCGAAAGGTGGCAATACTCACGTCGCCCGGGGGCGCGCCCGGCGGCACCGACAGGCGAATTCCAGGCAGCCCGAATTCGTCCATCGCTCCCTGTGTTCCTGGAGCATGGAATACACAGAACACCCCCGCCTCCAATTGCATCAAGCTCGCCGTAACCTTGAGCTCAGTCACGACGTTGCGGGTGGGTTGAGCAGCTTCCGACATAACGCATCTTCCAATCAGTTAGTCGCCGCTTCGCGCGGCCAACATGCCATTCCTCGTTGCCGTGCATCGTGCGGTCTAATCAACCGGTCTGCAAGCCACAAACACCGAGAAACGGAATATTCTCATTACGTTCCAGAATTCGCCGGAGGGACGCTTCGCGTCGCCGTCCGCCGCACCCGACATTTTTGGACCGGCACCGGCTTCCTGCGGGGTGGCGCAAGGAGCTTTCAATTCGGTTCAGCTGGTGGGCTGGGGCGCGGCCTCGGCACCCGCACCGACGCCGGATTCCGCCAGCCGCTCGAGATCGCGCTCGGCTTCGAGTATCCCCTGCGCGCGTGCCCGGCGCAGCCAGTTGATCGCAGCGGCGCGATCGGTCCGTCCCGCGGCACCGTACGCCAGGTAGCGGCCGACCATCAGCTGTGCGTGCGGATGCCGCTGGGTGGCGGCGCGCATGAACCACTCGAAGGCCTCTTCGCGCTGCTCCGGCACATCGTGCCCGCCGCCCAGCATCGCGCCGACGCCAAACGCGCCGCCGACATGCCCGGCGTCGGCGGCGCGGCGGAACATCGCCAAAGCGGCGGCGTGGTCGCGTGGACCGCCGCGCCCGTTCACCAGCATCTCGGCCACCGCGACCTGCGCGTCGGCAAGCCCGCTTTCGGCCGCGCGCGACATCCAGAGGCGGCCTTCGACCTCGTCTCGATCCGTGCCGCGGCCCTCGGTCAGCATCCGGCCTAGCCAATATTGCGCGCTCGGCACGGTTTCGGCGGCGCGCCGGAACCAGGCCATCGCCTCGCGATCGTCGCGCGCGATCCCGGAGCCCTCTGCCAGACAAACCCCGAAATTATAGGCCGCCACCGGATCGCCGCCGCGCGCGGCGGTCTCGAACCATTCCCGGGTGCGGACCCGATCAGCCTCACCGGTGGCGCCTTGCAACGATAGGCTGGCGAGACGGGCAACCGCGTCACGATCCCCGGCCGCAGCGGCCTTGCGGAACCACGCCGCCGCCTCCTCGAGGTCGCGTCCGACCCCGTTGCCGGTCAAATAATACTGACCCAGCGTGCGCGCCGCGGCCGCGTGTCCCAGATCGGCCGCAACCCGGAACCAAATCGCGGCCTCCGAATAATTGGGCGGCAATTCACCCTCTTTGGCGTAAAGATCGCCCACCACCGTGGCGGCCTCGGCGTCACCGGCAAGCGCCGCGCGCCGCAGCCAGGTCTCACCGGTGACAGGGTCACGGGCGATCCCGCGGCCTTGCAGCAGCGCGAGCCCATAGCGCGCCATGCCTGGACGCGCACCGCCTGCGGCAGCGCGGGAAAAGCACTCCGCGGCGCGCTCCAGATCGGCTTCGCCCCAGGCGCCGCGCTCGGCGCCGACCCCCAGCAGGTAATGGGCGAGCGGCAAATTGGCGGCCGCGGCCTGCTCGAGGTGCGGCTTTGCCGCGTCCCATTGGTCCCTCTGGTCTCCCCGCAGCATGCCCATCGCGACGCCGAGATGCCCCTGGGCACTGCCGGCCTCGGCCGAGATCCGGTATAGTTCGGCGGCGCGCGCGGGGTCGCGGATTTCTTCCGGTCCCGAATTGAGAATATATCCGAGCAGCGCTTGGGCCGCAGGTGATTTGGCGCTGGCCCGTTCGGCCCAAAACGCTGCCTTGGCGAAGTCCGGTCCTGCCGGTTTATCCGCGGTCATCGCGCTCGCACCGAACAGTCCGGTGTTGGCCTCGAGCCCTCCCTGCACCGCCAGGGATGCCATGGCGTATTGCGCCTCGATGTGATCCTGCTCCGCCGCCCGCTCCAGCCATTGCAGGCCTTGCGACCGGTTCGGCGGCACGCCGCTCCCGCGCAGATAGGCACGTGCGACCTGATATTGCGCTTCCGCGAGCCCCTCCTGCGCCAGACCTGCGAGCAGCGGGAAGGCTTCCTGATATTTATTGGTCTCGAGTAGCGCCAGCGCCCGCTTCAGCCGGGCCTTGGCCGGAAGCAATCCGGCCAGGCCCGTCAACACTCGGGAAGTCACGGCACGCCGTGTCCGGCTTCGATAAAGGCCGGGGCGATTTTTTCAGCCAACAAGGTCAGTATGTTGCGAGTGCCGGTGATGTCGTCGGCGGTAACTGCCATCCCCGGCGATGGTTTGAAACTCTTTGGCACCCCGCGCATGTGGAGTTTGTCGATCGAGATCGTCGCCTGATAAAACAAGCCGGTGATGACTTGCGTCGTAGGTAGGGAGGTCTGCGCGGTATTCGGAGAAGCAGGGCCGTTGGTAAGACCTTGCTGGAGCTGGGTCACCAATGTCCCAGGCAGGAAGCTGCTGGAAGTGAGCGAAACCAGGGTACCATCGGCGTAGCCGTGGGCGACGTAGTTGAAGGCGTCGAATTTGAGATACACATGCTGGCCAATCTGCATTGCACCCGATTGTTCGGACGGGAAATCGGCGATCACCTCGACCTTGCCATCGTCGGGCTGGATCGTGACCAACTGGTCGCCCGACTGCACTACCGTACCCGGGGCCGCGGTTGCCACCGTTAAAACCGAGCCGGACCGATCGGCGCGGATCACATCCAGTTTCCGCCGCAGCAGGTCCTTGGACAGCTGCGAATTGGCGTCATCCATGGTCGCGGCCTCGCCGGCCAGGGACTGGTTCTGCTGGGCGTAGAAACTCTCCTGATAGGCGTTTTCCTCTGCGATCATCGAGGCGAGATCCTGCCGAGCGCCTTCGACCGCCGCCATGGTGCTTTGGACCTCACCCGCCAATTGATCCGACTGCGCCTGCGCGCTGAGCAGATCCAGTTGCGCGCCGACGTGAAGGTTGAACAGTTCCTGCCGTTTCGCCATTACCTGATTGGCGATGGCGAGTTGTTGCTGGTACGACGCCAGCTGCGACTGGTCACTTTGGAGCGCTGCCTGAAGCGATTTGATTTTGGTGTCGTAGCTCTCGACGGTAGAATTGAATTGGGCTTCATCCTGCTGGTACTCCCGCAGCGAGGCGGCGGTATAGTCAGTCACCCGCGAAGGCACATAGGGAATTTTTTCAACCTCGGCGCGTAACCGCTCTACGCTGGTCTGGGCAGCATCGAACTGCGCCTGTAGGGAACCCAGGTCGGACTGGGTAAAGGTGGGATCGAGTTCGGCGATCACATCGCCCTTGTCGATGTGTTGCCCGGCGACCACATCGACCCGCTTCACGATCGAGGTCTCGACCGGCTGGATCACCTCGACCGGGGAATTGGTGACCACATCACCATAACCGCTGGACACGATGTTAACCGGCACCACGATCGACAAGACAATCAACACGAATAGAAATACGCAAATCGCGAACGAAACGTTGTTCGCGATCGGCGAGGGCGGCTCGGCGATCAGAGAGGCGGTCGGCGACTGATATTCCAACAGCGGCGCGGGCAGTGCTTCGGCCACCGGCCGGCGGAACAGCAATTGGTTGCGGGCTTTCATATCCGATTATTCCCCCGTCTCGGCGATCGCTGAAGTCAGGGCCGGTCGGGCTCCGCCGCCGGCGTGACGATTTTGCTGCTGCCAGAGTTGGCGGTAGATCACGCAGCGCTCGAGCAGCACCGGATGCGGCGCGAGGTCGATCACCGTGCCCTGATCGAGCACCAGGATCAGGTCGCTTTCCACCAGCGAGGACAGGCGGTGCGAAACGATGAACATGGTGCGGCCGCGGCCGATGCGAAGCAGATTGGCGTTCACCAGCGCCTCGCTTTCCGGGTCGAGCGCGCTGGTCGCCTCATCCAGCACCATCAGCCGCGGATCGGAGACCAGGGCGCGGGCGATCGCCAGCCTCTGCCGCTGGCCACCCGACAGGTTGGGCGAGCCTTCGTAGATGTAGCTTTCGTAGCCGGCGGGAAGCTTTTCGATAAATTCGTCGGCCCCCGCCAGCCGCGCCGCCCGGACCGCATCTTCCAGCGTCAGCCCGGCGCGTCCGGCCAAAATATTCTCGCGTATGCTGCCGCGGAACAGGAAATTCTCCTGCAGCACGACGCCGAAGCCGCGCCGCAGATGCGCGAGATTGATTTCCTTGAGGTCGGCGCCATCGATCTTGATCGAGCCACTATACTCCATGTTGATGCCCTGGAGCAGACGCGTGACAGTCGATTTACCGGAACCCGACCTGCCGACCAGTCCGAGCATGGTTCCCGGTGGAATTTCGAAACTGACATTCTTCAACGCCGGGCGATCGGACCCCGGATAGGTGAAATTCACCCCCTGGAACACCACCGCACCGGCGAAACGCGGCCGCAGGCCCTCGCCGGGGGTGCGGGTTTCCGGCGGCTGGTTCACCGTGGCCGCAAGCGATCTGATCGAAGTGCGGGCCTCTTCGAAATCCTCGAGCAAGCGGGCGATCCCGACCAGAGGCTGCGCCACTCGCGATCCCAGGATCATCAAGCCGATCAGCACGCCGCCATCAACCGAGGTGTCACCGCCGAGCAGCATATAGCAACCCACCAGCACGACTCCGCGTTGCGCCATGAACTCGAACGGAACCGCAAGCGCCGCCGGCCAATTCGAATGCCGCTGCAAGTCGTTGCGGCGGTGCCCGGCGTTCGCGACCATGGTGTCGTATTCGGCCTTCCGCACCGGCTCGAGCGCGAGCGACTTCAAGGTACGGATGCCGTGGATGTTTTCGTTGAGCGCGGTCCCCTTGGCCACCTCGGCCGCAACCAGGAGTCCGGTCAGGCGCCGCAGTTCCGGCAGGAACAACAACACTATGATCGCGATACATATCGCCGCAGCCACGATCATCCAGGCCAAGGCGACGCTGAGATAGAAGATCGCGGGCAGCAGCAGCACCAGCGTCACCACACCCAGCACCGTCGTGAGCGCTTTGCCGGTGAAGAAATCGCGCACCTTTTGCAGCTGCTGAATGTTGTACATGGTCTGGCCGACCGGGACGCGCTCGAAATAGACCATTGACAGCCGCAGCAGCCGGTCCATCACCACCAGGCTGAGCCGGCTATCGATCCGCGTCGCCGTCACCACGATCAGTTCGCGCTGCGCCCAGGTGAGCACCATATCGAGCAGCACCATCGAAAGCATCACCAAAGCGACGAAATTCAGGGTCGAATAGACCCGGTAGACCATCACCGTGTTCAAGACTGTCATGATGAGGAATGCCGGCACGATCGCCGTAATCGCCATCGCCACCGATGCGGCCAGAATGCCCCCCATCAGCTTCTTCTCAAGCATCACATTCTTGAAAATATACGATATATTGAACGGCTCGTCTTCAAGCGCTTCACCGCGCGGACGCCGCACCAGCATCACTTCGCCGGCCCAAACATGGGACAGACGCAATTCGTCCACCGGCACCGGCGGCACGGTTTCGGGCTGGAGCGGATCGCGGATCATCACCACGCGGCGATCCGCGTTGGCGCCAACCAGGATCCCGGCGGTGCCATCGGTGAACATCAGCACCACCGGCGTACCGTCGTTGAAGCGAAGCAGCTGGGAAAATCTCAGTATCGTCGCCTTCGACCACAGACCCACGGTGCTGAGCCAAACCGTGAGCGAAGCCGAGGAGGGGAATTTTTCTTCGATCGGACAACGGTACTCGCGAGGATCGGGATCGACACCCCAGAAACGCGCGACCTGAACCGCGGCGGCGACCCGGGCCTCTGATAGGGATTGTTTGAAACCGGCGCCGCCCCCACCTGAGGGAGGGCTGGCGGTGTCGATCTTGTCTTCACGATCCACGCGAAATCCCCTTTAAAACAACCCGTTGCGCGCCCGATCAAGCGGGACCAAACGCTCGGCCACGAGCCTCGATAGCGGCCCTTAGCATACGCCACGTCCGCGAGGAACGACTAAATTTCTTAAAAATCTCCTCGCCCACGGCCATTCTACGATGAATTAACTAAGGTTTAGCACTTTGCTTCAGCCAGCGCGATAGCGCGCTGCAAGCATCCGATCCTGGTCCAAAAGGTTTAATACACGCTCAGCGGCTGAGACGTCCGCGCGTAATACGACACGATCGAACCGCGGCAATGCGCCTTTCATCATGGCGATGAAGCCGCCCGCCAAAACATCGGCCCAGGGGTCGCGACCGAGACAACAGCTGCATCCGGGGGCGTGGGCCGCGGGCAATACCAAATGTGGGAATTGCGGCGGCACTTTGGGCCCGTCCGCGATTGTCACCAGCAGATCGCCGGGGCGAAGATCGGCCTCGGTGCCGCGCACCACCGGGATTCTTGCATCCGGATGCACTTTTTGCTCCGTCAGGATCATATGGACATAAATATATCTTTATGTCATTAGTGGGGCGTGGAAGAACTGCTTGTGGCACTCCGTGCGCTAGCCGAACCAACCCGCCTCCGCCTGCTGGCGCTGGCGGCGCGAGGGGGATTCTGCGTGGTCGATTTCACCGAAATTTTGGACCAATCGCAACCCCGGCTGTCGCGGCATCTGAAACTGCTGTGCGACGCCGGACTGCTCGCGCGCCTGCGTGAAGGCGCGAACGTCTGGTTCACCCTACCCGACGACGAGAACGGCAGCCTGGTGCGGAGCCTGCTCGCCCGCCTACCGGAACAAGACCGCGAGATTGCCGCAGACCGGCGGCAAGCGGCGCGGGTGCTGGCGGAACGGGCGCGGACCGCCAGCAGCGAATTCGCCGAAAATCCCGGCGCGTGGGACGAAATGCGCACGCTCGGGCTGCCGGCGGACCAAGCCGAAACGGCCCTGCTGGAACTCCTGCCCAAGCCGCCGGGACGGTTGCTCGACATCGGCACCGGCACCGGATGGCTGCTGGCGCGGGCGGCGCCACTGATCAGAAGCGGACTCGGAGTCGACGCCAGCCGCACCATGCTGGCACTGGCGCGCGCCAAACTGGCGGATGCCGGGCTCGGCCACTGCGGCGTGCGGCTGGCCGATATGTACCGGCTGCCGCTGCCCGACGAAACATTCGACGTGGCAACCCTCTGCATGGTGCTGCACCACGCGGAAGACCCGGCCGCAGTGCTGCAAGAAGCGTCGCGCGTGCTAAGGCCGAACGGAACCCTGCTGGTGGCGGAATTGGACGATTATACCGACCCGGCACTGATCACACGCATCGGACATCGCTGGCCAGGCTTTTCCGGCGCCCGAATGTGCCCGCTGCTTTCGGCGGCGGATTTCATCGTCGAAAAACCGATCCGCATCCCCGGACAAATCGATGTGTTGATATGGCAGGCAACGCGCAGGGATTTTTCGACGATATAAGGAAGTCTTCTTTTTTGAAAAAAAGAAGCAAAAAACTTTTCACTATAAAGGGCAACAATACCATATGGCTCGGACGCACCTGCTGGAAATACTCAAGCAAAAAGTCCTGCTGTGCGACGGGGGATTCGGTAGCCGAATCCAAGGCATGCCACTCACCGACGCGGATTACTGGGGACGCGAGAATTGCACCGACGTGCTCTGCCTAAGCAAACCGGACCTGGTCAGGGATATCCATAGATCCTACTTCGCGGCCGGCGCGGATATGGTGGAAACCAATAGCTTCGGCGGATCGCCGATCACCCTGGCGGAGTTCGAACTCGCCGACCGGGCGTTTGAAATCAATAAAGTAGCCGCCGAACTGGCGCGCGAGGCAGCCGAACAATTCAGCGACGGCCGCGATCGCTACGTGCTGGGGGCGATCGGCCCGGGCACGAAATTGCCGACACTCGGCAATATCGGCTACGACGCACTGGAAGCGGCACTCGCGGTGCAGGCGCGCGGACTGATCGCGGGCGGGTCGGACGCAATCCTGATCGAAACCTGCCAGGATACATTGCAAATCAAGGCGGCGGTGAATGGAGCGAAAATCGCCCGCGCCGCGCTTGCAACCGATACGCCGATCTTTGCCCAGGTTACAGTCGAAACCACCGGCACGCTCCTGGTGGGACCGGACATCGCAGCCGCGGCGACCGTGATCGAGGCGCTCGACGTGCCGGTGATCGGGCTGAATTGCGCCACCGGGCCGCGTGAAATGGCCGAGCATATCAAGTGGCTGGCGGGAGCGTGGCCGGGGATGATCTCGGTCCAGCCCAACGCGGGACTGCCGGAGTTGGTCGACGGACGCACCCATTATCCGCTGACGCCGGAGGAAATGGCGCTGTGGATCGAACGCTTCGTGACCGAAGACGGCGTCAATCTGATCGGCGGCTGCTGCGGCACCAATACACCGCATATCGCCGCACTCGACGCGATGCTGCGGCGGCTGGGCGGCGATCGACCCGCGCCGGTGGCGCGGAAATCATTCTGGGTGCCGTCGGTCGCCAGCCTCTATGGCGCGGTGCCGCTGCGCCAGGAGAATTCGTATTTCTCGATCGGCGAACGTTGCAACGCCAACGGATCGAAGAAATGGCGCGAGGCGCAGGAACGCGCGGATTGGGACGGCTGCGTCGCGATCGGACGCGAACAGTTGAGCGAGGGGTCGAACTCGCTCGATGTCTGCACCGCGTTCGTTGGACGCGATGAGCTTTATGAGATGACCGAGGTGATTACGCGGTTTACTGCGAATGTTAATGCGCCGCTGGTGATCGACAGTACCGAAACGCCGGTGATCGAGGCGGCGCTGAAACTGCACGGCGGCAAGCCGATCATCAACTCGATCAATTTCGAGGACGGCGAACACCACGCGCATGAGCGGCTGGTGCTGGCCAAGCGCTTCGGCGCGGGGGTGATTGCGCTTACCATCGACGAAATCGGGATGGCGAAGTCGCCGGAGCGGAAGCTCGAGATCGCACGGCGGCTGGTGGATTTTGCTTGCGTAAAACACCGGCTGGCGCAGTCGGATTTGCTGATCGATCCCCTCACCTTCACCATCGCGACCGGCAACGAAGACGACCGGAAATTGGGGCAGTGGACGCTGGAGGGAATTCGCGCGATCCGCGACGAATTCCCCGACGTGCAGATCGTGCTGGGACTTTCCAACATCAGCTTCGGGCTGAACCCGGCGGCGCGCGCGGTGATCAATTCGGTGTTTCTCGATCACGCGCTGAAGGCGGGGATGACCGGGGCGATTTT
>Ga0302310_10004101_pt1 | contig 11043 bp, 10 predicted proteins | sample III_Palsa_N1_2_FD_200451 | JGI IMG/M metagenome (GOLD analysis project Ga0302310, IMG submission 200451) | Peat permafrost microbial communities from Stordalen Mire near Abisko, Sweden - III_Palsa_N1_2 | ecosystem: Environmental > Terrestrial > Soil > Palsa > Peat permafrost | place: Sweden... | reverse complement strand
GGAAGCCAGTGGTGGAATAGCTTGAGAAATGCCCGCGCCTCGGGCGTATCGGCCTTCATGTAGTCACGGTTCAGGTTGAGATTGGTCCCGTTTCCGCGCCAGCCGATAACGTCTGGCCCATTCTGGTTGATGCGGTTGTATGCCGAGCGCCGCTCGTGGCCGTCGATGTTATAGACCGGGATAAATACGAACACGGCACGGTCGAGCAGCGCGGCCTTTGACTTGGTGATCACTATATCCCGCAGCAGCGCGAGACAGGCGTCCTTGCCATCCATTTCGCCTGCGTGGATAGCATTTTGTACCAGCAGGATTACGCGGCCCGACGCGTGAATCGCTGCCGGATCGAAGACTCCATCTTTTGACGCGATCACGATCTTCAGATCGCGCCCCTCGCCGGTTTTGCCAAAGTTTTCGATCTTTACCTGGCTGGGCGCTGCGGCTGCGATGCGGTCAAGATAGTGGAGGGTTTCGGCATAATCCGGGGTGTTGCGATAGTTGGTAATCTCTGCCGGAGTGCGCCAGTCCTGAGCTTGCGCTGATGCAGCCGCGCAGCCGAGCATGAAGCTTAGTAGGAGTACACGAGTCCATGGGCGATCTGTCATGGCTTTCGCTCCCGGTATTAGGAAATATCTGAACTGGCCCAAATGTAGCTCTCCAATGGATTAACAGTGGATGATAGAGAGGGAAACAGCAGATCCCCTTCGGGAATGACAGACAAAAAAGCAAGGCAAATCTGCCCAAGGGAAAAGCTTTGGGAGAGATCCCCCAGTCTTATGTGATGTCTTCCGTATCGAACGCAGGGACAATCTCGCGCCGTTTGGGCACGCCGTGAACCTGGGTCAGCAGGTCTTCGACTACATCTTCGAGTTCGCGCTGGCTTTGGATTACGGCGGACATGCTTTTCAGGTCTTCGGGGTCGCGCACTCGTTCCAGAAGCACGATAGCGTGAGCCTGCGCAACGTGGTCCAGACCCAGGCCTTCGGGTGTCTTGGCTTTGATGCTTACCTGGTCGAGGTCTACGCCGAGCAGGTCGGCTACGCGCACTCGCATTTCGCCAGCGATGGGGGAGATTTTGGGGGCCGCGAGCACCAGCGTCGTATCGACATTCACGATGCCGTAGCCGGCGTGCTGAATTTCTTCGAGGGCAAGGTTCAAAAAGATGGCTGAATCGGCATCTTTCCAGCGCGGGTCGCCGGGCGGGAAGAAGCTGCCAATATCTCCCGCGGCCACTGCTCCCAGGAGCGCGTCGGTAATCGCGTGCAAAAGCACGTCTCCATCGGAATGGCCAGCGAGGCCTGAGTCATGCTTCAGGGTCATTCCGCCGATGCGCAGCGGAACCCCCGGCTTGAAAGCGTGCGAATCCCAACCAAACCCAATACGAGTATCCATAGTTTCGTGCCCGTTGTGCTCAATTTTCGGTCTAACCTCGCTGGCGCAAATAGAACTCCGCCAGAGCCAAGTCGCCCGGTTGCGTAATCTTCAGATTAACCTGAGAGCCGGCCACTACTGCGATTGGGTGCCCGGCGCGCTCGACTACAGAGGCTTCGTCGGTGCCCACAAAGCCGTCTTCAGTGGCCTCGGCAAAGGCGTGTTTGAGCAGTTCGCAGCGAAAGCCCTGAGGAGTCTGCGCCAGCACCACGAATTCGCGCGGAATGGTCGAAGTCACAAGCGCGCCGTGGGCCGTGCGCTCCACCTGCTTAACGGTGTCGATGGCTGGCAGTCCGACGATGGCTGCGCCGTGCTCGATCACGGCGTCGATGGTGCGCTCGATGGTAGCGGTGTCGATGAGCGGCCGAACGGCGTCGTGGACCAGCACGATATCGTCGTCTTCGCTGGGTAGCGCGGCCAGGGCGTGGGTTACGGATTCCTGCCGGTTATCGCCACCCTGGACAACGTGCACGCGGCCTGCGAATCGGTATTCCTGAGCGTGCTCGGCTATCTGAGCCTCGACCCGCTCTACTTCATTGTGCCGCACGGCGACGTAGATTGCCGTCACTCGCGGCACGGCGGCAAAGGCTCGTAACGAGTGGATTAGGATCGGCAACCCGTTCAGTTCGAGAAACTGCTTGGGCTGGGAGGCTGCCATCCGTGTGCCCACGCCGGCGGCTGGGAGTATCGCAAATACCTGCATAACCTGTGGAGTATACATCCCAGGGGTCGGGCGAATTGTCTTCGAGGCTTGTCTTCGTGGCGGGAGCGGCTCGGTTTACCATCGGGGCAGTGATTAAGTTGGCGACAAAATTGGCGACCCAAGCAGTTGTGCCGCTCGATACTTCGCAGCTCAAGCCTGGGCTGCGGCTGGTGATTGGCCTTTCGGGCGGAGCGGACTCGGTGGCGCTGACCCGTGCTCTTGCCGCGCGTGCTTCGGTATTGGGTCTGGTGCTCCACGCTGCTCATCTGCACCACGGTCTGCGTGCCGAGGAGGCGGATCAGGACCGGCAATTTGCCGCTGAGTTGGCTCAGACGCTGGGACTCGCATTTTACACGCATCAGGTAGATACGGCGCAGGAAGCGGCGCAAAAGCATGAATCGATTGAGGAAGCGGCGCGTCGGCTGCGCTACGCCTGGTTTCGCCAACTGATGGCTGCGGGCAAGGTGGACGCCGTGGCGACGGCCCACACTCTGGACGACCAGGCGGAGACAGTTCTGGGCAAATTTCTGCGTGGAGCTTGGACGGAGGGTCTGTCCGGTATTCACCCGGTGGTTAATTTTTCCGAGGGACGCATAATTCGGCCATTGCTTGGCGCTTCGCGGCAGCAGGTGGAGGCTTATCTGGCCGGCCTTGGCCAGACGTGGCGCGAAGATGCTTCGAATCAAGACACGGCTTTCACTCGGAACCGGCTTCGCCACCAGCTGCTGCCGAAGCTTGAGGAATGGAATCCGCGCATTCGCGAGCATCTGGCGAATATGGCCGAGCTGGCCAGGGATGAGGATGCGTGGTGGCAGGCGGAACTTGGCCGGCTTGCTCCGCAGCTTCTCTTGAGTGGCCGTCCGGTTCGAGGAGGCGGTCGCGCGGGCGCAGACGAAGATGCCGTGGCGTTGGACGTCGTTCGAATCAGCGCTCAGCCTGGGGCGATGCAGCGGAGGCTGCTGCGCTTCGCCGCTGCCAAGTTGGGAGTTTCACTCAGCTTTGATGCGACGGAAAGCCTGCTTCATCTGGCTGCGCATGGGCGCTCTGGGCAGCGGCTTGCGCTGCCGGGTCCGCTGGCTGCCGAGCGCACTCCGCGGGAGCTTCGCCTGTCGCGAAGTGCGCCCAAAGCGGCCGACGCGGCGAAAAGCGCGGAGGTCGAGTTGCCAGTGCCAGGGGAAGCGGTGGCGTTCGGCTGGCGGTTTCGGGCGCTTTCCGAGCAGCCCAAGTTGGAGCGGCCAGAATCCGAGCAGTCAGTGGTACCGGCGATCATCCGCATTTGGCGCCCGGGGGATCGAGTTACGCTGCGCTACTCCAGTGGGCCGCGCAAAATCAAGGAAGTGCTTTCTCGTCTTCAGGATCGGTTGCAGGTGACGGGCGTCGCGCGCGCGGAATGGCCGGTCGTGGAGTGGCGAGGCCAGATTGTCTGGATGCCGGGGGCGGAGTTGCAACCGGTCTCTGGCCTTTCTATCACTGCGGAACTGGAATAGCTTTGGGTTTCATTTCACTTAGAGCTTAGGCTGACATTTGATATTCCGGGTCGGAGATGTTCCAGACAGGACACATGGGTGAGCCCATTGCCCATTTGGGCCATGCCAGAATCGGCTGGTTGGGAGTACAATTTGGAGATTGCTAGTTTGCGCCGGTTGCGCTGTTTCCTACGGAGGGTCGATTGATTCACCTTCCTGACTCTTTTCAGTTCGATTCGGTGTCTAACAGTAGTAAGTAGGCGTTCCGGGAACGTTCGATATCCCTCCCCCGCCGCAAAAAGGAGTCCTGGTGAATTCGACCGTTAAGACAATCATGTTCTGGGCCTTTATCGTGATCTGCCTTGTGCTGCTGTTCTCAGTGGTGCAGAAGAGCGCAGTGATGGGTGGCAAGGAACAGGACATCCCCTTTTCCGCCTTCCAGGAAAAAATCCATCAGGGTCAGATCAGCGACGTTTCCGTGCAGGGCATGGAAGTGCATGGACATTTGAAGGGCGATGGCAAGGAGCAAGCGCCGTTTCACACCACGATCCCGCAGAACTACCCCAATATCTATGACCAGCTGAATGCGGCCAACGTTCGCACTGACATCAAGGATGCGCAGGGCAACATTTTGTGGCCGATTCTTCTCCAGATCGGGCCGCTGGTGCTGATTCTGGGAATCTGGTTCTTCATCATGCGCCAGATGCAGTCCGGCGGCAATAAGGCTATGTCTTTTGGCAAGAGCCGCGCCCGCCTGCTTTCGATGCAGCAGAAGAAGATTACTTTCAAGGATGTCGCCGGCGTAGACGAAGCCAAGGAAGAGCTCAAGGAGATCATTGAGTACCTGCGCGAGCCGCAGCGCTTCCAAAAGCTCGGCGGACGCATTCCCAAGGGCGTGTTACTGGTTGGACCTCCGGGAACCGGCAAGACTTTGCTGGCCCGCGCGGTTGCCGGCGAAGCCAATGTTCCATTTTTCTCGATTTCCGGCTCTGACTTCGTTGAGATGTTTGTCGGCGTAGGCGCAAGCCGCGTTCGCGACCTCTTTGAGCAGGGCAAAAAGAACGCTCCCTGCATCATCTTCATCGACGAAATTGATGCCGTTGGCCGTCATCGCGGTGCAGGTCTAGGCGGCGGACATGATGAGCGCGAGCAGACCCTGAACCAGCTGCTTGTCGAGATGGACGGATTCGAATCCAACGACGGCGTGATTCTGGTTGCCGCGACCAACCGTCCCGATGTGCTCGATCCCGCGCTGCTGCGCCCCGGTAGATTTGACCGCCGCGTGGTCGTCGGATTGCCTGACGTTCGCGGACGCGAAGAAGTGCTGCGCGTTCACGTGAAGAAGGTTCCCGTGGCCGACGATGTTGTTCTCAACGTGCTGGCTCGTGGAACACCGGGTTTTTCGGGTGCAGATTTGGCCAACATGGTCAACGAAGCGGCCCTGAATGCAGCCCGCGTCAACCGCAAGCAGGTCACGATGTACGACTTCGAACTGGCCAAGGACAAGGTCCTGATGGGCGCAGAGCGTAAGTCGATGCTGTTGACCGACGAAGAGAAGAAGGTCACCGCGTACCACGAGGCCGGCCACGCGCTCGTCTCTGTACTGCGCGACCATACCGACCCGATTCACAAGGTTACGATCATTCCGCGCGGCATGGCTCTGGGCGTCACGGTCTACCTGCCAGGCGACCGCCACAACTACACTCGCGAGTATCTGGAAACCAGATTGGCGACGGCTTACGGCGGACGTGTTGCCGAGGAGATCTTCCTCAAGCAGATGTCCACCGGCGCCGGCAGCGACATTGAGCACGCCACCGACCTGGCCCGCCGCATGGTTTGCGAGTACGGCATGAGCCGGCTCGGTCCGCTGACCTTTGGCAAGAAGGAAGAGCAGATCTTCCTGGGCCGCGAGATCGCACAGCACCGCGACTTCTCCGAGGAAACAGCCCGCCAGATCGACCAGGAAGTTCGCCGCCTGATCGACGAGGCTTATCAGTCAGCCTATTCACTGGTGGAAGCCAACAGCCCAGCTATGCATCGCATCGCAGCAGCCCTGCTGGAGCGTGAGACCATCGACGCTGAAGAAGTACGGCTGTTGATCGAAGGCAAGGAACTGCCTGAGATTCGCTCGTCGCTGGCATCGCCCAGCGATCAAGGCGGCGGCGGAGTCACCCAGGTCCTCAAGCCGGAAACAAGCCGTGGCGGACCGGGATTCCCGGAAGGCAGCCCATCGCCGGCGTAGCGCTAGCTTCTAGCTAATAACCTCTTGCATCGTCTATGCCCCATTTCTCTCAACGAGAGGTGGGGCATAGACGCGCTCAGGAGCCTTAGACCACAACCGACTCCGGGGCAGGATGAATGGCCTGAGCTACCAGCCGCACCCCGAGCGCTGCGCACACACGACTTACTGTATCGAATCGAGGAGCGCTATCGGGACGCAAGGCTTTGTACAGAGCTTCGCGGGTAATCCCCGCCGTCTTAGCGATCTCCGTCATCCCGCGAGCGCGGGCAATGTCTCCCAGCGCAGAAGCCAACAAAGCTGCATCGTTTGCTTCCAGAATGTCCGTCAGGTAGGCGGCGACGGCGGTCTTACTGTCGAGGTAATGGGCTGCGTCGAACTCGGGTAGATCGGCCACCTTGATGCGTTTGCTCATGATGTTTCCTCCGTTCAATCGAGCCTTGCGGCAAGGGCTTTAGCACGCTTGATGTCTGTCTTCTGTGTGCGCTTCGAGCCACCGCCCAGCAGCACGATGAGCTGCGTCCCGCGTTGCGTGAAATACAAGCGCCATCCCGCGCCCAGATGGATGCGCAGCTCGGAGACGCGGTCGCCTACCGGCTAAACATCCCCCGTCAATCCACGTTCCAAGCGCTTGATCCTGGCCACGACCACGCCGCGTATTGTCTCATCCTTCAGGCCGTCGATCCAGGCGGTGAACTCGGGCAGCGGTCGGATCGAGAACATAAAGTAATTGTAATCGAACGATTACATGTCGTCAACGTGTTTCCGGCGGCTGTTGGGTCGAATGACCTCCGCGTTCGTACTGGCTGGCTTAGCGGCAGAACTCAAGATGTTTTTCGTGAAACTAACGTCTATCGCAATCGATGCGGGGTTTTATGAGACAGTTTGGCTCTGTTGACTTCCTGTCAGGCTGACAATTCTTTGGCTCAAATCTGACGATCCTGCTGTATCGACGAAGACAAAAGCAGATTCTTCGACTACGTTGGGACCAAAGAACACTCCCAACTTCGTTCGGAATGACAACTCTTGAGAGATTGCCAACTGAACCAGACTGCTTCTAGTCCCCACGACGTAAGAATAGGCCTCTCACGCCAGCACCATCACCACTGCGCCAGCCGCGATCAGGCCTCCGCCGAGCATGGCCAGCGGTGACATTTTTTCGCCTAGAAAGATCACGGCGAAGACCATCACAAGCACTACGCTCAGCTTGTCCAGCGGAGCTACGCGCGAGGCCGGCCCTAGTTGCAGCGCGCGAAAATAGCACAGCCACGAAAGACCAGTGCCCAGACCGGAAAGAGCCAAAAACAGCCATGCGCGCCCGTCCACGTTGCGTATCTCGTTGTGCTTGCCCAGCGCCAGTGCGATAGCCCAGGCAAACACCACTACAACAGTTGTGCGAATGGCCGTGGCCAGGTTGGAATCCACATGCGCTACGCCGACCTTGGCCAGAATCGCCGTGGCGGCCGCGAAGAGAGCAGACAGGAGAGCCCAGAAAATCCAGTTCATGCCACCATCCTACGTCTTCACCGGAATGCTGCCTTAAACTTGAAGTCATGAGGACTGGCCACGCTAGCATGACAGCCCGCGCTGTCGCCACACGACGGGCGGTACACCAGCTCTTTGACCGGCCCATCGTGCTGGACGATCCTATCGCTATACCGATCCTAGGTCCGACATTTTTTGCCGATCCCGTTCGCCATGGAGACCCCAGATCGCGTGCCTTCCGCGCCTTCATGGTGGCCCGCAGCCGCTATGCGGAGGACAACCTAGCCTCCGCCGTTGCTGCAGGAGCTGTACAGTACGTGATTCTAGGCGCAGGCCTGGATACCTTCGCCTACCGCAATCCTTTGGCCTCGCTACAGGTTTTTGAAGTCGATTTCCCCGCCACTCAGGAATGGAAGCGGGACATGCTGCGTTCTGCCGCCATCGCAGAGCCGGCCAACCTCACCTATGTTCCGCTTGATTTCGAACACCAGACGCTCGCCGCAGGCCTCGCTGACGGGGGGGTCGATGCCCAGAGGCCCACTTTTTTTACTTGGTTAGGCGTCGTGCCTTACCTTACCGTGCCCGCATTTAGGGCGACTCTCGATTTGGTTGCCAATATGCCTGCCGGGAGTGGCCTCACCTTTGATTACGCCCTTTCCGATGAAGAACTCAGCTTCCCGGGTCGCCGCTGCGGGCGAGCCATTTCGCCTGTTTTTCCGCTCAGAGCAGTTGGAGAATGAACTCAAGTCCGCCGGATTCCAACGCATCGAGCAGCTCGACTCCATCGAATTGAACCAGCGCTACTTCGCCAACCGGGACGACGGCCTCGCGCTGCCCGCCGAGGGCTTGGGCAAACTTGCTACCGGCTGGGTTTAAGTACACTAAGAGCAGTCATGCGCAGGTCAGCACTCTCAATCGCCATCACCGCAGCCGTTGTCTCGCTTATCGCCTTAACCGGATGCGGTTACCACACCGTCGGATCGGCGGCGCACCTGCCTCCGGGCACCAAAACAATCGCTATCCCGGTCTTTGCGACCCGCACGAACTCCTACCGCACAGAAACGGTGATGACCAATGCCGTCATCCGCGAGTTTGCCACGCGCACCCGCCTGCGCATCACGCCGGATGAAAACGGCGATCCCGACACTGTTTTGCATGGGACGATACTCACGCAGAATGTCACGCCGCTGACTTACAACTCGGAAACACAGCAGTCTTCGAGCTTTCTGATTACGATGGTAGTCTCCGTGACACTTACTGCTCGCGATGGCCGGGTCCTTTATAAGAACGATAACTACGTCTTTCGCCAGCAGTACCAGTCCACGACAGATTTGCCGACTTTTCTTGAAGAGAGCCCGGCGGCGATAGACCGGCTTTCGCGCGACTTTGCCCGCGCTCTGGTTGCCGATGTGCTTGAGAGTTTTTGAGCAGATCGGCTTCGAGTCTCGACTTTAAGCGGTAACCATTGGAATTCCGGCCCTGTTTTCCACTGCCTGCACAGGTCGGAGGAAGGGTATTCTCAAAGAGATGAAGCCAAGTTCTAGCGCCGGCGAGCTTTACGCATGAGCACCCAACGCTCCGGTGTAGGCTTTTCCGCGGCTGACCGCTTCACGGCTGAGATCGCTGCGGCGGCTTCAAATTCCGGCGCGCTCAAGCCCGGTTACGTCTGGGTGGGCGACGAAATCTTTCTCTATGAGCGTTGCCGGCGCGCGGTTCTCAAGGCATTTGTGCCGGACGATATGCGCGACTTCTGCCTCTCGGAGATGGATCTGGCAGAGCACAGCATCTTCGAAATCCTCGACCGCGCGCGCACTCCGTCGCTGATGGCTCCGTTTCAGGTGGTTTTCGTTCGCAATTTGAAGCAGCTTTACACGCGCGGCGCCAAGAAGGACGAGTTTGCTGAGATCGACCGCTATTTCCGGGCACAGGATGGCGTGATTCATCCGCAGGCGGTGATCATCTTTGTCGCCGACCATCTGCGCATTCCCGCCGACCCGCGCCGCATGGATATGGACGATAAGACCAAGTTCGAGCGTCTACGCGAAACCCTCGGCGACCACTGCGGCATTGTTGAACTGGCGCGCGTTGACGAGTCCGACGCCATGCGCTGGGTCGCGGCAACGGCGCTGGAGCAGGACACCAAAATGGATCCCGACGCGGTGAGGGAACTGGTGGATGCGCTGGGCGCGGACATGATGCTGATCGCGTCAGAACTCGAAAAGCTGCTGCTCTTCAGCTATGGCCGCGGCCGCATCACGTTGGGCGATGTGGAGACAATGGTTCTGAGCGCCAAGCAGCGCAGCCTCTATGAGCTGACGGACGCCATCAGCGCCAAGGATAAGCCTCGCGCTCTGGCCCTGCTGCACGGCTTGCTGAACAGCTCCGAGGCCGGCGAAGAGGCTGCGATCGGGCATCTCTATATGCTGGCGCGGACTTTTCGCCAGATGCTGGTGATTCTTGAGAAGAATGTGCGCGACTCGCGCGCTATCTGGCAGGCGCTTTGGCAGGGCTTTCGCATGCCGCCTTTTGCTGCCGATGATTTGATTCGCCAGGCTCGCCGTTACAAGAGCCGCCGCGATCTGACTCGCGCCTTGCGGCTGATTGCTCGCGCCGATCTGGAGCTTCGCTCGTCGCCGCCGGATAAGCGGCTGGTGCTGGAGCGCCTAATTTACGATCTGGCCAGCGAATCCAAAACCAATTCCGCGAATAACTCTCTTCAGATCAGTTTTGAGGGTTAGAATTAGTTACCGTGACATGAATGCTTCGACCCATTGAAGAAGCTTGTGCCCTATGTTGCATAATTCCTTAATTTCCCGGAGCAACGATGAGATTCCCCATGGCGCTCTTTCCTATCCCAATGTTTTGTCTGGTAATTGGCTGTGGGGGTGGAGGAAGCTCCAGTAGCTCCGGCGGCAGCGGGTCGGTTCCCGAAATAAGTTCCATCTCTCCGCAAAGCCTGAGCCAGAATTCCCTCGGTACTCTGCTTACCGTTAGTGGTTCCGGCTTTCAGAGCGGCGCCACCATCGAGTGGAATGGTGTTCCATTGTCTACCACCATCTTTGGCGATACGAAGCTGACGACAACGATCCCAACCGCAGACCTAACCACACAGGGCAACGTCAATATCACGGTCAATAACACAGGGACCGGCAACGCTGTCTCCAATGCAATGGTTTTCGAAGTCACTGGCCCCGCGGCAAATCAGACTTGGGTCCGTTCGGTGTCCGGCATCGGAACATTGAATTGGATCTCATCCGACATAGTGCATGGCGAGCTCTATGCCTCAATGGCTTCCACCGATCCAAATTCACCCAATAGCATCCTCCCAGTCGACCCCGTTGCTGGTACGGCAGCGAGCCCAGTGCCGGCGGGCAACAATCCTGACAGGATGACGATCTCATCGGACTCATCCTATCTGTGGGCGGGGATCGATGGGGACCATACAATCCAGAGATTCCTTCTCCCGGGCTTGTCTCCCGATATCTCATTTCCACTGCCCACAGACCCACAGCTAGGCCCCGAGCAGGCTGTTAGCCTTGAGGCTGCTCCCGTCGATCCTCATACGATTGCCGTTGTTGCCGGATCGTTCGGCATCGACCCCCCCGGAAACGGAGTCTACGTTTTTGACGATGCCGTGCAGAGGCCCAACTCGATCGCGGGTCCAATCGCGCCTGGAGGGGCGATGATCGATTGGATTCAATGGGGCGCAGACGATAGCACCA
>Ga0302310_10004093_pt1 | contig 11063 bp, 10 predicted proteins | sample III_Palsa_N1_2_FD_200451 | JGI IMG/M metagenome (GOLD analysis project Ga0302310, IMG submission 200451) | Peat permafrost microbial communities from Stordalen Mire near Abisko, Sweden - III_Palsa_N1_2 | ecosystem: Environmental > Terrestrial > Soil > Palsa > Peat permafrost | place: Sweden... | reverse complement strand
TACTTCCGTGCAACCGGTTGATTTAACACTGATCAGGCTTGGGTTATCCGCGGGCGTGCCGGCTCCGCGCGGGGGCCGAAGAACACCGCCGACGCGGCGGTTTTCACCTCGCGCAGCGAGCGAAATATCGAGCCGTCGAGCGGTTCGACGCGATCGTCGACGGCTTTGAAGCGATAGGATTGATCTTGCCGGATGGCTGCGCCGACGAAAATGCCGTTGATATCGATGACCGAGGATTGACGCATCAGACTTTGGCGCTCGCGGCGAGCACCCTCCTTCGAACCTGTAATGGGCGTGTGAGCTTCTTCAGAGCGAGGCTTGGACACCGAAACACAAACACATTCGCAGCGAACACATCGGGAGAGCCTTTAAGGTAGCCGTGACAAACAATATATAGAACTTTAGTCGGGGTTCAACTAAATAACATATAAAAAATGAAGATCAAATAATTACACGCCTAAACTATGTATGTTGCAGTGCAATGAACCTGTTAGGTGCAAAGTCTTACACATGAAAGGTGTCCAACGAGCTATCTTCGGGTCATGGTGTAGCGGGCTTCCGCCACCAGGCAAGCAGTCACCGAGATTTGTCACAGGTGGCCCAACAGGACGCAACGCAAGTCACAATATTGTCACGCTCCGGGCGGCATGCTGAATTATGAACCCACCCTTAGTTGGATTTTCTGAGCAGTGACAAAGGTCTTTCTTCCTTTCCATTGGCAGATGAGAGCTCGGGTTATGGCTCCAAAGCAGCTCTGGTGGTAGCGAATTTTTGTCAAATTGCGTAATGCAAAGCCACGTTCACGGCACCCGCCGATCGATTTCAAGGCCCTTGTGTCCAGGTCGGCAGGATAGAAGCCGAGCAATTGAGATGGGAATGTTATCTGGTATCCGGCCGAGTGGCTGGGGGTCTTTTGGAACTTCGGTCGAGCGGGTAGTGTCGCCCGGCATTGGGTGAGGAGACGGCGATGGCTAAGCAAAAGTGGGATTGGAAAAGGGAACTGGCGGAGTGTACGGCGATTGTCGCAGCTGTTTTGATCGCGCATACGGCGGTCGCTGAGGCGCGCTACATTCCTTCGGGTTCGATGGAACCGACCCTGCTGATCGGCGACGAGATCGTCACCACCAAATTCTCCTATGGCTATAGCGTGGCTTCGCTGCCGCTGGGCGTGGTTCACGCGGGCGACAAACGGATCTTCGGGCGGCTGCCCAAGCGTGGCGATGTGGTCACTTTTCGCTGGCCAGGGGATGGCTCGCAAGTGTGGGTGAAGCGGGTGATCGGGTTGCCGGGCGACCGCATCCAAATGATCGGCGGCGTGCTGCACATTAATGGTAAGGCCGTGGACGAGAAGCCAGAGGCCGACGGCTTGGTCGAGAACGACGACGGCAGCACTCGCCCCGCGCTACGTTTTACGGAAACGCTTCCGGGCGGCGCCACCCATCAGATCGATCAGTTCTACCAGGATGGACCTTTAGGCGACACCGACGAGGTGGTGGTCCCGGCGGGCGATGTATTCGTGATGGGCGACGACCGGGATAATTCCGACGACAGCCGGGTGCCAGTGGCGGAAGGCGGTGTGGGAATGTTGCCGGTGGCGAATTTGATCGGGCGGGTGGACTGGATTCTTGGCTCGTGGGATTTCGCGGCACCGGGCGGGATCGTGCAGAAGATCGAGGGTGTTCGCCTCGGGCGGTTCTTCAATCGTGTGAGGGCGGTGAAAGATTAGAAGCATGCTTTTTGAAAAAAAGAAGCAAAAAACTTTTATTCGTCTGCGGTTGCACCGACTACGGATGGCGCGCTCCAATCGACAAAGTTTTTTTGCTTCTTTTTGTTCACGAAAAGAAGATTCTTCCTGCGCTAAACCAGCGTCTTCTGCATGAACACCAGATCGAGCCAGCGGTCGAACTTGCGGCCGACCTGGGGCAGGCGGCCGGTTTCGTGAAATCCCAGCCGGCGGTGCAGCGCGAGCGAAATCGCGTTGTCCGCATCGATGCCGCCGATCATGGTGTGTTTGCCCGACGCAACGGCGCGATCGATCAGCGTCGCCAGCAGCGCGGTGCCGATGCCGCGCCGGTGGGCATGGGGAGCAACATAAATCGAGTGCTCGACCGTGTGTAGATAGCCCTCATGCGGCCGGAACTGACCGAACGAGCCGAAGCCGGCCACTTCTCCCGCATCATCCGCCACCAGCACCGGGAAATTCTGCGCCACTCGGTCGCGCCACCATTGGGCGCGGGCGGCTGGATCGGTGGGGGTGATGCTCCAGATCGCGGTAGTGTAGAGGATCGCGTGGTTGGTGATGGCGAGGATGCCGGGCAGGTCGGGTTCGGCGGCGTCGCGGATGAGGGGCATGGGATTAGAAAACATCAAATCGGGGTTGAAGGGTAAGCTCGCGGTCGGGCTGGTGGTGCTTTGCGCGCTGGCGGTGACCGGATTCTACGATCTTGGCCACTTCGATCACAATGATTTTCAGTATGGCGTTACGCCGGTGCTGATGGAGCACGGCCGGCTGTATCAGGATTTCTCGTTCGATCAGACTCCGCTGGCGGCGTGGCTGGGGTTTGTGTTGTTGAAGCTGGTGGGGGCACGGCGGCTGTATATTGCGCAGCGGGTGGTGTCGTTGCTGTGCGTGTGGCAGGCGGCCTGGATCGGGGTGTGCATCTGCCGTAAGCGCGCGCGGCGGAAGGATTTGGTCACGTTGCTGTTTGTGGCGGCGTTTGTGTCGTTGGGGCCGTTGGTGGTGATCGGCGGCGAGATCGGTAACTACAGCCTCGGGCTGGTGCTGCTGGCGGCGGCATTGTGGGTTTTCCTGGAGCGCCGCGAATGGGCGCTTGCGGTGGGGTTGCTCGCGGGGCTCGCGGTATCGGCGAAGTTGAGCAACGTCTATTTCGTCGCGGCCTTCGGGGCGCTGTATCTGATGGGCGCGCGGCGGTGGCGGACTTTGGCGCTTTTCGGAGTTGGCGCACTGATCGGGGTGGGGCCGATACTGTATTATCTGCTGCGGGCGACGCGGGTCTTTTGGTTCGAGAACCTGACCTATCACTATCTGATCAATATCTATCGTGGCGTGCCGTTTCACATCCCGTTGTGGCCGTTGGCGGCGGTAGGCGTGCTGGTGCTGATCGCGGCGCCATTCCTGTGGGCGGAGGCTTGGGGGATTGTCGCGTTATTGGTCGCGGCGATGGTCGGGCTGGTAACGCCGGCGATATTGTTCCCGCAATATTGGGCGCCGCCGGATTTCTTGCTGGTGGTGCTAGGGTGTTTGGTCTTTGCGCGACGGTTGGAGGCGCATTCCAGGGTGGCCGCGATGATTGTGGGTGTCGCGCTGCTGGTGGCGGGATGGCGCAGTGTTCAGATGATAGACGAGGCGCGTGGGCAATTGAGGGCGGGGAATTACGGTGTCATCGCGGTGCGGGACCTGCGGGAACGGTTGGCGGCGGTGATGGGGCCGATCGATGCCCGGTATCCTGGCTGCCATGGCGATCTGATCTCGGCGTTTGCGACGCCGGCGGTGGGGAGTGGGGTCGGGATCGCGCGGATTAGCTCAGAGGGGCCGTTCATGATGCGGCTCGATCCGGTGCTGGCGCAGAAGGCGGCGTGGTTTCGGGGGTACTCGGATGTGAGCCGCGCGCTTACGCCGGCGTCATTGGTGATGGTGGGGTACGATCCGGGGATTGGGTTTGAGACGGTGATGCGGAATTATGCTGCCGGGCACGGGTTCCGGACGGTCGGAGTGGGGGAGATTATGGGGAAGGACGTGGTGTTAGAGGTGCCGGGCGGATGTGTCGGCGGCTAAGGGCTGGAGTAGTGGGCAGCGGCGGTGAGGTCGAACGGTTTGGTTCCATTGCCTTGAAAATAAAAGCGGGTTGCCTTCCTGTCGCGGTTTCAGCCATATATTGCGCGCCTTAGCTAAGGGAAGAGGGTAGCGATATGCTGCCGTTGGAAGCCGATCCGGTCACGCCGCCTGAGACAGTGCAAATACTCGTCGTCGAAGACGAGGCCTTGACCCGTTTCGTGATGGCCGAGGCGCTGCGCGACCTGGGCGCCACCGCCATCGAGGCGGCAACCGCCGACGAGGCTTGGCAATATCTAACCACCGGAACGCAGGTGGACGTGGTGTTCACCGATCATCGGATGCCCGGTAAAATGACCGGCGTTGAGCTGGCTGTGCGGGTCAGAGCAGAATTTCCTGCGATAAAGGTCGTCGGCACCTCCGCGTTTTTCAACCCTGTTGACTGGCCGGTAACTGTTATCGCCAAGCCCTATAGGCTGCTTGAGATCGCGAAAATGCTCGCCGATCTGGCACGATCGAATAGAGCGACCGGGCGCACGCCATGATGGCTTCTGGACCGATAATTCTTCTGGTCGAGGGAGACATTGTTGTCCGTCATCCTCTGGCGGAATATCTCCGCGAATGCGGATTCACGGTTTTCGAAGCGGCGAACGGCGAAGAAGCCATGGTTGCGCTGAGCTCGCCAGAGGTACAGATCGAAGTCGTGCTGGCCGACATGACGACGCCCGGGAGCGGCTTTGAATTGTGTCAATGGATCCGGACTCAGACTCCGGAGGTGGAGATAATCCTGGCGGGCTCGATCGAAAGAGCCGTCGATCATGCTGGCGGCTTGTGTAACGACGGCCCTGCACTTGCCAAGCCCTATCAGCATCATCTCGTGCTCGACCACATTCGACGGCGGCTGGCACGGCGTAGGGGCGAGCACAGCGACCCCGGCACGGGATCCAGTTGAAGCAAAGGGAAGCATCTTTCTTGGAAAAAAAGAAGCAAAAGACTTCTGTTCCATGGGAGCACACCGTCGATTGATCGGTGCACACCCTTAAGTGACAAAGATTTTTTGCTTCTTTTTGTTCACAAAAAGAAGATTCTTGCTTACTAACTCGGCGCGCGCGGTATTGCAGTTCCCCCCGGACCGCGGAGTGCGCTCGCGGACCCCTCGGGGACGCCACGGTTCTGGCGCGCATAGGCCTTGGTGAACTCCGCCCCGAGCAAAAAGATCTGCGCCGAGTAATAAATCCACAGCAGCAGCACGATCAGGCCGGTCGCCGCGCCATAACTCGATACGAAAGCACTCGACCCGATGTAGAAGCCGATCAACCACTTCCCGATTTCGAACAGGAATGCCGTCACCACGGCGCCGACCGTCACATCCCGCCAATCAAGCGGTGTGTCCGGCAGAATTTTGAATATCGCCGCGAATAATACCGAAGTGAAGGTGAAGGAGATCACGAAATTCATCGCCAGCAACAGCGCGTGTCCGTATGGCCGCGGGAGCACGACGAAACCCCCGACCGCCGCCAGACCCGCACTGATCATCAATGACAGCAACAGCAGGAACCCCAAAGTTGTCACCAAGCCCAGACTGGCGGCGCGAGCCTTGATGAAGCTCGTGACGCTGACCCGTTGCGGCGGCAGCTTCCAGATTGCGTTCAGCGCCGATTGCATCTCGCCGAACACGCCTGACGCCGTTACGAGCAGCGTGAGCAGGCCGAGCATGCTCGCGATCACGCCTGAGAACCGGCCTGATGCATTGTAGATCACCGTCTGCAGTAGTTCCGCGGTCTGGACACCGATCATTCCCGAGAGGTCGGCGGTAATCGCGCCCTGGGCGGCGGCGTCGCCGAACGCAATGCCGGCGATGGCGATTATGATCATCAGGACCGGCGCGATCGATAATACCAGGTAGAAGGCGATCGAGGCGCCTTTGCTCAGAGCGTTGTCGTCGATGAACGACAACACGCTCTCCTTGATCAGAGACCAGGCGCTTTCAAATACGAGACTAAATCTAGCCATCTGCGCGTGTCCGAACCAGGTTGCCGGGTCCATCGGAGAGCGTGATCAACGATGGGATGGCAGATATAGGGAGATGCGTCCTTGGAAACCAGTCGATTTTGTGTTGCGGTCGGGCGGTAGGGAAGCAGGAAGCAGCTTTTTTGAAAAAAAGAAGCAAAAAACTTTTGTTCACTTTGGAATGCACCGGCTGCCGTCGGCGCGCTCCAATTGGCAAAGTTCCTTTTTCTTCTTTTTGTTCACAAAAAGAAGACTCTTCCTTTTCTTCCTACTTAGCCAACAGCGGTTTTAGAAACCGTGCTGTGTGGCTGCGGGCAACCTTGGCTACTGTCTCCGGCGTGCCGGTCGCCACGATTTCGCCTCCACCATCGCCACCCTCTGGGCCGAGATCGACGATCCAGTCGGCAGTTTTGATCACTTCCAGATTATGTTCGATCACCACCACGCTATTGCCCTGGTCGACTAGGGCATGGAGTACCTCGAGCAATTTCCGGACGTCCTCGAAATGCAGTCCGGTCGTCGGTTCGTCCAAGATATATAACGTCCGGCCGGTGGCGCGGCGTGCCAGTTCCTTGGCGAGTTTGATGCGCTGCGCTTCACCGCCCGAAAGCGTGGTCGCTTGCTGGCCGAGTGCCACATATCCCAGGCCTACTTGCTGCAAGATGTTCAGCCGGTCGCGGATGCGGGTTTGCGCGCCGAAGTAGGGGACGGCTTCATCGACGGTCATCCTGAGTACGTCGGCGATCGACTTGCCTCGGAATTTCACTTCGAGAGTTTCTCGATTGTAGCGCTGGCCTTTGCACGTATCGCAGGTGACGAATACGTCGGGCAGGAAATGCATCTCGATCTTGAGCAGGCCGTCGCCTTGGCAGGCCTCGCAGCGTCCGCCTTTGACGTTGAAACTGAACCGTCCGGGCTTGTAACCGCGGGCGCGGGCTTCAGGCAGTTCCGCGAACCAGTCGCGGATCGGCGCGAATAGATCGGTGTAGGTGGCGGGATTGCTGCGCGGCGTGCGCCCGATCGGCGATTGGTCGATGTCGATGATCTTGTCGAGCAACTCCAGTCCCTCGATGCGATCGTGCGGCGCCGGGACCTCGCCCGAGCCCATCAATCGCCGCGAGACCGCTTTGTATAGTGTGTCGACGATCAGCGTCGATTTGCCGCCGCCCGATACTCCCGTGATCACCGTGAACAATCCCAGCGGAATTTGCGCGGATACGTTCTTGAGATTATGCCCGCGCGCGCCGACCACTTCGATCACGCGTTTGGCGTCGCGCTTGCGCCGCATCAAGGGCACCGGGATCTGCCGGCGTCCCGATAGATAATCGCCGGTAAGGGAGTCCGTGTTTGCCGCCACTTCGTCGGGCGTGCCCTGGGCCACTACAAAACCTCCGGCCACGCCGGCGCCAGGTCCCATGTCGATCAGATGGTCGGCGGCGCGGATCGCCTCCTCATCGTGTTCCACCACCAGCACGGTGTTGCCCAGATCGCGCAGCCGCACCAACGTGCCGAGCAGCCGTTCGTTATCCCGCTGATGCAGCCCAATGGATGGCTCATCAAGCACGTAAAGCACGCCGGTCAAACCCGACCCGATTTGGCTCGCCAGGCGGATGCGCTGGCTCTCGCCGCCTGACAGTGTCGCTGAGCCACGCGACAAGGTCAGATAATCCAGGCCGACGTCGACCAGAAAGCGGAGGCGGTCCGAGATCTCGCGCAGAATTCGCCGGGCGATTTCGCGCCGCTGCGGGGTGAGCGTCGCCTCGACGCCGGCGAACCAGTCGAGTGCGCGACGGATCGGCAATTCCGAGACCTTGGCGATGTCGCTGTTCGCCACTCGCACGCACAGCGCTTCGGGTTTCATCCTTGCGCCATTGCACACGGCACACGGCTTGTCGGCCCGATAACGCGAGAGTTCTTCGCGCGTCCAGACACTGTCGGAATCACGCAGGCGTTTTTCCAGATGGGAGATCACGCCGGAAAATGGCTTGGTAACTGGGTAGCTCTTGGCGCCATCCTTGTAGTTGATGGTGACAGGTTCGGTGGTTCCTTGCAGGATCGCGGTTTGCACACTCGAAGGTATGTCGGACCAGGGGGTGCGCGTGCTGACCTTGAAGTGTTTCGCCAGTGCCTGAAGAGTCTGTTCGTAGAAGGGGTTTTCGGAATTTGACCAGGGCGCGATCGCGCCCTCCGCGATGGAACGCCGTTCGTCCGGTACGATCAGGTGGGGATCGAAGAAACTCTCCACGCCCAACCCGTCGCACGCCGGACACGCCCCGTGAGGCGAATTGAAACTGAATAGCCGGGGCTCGATCTCCTGGAGCGAGAAGCCACTTACCGGGCACGCGAAGCGCGAGGAAAACACCAGACGTTCGCCGCCGTCGGCCGGATCGGCATAGATGATCCCGTCGGCCAAGCCAAGCGCAGTCTCGACGCTGTCGGCCAGCCGTGTCTCCAGGCCTGGCCGGATCACCAGACGATCCACCACGGCGTCGATATCATGCTTGGTCTTGCGGTTGAGGGAGGGCACCTCGGCGATCTCATAGAGCGTGCCGTCAACCTTCACGCGGGTGAAACCCTTGCGCTGCAGCTCGGCGAGTTCCTTGCGATATTCGCCCTTGCGGTCACGCACCACCGGCGCCAGCAGGAGAAACCGGCTGCCCTCCGGTTGGGTCATCAGCCGATCGACCATCTGGCTTACGGTCTGGGCCTCGATCGGCAACCCGGTCGCGGGGGAATAGGGTACCCCCACGCGTGCCCATAACAGGCGCATGTAGTCGTGGATCTCGGTCACCGTGCCGACAGTGCTGCGGGGGTTCTTGCTGGTGGTCTTCTGCTCGATCGAAATCGCGGGCGACAGGCCCTCGATCTGATCCACATCCGGCTTGCCGGCGAGCTCCAGGAATTGCCGGGCATAAGACGATAGCGACTCGACATACCGCCGCTGGCCCTCGGCATAAATCGTGTCGAACGCGAGCGATGACTTCCCCGAGCCGGATAACCCAGTGATTACCGTGAGTTGATCGCGCGGGATCTCGACGTCGATGTTCTTGAGATTGTGCTCGCGCGCACCACGCACGCGAATCGGACCGGACATGAGCTGCTCGCCTCTGGTGTTCTCGTATTGTTCTCACCACGAAAAGGCGAGGAAGACAAGGGGAAGAAAAGCACTTCTTTTTTGGAAAAAAGAAGCAAAAAACTTTTGGCAATATGGGGACGGCGGAAGACTTTCCAATGGGAGATTCCATGCATTCTGGGCCCGGCGGCGGCCTTCCCCAATCGAAATGTAACTGCTACGTTCCCCGCTATTGGGGATCGGAGCGAGTAATGGGATTCACCGAATCGATTTCGACCGTCTTTTCGAAATACGCCACCTTCACCGGCAGGGCGAGCCGGTCGGAATTCTGGTGGTTCACCCTCTTCGCCTTTATCGTCAGCGTGGTTTTAAGGATCGGACACCTCGGACCCGGTCGAGGCGTCGGCATTCTATACCTGGCCTGGGTGCTCGCCACGTTCATTCCCAGCCTCGCGGTGGCGGTCAGAAGACTGCACGATAGCGACCGGTCGGGGTGGTGGTGGCTGATCGTGCTGATCCCGATCATCGGCTGGATCGTTTATATCTACTTCCAGGTCCAACCCAGCACGCCCGGCAGCAACCGCTTCGGGTGACAGGTAGGAACCGCGGAAGATGGTGCCGCCAGATTGCCGGCGTTGGCAGCGCTGGAGACGTCGCCGGTCCCGGTCCGAACTCAGCCTTTTTTATAGTTGTGCAAGATGTGCAAGATGCGGAAATTGTAACGACGGCCGGGGGTGGGGAAACGGACAACTGTAGCACATGTTAGTCATAGATGCTAACATTGTTTGCCGTGCCCGCCGGAGGGGCGGCTTGCGAGGCTGGGCAAGAATTCAAGTCGTCCCGTTCCAGCTAAAAATTTCTAACAGTCCGTCCCGACTGATTATAAGTGAAATCAATAGGTTGAAGCGAAGAAGAAGCATCTTTTTTGAAAAAAAGAAGCAAAAAACTTTTGGTGAATTAGATCGGAGTGCACCCCCCGCAAGACAATGCACCCCTAATTGACAAAGTTTTTTTGCTTCTTTTTGTTCACCAAAAGAAGCTTCTTTCTATATCTTAACCTATTGATTTACTTAGTGATCTTTGACTGCGACCTCCCACCAAAAAGCCGCTTGCGCCGCCGGCGGCAGCAACACTACTGCTGGCTTATCGCGGAACTCTCCCGCATAGCCCACCGGATCGGAGTGCCCCGCCCAGGGCTCGATGCACAGGAAATCTGCCCCTGGTTTGCTCCAGATCCCGAGCTGTCTCATCTCCTCGCACCAAGTCAGCCGTAGTTTGCCAAACGCCACTCCGCGGCTCGCCACCTGGTCCAGGATCAGTGCGTCAGCCACGAACAGTTCGTCCGAAAGCGGCAGCGTGCGGCCTTGGATCGGGGTCGGAATCCCTTCCGGAGCCAGCAGCCCATCGGCCAACCGACGCACCGGCGCCGGTTCGGCCCGATCGAACACCAACTGCTGCGCCTGTTTCGGCAATGGCCAGTTGAACGCCGGGTGGGCGCCGAGCGAAAAGGGCAGGGGCCCCGGCCCAGGATTTTCGACCAGATATCTCACGCGTAACGCTGCCCCTGTCACCCGGTATTCCAGCGTCAGCCGGAACGCAAAAGGATAGACCGCCCGAGTGGCATCATCGTCCGCGAGGACAAAGCTGGCATGATCGGCCGTCACCGACCCGGGAGTAAATTCGCGATCCCGCGCAAAGCCGTGACGCCCCATGTGATATTCGCGCCCATCCACGCGCAGCGTGTCGTTATTCACCTGTCCCACAATCGGAAACAGCACCGGCGAGTGTCGCGGCCAGGCCGGTCCCGCCTGCCAGACATATTCATGCCCCGAAGCATCACGTAGCGAAGCAAGCTCCGCGCCAAGGGCGTTGATCCGTGCCGCAACAAATTCATTCCCGATCGCAATCATGAAGACCCCCAATTGATAAAAGCTTTTTGCTTTTTTTTTCAAAAAAGATGCTTCCTAAACTTCCCTTGAGTCAAAGGAAGAAGCCTTCTTTTTGAAAAAAGAAGCAAAAACTTTCCTGATTACGCACCATCCTCAGCGATTCCTTCATCGTAGAGGTAACGCTCATGAAGTACCTTCCGTCCGGAAAGATGGCAAGTAAAATCAATAGGTTGAGCTGCAGGAAGAAGCTTCTTTTGGTGAACAAAAAGAAGCAAAAAAACTTTGTCAATCAGGGGTG
>Ga0302310_10004088_pt1 | contig 11073 bp, 7 predicted proteins | sample III_Palsa_N1_2_FD_200451 | JGI IMG/M metagenome (GOLD analysis project Ga0302310, IMG submission 200451) | Peat permafrost microbial communities from Stordalen Mire near Abisko, Sweden - III_Palsa_N1_2 | ecosystem: Environmental > Terrestrial > Soil > Palsa > Peat permafrost | place: Sweden... | reverse complement strand
TCTGGCGATGGTGGAAGAGCTTTGGCGCTGCTTGCGGCCGGGCGGAATGCTGTTTTGCCGGCTGGGATCGCGGATTGGGATGGAGTTCGAGCAGGTTCGCAGGCACATTTACCGGATCGGCGATGGCGCGGAGTGGTTTTTGGTGGATGAAGCTGTGCTGCTGCAGATGACGCGGCAGATGCGCGGAATTTTGGTTGATCCGCTGAAGACTACGATTGTGCAGGATTATCGTTGCATGACGACCTGGGTGCTTCGGAAGGCGATTTAGGGTGGCTACCCCTCCCCCATACTTAGGTCCGAAAGTCCGGAAAACAAATAGGTTAGGTATGGAGTAAGTCTGCGGATTCCCAGGGGCTGGGGCGGGCTCGTGGGGTTTGCGGAGGGGAAATTTGTCAAGTGCCGGGCAACGGCCAAGGCCTAACGCGGATCAGGGCGGATAAAAGCGCGGATTTTGTCTGAGCTGGGTCGGCTTGATGGTGGCGGGCGAGGGGCTGATTCAGATTGGAGGGATTTGCGTTGCTGCCTGCAAATCTCGGCGAGATTCTACGCATTACTCGATGTGACGGAAATCAATTTGGGCTATGATTCTGTGACGCACGATCTGCCTGGTTGTTGGCTTTGTTAGCCCGTTGATCCCACTTTGCGAGGATCCGTTATGGCGCTTGATCGAACCCTTCCCGGAATTCAGAATCTGAAGCATGTTGTTGTGCTGATGATGGAGAACCGCTCCTTCGACCACATGCTGGGTGCGCTCAAGGCGCAGTATCCGTATATCGATGGGCTGGATGGCACACAATCGAACCCGGATACGACGGGCGCGGTGGTGCCGGTGCAGCCGCTGGCGGAGTACCAGAGCCAGCTTGATCCGGACCCGAACCACGCTTTTGCGGCGGTGAATTTGCAGCTATTCAACGATACGCAGCATGGGCCGCCACTGCCGGCGACTATGCAGGGGTTCGTGGCGAGCTATTTTAACCAGCAGCAGAATGTGGCGCACTCGCACGATATTTTGTACTACTTTACGCCGGATAAGCTGCCGGTTTTGACTACGCTGGCGACGGAATTCTGCGTGTTCAACCGGTGGTTTGCTTCGATTCCCGGACCTACGATCTGCAATCGCGCGTTTGCGCACTATGGAACTTCGTTCGGCCAGGTAAGCATGGACGTGTTCTACGAGGGCAAGCAATATCCAGCGATTTATGACCGGCTGCTGGCGAACAAGAATACGGCCAAGCTGTTTTATTACGACGAGGCCAGCTCGACGATGGAGGTCGTGAACCTGCTGCAGAATGAGCCGGCGGTGTTTGGGACTTTTCAGGATTTTCTGACTGCTTGCAACAACAATGCGCTACCGGATTACTGCTTTATTGAGCCGAACTATACGGATCATGAATCGCCGGATGGGGATGGCGAGTTGATTGCGTGCGATCAGCACCCGGACCACGATGTGCAGGCTGGCGAGCAGTTTATTGCGACGGTGTACAACAGCATCCGGCAGAACCCGAAGCTTTGGCCGAATACGGCGCTGCTGATTGTGTATGACGAGCATGGCGGCATCTACGACCATGTGGCGCCGCCAGAGTGTACGCCGGATGGGTTTTCGGCTCAGCCGGCGGATACGGGGACCTTGGATGCGTTTTTCTTTGATCGGCTGGGGGTCAGGGTTCCGGCGATTCTGGTGTCGCCATGGGTGGCTAAGGGGTCGTGTGTCAACGATGTATTTGAGCATGCGTGCATTCCGGGGACGGTGACTGACTTCTTCATCGGCGCGTATCCGAACCGGTCGCCGCGGGAGATTGCGGCGAATACGTTTCTGGGGAATTTGTCGCTGCCGGCTATGCGGGCGGATGACGATTGCCCTAGTTTTGCGATTCAGTCGTCTGAGTAACGAAATATTCTTCGCTTCGCTCAGAATGACCTTGAGCTTTTTGGAGGAGGTACTTATGAATCCAATCCCTGTTCCTGCGCCGCCAAAGTCGGCTTATAACCCGAATCGCCGGGTGTCGGATTTGCTGGCGGCTCAGTTGAAGCATTTCCAGCATGTTGAATTGAAGAACGGAATCAAGATTGATCCGGCGCTGAAGCGGGACGTTGGGACGGAGGCTGGCGCGGCGCGGTATATCACGGAGATGACGCGGGCGATTCGGGCGCAGTCTGCTGCATCGCCGGCTGGGATCGCGGTGGTGCCTGCTCAGGTGGGGAAGGCTAAGAAGGCTAAGAGTGGACTGGCGTTGGCTGCGGCGGCCACGAAGAAGCCTCGTAAAGGCAAGAAGTCATGAGGCCGCGGATGATGGTGCTGGTGCTGCTGCTCGCAGGGCAGACCGCGATTGCGGAGACTTGCGACCAGTTGGGGAATCCGGCGGGGAATGAGGGGCGCGTGCATTCGGATTTCTGCCGGGAATGGCTGGAGCTGCATCCGTGCCGGCAGCAGCTATCGAAGCCTTGCAGCACGTTTACGTTTGGGCATCTGGTGGATATTGCGCAGACGGCGGCGACGGGGCAGCCGCTGCACATCAGCTATGGGAGCCTGGCTCCGCAGAACGGATTTGGGATGGGGCTGGCGTTCGTGGAGCATAAGGATTTTGCAGATGAGTGGCGCATGACGTTCAACATGGATGCGGTGACGAGCAGCAATGGGTCGTGGCGGGCGGGTGGTTATCTGAAGGCTTACAAGCTGGGTGGGGGCAAGATCGTGGTGGTGAATGGGCCGGGGAAGAAGACGGCGCCGTTCTTCCATGTGTCGTCGTTTTTCAATCTCTATGTGGAGACGAATTCGCTGAATCGGTTGTATTTTTATGGGCTGGGCCCGAACACGGCACAGTCGGCGCAGGCCGCGTTTGGAATGACGGAGACGATCATTGGGACGAGCGCGGTGGTGCCGCTGGGGAAGTGGGGACTGTCGCTGTTTGGGGAGGTGAACGGGCGAGTTCCGCAGTTGCGCGGCGACCATAATGAGACAGTGCCGTCGATTGAGCAGACCTATACCGAGGCGACTGCGCCGGGGCTGGCTTCGCAACCGGTGTTCGTGCAGCCGCGGCTTGGGGTTCGCGCGGAGCCGCTGCTATTCAAGGATCATTTGCGGCTTCACTATCTGGTCGACGTTCAGAATTTTGGTGGGTTCGATACGAGCGCTTACAGCTTTCGGCGGTGGACTACGGATCTTGGGCATGAGTTTCCGCTGAACACGAAGGTCTCTTTGACGGCGGCCAATAATGCGAATGGGCCGGACTCGTGCACGCCGAACCCGGAGACGCCCTGCCCGGCGCCGATGCACACGTCGACGGCGATGGATCACGAGGGGTCGGTGAATGTGCGGCTGCTGATGGTGGGATCGGCGGCGAATTCGGGGAGCGTGGTGCCGTTTTACTTCGATCCGACGCTGGGTGGGTCGGACCTGGATGGACAGGCGCTGTTGTCGAGCTTTCCGGATTACCGGTTCCGGGGGCCGAATCTGGCGCTGCTGCGGGAGTCGGTGGAGCATGCGATTCCGAAGGTCCCGCTGGGAGTTTACTTCCAGGCGGATGAAGGGAAAGTGGCGTTGCGGCGGGGGGATATCAACTTTACAAATCTGCGCGAGACATACACGGTGGGGCTGACAGTTCATGCGGGCGGACTGCCGGTGGTGTCGCTGCTGTTTTCGTGGGGTGGAGGCGAGGGGAATCACACGACGTTCAATGCGAGCAATGTGCTGCTTGGGGCTTCGGCTCGGCCTTCGTTGTATTAGGGCGGGCTCCGGGTTGGTGTGGCCGAAGAGAATCCTCGCCAGTGGAGGCGAAGAGCGATTTCTATGAGCTGTAAGCCTTAAGCTACAAGCTATGAGCCGTGATGGCGGCTACAGTCACTCCGATTTTGCTCTAGGAACTCATGTCCTGGGGCGGTTACTGGGGTGGGGCGGGGGCGTCGGGTTGCAGGTAGAAGAAGTGGGTAGTGCGAACGGTCAGGTTGGGGCGGGGTAGTTTGATCTGGAGGTCATGGAATTCGTTGGGGATGGCGGCGGGTGGGGCGTCGAAGGAGAGTTGATAGTAGGCGCGGGAGTCTTCGACGCAGTGGGCTATCTGCGTTGCGATCTCGCCGCCGTTGATCATGACGAGGCCTCCGCTTTGGGTCGCGAAGACCTGGACACCGAGGTTGGGGGAGTCGGCGTCTTTGGCGGTCGGGACGCCTTTGAGGTAGTCCTCGTAGACGAATTGGCGGAGGGTGTCGCCGCGCTGGAGGTTCTGCGGGACGACGCTGTAGAGGGTAATGCCAGCCTGGCGGAGCTTGGTGTTGATGTCGACGATGCTCGCGAAGTAGCGGGTGCGATTGAGTTGCGTGGGAGCGTCGAGGTTGTTGAGCAGTGGCCAGCCGGGGCCTAACCAGATGAGGAGTTTGTGGCCGGGTTTGTCCGACTCGTATTTGGCGATTTCGGTGAGGGCGCGGATGGATTTCTGGGAGCGGTCGATTGCGCCGGCGGTGCCTTGCGCGGAGTCGATGCTGCGGATGGTTGCGGGGAGCTTTTGAACCTCGGCGAGCAGGGTTTTGGTGTCGCGGCTGGGCTCGCCTATGTTTGCGCCATCGTTGCCGAGGAGGACGATGGAGACGCGGGCGTAGAGGAAGCTGCCGCTCTGGCGGAGATATTTTTCGATGCCCTGTCGCATGAGGGTCAGGTCGGTGAGGGCGGCGTTGACGGTGTCGACGACAAGCAGGACGACGTCGGGAGGTTGGGCGAAGGCACCGTCGATGAGCTTGAATTCGGTGATGTTTTGAGGGATGCCGTTGTCGAGGAGGGTTACGTCCTGTTGGGTGAGGTTGGTGATGGGGCGGCCGGCCTTGTCGGTGACGCTGAGGTTGAGGGTGATGTGGCGGAGGACTCGCTGCTGCTGGTTGAAGGTTTCGGAGTCGCGGTGGGCTAGAGGCTTGGGTGGATTGGGATTCTGAGGGTGGGCGAATGGTGCGAGGCAGAGAACTAGCAACAGCGCCGGACTGTGCGATTTGTGGGGCATGGCGCGGAACCTCGGAGCGGGTCCAGTATAGCGGGTGGGGCGTGTGGGATTTGGGCATCCCACCTCAATCGCGATGGGGGTGCGATTGAGATGGGGCACCCGGAGGTTCTGGACGGGCGCAATACTGAGATTTTTCCCCTTCGCTCTGCTCGAGGTCAGAATGACCTCATTCTTTTGTGGGAGATGCGGATTGGTCTAGCCAATTTTGGCCTGGATGCCGTAGTATGACCGGTGCGTTTTGATTCGAAATAAATTCGTTCTTGAAACTAACGGACAGGGGATAACGGCGATGGCTTTGGATAATAGCGGACGGCGGGAGTTTCTGAAGGTAGGCGGGACGGCGTTGGCCGCCTCGACGGTTGGCTGGACGGCGAAGAGCTATGCCGCGGTTCTGGGCGCGAATGATCGTGTGCGGACGGGCGTTATCGGTGCCGGCGATCGCATGCTGGGCGGTGATATCCCGGCGTTTGCGGCGAACCAGAAGGACATGAACTTCGAGATCGTCGCGGTCTCGGATATCTGGAAGGTGGCGCGGGAACGTGGCGCTGCGGCAATCGAGAAGAAGTGCGGCAGCAAGGTCGATACGGTTCGGAACAACGACGAGCTGTATGCGCGCAAGGATATTGATGCGGTGATTATTGCGACGGCGGACTTCCAGCATGCTCGGCATGGGATTGAAGCGGTGAACGCTGGGCGCGATGCGTATGTCGAGAAGCCGACGGCGCACTTTATGGACGATGCGAGGGACTTCCGCGCGGCGGTGCATAAGAGCGGCAAGATCGTGCAGGTTGGGACGCAGCGCCGCAGCACGCCGAGCTATATGAACGCGGCGGAGTATATCAAGAGCGGCAAGTTTGGCGACATCGTGATGGTGGAGATGAGCTGGAATGTGAACCAGCCGGGACGGTGGCGGCGGCCGGATGTGGTGCCGCTGTTGAAGGAAGAGGATACGGACTGGAAGCGGTATTGCATGGGCCGGATCAAGGATAACTTCGATGCTCGGAAGTACCTTGAGTTCCGTTTGTTCTGGCCTTATAGCTCGGGGATTCCGGACCAGTGGTTGGTCCACCAGATTGATACGGTTCACTGGTTTACGGGTCTGCCGCATCCGCGCAGTGTCGTTGCGAACGGCGGGATTTACCACTGGAAAGACGGGCGCACGAACTGGGATACGATGACTGCGGTGTTCGACTATGGCCCGCTGGATGATCTGACCAAGGGCTTCCAGGTGCAGTACACGTCGCGGTTTACCAACTCGGCTGGCGGCGTGAAGGAGCTGTACTACTCGAACGCCGGCATGATCGACATGGATAAGCAGACCGTGACTCCGACGGGCGGGCTGACGAAGAGGTTCGCCGACGAGATGCATATGGAGCCGAACCTGTTGTCGCCGCTGTCGCTGGGCGTGGATAAGGTTTCGACCGATGCGGATACGAAGGGCGATCCGCAGACGACGGCGAACATGCGGAACTGGATGGAGTGCGTACGGAGCCGCAAGACGCCGAACGCCAGCATCGAGGCAGGGTATAGCCACTCGATTGCGCTGTGCATGAATGTGGCGGCGATTCAGACGGGGACGAAGGTGACCTTCGACGAGAAGACGCAGCAGGTGATGGCGGGAGGCAAGGTGTATGCGTAGTTGGTTGATGGCTGGACTGGTTGCAGCAAGCCTGGGCGGAGCGATTGCTTCCGCCCAGGTGAAGGTTACGCCGAATGAAGCCGCTCGACGTGTAGACGTGACGATTGATGGGAAGGCCTTTACATCGTACGTCTGGCCGACCTCGCTGATGAAGCCGGTGCTCTATCCGCTGATAACGGATGACGGCATTACGGTGACGCGCGGATATCCGCTGGCTCCGCTGCCGGGCGAGCGCGTGGACCATCCGCACCATGCGGGGATGTGGTTCAACTACGGGAACGCGAATGGGTTCGACTTCTGGAATAACTCGGACGCGATTAAGCCGGCGGAGAAGCATAAGTACGGGACGATTCGGCAGGTTGGGATCGTTTCGACCAAGAGCGGCAAGGATAGCGGTGAGTTGGTCGTGGACTCGATCTGGCAGACGGGCGAGGGCAAGGACATTCTGAAGCAGCGGACGAAGTATGTGTTCGCGAAGCGGAAGGGTGCCCGGGTGATCGACCAGGAGGTGACACTGGAGGCGCTGGATCACGTGGTCTTTAACGACGACAAGGAAGGCTTGCTGGGGATGCGCGTGGCGAGCTGGCTGGAGTCGCCGGAGGAGAAGGGCGGGATCTTTATGGACGCTAACGGCAAGCCGACGAAGGTAGATGCTGTTCCGAACTCGACCGCGACAGGCGTTTATGAGACAAGCGCCGGCGTGAAGGGCGTTGGGGTTTGGGCTACGCGAGGGCGCTGGTGCTCGCTGACGGGACATAACCCGGAGGGGAAGACTGTTACCGTCGCGATTATCGATGAGCCTAAGAACCCGGGGTATCCGACTTACTGGCACGCTCGCGGGTATGGCTTGTTCGCGGCGAATCCGCTGGGGGCGAATATTTTTGATCCTAAGGCGCCGAAGTTCGCATACACGATTGAGAAGGGTAAGACGACTACGTTCAAGTATCGCGTTGTGCTGTATGACGGTGCCGTTGGGGCAGATGCTTTGAATAAGGAAGCGGATGCTTTTGCGGGGAAGTAAGAACAAGGCAGGATTTATGAGCTGTAAGTTTTTGAGCTTACAGCTGTGAGCTAAAGACGGAAGGGGTGGATCGCGGTTTGCGATCCACCCCTTTTTGATTGGAATCGGGTTATGGTGTTTTGGTTTCGGGGCCGAGGATGCGGTTTACTTCGGCGATCTGAGCGTCGATTTGTTTGCGTAGGAACTCGTAGCGTTGGATGGCGTCACGGCCTACTTTCTGGTCGGTGCGGGTGTTTTCGCTATATAGGTAGGTGACGTGGGTTTGGAGGGCCGGCTGGCTGTAGCGGATGGTGGGCGTGATGAGTTTGTCCGCGACTACTTGTAGCTGCTTGGCCTGGTCGGAGGTGTCGGTTTTGTCCTTCTTCTCCTTGGCCTGCTCGGCCTTGATGCGGGCTACTACCTTGTTGGTGTCGCTGACGAGGTCCATGACGCGGAGGTTATGTTCGAGCTGGGCTACGAGCTCGGCGGTGGTGACTCCGTCGGCTGTGACGCGGGGATCTTCGACGATCTCGAGTGGTTGCTTCTGGATTGTGGTGCCAATCGTGAGTTGGACCGTGTATGCGCCGGGTGCGGCTGCCGGGCCGTTGGCGGCCTGGGGTTGCGTGGCGCTCATCCAGGCTCCGGAATAGCGGAGATCCCAGATGAAGCGATGCATGCCAGGTTTCTTGTCGAGAGTGACGGGGTAAGCGACGCGGCGCGGTCCTTCTTCGTCGCCACCGCCGGTGTCCTCAGCTTCGGGACGGGCAGCGCGGGCAGGCGGGGGGACGCTGGTAAAGGTGCGGATGACCTTGCCGGTCTTGTCGAGGATGCTTAGGGTGACGGGTTCCTTGGGTTCGGCGGCGAGATAGTAGTCGATTTGCGCGCCGGAGAGCGGGAAGGTTACGCCTTCGCCGCGGCCATTGTCGCCGCTGGAGGGGATGCGGTAGGCGGTCTGGGGTTTGTAGAGGGTGTCTGGCTCGGGGCTGCCGGCGGCTGGTAGCTGGTGCAGGACGCTTACGTTGTCGAGGATGTAGAAGCCGCGTCCCTGGGTGGAGAGGACGAGGTCGTTGTGGGTTAGCTTGATGTCGGTGACGGGGGTGGCGGGCAGGTTGAGCTGGAGGGACTGCCAGGTTGTGCCGCGATCGAACGAGACGTACATGCCGAACTCGGTGCCGGCGTAGAGCAGGCCGGGACGGGATGGATCTTCGCGGACGACGCGGGTGGGCTCGTCAGCGGCGATGCCGTTTTTGCCGTCGGTCAGGCGGGCCCAGGTTTTTCCGTAGTCGTCGGTGCGGTAGATGTACGGGGCGAAGTCGGCGAGGAGGTAGCGGTAGATAGCGACGTAGGCTGTGCCGGGTTTGAAGCGGCCGGGCTCGATGTTCTGGATGCGGCCGCCGGGTTGGAGATCGGGTGGGGTGATGTTGGCCCAGTTTTTGCCGTCGTCCTGTGTGACCCAGACGAGGCCGTCGTTGGAGCCGGCCCAGATGACGCCGCGCTTGATGGTGGACTCTCGGATGGCGTAGGTGGTGGAGTACATCTCCTCGCCCGTGGCGTCGCGGGTGATGGGTTCGCCGGAGCCTGTCTGAGTTCCCGCCAGTTTCGCGGTCAAGTCGGGGCTGATGGTCTCCCAGGTCAGGCCGCCATCGCGCGTGCGATGGACGTATTGCGAGCCGTAGTAGACGGTGTTGGCGTCGAAGGGCGAGATATCCATTGGGGATACGCGCTGGAAGCGGAAGGTGAGGGCGGGCGGCTCGTTACCGTAGAGGGATTCGGCTCCGACCCAGTAGCGCTCCTCGTTGTTGTTGGTCTTGAGGTTGAGGCGGGTGAACTGGCCTTTGCAGGCTCCCCAGACGATGGAAGGATCGCCGTTTTTCGGGATGATGGGGCCGGTTTCGCAGCCGGGGCCGACGCGGAACTCCTGGCCGTCGCCGAGGGGCAGGCTGGGGACGATGACGGTGGTGTTGTCCTGCTGGGCGCCGTAGATGCGGTAAGGGAACTGCTCGTCGAGGGCGACCTGGTAGATTTCGGAGGTGGACTGGTTATTCTGGGTGCTCCAGGTGAGGCCGCCGTCGACGGAGACGATGGCTCCGCCGTCGTTGGCTTCGATCATGTAGTTGGAGTTGAGGGGGTTGATCCAGACGTCGTGATTGTCGCCGTGGGGCTCGGGCATGTTCTTGAAGGTCTTGCCGCCGTCGACGGACTTGACCCAGGATTCGTCGCCGATCCAGACGACGTCGGGATTGTTGGGGTCGATGCCGATGGTGTCGTAGTAGAAGGGGCGCGTGATGATGCGGTCCTGCCCGTTGACGAGCTTCCAGTGGGCGCCAGCGTCGTCAGAGCGGTAGAGTCCCTGGCCGGGCTTGGCTTCAATGAGGGCGTAGATTCGCTCGGGCGCGAGGTTGGAGATGGCGACGTTGGCGCGTCCGAAGAGCTTGTCGGGGAGGCCGTCTGTGAGCTTCTTCCAGGTGTCGCCGCCGTCGGTGGACTTGTAGATGCCGGCGCCCTCGCTGGCTTCGCTGCCGGAGATGATGGTCCAGGGCTTGCGGAGGCCGTGCCACATGGTGGCGAAGACTACGTTGGGGTGGCCGGGCTGGAGTTCGAGGTCGGCGGCACCGAGAGCGGGGCTGAGGGCGAAGACCTGCTTCCAGGTCTTGCCGCCGTCGCGGGTGCGCCAGACGCCGCGCTCCTTGTTATCGATGAACGGATTGCCGGAGGCGGCAACAAAGACCTCGTCGGAGTTGACGGGATTGATGCGGATCGTCGCGATTTGGCCTACGTCGCGCAGGCCGAGAAAGGTCCAGGTCTTGCCTGCGTCGGAGGACTTGTAGATGCCGCGGCCGATGGAGATGTTCGAGCGGATCTTGGAGGAACCGGTGCCCGCGTAGACGATGCTGGGGTTGGTCTGCGCGACTTCAACTGCGCCGATGGGGCCGACGGCGATCTGGCCGTCGGTCATGTTGAGCCAGGTGTGGCCCGCGTCGACGGTCTTGTAGACTCCGCCGCCTACGGTTCCCATGTAATAGACGAGGGGTTGGGTAGGGATGCCGGTGACTGCGGTGACGCGGCCTCCGCGGACGGGGCCTACGTTGCGGTATTTCAGGCCGGCCCATTGGGTGGGGCTGTAGGTCTGGGCTTGGGCGGCGGTGGCGATGAGGGCCAGGGCGGCGAGGGATAGGCGGGCGGCGGTGCGGCTCATGCGGGCTCCTGTTGGGTTTTCGGTAGTTCGGAGACAAATACTGAGATTCTTCGCTGCGCTCAGAATGACCTCGGCTACGAGGTTGTGATCCCACTCATCGCGATGATGCTGCGATGAATGGGGCACACGGGGATTTTGTTATTTGGCGGACTTCATGGTGATGGCTGGGATGTTTTGTTCGCGGACGAGCTTGTTGAAGTTGGCTATGTCGGTGGTGGAGATTTTGTTCAGGGCGTCCAGCTGGACTTGCAGTTGG
>Ga0302310_10004087_pt1 | contig 11073 bp, 11 predicted proteins | sample III_Palsa_N1_2_FD_200451 | JGI IMG/M metagenome (GOLD analysis project Ga0302310, IMG submission 200451) | Peat permafrost microbial communities from Stordalen Mire near Abisko, Sweden - III_Palsa_N1_2 | ecosystem: Environmental > Terrestrial > Soil > Palsa > Peat permafrost | place: Sweden... | reverse complement strand
CAGGCAGGCCGATGAGTTCAAGGTAGTGGTCATCGAACACGATTGCGTGATTGATCGAACCGAGCGTGTGATACCCGCGCGGCGCAACCGTGAAGCCGAGTTGCTCAAAGGTGTGCTGGGCAGCGTCGGTATCGAAACGCGTGTTGATGACGAGATGGTCGAGCTTCAGCATCAGGGTCTGGCCAGTGCCGGGGTTGGCGTTGCAGCCGCCGTTGGAGTCGCCGTTGAATAGGCGCCGCGGCCGCTGGCAACGAGCTTGCCGTCCTTGTCGAAGACCTGTGCTTCGGACACGGACACTTGCGAGCCGAACTTGATCACCTTGCCCTTCACCGTCAGGTCACCCTGCAACGCGGCGCGATGATAGTCCACGCGCAGGTCGATGGTGGGGACGCCCCGTCCGGTCTTCGATACCAGCGCCCAGTCCGCCGCCAAATCCACGAGCGCGGCGAGAATGCCGCCATGCGTGTAGCCTTTGTCCGGATTCACGACCCATTCTTCGCGCCACGTGGCACGCAGTTCGATCTCGCCCTCACTCACCGATACCACGGTCAAACCCAGCCATTCGTGAAACGGGCCACGCCGCAAACGTGCCTCGATATCCTGCGCGCTCGGCAATGTTGCTTCGCTCATGATGTTTTCCTCAGTTTTTCTCATCAATAGATTCAGGGGTTGACCACGACCTTGCCCAGCACTTCGCGGTCGCGAATCAGGCGCAGTCCCCCGGCTGCTTGCTCCAGCAGCAACGTCCGGTCGATGGCCGGCACCAGCTCTCCCGCCGCAATCTGATCGAGCAGCGCGCGCAGGTTTTCATCGTAGAAACTGTTCGAGCCGATGATCTTCAATTCGAAGCTCCAGATGTATCGAAGGTCTTCGGCAGGCGCGTGGCCGGCCGTTGCGCCGCACACGAGCAGCGTGCCGCCGCGCTTCAGGCACTTCAACGACGGCACCCACGTGTCGCCCCCGGTAAAATTCACGACGACGTCCACCCCGCCCTCATAACTCCGGCGTTGCGGCTTGCCGTATTCGCTGATTGCCCACTTCGAGAAGTCCGTGGTCTTGTAGTTCACCGTATGATCCGCGCCGAGCGCTTTCAGTTGCTCGCACTTCTCGTCGCTACCGGCGCACGCGATCACCTCGGCGCCGAGTTGCTTCGCGATAAGAATGCACGCCGTACCCACCCCGCCGCTTGCGCCGAGAATCAACACGCGGTCGCCTGCTTTCACGGTCTTGTGCGTAACCAGCATGCGGTGTGCCGTGCCGTACGCTACCGGCAACGCGGACGCGGCGTCGTAACTCACGGCATCGGGTAATGCAATCAGTTGCCCGACCGACACCAGGCAGTATTGCGCCATGCCGCCGTCAAGCATTTCGCCCATCAGACCTTTCTCGGGATAAAGCGGATTGACGAGCACACGATCTCCCGCCTTCCAGCCCTCCACGCCTTCACCCAACTCCGCGATGTCACCCGCCATGTCGAGGCCGATCACCACGGGAAACGGCACCTTGATACCGGGCATGCCCTTCACGGTGAATACATCGTGATAGTTGAACGACGACGCGCGCACGCGGATCACCACATGCCCGGGCGTCGCCTTCGGCACGGGTTTGTCGGTCACCACGTGGAGTTGATCCAGGTCGCCGTGCTGGTTCAGCACGAGTGCCTTCATGGTCGATGGAATGGCTGTTGTCACGGTGTCTGCTCCACGTTATTGGATTGATTTCGATGCGGCATATGGACCGGTATCGAAGAGATCGGCGGGCAGCGTGCCTTTGATCACACCGCCATCCACGAAGATCTGATGCTCGCGCTTGAGGGTCTCCAGATCGATCGGCTCAAAGGTCACGCGGTTGATATCCGACCAGCGCGCGGCGTACGCTTGCGCGTCCTCGGCGGGCAGATTCGCGCTCTTCTGCAGGATTGCCGCGACGTCGTTCTGATGCGTCGCGCCCCATTGCAACGCCGTGCGCATGCCTGCGATCAGCTTGGCCACGTCTTGCGGATGCTGCGCGAGGTAATCCGCACGGATCGCGCTCACGCCTATATAGGGTGTTGCGTCGGACTTCGTCAGCTTCTTCCATTCAGCGCCGAAGCTTCCAAGTCGCTTGACCTTCAACTCCTTTAGTTGTGCGATAGTTACAGAGCGCAACGCAGCGGCATCGACCTGTTTTTGAACGAGGAACTGTGCGAGCCGCGCTTCATTTCCCGGGACGATGGAAAAATCGTTCGCCTTGATGCCGTCGTTACCCTGCAGCACCGCGGTGGCAATCGCTGCGACCGAACTGCCCGGCGGCGACATACCGACTTTCTTGCCACGCAGGTCGGCGAGTGACTTGATCGGCGAGTCCTCGGGTGCGACGAATTCGACATCGGCCGGTTGTGTCGCGAGCACGATCTTCAACGGCACGCCCTCGGCGGCCGTGCTGAATACAGCGGCTGCCGGCGCGGCGAACGCGAAGTCGATCGCGTTGGCGGCCAATGCGCGATTCGGCGCGTTGACGTCGGAGAAGCGAATGAAGGTGACATCGAGGCCACGCTGCTGCAGGAATTTTTGTGCTTCGAGCACTGCGCCGAAGCCCAGGCTCACGCCGCTTGTCCAGTAGCCAATGCGCATGGGTTCTGCGTGCGCCGTTTGCGCGGCACCGAGCATCGCGGTGGTCGCAACGGCGGTCGCAATCGCCGCTCGCCTGAAGAGTGAAGTGCCTTTCATGGTTCCTTGTTCCCCGTTAGATCAGTCGGTCTTTTTCCAGCGAAACAGGCGGCGCTCGAGTGGCTTCAACACACCCGCTTCGAGCAGCAGCATCAGGACAACGAGTGTGACCGTCCACGCGAAAACCTGATCGGTCTGCACGAGATCGGCCGCCTGCCGCAAGCGATAGCCAATGCCATTCGACGACCCGATCGTCTCGGCGACCAGCGACACACGCCAGCCGAAACCAAACGCGAGGCGCGCACCGGCGAAAAAATGCGGCAGGATGGTCGGCAGGAAAATTTTGCGCATGATCTGTGTCTGCGACATGCGAAAGCTGCGCGCGAGCTCGACGTGGTTGCGGTCTACTGTCAGTGCGCCTTGCCATACGTTCGTCAGGATCAGCGGCATTGCCGTCATGAACACCACGAAGATGGTGGTTGCGTTCGAGATCCCGAACCAGATGATGGCGAACACCGCCCAGATCGCCGACGACACGGTGTTCACAATCGAAAGGAGAGGCTCGAAGAAATGCGCCACGCGCGGGTTCGAACCAAGCGCAATACCGAGAGGCGCAGCGACCGCGGCTGCCAGCAGAAATCCGGCCACGACGCGATACAACGTGATGCCGAGGTCGTCGAGGAAGGTGCCACTTTGTAGGAGTCCGACGAATGCATGCGCCACTCTCAGCGGCCCGGGCAGTACAAACTGCGGCATGCGCAGCGATACGAGCCACCATGCCGCGAGCAGCAGGACAACGAGCACAACGCGTTGCCCAACGGTTGAAGCAAACGAACTACGCGGAACAGTGGACATGGGTCAGATCAGAAGACGCAATTGGCGGATCGCCTCGGCTACGGCGGGATCGGTGGCGGCACGCGGGCGCGGCAGCGCGACGTCGACAATCTCGCGCACGCGGCCCGGACGCGGCGCGAGCACTACGACTCGATCCGCAAGCACGATCGCTTCCTCCACGTCGTGGGTCACGAACAGCACGGTCATGCGCTGCATCGCGTGAATGCGCAGCAGTTCGTCGTGCATTTGGGAGCGCATCTGCGGGTCAAGCTTCGAGAACGGCTCGTCCATCAGCAGGATGCGAGGGCCGGTGACAAGGCTCCGTGCAAGGGCAACACGACTCCGCATGCCGCCCGATAGCTGATGCGGGTGGGCATCGGCGAAACCTTGCAGTCCGACCAGATCGAGGATCGCGTTCGCGCGGGTATGGCGTTCGCGAGCGGGAATCGCAGGACTCGCGGCTTCCAGGCCGAACTCGGCATTCGCCCGCGCAGTGCGCCAGGGCAACAGCCGGTCTTCCTGGAACATATACGAGAGCGAGTTGCGATCCTTCGTCCCTTCGGTCCGCTTGCCATCGATCCAGAGCTCGCCTTCACTCGCTTCAAGCAGTCCTGCAATCATGTTAAGCAGCGTGCTCTTGCCACATCCCGACGTGCCGAGCAGCGCCACTATTTCACCTTGCGCGACGTCGAAGGAGACATGATCCAAAACCTTTAGTGTTCCGAAGTTCTTTCCTACGCCGCATAACGAAATCGCGGCAGAAATCGCAGCGCTCATCGGCGAAGCTCCGCCACCGTGTACAGAGGCAACGATGCCCCCGCGCTGGAAAGACTCGCGTAGACCTTCTCCATTGTCATGCTCTGGAACGTCTCTATATGACGGCGCGCAATGGTCTCTGCACGACGTTCATCGCCCGCGATGAACGCATCGATCATTGCATTGTGATCGTGCTTGATCTCAGGTTTGGTCCCCTGCACGCCGAAGCCAAGCGCGACGAGGCGCGACATTTCATCGAGCAGGCTCGCGAGCGTTCGATGCAAGCGCTCGTTGCCGCTCGCCGCAGCTATCGCCAGATGAAATTCGCGATTCGCGTCGAGAAATACATCGATTTGCGCCGACAGCGCCCGCTCCGGATGCGGCACGCGGCACGCCGCTTCGAGGCGCCGCAGCAACTCCACGTCAACGCGGCCGCAGGCTAGCCGCGCTGCCAGTGGTTCAAGTTGGACCCGCAGTGCGAATACCTCTTCCACATCTTTCAATGTAATCGCTGCAATCCGATAACCCTGTCGCGGCAGAGAACGCACGAAGCCTTCGTGCACGAGCCGCACAAGTGCAATACGGCAACTCGTTTTGCCGATGTCGTACTCTGACATCAACTGGCTTTCGGTAACGGTCGACCCGGGCATGAGCTTGCATGAGAGCAAGTCGCGGCGGATGCGTTCGTAGGCGTCGTCGCCGCGCAATACCGCGGGGCCGGACGGTGCAAGCAGATCGGGAGAAGGCGTGGCGGATTCGTCGTAGGTCATGGCCGTTAGGTTGTAAGCTGCTCACGACATCGAATTGATAGGTTCAAGAAACTATCGTAGGCGTTTCCGATATTTTTCAAAAACAAGTTATTTGAATAAGTAAGTCCGCCTGGGAGATATCGTGGGAGGCTCACGGGTTGGTGACGTCCGGTCTTGTTCAGGGCGCGCTTCCGTTGCTTGAGCAGATACCTAAGCTGATTTTTAGTCTTCTCCTTTCCAACCGGGTGTAAATGCTGACCATGGTCGGTAATCCTTATCATGACTTTTATTACGTAATTCGCAACTAAGCCGCGATTAACCGGAAGCAAGAGTCGAATTGTTGTTGCTGGCGAGAGAAATTGACCAAAGAAGTTAAGCGACCGCTGACCTGGCCTGTAGTTTGCATATATCTGCTTAGCAAACTTCATTGGAGATAGATCATGTTCAAGGCTCTTATTCCTGCTGTAGTTATCGCCTCAGCGCTCGCCGCGCCGACATTTGCGTTTGCTCAGGACAACACACAAGTGACGCGCTCCGCAGTGAAGACTGACCTTCAACAAATGGAGCAGTCGGGCTATAACCCAGCGGCTGATCGCACCACTTATCCCGACCAAGCGCAATCCGCCGAACAGCGCGTGGAATCGGAGCGCGGCGTAGCCGCTACGTCATATGGACCTTCGATGAGCGGTAGTTCCGCTTCAGGCATGCGTTCGCCGATGACCCCGCCCGATGGGACTCGATCCATCTATTTCGGTCATTGAGGTGCCAGCGAGAATCGGGTTCGTCAGCATGCCTCACGGTGGAAGGGCCGCGGCTCGTGACGATTGAGTCGTGGCGCTTTACACTGAGAGGATTACTGTTGGACGCGCTATTTTAGTGGGCGACAACGGCAGTATTGAAAGAGGCCGTGCCCAACTCATGTTGGAAACGGCCTCTTTCATATTTCAGTTCGTATTGTTCTCTGGTTCCGCGTTTGCTGCGAGAAGCTGGCGTACTGATGTCCGCTTCCTTTTAACTTGCGCACCTTATTCCTGCTCTTTCGCTGTTTCATCGAGCATCCGCATTGCCGCTTTTTCTGCATTTGCCACATGCAGCCGAGCGGCCGCGGCGGCACCCTCTGCATCGCGTGCCTTCAATGCTTTGAATAACTTGTCGATTTCACGAAGGCTGGTTGGAAGACGATCTGGATGCATCAGCGAAGTTGCGCGCAACAGGTTGACCCGCGAATACAGGCTCGTCAGGATTTCTTTCACCAAGGCATTGCCGCAGTTATCGAGCAGCACGTCGTAGAGTTGGGTCTTCGCTTTGAGCACGCCGGCCTGATCGTTGGCCAATGCCTGCGCACGCAGCAACTTTGCTTTTTCGCCGAACTGCGCGATCGCCTCGTCGTCAGCAATTCGAGCGAACTCTCCAGCTGCGAAACCTTCGAGCAAACCTCGGATGGCATACAACTCAGTTGCCTCTTGCTTCGACATGATCGCGACCACCGGCCCCTTGTGCGGCACGCTGCGTACCAGCTTTTCCGCTTCCAGCCGGCGCAGCGCTTCCCGAACCGACGTCCTGCTGACACCCAGCGTCTCGCACAATTCACGTTCAATGAGCCGCGCGCCTGGTGCGAATCGACCGGACATGATGGCCTGTCGAAGCACATTTTCCACCTGATGACGCAGCGTTTCCGGCCGCACCAAACCCATTTCGGCTGTCATTATTGTATTCCCGTCTGACAAAGATCATCCCGGCATGATACTTGATGCGGCATGTCGAAAGGAATGATCGGAAGCGCGGATTTATGCCACTCGGGCGAGGTGTCCTCGCTCACCGCAATGTCATCGGATTGAATGATTGTCCTACCAAATTGCTCGCGGGGTCGGATATCGCTCGGACTCTTGGAAACCTTAGTCGTTGACTCCCTTTTAAGGCTACTTTTCGTTCGCGCAATGTGAGCGCCACGCAGGGTATGTCAACCCGTTCGCGCTTCTGGCTTCTGTCTGGGGATGTTCGTGGACCAACCGTGCGGCACAACACTTCGCCATTGATCCGCGAACGGCCGGACGGGCACCTTTTTAGAAGCGGGTCGTGTGACCGAACTGACCGTTGCGCGGTGGGTCGAGCGGAAGGCAGGTGAGTGTTCGACTGACCGTTAGTTGCAACTTGATGAATTCTATCGCACGAGCGCCCTATACCAAAGTCTCGACAATCTCCACAGAGGCTCGTTTTGTTCGATCGGGTTCCATGGGGTTTAGGATTGCGTAGCCTCTCGGCGATTTGATATTTGTCCGCGAGACGAAGCAACACGCATAAGCACCCATCGGGCGAGTGGTGATACGGCGGCTCTGGTTCATACGGGGACTCCATGCCGGTCGCGTGTTGGACCGCGCTGGTCATGCCGGATCGATCAGTACCGATCCGTGCAGCGATAGCGGAGAGCATCCAATGCTCGGAACTCCGCGAGAACGGACCGAAGCGCATCATCAGCTATTGCCCTTCAGACTCTGCCCCGAACGCGCGGCAAGCCGCGCGTCACGAATATCCGAGGACACGCCAGCGCACGTAGCGCGGAGCATCTGCTTCATCTCGCTGAGGCGATCGTTGATCGTTGACGTCCTGGTCCTCGGGATCGCATGTCCGGCTGGCTCTATCGCCTTCTGCTGAACCGCATGATTGTTGTCACACTTCAATCGGAACGCAGTGATCTGATCGGAGGTCGCACGGACAACTTCCCTCGCGTTGAGCGCGGCGACAAACGCGGCTGTCCACTGGCCGGTCGACACGCGTGGCCTTGTTTCCCGGTAGTCGTGGACGGTGATCGAATCGGCTGTGCTTGAGACCGTGATAAGCCGCGTGTTCGCAGTATCGATAAATTCGTGTCCAGCGCACTGGAGCACGGTGGCGTCGATATTCGCAGCTCGAGCATTCTCTTCGGTCAGTCGTTCTGCGACGAGTCGCTTGGCGCGGATCTGGTGTCCAAAATCAACCGGAGAACGGAGCAGGGCGCGAAGATAGCTAATCGGGCGCTTCGCATTTCGCAGATGCTCCCAGGTTGCTTCGACAACGTCGGAAAGCAGCTTTGCCTGCGCCTTCGCTTCTCGCATGAGTTTAAAAATCAAAAATTGACGAAAACCCAAACTCAGCAAGCGCTGGAGATCCGCTGGGAGCTCTCCTGGTTGTCTCTTTTGATTCTTAGGGAACAGATCCTTATATATAGCTCCGTCTGCCACCGTGACACACGGCGGGCTAAATGAATAGCCAGGTGCGCTGAGTGCCTCAACGTGCCGCGTTGTTGAGTCATCGGACTGAGTGGCAGAAAGCGGGTGAGCGGGAGATTGTGTTCCAGAAGGCTGACTTCCAGACAACTGAGATATGTACCCGAGAACGATCGCGGATTTTTCCGTGAGGTGCAGATAGGCGCGACCAAACAAGCCTGCGGTCCCGAAGCGTTTCTGCGGCACGCGCTCAATCAGACCGGCTGCTTCGAGGTCGTCCAGGCTTCGATAGAACGTGCGCATCGATTGCATGGCACGTCCGGTCAGAAGCTCACGGCGGGCGAATATGGCGGCGTAGGGTCGATGGGCGTCAACGGTGCGTGCAAGTGCGGCCAACACGGCGCGAGCGCGAGCAGGGAGCGCCGGGAAATTTGCGGCACGATGCGCGGCTCGGAATACGACCCAAGGGAGGTTTGACTGACCGGCGAGAAATTCATCCAGCGCGGTTTGATCGATGTCGACGGAATCGTCGGGGGGTGGAAGAGGGTACAAATCCCCCTCGCCAGCAACGGAAAGTTGCGCGATAAGCATGTCACACGTCCATTTCTTCAAAATGGAAGAGAAACGCTTGACTGCCGATCGCTATCCGCTACACTTCGAGGTGTTGGGCCTTTATCCGATTCCCGTCGGAGAAATGCAGCGGTGGGCAAGCGACAGCGAAGCCCGGTTACTCAAAAGCCTTCGGTTCCCGCCGAAGGCTTTTGTTTTTTCTGCACTGAAATCAGTTCATCATCATTCTCGGCTGTTTGGTTAAGTCCATGATTTGTAACGATTCCCTACTAGGGAAGTCCTGAACCTCAATTCACGAATTCAGGGTACTGATGTGCTGCGTGCTAAGTCGTTGATTTAAAGCAGTTCCCTACTAGGGATCACTGCTTTTCGAGTTCAGACTCAATGAATGCATGAATCCGTTCTGCCCATTGCTCTGCTTCGTCAGCGGCTTTGCCGGAGAACGAAACCCCGACTACCCCGTTTCGAGCCGAAATCTGGCAAACCTTCTTGGCGCCGCGTTTGACTATTAGGGGCTCGTGCTTCTCACGGGGTGCCCGGTCCGGCTTCGTTGCCGCGACCGCTTGTGCCTGGGTGTATGCGTCATCCGCCAAAAGCCGCTCGATTGCCGCCTTGACCTTGTCTTCCCGGCCTTCCGCTACCGCCTTGGCCATTTGCTCCGCTGCGTTACTCCCCAAACGTTCGGGTCGAGTTGCCAGTAATTCCTTGCATTCGTCAGGCAACAAATCGAACTTCATGATTCGCCCGACGTGCGAATCGCTAATGCCGGCAGCCTTCGCCAGATCTTCTTTCGTAATCCCCGTTGAGTCCTGAAGCGATTTAAAGCCCCAGAATTTCTCGAAGTCCGAAAGAGTAGGCGACAAGAGATTCGAGAAGAAGGCGGCGTACTCGACCATCGACGCATCGATGTCCAGCACGATGCCGTCAATCTCGGTGCGGCCCAGTTCGCGATACACCGAAGCCCGGTTGTGACCAGCCACGATGTCGTACTCGCCGTCGTGACGTTCGCGCACCGTAATAGGCTGCGCGAGAGGGTATGCCGTCAGGTTCGCTTTAAGTTCTGCGTACTCTGAAGGCGTAAGACGTCGGCGACGGCCCGGAATCTCGTGAAGCTTGTCCAGCGGGAGTTTGCCGGGCGCACGCTGTTCTAACGCCCGCTTCAGCTTGTCGATTTCAGCCTGCTGGCTGTGAACCCGCCCTTGAAGACCGATCAACTGTCCAGGCGCGGTACGAGGTGCGACGGGTTCCGAAGGCGTATCAAGACCATCGTCGTCCAGTCGAATGCCTGCTGCCTTTGCCTTTTGTTTCGCTGCTGTAGACATGCTTACTCCTTGTCCCAGAGGTAACAGACCTTGCTGTCGATCAGATCCACGACCTGGTCATAGGGCACGCGGATTCGCCGAAGCGTCGCGGCATTGCCGTCGTAATTCGGGAAGTCGTACACCGTCGAAAAATCGTTGGTGGTCGTCCGAGCAAGATCAGTTTCCGGGATTTCGACCGGCAAGACGCGCTCGCCGTAAGTCGTAATGACCCAGTCGCGAACAATGGACGCATTCGCCTTGTTCGGCATGCGCGTCACCAGGATGTCGATGAAGTCGAACACCTTGGCTTCATCGGCGGACTCTCCGAACTGCTTCATGCCGGAGACCATGTCAGAGAAAAGCGACCAGAACTGGACCATTGATGCGAACGAGAGCGTGTCCGGCATCACCGGCACAATGACCCCATCAGCCGCGAAAAGCGCATTGATGGTCAGGTAACTCAATGTGGGCGCGGTATCGATGATGATGTAGTCGTACTCGTGCTTGAGTTCCTTGAGCCCGTCGTTCAGCACGTTCCAGAACTTTGCGCTCGGTGACGCGTGAACGCGCGCCGGGAGCATGAATTCGGCGTTGAACAAATCTGTGGATGACGGGATCAGGTCAAGGTTTTCCCAATACGTCTGCATCGGCAAATGTTTCATGTCGAAGGTTTCGCCGCTGACGTACGCCTCGATCAAGGGCAAAATAGTCTGGTCGCCGTTGATTTCCGCGTGCGGGTTGATCCCGTACAGCGTGGTCGCACTGCCCTGCGGGTCCATATCTATATGAAGGACCCGGCGGCCGTGACGCAACGACAAGCCTTGCGCCAACACCATGGACGTCGTGGTCTTGGTCACGCCGCCCTTGAAGTTGCCGATTGCGATGACTTTCCCGTCTTTTCCCGCCGGACGTTGTCTTGGCTTGCGTTCAGCCTTGACCCATTCGATGGTTTCGGCGAGCGTAAACTGCCGCGCAGCCCCAGGCTTCTCCTGCGTGCCTTGAGGCAGTTCTC
>Ga0302310_10004085_pt1 | contig 11077 bp, 8 predicted proteins | sample III_Palsa_N1_2_FD_200451 | JGI IMG/M metagenome (GOLD analysis project Ga0302310, IMG submission 200451) | Peat permafrost microbial communities from Stordalen Mire near Abisko, Sweden - III_Palsa_N1_2 | ecosystem: Environmental > Terrestrial > Soil > Palsa > Peat permafrost | place: Sweden... | reverse complement strand
TCTGGGTCTGACTGCATGTGAACAGGTGCGATTAGACTATTCGCCCCAAAAATATCTCAGCGAGATGTCGAAGGCATATACAGACGTGATGCGCCGTTGAAGGACGCCACCACCAGGTTACGTGATTGCCAGGAGAGCCCCGGATCAATCGAATCAGCGCTTAGGTTGTTAGGCCAAAATGGAGTGGAGACTGTATGACGAACCCGGACCTGAATTCAGCGCCCCGCTCTACCCCTCTGGTAAGTGTTGCCATTACAACCTACAACTCCTCAAATTACCTTTCGCGATCTCTGGACAGCGTCCTGAAGCAACGAACCAACTTCCCCATCGAAATCGTCATCGGCGATGACTGCTCAACGGATTCGACCGTCAGCGTCGCTCGCGCTTACCAGCAGCAGCACCCGGACGTGATCCAGGTGATAGCGCGAAGCAAAAATCTTGGCATGTGCCGCAACTACTATGAAACCTTCGAACAATGTCGCGGCAGGTACATCGCCTGGCTGGACGCGGACGACTATTGGACGGATCCGGAGAAACTGGCGATTCAGGCGGAGACGCTCGAATCAGACTCATCCATCAAAGTGTGCTGCCACTATGTTCAATGGGTCACGAGCGATGGAGTAGTCGAGCGAAAGAAATTTCCCACCATTGCCCCCGGACGATACGGGCTCTCCGAGATCATCCATCATAATTTTTTACCCTCTCCCTCCGTTATGTTTCGCAACGGCATCCACCGCGGTCTGCCCTCCTGGTACTTCGACATCGCTCCCACCACGGACTGGCCCCTCCACGTCGTGGCAGCCCTCTCAGGCGACATCGTTTTACTCGACCGCATCATGGCCGATTACATGCTGACCCCCGGAAGCTCCTACATGAGCAAAGGCAGCCTGTTTTGGTATAAGAATGACGCCCGGTTTTACGAGCATATCGTGAGTGTTCTTCCCGCAAAATGGCAACGCCGTGCCCGCGCCGAACAGGGCAGGCGCTATGAGTCGCTGTCATACTGGCTTAGAAAGCAGGGAGATTTTCGACCTTCACGCGAAGCTGCGTTCAAAGCATTCTCGTCACCTTCTCTTCTTGATAACTGGGGCAGCAAGACGAAGACGTTGCTCGCCGCATTAGTGCGCGAGACAGAATCGAAGTTTCAACGCCAGCCCACTGCGGACCAAAAACCATAGAGGTTCTCATAATGCGACCTGATCGACAACGCCTTGTCAGCAGACTCCAGCCATGAGAAACGATTAGAAATGGCAACGTAATAAGCGCTTTCCAGTATCTTCCGGGTCAAAGACCGGCTGGTAAAATCACCATACTGCAGTAGAAATCACCGAACCAGTAAGCTTCTTAAGGAATTGTGCATGCACGAGTTTTCAGAGGATATTGCACGTTACAGAGCCAGAGGCTACAACGGCAAGGAGCTATGGTTGAACCCGGCGGTCTGGGCAATCAGCTGCTATCGGCTGGGCAACTGGCTCAATGTCGCAAAACCCTTCGTCCTCGTTCGCATTCCTTTAAAGCTGCTCTCCTTCTTCGCGAACAAGTGGTGCGAAGTCTTCATGGAGATGTGTATCGATCCCCAGGCCTCGATCGGCGGTGGGCTTTACATCGGCCATATCGGCGGAGTCCATATCAATCCTGGCGCCGTCCTTGGCAGGAACTGCGACATCGCCCATCGCGTGACCATCGGGGCATCTGCCATGGGACGTCAGGGAATTCCCGTGCTCGGCGACAACGTCTATATTGGCACTGGAGCCACACTCGTCGGCAAAATCAAAGTCGGCAATAATGCAAAAATCGCCGCCAATACGCTTGTTATGAGCAACATTCCAGAAGGAGCCACAGTCATGGGTGTGCCTGGTCGCATCATCATGCGCCCGCCAAAAACGGAGCCGTCGCCTGTGTTGCTCACACCGGAGAAAACAAATGCAGACTGACACCGAGCGCCTCGACCTTCGTCGTGAGATTAAAGATGCCGCCTCCAGATACGATGCAGCTGCTGCAGTAAAGCTCAGCCGGAGCCTTCTTGCCTCTTCTGTCAAGCCGTCGGACGTAATGTTTTGCGCCTCTGCGTTTGCAGGTATCGCCGATGCTCTTAAGGATCAGCTGAAAGCCAAACGGCTCAAAACCTGTGTGGTTCGTTCGGTGACCGTCGAACCGATACTTCCTCATCTCTCCGTCGAAGCAGTCCTGTCGAATTATGTGCTCGATCTGCAGATCGGCGGCTACGGCTCGTACGTCGACGAGATGCTGAACCCTCAAAGCGCGCTCGCAAAGTTTAAACCCGACATGGTCCTGGTCCTTCTCGACCTCGAAGATATCGCGGGTCGACTACCGGATCTCTGCGCAGACGGCATAGGCGCAGCGGTGGAACAGGAGATTGAGGAATCGGTAGCAGGCATAGCGCAACTGCTAAGGAGCTTCCGCTCCGGTAGCTCCGCGCGCCTGCTCCTCCAGGGCTGCGTCGTTCCTGACCTGACATCTCTCGGAGACGTCGGAGATGCAAATCTCCCGCACAGTCTGACGAGCGCCGTCCATCAGCTGAATCAGAGACTCGCCGCGCTGTGCAACTCCATCTCCGACTGTGTTTTCTTCGACGTCGATCATCTTGCCGCCCGCTATGGCCGGGCCAACTGGCGCGATGCGCGGATGTTTTTGGCCTCCCGGCTACCGATCGCTGCAGGCGCATTCGGCATCTATGCACGCGGCCTGATTCGCTCCCTCTCAGCCCTGTTCCGCGCACCCCGGAAGGTGCTGTGCACGGACCTCGACAATACACTCTGGGGAGGCGTGCTCGGAGAAGATGGACCCGACGGAATCGCGACCGGCACTGCGTTCCCTGGCAATTGCTATCTCGAATACCAGATGTATCTTAAGCAATTATCATCTCGCGGCATCCTGCTTGCCATCGTGTCGAAAAACAATGAGGCCGATGTCAGGGAAGCATTTCAGGTTCGCGCCGCCGACCTCGGCCTGAGCCTCGACACATTTGTCGCAACCAAAATCAGCTGGAACGAAAAATCAGATTCGATCCGCGAACTCGCAAAAGAGCTCTCCCTCGGACTCGATTCTTTCGTCTTCGTCGACGACAACCCCGTGGAATGCGAAGCGATTCGGCAGCAGTTGCCGGAGGTGGCGATCATCACGGCTCCCGTCCAGGAGCCATGGAAGCTGGTAGAGCTTCTCGCCGAGCAGTCGTTTTTCGATGCAGCCGTCGTTACCGATGATGATGTCAATCGCCTCCACGAATACAAAGCTCAGGCCCAGCGTGCCGATCTGGCCAGCAGTGCGGGCAGCCGCGATGAGTTCCTCGCCTCACTCGGTATCGTGTGTACCTTCCTCAGCGCACTGCAGGCGCCGCTCGCAAGATCGGTTCAGTTGCTCGCCAAAACAAACCAGTTCAACCTCACCGCGCGGCGTCACTCAGCTGCAGAGGTCGAAGAGTTCGCCTCATCCGCGGGAGGACAGGCAATCGCAATACGCGTGCGCGACCGCTTCGGCGATGCCGGTGTCGTAGGACTGGCTCTTGCTCGAAATGAGGGTGATTCCTGCCACATCGATTCGCTGCTATTATCGTGTCGAGTCATCGGGCGCGGCATCGAAACCGCGCTTCTGGCGCATCTTGCCCAAAACGCCATCCGGGCGGGAGCCAGGTGGTTAGTGGGCGAGTTTATTGCGACAAAGAAAAATGCGCCCTGCGCGGACTTCTACCTGGAGCACGGTTTCGTCCAGCAGCCCCCATCGCAGGAAGTACAAACCGACTCAGTTTTTTATCAACTCGATCTGACCGCCTCAACTCCAGCCAGTCCCCACTGGCTAACTTTGGAAGGAAATGAATCTAATGAGTTCGCAGCAAGTACCGCCGTCGCTTCGTGAAATTCTCGCCGACATCTTCGAAATCTCTCCTGAACAGGTCACCCCGGAGCTTAGCGCCGGAACCATCGACAACTGGGACTCCTTCAGGCATCTCCAGGCCATCCTTGCTGTTGAAGGAGAGTATGGAGTCCAGCTCGATCCGCAACGGATCGCCGAACTAACAACCGTGTCCCGCATTCAGTCCGCGCTCGAGGAGAAGGGAGCTGTGCTTTGACGCCTGAAAGCCTCGGCTTCAAACTTCGGCATGTTGGCGTGGCCGTTCCGTCTCTGGGCCCAACGACGGAGATGCTTTCGACCTTATTCGGCTACAAAGTGGTCTCCGGCCCTTTCGACGACCCGATCCAGAAGGTCTCCGTAAATTTCCTGGCGAAATCCGACCAGGACGTTGCAGAAATTGAGTTGATCGCACCTCTCGCCGAAGACTCCCCCATCACCGCCATGCTCGCAAAGGGTGGCGGCGGAGCCTACCATCTTTGTTTTGAGACCGGCGACATGGAAGGCGCGCTGGATCACGCCAAAAAAAATGGCTGCATCGTCGTCTCTGCTCCCGTTCCTGCCGTCGCCTTCGGAGGCCGCAGAATCGCCTGGATCTACACACGTTCAAAGCAGTTGTTCGAACTGGTAGAGGCCGAAGCAGCCTGAACAGCAGACGTACCCCTCGCACGTTGAAGAGACAGTAAAGGAAGAGATGCAGCAGCCTTTGCGGAGACTTTATCTTCTGTATCACGAACTGCGGCCCAGCGGGAGCGACTACTCCTACGTCGTTTCGACCGCCGAATTTGAGAAGCATCTCGATCTCTTCGTCCAGCTGCGTGAACAGGGAAACTCCGGTCTGCGGCCTGAAATAACCTTCGACGATGGACACATCTCCAACCTCGAGTACGCTCTGCCTGCGCTGCAGAAGCGAGCCCTGAAGGCGCGATTCTTTATCACCGTGGGCTGGACGGGCAAAAAGCCAGGCTACATGGGATGGCAGGAACTGCGGTCGTTGCATCAGGCCGGCCAGGTGATTGGCGCGCACGGATGGAGCCACACTCTTCTCACCCACTGCAATGAAAAGGATCTGCTGACAGAGCTGGGCACGGCGAGGCTGACGCTGGAAGACAAGCTGGGAGCCGCGATCACCACCATGTCTTTGCCAGGCGGCCGCTGCAACCGGCGCGTCCTGGCAGCATGTCAGCAGGCGGGCTACACGCAGATCTACACCTCGATACCAAAGGCAGAGCCCGAGCCGCCAGGACAAACAATTGGCCGGTTGAATATTCGCGGCGACATGACGCTGGAGTGGATCACCCATCTTCTGCAGCCGGGCAGCCGAGTTCTGGCTGGCCTTGAGCGGCAGTATCAGATGAAGGCCACGCTCAAGGCAGTACTCGGCGACCACCTCTACGAAAAGCTCTGGGCACTCGTCAATCGTAAAGAGCAGGACAGCGAAACAGGGGACGCGGCGGCAAATGAAGATTCTGCACATTATCAGTAGCGGCGGGATGTATGGTGCAGAGGCCGTGATCCTGAATCTGTCGCGCACCCTGAATGAAAGCACGCACGCGAGCACGCTGGGAGTTTTTTCGAACTCCGCAAACCCGAACCTCCAGTTGCATGAAGCTGCCGCACTCCAGGGCATCGCATCGAGCCTGATTCCCTGCAACGGGCAGATCGACCTTACGGTACTCGCAGGAATTCGTGCGCTTGTGGCACAGACACAAGCCGATGTCGTTCACGCGCACGGTTATAAGGCGGATATCTACACTTACTTCGCGTTACGTGGGTCGAAGACACCGATGGTCTCCACCTGCCACACCTGGTACGACAACGATCTCATCGTCTCGCTGTACGGCAAAGCGGATCGCCTGGTGCTGCGAAAGTATGCGGCGGTTGTGGCTGTCTCCGATGAGGTGAGGCAGAGGCTGCTGAAGGCAGGAGTGCGCGAGCAGAAGATTCATCTGGTCCGAAACGGGATCGACCTGCGGCCATTTGATAGCGCGCGTCCTGCTCTGCGGGAAGAGCTCGCCCCGAACAATAACCCGATCGTTGGCCTGGTGGGGCGGCTGGCAAACGAAAAAGGCGTCGATATCTTTCTGCATGCAGCAGCGCGGGTGTTGGTGGAGCTTCCGTCGACAAAATTTGTAGTAGTCGGCGAAGGACCGGACCGGGATAAGCTGGAGTCATTGATCGATGAGCTGAAGATTCGGGAGAGTGTCACGATGGCTGGACGCCGCGACGATATGCCGTCGGTGTACGCCTCGCTCGATGTGATGGTCTCGTCCTCGCGACAGGAAGGGCTGCCGATGGCGATTCTGGAGGGCATGGCAAGCCGTGCCCCGCTGATCGCGACCGCTGTCGGTGCGGTGCCAACAGTCGTGCTCGATGACCGCACCGGCGTGTTGGTGCCCCCGGAAGACCCTGAATTACTGGCTATAGAGATCGTTGCGTTGTTGCGCGACGATGCGCGGCGCAAGCGGCTTGGAACAGCGGCACGACAGCACGTCGAAGACGAATACTCCGCCGCGCGCATGACGGCCGATTATCTCCGACTGTATGAAGAGGCGGCTGCGACCGTGAAGACGAAGTGAGCCAGAACAGGCGGCGGCCGCGAGTCTTCATGATGGACCTGCTGGCCACAGTGCCCTATTACACCGCCTATCTGTCGAAGGCGCTCCTCGCAGAACACGTCGATCTTGCGGTCGGCTCAATCTCGTACTATCTCGATCCGGAGTGCTTCTCCAGCCGTGGCATCCGGCTCGAACCCGGCCTGCTCAACGTGGTGGGAAGGTTTCCTCTGCCACCGCTTCCACGCAGAGTGCTGAAGCTGCTGGAGGCGCTCCTCAACCTGGCTGCGCTGACCGTGCGCTTCCTGGCCTCTCCTCCCGATATCATCCACGTGCAGTATCTGCCGATGCTCCGGTGGCGGTTTCCGCTCGATCTCTGGTTTCTGGAGCTCTGCCGCTGGCGAGGCTCGAAGATCGTACTGACGGTTCACGATCTGCTGCCGCACGACACCGGCGAAGCGTACAAACACGTCTTCCACGAGCTGTACGAGAAGGCCGACAGAATCATCTGCCACTCGGACAACATCCGGACGAGACTCAGCGCGGAGTTCGCCGTGCCGGAGGAAAAGATCGCGGTCATTCCTCATGGGCCGTTCTTCTACGATCTTCCCGCAACCGGCTCCGAACAGACGCTGCACAGCTTCGACATCGAGCCTGGAAAGCTGCTCGTGTTGTGGCAGGGCATCATCTTTCCATACAAAGGCGTCGACCTGCTGCTGAACGCATGGCAGCAGGTCGAGTCGACGGTCGATGACGCCTGCCTGCTGATCGCGGGCACAGGAGCGCCCGAGTTTCTGGAACAGATTCGCGTGCAGATCGAGCGGCTGGGCCTAAAACACGTGAAGCTGCACCTGCGATTTATCTCCGCCGAAGAGCTCGTGGCGATCTATCGTTCCGCCGAAATTGTGGTCTATCCCTATCGCGCGATCACGACCAGCGGAGCGCTCGCAACTGGTCTGTCCTTAGGAAGGACCATCGTGGCAAGTGACCTACCAGTCTTTCGCGAGCTGCTGACGAACCGGGAGAACGCGCTTCTGGTCGATCCACAGAATTCCTCCGAGCTTGCCGGCGCGCTGATCGAGCTGTCGAAAAGCTCCCCGCTGCGCAGACAACTGGCCGCAAAGGTCGAAGAGATGCACTTCGGCGATCAGTCCTGGCTGGCGATTGCTGAGAAAACAATTGCATGTTACGAAAGTTTCGCGTCTTCGCCGGATATGTTATAAAAATTAAGTAACCCTTCAGGCATCCCACCCACCCGAGCTTCACAGGTTGTCTTTCTACTCTGCTGGTTCTGATGATTTAGGAGATCCGCTCACCCGAGCTATCTTGATCAGGCAGGCACGAGTATTCGATCGACATTGTACGTAGTTCCTCCCCTCGGACCATCTCCACCTCTCATGATGGTTTCGCGCAGAAGTTCGCCCCTTGGCTCGGGCAGTTTTCTGAATCAATATATTGAAATCCGCCCATCAATCGCGGATTTTCTCTCCTAACCCAAAAGTGGAATGCCCACCGCAAAAGTGGCATATCACATACAAGAAGCAAACGTTAGGCTCGTAATCGAGCTTTACCGCAGCCTGCGTCTTTGCAATGGAAACAACCTGAACGGCGGGGAAAGCGCTCCTCAAAGCTGAATTATCCATGCTTTGAACAAGCAGAATTCCCGCCCACAAACATGCCGTTTTACGGCACGAGAGACCTTTTTGTCGATTTTAAAGGTTGGTTACCAGAGCGATTATTTTACGTAACTTTGGTAACTAATTTTCTTCGAAATATGCGGCTCATTGAGTTGTTTTGAGCGCATTTTCACTGACTTGTCCTGGGAATGATCCCAGGCGGAACGGCTTTATCGCATGACGAGGTGTGTTTTGGGACGATTGAAGACAATTGCGGCGAGCATCGCCATTACTCTCTGTGTCTATTGTCTTGGGTGTGGCTACTCGGGAGCCCCACAGATCAACCAGATCCTTCCGCAGACGCTCGCGGTCGGCACGCATGATCAGACCATTCAGATTACGGGCGAAAACTTTACCAGCCACGCTGTGACGCTCTGGAATGGAAGCAAAATCGCCACAACGGTCGTCGATGCCAATACAATCTCCGCCACGGTGCCGGGCAGCAGCCTCTCCGCTCCCGCCACGGTGAAGGTTGCGGTGCAAAACACCCAGACTGGCTCCGAATCGCTGCCCATGCTTGTGGTCGTCGCAGACTCCGCCCTGTCGATCTCCTCCACTTCGTTGCCCGCAACCACAGCCGGCGTAGCCTACAGCGCGACGCTTATCGCAACCGGCGGAACCCCCGCTTACACCTGGTCCATCAGCTCCGGCAGCCTGCCCGCGGGACTCACCCTCGCAGCTTCCACCGGCATCATCTCCGGCACTCCCACCACCAGCGGCAGCTTCTCGTTCGGCGTAACGGTGAAGGACTCCAGCTCCGCAACAGAGACCGCAACCGCGACGCTGACCCTCTCCGTGGCAGCTCCCGCCGCGCAGTTGACGATCAGCTCCGCCACGCTCCCTGCCGCAGGCGTCAACCAGCCCTACAGCGGTTCGTTCAGCGCAACCGGCGGAACCCCGTCTTACACCTGGTCGATCAGCTCCGGCACTCTGCCCGCAGGCCTGGCTCTCGCACCTGCCACCGGCGTCATCTCCGGCACACCGACCACGAGCGGCACCTTCAGCTTCTCCGCGACCGTCAGCGACAGCAGCAATCCCGCTCAGAAGCAGACCGTCGCAACTTCAATCACCGTCGCTCCTGCTCCTCTGGCGATCGCCACCTCTGCGCTCCCTGCCGCGACCACCGGCAGAGTCTATTCGAAGGTATTGCAGGCAAGCGGCGGAACTCCTCCTTATAGCTGGGCAGGCCAACCGCCTACCGGTCTGGCCATCTCCGCAGGGGGCATGATCTCCGGCACGCCGACAGCGACCGGCACGTTCCCAGTGGGCCTGATGGTGAAAGACTCCAGCCCGGCGACACAGACGGCAACGACGACTTTGCCCCTGGCCGTGGTCACGACGACATCGACGTTAGCAATCAGCTCCGGCACTCTCCCCGGCGCAACCGTGAGCCAGCCATACAGCGGCACACTCGGCGCCAGCGGCGGAACCCCCGCATACACCTGGGCAATCACCCAGGGCCAACTCCCCGCTGGACTCAGCCTGGCACCTGCCTCCGGCGTCATCTCCGGCACACCCACCGCAACCGGCACATTCGGTTTCACCGCGACCATCACCGACAGCAGTAGTCCTGCCCAGACACAGTCCGTCGCGACTTCGATCACCGTGGCTCCCACTGTCCTGACGATCACCTCTTCCACGCTTGCCGCAGGCACCAGCGGCGCCACGTATTCGAGCGCCCTCCACGCAGCCGGCGGAACCTCCGCTTACACCTGGTCGATCACCTCCGGCAGCCTGCCCGCCGGACTCACCCTCGCCCCCACAACCGGCGTTATCTCCGGCACACCCACCGCAGGCGGCACCTTCAGCTTCACCGCATCCGTGAGCGACAGCGGCAATCCTGTCCAGACAAAATCCGTCGCAACCTCCATCACCATTGCTTCTGCAACCCTCGCCATCACCACCTCCGCGCTCCCGTCGGCAACCAACGGCAGCTCGTATTCGCTCACCCTGCAGTCAACCGGCGGCACTCCCGCTTACACCTGGTCGATCACCTCCGGCAGCCTGCCCACAGGAATGGCCATCTCTCCCTCAACCGGAACGATCTTCGGCACGCCCACTGCAAGCGGCACCTTTTCTCTCACCGTCATGGTGAAAGACTCCGGCAGCCCGACGGCACAAACAGCAACGGCGAGACTGACCTTATCTGTAGTCACAACAACACCGCCATTGACGATCAGCTCCAGCACACTCCCCACAGCAAACGCATACAGTCCATACACCGGCTCTCTCAGCGCCAGCGGTGGCACGCCGCCCTACGCCTGGTCGATCACCTCCGGCAGCCTGCCCCACGGTCTGTCCATCTCACCCACCACCGGAGCGATCTCCGGCACACCCACCGTCATCGGCGCCTCCGCCTTCACCGTCACTGTCACCGACAGCAGCAGCACGGTCCAGACAGCGTCCGCTCCCACCTCCATCACCGTCGCGGTAGCTCAATTGACGATCACCTCGGCGACCCTGCCTTCCGCAACCAACGGCACAAATTATTCATCCATCCTGAGATCAAGCGGCGGAACTCCTGGCTACACCTGGTCGATCTCCGGTGGCAGCCTGCCCTCCGGCCTCACCCTGGTTGCTATCACCGGCGTCATCTCCGGCACACCCACCGTCACCGGCACGTTCAACTTCACGGTCTCGGTATCGGACGATGGAAACCCGGTGCAGACAACATCCGTCCCAGCTTCCATTACTGTCGCTCCGTCTGCCCTCGCAATCGCCACTACGGCGCTGTCTTCAGCGACCGCAGGCACAGCCTACGCGAATACCGTGCAGGCGACCGGCGGCACACCACCCTACACCTGGTCGATCTCCGGCGGCAGCCTGCCCACGGGGCTCAGTCTCGCGCCTACCACCGGAATTCTCTCCGGCACACCCACCGCGAGCGGTAGCTTCGCTGTTACCGTCGCCGTAAAAGACTCCTCCACCACACCGCAGACAGCAAGCACAAGGTTCTCCTTGTCCGTGGCAGCGCAGGCA
>Ga0302310_10004084_pt1 | contig 11079 bp, 10 predicted proteins | sample III_Palsa_N1_2_FD_200451 | JGI IMG/M metagenome (GOLD analysis project Ga0302310, IMG submission 200451) | Peat permafrost microbial communities from Stordalen Mire near Abisko, Sweden - III_Palsa_N1_2 | ecosystem: Environmental > Terrestrial > Soil > Palsa > Peat permafrost | place: Sweden... | reverse complement strand
CTCATGAGCGCCGTGGCCCTGGAACAGGCAAGCGCCAGCGACGACGCCACACATTCGGGCGCGAGCTGGTACGAAGCCTCGGCACGGCAGCGCCTGGACGGCCTGCTCGACGCGGACAGCTTCGCCGAATTCATCGGCCCCGAGCAGCGCGTCACCAGCCCGCACCTGCCGCTGTTCAATCTGCCCGAGCAATTCGACGACGGCATGATCGTCGGCCGCGGCAAGCTCGATGGCATGCCGGTGCTGGTCGCCGCGCAGGAAGGCCGCTTCATGGGCGGCGCCTTCGGCGAAGTGCATGGCGCCAAGCTGACCGGCCTGCTGCGGGCCGCGCGCGATATCGGCTCGATGCCGGTGCTGATCCTGTTCGATACCGGCGGCGTGCGGCTGCAGGAAGCCAACGCCGGCGAACTGGCCATCGCCGAAATCATCCGCGCCCTGCTCGAGGCGCGCGCGGCCGGCGTGCCGGTGGTGGGCCTGATCGGCGGACGCGCCGGCTGCTTCGGCGGCGGCGGCCTGATCGCCGGCTGCTGCTCGGCGCTGGCGGTATCCGAGCAAGGGCGCATCAGCGTCTCCGGGCCGGAGGTGATCGAGACCAACCGCGGCGTGGAGGAATTCGATTCCAAAGACCGCGCGCTGGTGTGGCGCACCATGGGCGGCAAGCATCGGCGCCTGATCGGCGGCGCCGAAGTGTATGTGGACGACAGCATGACCGGCTTCCGTGACGCGGCCGGCTTCCTGCTCAAGCACGCCCCGGCGTTCGGCGCGGCAACGCTCGAAGCCGAGCAGTCGCGCCTGGAGCAGCGCATCGAACGGTTCGGCGCCTGCAAGGATGCAGTCGATGTGTGGCGCATCCTGGGAGCCGCCGAGCCTCAATCCATTCCCGAGTTGCCGTACCGGGAATTCTTCGCGCTTGCCGCACAACTGCAGGAGCCGCGCCATGACGCTCGCTGAGATTCTGGTCTCCCTGTTCCCCGATGGGCACCAGGTGGTGCTGGAGCATGGCCTGCTCTCGGGCCGCGGCACGCTGCCGAAGGCAGGGCCGGTCGCCGTGATCGGCGTCGACGGACGCGCACCGGTCGGCGTCGACCAAGCGGCCCGCCTGGCGCGGCAGGTGCTCGACGTGGTCAAGGGCGGCGGCAAGACGCCGATCCTGGTGCTGATCGACAGCGACAGCCAGCGCATGAGCAAGCGCGACGAGCTGCTCGGCCTCAACGAGTTCCTGGCCCACCTGGCGAAGTGCCTGATCCATGCGGATACGCAGGGCCATCCGACCATCGCGCTGCTCTACGGCCACACCGCGGCCGGCGCCTTCATCGCCACCGCGCTGGCGACGCGCACCCTGCTGGCGCTGCCCGGCGCCGATCCGGCGGTGATGGACCTGCCGTCGATGTCGCGGGTGACCAAGCTGTCGCTCGAAATTCTTCAGGAAAAGGCCAAGTCCACGCCGGTGTTCGCTCCCGGCCTCGACAACCTGGCGCAGACCGGCGCGGTGGCGGCGGTGCTCGATCCGCAACAATCCCTGGCCGCGCAGGTGGACGCTGTATTGCAGTCGCAGCCGGCCAAACATGTGGACAGCCGCGACCAGCTCGGCAAGGAACGCCGCGGCCGCCCGCTGGCCGCCGACATTGCCGGGCGCGTCCACGGGCTCGCCTGTGCTGCCGTCTGAAGCGGCCTTGCCGCGCCATCAGCTGGTGCGCATACGGCCCGCGGCCTGGACGGCGCTGCTGGCCTCGCGGCCCGAGCTTGGCGGCGAACCGCTGCTGGGCGGCTGGGCCGAGCGCGGCTGGCCGCTGATCGTGCGGCGCGCCTTGCCGGATGAGCCGCAAGCAGGTCTGCCGCTGGGACTGCCGCTGCCGCCCAGTGCCGGCAAACGGCGCATCGCCGTGCAAGTCCGGCATGGAGACATCGCATCGGTGGCGCCACTGCCCAGTCTGGCGGATGCCATGGCAAGCGCACCGCCGGACTGGCAAGCCTGCCTTCGCGAACTGATCGCGGTTGGCGCGCGGCATGATGTGCAGCCGCGCGTATTCGGCAGCCTGGCCTGGCAGCACCTCACCGGCCTGACTTATCTCAGCCCCTCCTCCGATCTCGATCTGATCTGGCCGCTGCCGCGCCGCGATCGCATCGGCGCACTGCTAGAAGAACTGGCGCAGGTCGAAGCGCGCGCCCCGATGCGCCTGGACGGCGAACTGGTGCGCGCCGACGGCGCCGGCGTCAACTGGCGCGAGCTGCACGCCGGCATCCCCGAGCTGGCGCTGAAGACGGCGGCGGACGTGGTGCTGTGTTCCATCGACGAATTTGCCGGAGAGCCCGCATGAAGCCGCTCCACGCAACACGCTCGTTCGCCCCCGCCGCCGGCAAGCTCGCCGCAGCAGCGCTCCCCTCCTTCCCGGCAAGACTGGCCGCGCTGGCGGAGCGCAGCCTGCGCCTGGAGATCGAGACCTGGCCCAAGCCGGGCCTGGTCAGCCATGTCGATAACGGCAGTCATACGGATATGGACGCCGACACTTTCCGCCGCAGCGCGGCGGCCATCCGCCCTTATTTCGCCGAGCTGGCCGAAGCCGGCGCGCGCCGTGCCGCCATGCCCGCGCTGCGCAAGATCGGCCTGCGGGCGGAGCGCGCCATGCTCGCGGCCACCGGCGGCGTCAACACCCATCGCGGCGCCATCTTCGGCCTGGGCCTGCTCTGCGCCGCCGCCGCTGCACGCGATGCCGGCCATGCCGATGCCGGCCTCAGCCTCGGCGCGGTGGTCGCGCAGCTCTGGGGCCGGGACATCCTGGCCGGACCGCGCCTGCCCGACAGCCACGGCGAACGCGCCGGCCGCCGCTACGGCGCCGGCGGCGCGCGGCGTGAAGCGGCCGAGGGATTTCCCAGCGTCTACGAGATCGGCCTGCCTGCCCTGCGCGAAGCCGGCCGGCTGGCGCCGGGCGACGAGGAAGCCCTGCGCGTGCAGGCCTGCTTCGCCCTGATCGCCGCGGTGGAGGACACCAACCTGCTGCATCGCGGCGGCCTCGGCGGCCTGCGTTTCGCGCAGCACAGCGCGCGCGCCTTTCTGGAACGCGGCGGCGTGGGCCAGGCGGACTGGCGCGCCGCCGCCGCCGCGATCCATCACGGCTTCGTCGCGCGGCGGCTCAGTCCGGGCGGCGCCGCCGATCTGCTGGCCATGTGCGTCTTCATCCGCGCGGTCGAGCACGGAGAGGCGCGGTGAGCCACATCATCCTGCTGGCGCTGTTGCCGATCTTCTTCGTGCTGCTGCTGGGCTATACCGCCGGCAAATGGCGCCGGGTCGACAACACCCATGTCGGCGCGCTCAATACCGTGGTCATGAGCTACGCGCTGCCGGCCTCGCTGTTCGCGGCCACCGCCGCCACGCCGCGGCAGGCGATGCTGGCGCAGTGGTCGCTGCTGCTGATCCTGGGCTGCGCCATGATGCTGATCCACCCGCTGTGGTATCTGCTGCAGCGGCGCGTGCTGCGGCGCCCCGCCGGCGAAGCCGCGGTGCAGGCGCTCACCGTGGCCCTGCCCAACTTCGCCGCGGCCGGCCTGCCCATCGTCGCCGCGCTGCTCGGGGCGGACAAGACCGTGCCGGTGGCGGTGGCGATCGCCGCCGGCGCGCTGCTGCCCTCGCCCGTCACCCTGGCCCTGCTCGAACTGGCGAAGGGCGGCGCGGACGCCGCCCAGGGCAACATGGCCCTACGCGTGGCCCGCGCCATGGGGCATGCGCTGCGCCGGCCGATCGTGCTGGCGCCGGTCTTCGGCACCATGCTGTCCCTGCTGCAATGGCCGCTGCCCGATGTCGCCGCCGCCTCGCTGCGGCAGATCGGCCAGGCCGCCGGCGGGCTGGCGCTGTTCGTCACCGGACTGATCCTGTCGGCGCAGCGCTTCCGCCTCAGCGCAAACACCCTGCTGGCGGTCGCCACCATCAATGTCGTCAGGCCTTTGCTGGCCCTGGGGATCGCGCGTTTGCTGGGCGCCCCGCCGGAAATCACCCGCATCGCCGTGCTGATGACCGCGCTGCCGGCGGGATTTTTCGGCATCCTGTTCGGCAAGAACTACGGCGTCAACTCGGAGGAAGCGGGGTCCACCATCATCGCCAGCACGGTAGCCTCCATGTTCACGCTGGCGCTGGTCATCGGCTGGCTTTACGGTTAGCGCGGAGGCGGGATGACGCTGGCGATCCTGTGCTCCGGACAAGGCGGACAACACGCCGGGATGTTCGACCTGACCGGAGCCGCTCCCGCAGCAGCCGGGCTGTTTGCCGAGGCCACGCGCCTGCTCGGTCACGATCCGCGCGGCTGGGTCCGCACCGCCGGCATCGAAGAGCTGCACATCAACCGTACCGCGCAACTGCTCTGCACCTTGCAGGCCCTGAGCGCGGGCGCTGCGCTCGGCGATGCCCTGCCGCCGCGGCGCTGCGTTGCCGGCTATAGCGTGGGCGAGATCGCCGCCTGGAATGTGGCCGGCCTGATCGAAGCCGCGGATACCCTGAACCTCGTCGCGGCGCGCGCCGAAGCGATGGACGCCGCCAGTAGCGGCGACGAGGGCATGCTGTTCGTCCGCGGACTCGATCCGGCAACCCTCAACAGCCTCTGTACCGGGCGCGAGGCGGCCATCGCCATCATCAACCCCGGCAATGCCTGCGTAGTGGCCGGCAAGCGTGCCACGCTGGCAGACATCGCCGCCGAAGCCCTGCGCCATGGCGCCGTGCGCGCGGTGCCGGTCGCCGTGAACATCGCCTCGCACACCCGCTTTCTGGCCGGCGCCTCATCGGTCTTTCGCGCAAGCCTGGCGCAGCTGCACATCGCGCGTGCACCGCCTGCGGGAACGCGCCTGCTTTGCGGCATCGACGGCACGGCCGTGCTGGATGTCGCCGCCGGCATCGACAAGCTGGCTTTGCAGATTTCACAACCGGTGCAGTGGGCCGCCTGCCTGGAGAGCTGCGTCGAAGCAGGCACCAATGCCTTTCTCGAGCTCGGCCCCGGCCACGCCCTCGCTGATATGGCGTCGAGCGCGTATCCCGCCATTCCCGCGCGCAGCCTGGATGATTTCCGCTCGCTGTCGGGCGTGCGCAACTGGCTGGCCGGGCAGGAGGATCGAACCCAGGCCTGAAGGCCAAACTACCGCTGACGGCCCATACCGGTCGGTCGCGGCTGACCGCTTTGGAGTACCCTGGTAAGCGGCAAGAATTCAAGTGCGCAATGATGCGTCTCTCTGACGAACCCGACTTTCTTTTTGCTATACCTGCGGCGGTTGCTGGCGATTTTTCTGGGGCGCGGACCAGCCTACTCCGCCTTATCGCACGCGCACGCCAGGAACAAAACCAGGACGGGCACTTGGGCTACCTGCTGCAGGTGCTCGGCGGCGTTGAGGCGCGTGCCGGCAACGCTGTTGAAGGACATGCGCTGCACCAGGAGGCAATAAGCCTTGATTTGGGAAGCCCACTGCCACGCCTTCTGTATGCCAAGAGCCTACTTGAAGCCTTCAAGCTCCCCGAGGAAGCAAAGGCACAACTGGCGAAGGCTGAAGCGATCTTCGAATCGGTGCCGAAGCGGGATGATCCCGACGAGCCAATCGCGTGGTACGAGGAGCAGTTTCGTGAGTTGGGAGCGCGACTCGGCATGCGGCGCTGATTGCAGGTCCGCCATCGGCCCGTTACGGACGGCCGAGAGCGACCGCTTCCGGGATATACTTTTTGGCGATGGGCACGCCCGTCGCACAATTAAAGCGTTCTTCGTATCAACAGAAGATGGAAGCTCATGAGCGCAGCTCTTCGCCTTCAACTTACGATGCTATTTGTCTGGCTGCTTTTTCTCGGCCTGCTGTTTCGTGGGCTTCCAAAGTCGCTCTCATCGATGCGCTGGACGAGAGTGAGCGGGCGCATCATCTCTGTCCAAAAGGAGATTCGTCAACGCAACGGCAAGCCTGTTTGTATGCCGATTGTTTCCTACGACTATAGCTTTGAAGGCGCTCAATACCAGAGCGACCGTCTTACGTTCCTAGGCACATCAGGGGCTCTTGGGGGCGCGGGATTTGAATGGCAGGTGGATCGCCGTCTCAAACGATTTGCTCCGAACAGCTCCGTCGACGTATTCGTCAATCCAAACCTTCCATCAGAAGCCGTCCTCCTGCCTGGCGTTCACTGGTCGCAGTACGCTGGACTTGTCGGAATCTCCTTGTTCTGCTTGGGGGTCGCATTTATTGTTCAAATTCTGAATTTTATTTGGCCCGGCTGTCAGCCCAATTGCAGGTAGCCTGCAATGCGGCATCGCCGCTGGTGGCGGCCGACTACAATTATCTGCAAACGGCCCATTGCGGTCACTGGCGAATGTCAGCTTTGTGGCGGTAGAGTGTGAGGAACCCCAACTGAGCATGCCATGCTGAAGCCGACTCTCAAGCGCCGGGCAGAGTTGACCGAGCAGGATTTTGCTGAGCATCCAGCGTGGACGGCTTGGTATTCGCCTGACGAGATGGAAGCTCTTGTGTCTTTGGGCTTTGACGAAGTGGAGACAACAAGGGCTTTGCAGTCGATTGGCTGGTCCGACGAATATGCGTTTCCGCTTCCGGAGGCAGGAGCAGCCATTCCATTTATGCGCCTATGTGTCAGCGCGCGAGTCACCACCAAGGGTGATCATTGCTTGCAGGGTTATTTGGCCCCGGCGGCTGTTACCGTATTTCACCGCGGCAAAAGATATGCGTTCAATCGAGCGCTGCGCGACATATCGATTCGACAGGCGACACAATTAGCTGCGGTTTTGGGGGAGGAAAACGTCTTTCCGTTGCAAATTCACCTGCCGGCGCTAAAAAGAACCCAGGAGTTCGACCTTCGTGACCGTTGAGGGTATGACTCGTCTCGGCCCGAAGCAGACAGCCGCGACCGGCTGCTTCGGGGTACCCTGTGGGAAATAATGGTTCGATGAGCGGCGGCCCTTATGAGCAATAGTTCTAGATACCTGTCGGGCGGATTTGCAGTCTGGCCGAATAAGAGCCGCCTTGTAGAAGCGCTTCACGCCGCGGGCCTAAAAGTCCGAGAAGGGCAACATTCGATTAGGGTGGAGAGCTGCGAACACTTTGTGTTCCAGGGCTTGCCAGACCTGCCCGCCATCGATGCTGATGCTACGTCAGCGGCAGAAATGATTGCCGATGCCAGGCGTGTGTCAGATGCCCTATCGGCTGCACAAATCCCGCATCGGTTTGAGGTCTACGGGCCCGCCGACGAGCTGCTAGAGTGCTTTCAATACCAATGGGTTCGATGATCGATAGGCTGCACTCGGCCCGAAGTGGTCGTTGGTGAGCGGCAGCTTTAGGGTGGTCTAACCACCAGGGGCTGCCGTCGAGAGGGGGATTGGCAACATGGCTAGCTTTCAAATAGGCAACCGCGTCCGAGTAACTAATATCCCGGAATGGCTTCTGCGAGATCTTCCCGTAGAAGATCGGGCGCGCCTAAAGGCCCAGAGAGGTGAAGTTGTTACGGTGCTTAGGCTGATGCCACATGGATACCTTTGGCTATCGTTCGCGGATGGCGCCGAAGGCTTCAGCTTGCAGTCCTCCGATGTTGAGCTCATCGCTGGCTGATGGTGTCGCCGTCCCATGTCGGCCCAGAGCTGCCTGACACGAACGACCGGTTCCGAGAATTCCATTTGTCTGTATGCTTCAAAGCGCTATCGCAGCTGTCAGGTAACCATATTGGAACCACGAGCATTTCTCGGGAGGGTTGCTATGGAAATTGGGGAATGAGGTTTGCTTTTGCTTTCGCGCTTGCGATTGTCTCGGTTGCCTGCTCAAGCGAAACCGAGAGGGCACAGCAATTTTACGCTTCAGCAACACCACCGAAGACGCCAGTGGATTTTCTCGTATTGGCGAAGCGAATTTCGGAGTCCGACCTGTATCGCCGGGACGATTTTTATACCGACGCGCGTTTAAGACAACTGTTCGGTGAGCAACTCAAGATTGAAATCATACACCTGTCGGGCAGCGGAGTGGATTCCAATAAAAGCCTCCGGGCAACTATCATTGGCTTTCAAGACGTAGGGTTTACCAGCGCTGTTGACCACATGTTGGGGACAGCAGGGATTGTGATGGAGGTCCAGAGGGTTGTTCGGCAATTAAACCCATATTGCGACGTACGAATAGATGCTTCGAGTGATATGCAAGAGCTAAGTTTCAAGAGCGTTGTCGGTGCCTTGGGCTCTGATTGGGTGGAAGACAAAAATGGCGAAACGGAAGACTTCATCTCCGTTACGCGTGAGATATTCAATCCACCATATCCGAATTCGACCGGATATATGGGTAATGCATTCATTACTTATAAGACTCCAAAGGGTGAAATTACGCTTCATTTCCGCCCTGATGGGAATCTTTCAAAAGCAACATTCCCTTCGCCAAAATGCGATTGAGTGCCAGACGCCGGCCTTCCGGTCTGATGCACGGTCTCTTGCCGGCGGCAACCGGCCCATTCCAGCCGATCGCCACCGGCAGCATTCGGGTACCCTACGGCCAGTTTCGGGTAGGCTAGACATCAATATGAACAGATACTCGTTAGTCGCAATATTTTTGCTGCTCAACTCCACTCTTGCAGCCGCAGCCAGCTCTGAAGACTTGTTAAAGGCTAGGCTTGAAGGCCGCTATAAGGAGCTAAAGGGCGCGATGGCGTCCGGAGATGTCGCGTCAATCAAGGCCATACTGGCCCCGGGCTTTGTCAGTGAAGACGTTAGCGGCAACAAGGAAGATGCTGACGCAATGCTTCGTGAGGTTTCTGCGCTGCAGAAAGACCCGAACAAGGTGAGCGAAACCACCGTGGTTTCGGTTGATCGCGACGCAGACACAGCGGTTGCCGTGCAGCGCTATCACATGACCACATCCAAGCCGACGCAGGACGGCTCTTCTAAGCAGGTGGATCTGGTCACGGTATCTAAAGACACGTGGAAGCTTGTGGCGAATGGCTCATGGCTTATCAGCAGCACCATTACACAGCAACTGGACTATAAAGTTAATGGCAACCTTGTGGCGCATAAGGAGCATGCACCGCAGTAAGCATGCTCAACCATCGGTTACGCAGTGCTGGCCCGGCATATAGCCGCGTGAGCTTGGACAACCGGCTCCACACGGCCCGAAGCGGTCTCTCGTCACCGGCAGCTTTGGGATAGGCTTACTGAATGGAAAAGCTCATGGCAACAAATGCAGGAACGAGGTTCCTACAAAAGCTAGGTGAAGTTCATGAAGAGGTAAATGCGGCCAGTACTGCGCAGTTAAAAAATCATGCTGGAGCGCTAGAAAGCATTGGAAGGTGCCTAGGAGTTTTGTACAACATATCCACGTGTGCAAATGGATGTCGGGGCGGCGATCATACGCTGCAATATCTCTCAGGGCGCGCGTTTAATCTTGGTTATACATCCTATGCGCTCATCAGAATGGGGTACTACGATGAGGCGTTGAACCAAGTGCGCAGTATGGGTGAGCTTGCGAATCTGCAGTCACTATTCTTTTGCAACCTTAAATATTTTGAGGACTGGAAGAGTGCCTCCAAGAAAGAAAGGCTAAATAGATTCAGCCCTGCTGCTGTTCGGAAGCTTATAGAAGATGAGGGCGGCGTCTTGATAATGGACTCATCCACATATTCCCATCTATGCGAATTATCTACTCATGTAACTCCCGACACCGTTCCGAATCTTCATAGCGACGACAAAAGACCAAGAGTCGGAGGTTTTCAGCAGCCTGACGGCTTAAAAATGGCTGTTGAGGTTTTGGAGACTACGCTTTTCTGCGTTGCTACTGGGTTTGCGAAGTTTCTTGGTGATGAATCTGAGTTTGAGCATTTGACTGAGTTGGTCGAGAAAGGCAGTGAGACATAACGGGCGTTTCAAGCAGAGCCCCGCCTGAGTCGCAGGTCAACTCTGCGTCGAACGACCGTTTTCCGGCGCTGAGATTTGAAGGCTGACCGGCCGCTATTGGCACGAAGCAGACCTTCAGATTACCTTGCTCGGTGTCCGCAATGGGCTGACAGCAGAAAGCGCTTGAGGTCCTCCATAGCGGCGTTTATTGCCGACTCAATACAAAGACGCCCGCAGCTCAGGGCCGATCGCCACGCAACTCCCGCACCCTGGCTTCCAGCGCGGCCACCGTGACCTGCTCCGCCGGCATCGGCGCACCGGCGATCAGTTCGATATTGGCACGGAACCGTCGCGGCAGGCGCATGCGCCGCATCGCCGAATCGCGCCGCGACCACATGCTGGCCCACAGGCCGCGCACGGCCATCGGCACCACCGGCGCCGGGGTGCGGTGGATGATGCGCTCGATGCCGCCGCGGAACGGCTTGATCTCGCCGTCCGAGGTCAGGCCGCCTTCGGGGAAAATGCAGATCAGCTCGCCGTTGCGCAGCGCCAGGTCGATCTCCTCGTAGGCGGCGTCGAGCAGCTTGGCGTTCTCCTTGGCCGGGGCGATGGGAATGGCCCTGGCGGTGCGGAAGATGAAGTTCAGCACGGGGATCTTGAAGATGGTGTGGTACATGACGAAGCGCACCGGCCGGCGCACGCTGCCGCCGAGGATCACGGCGTCGACGAAGCTGACGTGGTTGCAGGCGATGACGGCGGCGCCCTCTTCCGGAATGTTGTCCAGGCCGCGCTTGTCGATGCGGTAGAGCAGGCTGATCAGCATCCACACCAGGAAGCGCATCAGGAACTCGGGCACCAGCGAGTAGATGAACAGCGATACCGCCGCGTTCATCAGCGCCGTGACCAGCAGCAGCTGCGGAATGTTGAGGCCGGCCTTGAACAGCAGGATGGCCAGCAGCGCCGAGGCCACCATGAACAGGGCGTTGAGGATGTTGTTGCCGGCGATGATGCGCGAGCGGTGCGTGTCCTCGGAGCGGGTCTGGATCAGGGCATACAGCGGCACGATGTAGAAGCCGGCGAACGTGCCGATCAGCAGCAGATCGAGGATCACGCGGTGGCTGCGCAGCTGGTGCAGGAAGGCCATCACGCCCAGCCCGTGCACGGTGGCCAGGTCCGGCTGGGCGAAATACAGGTCGATGCCGAACAGGGTCATGCCGATGGAGCCGAACGGCACCAGGCCGATCTCCACCTT
>Ga0302310_10004075_pt1 | contig 11092 bp, 10 predicted proteins | sample III_Palsa_N1_2_FD_200451 | JGI IMG/M metagenome (GOLD analysis project Ga0302310, IMG submission 200451) | Peat permafrost microbial communities from Stordalen Mire near Abisko, Sweden - III_Palsa_N1_2 | ecosystem: Environmental > Terrestrial > Soil > Palsa > Peat permafrost | place: Sweden... | reverse complement strand
TTTCACGCGACCGCCTTTGTAGTGGAAGTTCAGCGGGACAAGCGTATGACCCTTCTGCTCGACCTTGCTGATGAGCTTCGAGATCTCTTCGCTGTGCAGCAGCAGCTTGCGTGTGCGGACCGGGTCTGGGTGGATGTGGGTCGATGCTTCCGGCAATGGGCTGATGTGCGCGCCGATCAGGAACAGTTCGCCATCACGAATGATGACGTAGCCTTCCTTGATCTGGCCGCGACCGGCCCGGAGCGCCTTGACTTCCCACCCTTCCAGCACGAGCCCGGCCTCGTAGCGATCTTCGATGAAGTAATCGAAGAAGGCTTTTCTGTTGTCGATGATGCTCATGAATGAAAAGTGCCTAACTCGTTTAAAATCCTGATTTTAGCAGCGCGGGCGAGGTAAAGCCCGCAAAGCTTCCCACTCTTGCCACGCGTTGCGCCCTTTATGGCAGATGTCCAGAAAACTGTATTGATCCGTCACTCTGCAGAGCAGATGTTCGACCTCGTCACCGATGTCGCCGATTACCCGAATTTTTTGCCGTGGTGTGGAGGGGTGGAAGTAGGCCGCCACGACGAACACAGCATGGAAGCGAAGATCCACATCAATTTCAAGGGCATCAAGCAGCATTTCGCTACCCGTAACGTGCATACGCGACCGACCACCATCGATATGGAGTTCATGGACGGTCCTTTCAAGAAGTTCACCGGGTACTGGCGGTTCACGCCGTTGCGGGCCGATGCCTGCAAGATCGAGTTCGCGCTGCACTACGAGTTTTCGAACATCATTCTCGAGAAGATCATCGGGCCAGTGTTCAGCCATATCGCGCACACGTTCGTGGATTCGTTCGTGAAGCGCGCTGACCAGCGGTATGGAAAGTGATGACTCTTGCCGTTGAGGTTTGTTATGCGTTGCCGGAGGGGAAGAGTGCGGTGTGTACGCTTTCCTTGGGCAACGGTGCGACCGTGCGGGAGGCGATTGAGGCGAGTGGATTGCTCGTACAGTTTCCCGAGATCGATTTGAACGTGCAAAAAGTGGGCGTTTTCGGAAAGATTCAGGCGCTGGATGCGGTGCTCGCCGATCACGACAGGGTGGAGATTTATCGGCCGCTGAAGGTTGATCCGAAGGTCGCGAGGCAAAGGCGGGTTGAGAAGACGCGGCGCGGCGGGTCCATTGAAGGGCGCCGGTGGACGCGAAAGGAAGCGCGGTAAGAGCGATCCGATCGCGCGCCGGCATTCCTGCTGGCATCCGCAAAACCGAACTTATATCGAACGCAAATCGAGCGAAAAACCGAAACGGCGGCGTAAATCGCCTACCCGGTTGAGGCCCGGAAATTGCGCCGGAAAGCGAGCAGCGCCGCCTAAGCTGCTGTTCGGGCAGTGAAAATCCGGGGAACTATCGGTATAATTCGGTTTTGCGCCCATAGGATTTGCCATGCGTCTGATCCAGAAAGCACTCACGTTCGATGACGTGCTCCTCGTGCCCGCGTTTTCCAACGTTCTCCCGCGCGATACCAGCCTGAAAACACAGGTTACCCGCAAGATCTCCCTGAATATGCCTCTGTTGTCCGCCGCCATGGACACAGTCACCGAAGGCCGGCTCGCTATTGCGATGGCTCAGCTCGGCGGCGTCGGCATCATTCACAAGAACCTTACCGCAGCCGAACAAGCCCGCGAAGTCGCGAAAGTAAAGCGCTTCGAATCGGGCGTGGTGCGCGATCCGATTACCGTTCCGCCGCAAATGAAAGTGCGCGACGTGATCGCTCTCACGCGACAGCACGGTATTTCCGGGTTTCCGGTGGTGGAAGGGCCGCAGCTGATCGGTATCGTGACGAACCGGGACCTGCGCTTCGAAGAACGTCTCGACGACGAAGTGCGCAAGATCATGACGCCGCGTGAACGCCTCGTGACCGTCAAGGAAGGCACACCGCTCGCCGAAGCCAAGGCGCTGATGCATAGCCATCGGCTGGAACGCGTGCTGGTCGTCAACGACGCGTTCGAATTGCGCGGCCTCATGACCGTCAAGGACATCACCAAGCAAACCGAACACCCGGACGCCTGCAAGGACGAGCACGGCAAGCTGCGCGCTGGCGCGGCAGTTGGCGTGGGTCCCGAGAACGAAGAGCGTGTTGAGCTTCTGTCGGCGGCGGGTGTGGACATCATTGTCGTAGATACGGCGCACGGTCACAGCCAGGGCGTGCTCGAGCGCGTGCGCTGGGTGAAGCAGAACTATCCGCATATTGAGGTGATCGGCGGCAATATCGCCACGGCTGCAGCCGCCAAGGCGCTCGTGGAATACGGCGCGGATGGTGTGAAGGTCGGTATCGGTCCGGGTTCGATCTGCACGACGCGGATCGTGGCGGGTGTCGGCGTACCGCAAATTACCGCGGTGGCGAACGTGTCGGATGCATTGCGCGGCTCGGGCGTGCCGGTGATCTCCGACGGCGGTGTGCGTTTTTCTGGCGATGTCAGCAAAGCGCTTGCAGCCGGCGCGGACGCGGTGATGATGGGCAGCATGCTGGCCGGCACGGAAGAGTCCCCCGGCGACGTGTTCCTGTTCCAGGGCCGCCAGTTCAAGGCGTATCGCGGCATGGGGTCGGTCGGCGCGATGAAGGACGGTGCGGCGGACCGGTACTTCCAGGACAACTCGGCGAATATCGACAAGCTCGTGCCTGAAGGCATTGAAGGGCAGGTGGCTTATAAGGGTTCGGTCAACGCCATCCTGTTCCAGGTGGTCGGCGGCGTGCGGGCAAGCATGGGGTATTGCGGCTGCCGCAATATTGCAGAAATGCATGACAAGGCCGAATTCGTCCAGATCACGGGCGCCGGCATGCGCGAGTCGCACGTGCACGACGTGCAGATCACGAAGGAAGCGCCCAACTACCACGTGGACTGACTATGAAACCGTTGCTGCGCGCTGTTCTTGTCATCAACGCACTGATTTTTCTGGCTTTCGGCGTGCTGTTTCTGCTCACGCCTTGGACGGCTTTGTGGGCATCGATGCATCTCGTGACCGTGCAGCCGCCGTTTGTCGGACAGTTGTTCGGGATCGCGCTGATCGGTATTGCGTGGCTCGCGGTTCATGCCGCTATCGATGGTGCGTTGACTGCGACCGCTGCCAAGGTGTCGGGACATGTGGAGTGGTTGTCGGGCCTGGTGATGATGGTCTGGCTGCTCGGGCTGCATACGCCCGAGTTGACGGGTTTTGGTCAGGTGATCGCGGCGTTGGTTGGCGTGGCCATGCTGGTGCTGGGGCTTGGCAGCGTGAGGCTGTCAGGTGCCGTGCGGCGGCGCGAGCGCGCCGCGCTGGCCGGCGCTGCCGCGGCTGAGCGTGCCGAGAAACGGGCGGCGAAGACCAAGGCGGAAGAACGCGTGGAGCGTGTAACTCCGCCGCCGAGGCCTTTGTCGTCTGACCCCGTCGCACCGGCAAATCCGCGCTGGGACAGGGATAGCGGGCTGGTCGAGCCTGTCGTGGGCGAGGCTATTGCACGTCCTGCCGCGCCGGCGCCATCCGCTACCGCGTTTGATCCTGCTACCGGGCATGTCATCGATCCGGCCACGGGACGCTCGCTGGACCCCGCCACTGGCCGCGCGTTCGATCCCGTCAGTGGTCACAAAATTGATCCTGAAACCGGGCGCCCGATCGACCCGGTCACCGGTCGTACGGTGGATCCGGTGACCGGCCAGTTTATCGATCCGGTTCGCCGCGATCCGCGCTGAAGGCTTGCGCGCTCAGGTCTTCGCGGCCGCGTCGGGTTGATCGAACACTTATCGATGAACGGAGCGTCGCGTTTCGTTGTATCGATGAATCTGTCTTGCTGCGGTCGGCAACAATCGCCGGCCGTTGAACTCTCTGCGTGACGTGATGCGCGGGACCTCGTTCCTGCTGCTTGCGTTATCGTTTTTGCCAACTGTTTCCGTCTACTTGCCTTCCCGGCCGCTGCCATGCACGACAAGATCCTGATTCTCGATTTCGGCTCCCAAGTCACCCAGTTGATCGCACGACGCATCCGCGAATCACATGTGTATTCGGAGATCCATCCGTACGACGTCGACGAGGCGTTCATTCGCGACTTCGCACCGAAGGGCATCATTTTGTCGGGCGGCCCGAACTCGGTTACCGAACTCGGCTCGCCGCGTGCGCCGCACGTTGTCTTCGATCTCGGCGTGCCGGTGCTCGGCATTTGCTACGGCATGCAGACGATGGCCGAACAACTCGGCGGCAAGGTCGAACTCGGCAATGTTCGCGAATTCGGTTATGCCGAAGTGCGGGCGCATAACCACACGAGCTTCCTGAACGGCATTGAAGATTTCCAGACGGCCGAAGGTCACGGCATGCTGAAAGTGTGGATGAGCCATGGCGACAAGGTGTCGGACATGCCCGTCGGATTCAAGCTGATGGCATCGACACCGTCTTGCCCGATCGCCGCGATGGCCGACGACGAGCGCCATTTCTACGGCCTCCAGTGGCATCCGGAAGTTACGCACACGGTTCAGGGACGCGCGATGCTCGACCGCTTCGTGCTCGAGTTGTGCGGTGCGCGGCCGGACTGGGAGATGGGGCATTACATCGATGAAGCGGTGGAGAAAATCCGCGCGCAAGTCGGCGATGAGCACGTGATTTTGGGTTTGTCGGGCGGCGTGGATTCGTCGGTGGCGGCGGCGCTTTTGCATCGTGCGATTGGGGCGCAATTGACGTGCGTTTTTGTTGACCATGGCTTGCTGCGCTTGAACGAAGCCGAGCAGGTCATGACGACGTTCGCCGATCACCTTGGCGTGAAGGTGATTCATGTCGATGCGAGCGAAGTGTTCTTGTCGAAGCTTGCCGGCGTGACGGATCCTGAGGCGAAGCGGAAGATCATTGGCGCTGAGTTTGTTGAAGTGTTCCAGACGGAAGCCAACAAGCTGAAGGACGCGAAGTGGCTCGCGCAAGGGACGATTTACCCGGATGTGATCGAGTCGGCAGGCAAGGGCAAGAAGGGCCACACGATCAAGAGCCATCACAACGTGGGTGGATTGCCCGAGACGCTGAATTTGAAGTTGCTTGAGCCGTTGCGCGAGTTGTTCAAGGACGAAGTGCGGGAGTTGGGCGTGAAGCTGGGGCTGCCGCCGGCGATGGTTTATCGGCATCCGTTCCCGGGCCCGGGTTTGGGCGTGCGAATTCTGGGCGAGGTGAGAAAGGAGTTCGCCGAGCTGCTGCGTCACGCGGATGCGATCTTTATCGAAACGTTGAGGAATACGTTCGATAAGGAATCGGGTAAGTCGTGGTATGAGCTTACGAGCCAGGCTTTCGCTGTGTTTTTGCCGGTGAAAAGCGTGGGCGTGATGGGCGATGGGCGGACTTATGAGTATGTGGTTGCGCTGAGGGCCGTGCAAACGCTGGACTTCATGACCGCGCAGTGGGCACATCTGCCGCATGACTTGTTAGGACATGTTTCGAACCGAATCATTAATGAGGTTCGCGGGATTAATCGCGTTGTTTATGATATTTCGGGGAAACCGCCGGCTACGATCGAGTGGGAGTAGAATTTCCGCCGGAAACATTATTCGCTGGTTGATTGACTATTAAAGCCCTGTTTTTACAGGGTTTTATATTTTGGATTGTCGCTTGATGGTTCTCGCATTCTGGCGAATGTTGGAGAAACTCGTGTCGTTTCAGTTTGGTGAAACTGCACTTGGCGACGGAAATAGCGGCTACATCATTTTTAGGATTTCCCCATGGAAATTAAAGTCAACTTTCTCGATAAGCTGCGTCTTGAAGCCAAGTTCGATGATTTCACGGTCGTGTCCGACCAGCCTATCCGTTATAAGGGCGATGGGTCGGCGCCCGGTCCCTTCGATTATTTTCTGGCTTCATCGGCCTTGTGTGCAGCTTACTTTGTGAAGTTGTACTGCGTAACTCGCAATATTCCTACCGAAAACATCCGCCTGTCGCAGAATAATATTGTTGATCCGGAAAACCGGTACCAGCAGATTTTCAAGATTCAGGTCGAGTTGCCGTCGGATATCTCTGCCAAAGACCGCCAAGGTATTTTGCGCTCCATCGACCGTTGTACGGTGAAAAAAGTGGTGCAAGCCGGACCCGAGTTTGTCATTGAAGAGGTAGCGAACCTGGATGCCGATGCACAGTCGTTGCTGATGCTGAAGCCGGCTTCTGATGCCAGCACCTATATTGCGGGCAAGGATCTGCCGCTGGAGCAGACCATCGCCGATATGTCGGGCGTTTTGGCGGCCTTGGGCATCAAGATTGAAATCGCTTCGTGGCGCAATCTTGTTCCCAATGTGTGGTCGCTGCATATCCGCGATGCGCACTCGCCGATGTGTTTTACCAATGGCAAGGGAGCGACCAAAGAAAGCGCGTTGGCGTCGGCGTTGGGAGAGTATATCGAGCGATTGAATTGCAACCATTTCTACGCCGGCGCGTTCTGGGGCGAAGACATCGCCAATGCGGCGTTTGTGCATTACCCGAACGAGCGCTGGTTCAAGCCTGGCCGTAAGGATGCGCTGCCGGCTGGAATTCTGGATGCGTACTGCCTGGAAATTTATAATCCTGATGGCGAGTTGCATGGCTCACATCTGGTCGACACCAACTCCGGCAATGTGCAGCGCGGTATCTGTTCGCTGCCGTTTGTGCGGCAGTCGGACGGCGAAGTGGTGTATTTTCCGTCCAACCTGGTCGAAAACCTATATGTCAGCAATGGCATGAGTGCCGGGAACACGCTGGCCGAAGCGCAGGTGCAATGTTTATCGGAAATTTTCGAACGGGCGGTAAAGCGCGAAATTCTGGAAGGTGAAATCGCATTGCCTGATGTGCCACAGGAAGTGCTGGCGAAATATCCTGGCATTCTGGCCGGCATTCAGGGGTTGGAAGAGCAGGGCTTTCCGGTGCTGGTGAAGGATGCGTCGCTGGGAGGGGTGTACCCAGTGATGTGCGTCACCTTGATGAACCCGCGCACAGGCGGTGTGTTTGCCTCGTTCGGCGCGCACCCAAGCTTGGAGGTGGCGCTGGAGCGTAGTCTGACGGAATTGCTACAGGGCCGCAGTTTTGAAGGCCTGAACGAATTGCCTCGGCCCACCTTTGCGAGTGAAGCCGTGACTGAGCCAAATAACTTTGTCGAGCACTTCATTGATTCCAGCGGTATCGTGTCATGGCGCTTTTTCAGCGCCAAAGCGGATTTCAATTTTGCTGAATGGGATTTCTCTGGCCAGGGTGCGAACTCCAATGCCGAAGAAGCCGCGACCTTGTTCGGTATTCTCGAAGACATGGGCAAAGAGGTGTACGTGGCGGTGTATGACCAACTGGGCGCCGTAGCCTGCCGGATTTTAGTACCTGGGTATTCGGAAGTTTACCCGGTAGAGGATTTGGTCTGGGATAACACAAACAAGGCGCTGTTGTTCCGTGCCGATGTTTTGAATCTGCATTGCCTGGACGATGCCGGCCTGGCAGCAATGCTTGAACGGTTGGATAACAGTGAACTAGATGAGCACTCCGATATTGCCACTTTGATCGGCATCGAGTTTGACGAGAATACGCACTGGGGACAGTTAACCGTTCTCGAGTTGAAGCTGCTGATTCATCTCGCTTTGAAGCAATTTGAGGAGGCACAAGAGCTGGTGGGAGCCTTCCTGCAGTACAACGACAACACGGTCGAACGCGGATTGTTTTACCAGGCCTTGAATGTGGTGCTGGAGGTGCTGCTCGATGACGACCTGGAACTGGACGACTACGTAGTCAACTTCCGTCGCATGTTCGGCGACGCTCGGATGGACGCGGCAATGGGGTCAGTGGACGGCAGCGTGCGCTTCTATGGCTTAACGCCTACGAGTATGAAACTGGAGGGTCTCGATAGGCACCACCGCCTGATCGACAGTTATAAAAAATTGCATAAGGCGCGGGCGAAGGGGGCGGCTACAGCGAGTTAGCGTGACGAGTCATGGCTGGATGCGATGATGCCGTTCATCTCCAGCACAAACGCATGTTCGATACGCCAGCGGCCGTCTGTGCCGGCGTGCATCAGTGTGGATGCCGTCGTGTCCGGAGCTTCAATCCGCCTGGGGGCTAGTCAGCACACTGGCGCGCTCCTGATTGATCTTTTAGCCCCTTCGCGTCTTCGACCGAGACGACTTCTATGACGGCGATCACTGCCGCTTCTTGCATTGTGGTTCTCCGAGTTGAATTCTTTCGGGCAAGGTCCAGGCAGGTCGTCCAGTCGCAGGCCAGCTTTTTTTCGACCCTCACTTTTGATATCGGCCATTTTGGCTAGGGCCGCGCGTAGCAGGCCGCCCCACTCAGTTCCCGGGGTAGTGTCCGGCTGCAATGTCTTCCAACAGCGTCTCGTGCGTCGGCTCCCAGCCAAGCTGCGAACGCGTGCGTGCGCTGGAGGCCGGGGCGTCGGCACCGAAGAACATGCCCAGCCAGTCGAAGTGAGCCTGTGCGCGCTCGACGGGGATCGATTCCACCGGCACGTCCAGGAATTGTCCCAGCGCCGTCGCGATGTCACGCGTCGCGACGCCCTCTTCGGCGACAGCGTGCAGCACGCTGCCTGGTGTCGCCTTGTCGATCGCGAGTTGCACGAGCTTGCCGGCATCGAGCCGGTTCACCGCCGGCCAGCGGTTATGGCCCTCGCCGATGTAGCCCGACATGCGCTTTTCGCGAGCGATGCGTGCCAGCACCGCGACGAATCCGTGGTCACCGCCCGCGCCATGCACCGTGGGAGCGAAGCGCACGACCATTGACCTGATACCGCGATCGGCCAAGCCCAACGTGTAGGCCGCGTTGGCAATGCGCGGATGGACCCCGGCGCTCGGCATGTCCGTCTCGGTGCCCACGCGGCCCGGGGCCAGCCCCAGTGTGCCCGAGGCGATCAGCAGCGGGCCGCCAGTGCCTTGCAGTACGTCGGCGAACGTGTCGATGGCCGCGCGGTCGGTCTGCGCAGCGGCCGCCATCTGCGAGAAATCGTGGTTGTAGCCGAGGTGCACGACGCCCTCGGCTAGCGTCGCTGCGCCGCGCAGGCTGGCAAGGTCGTCCAGGCTGCCGCGCACCACTTCGGCACCAAGCTCGACGATCCTGGCTGCGGACGCGTCGTTGCGGGCGAGGCCGAGGACGTGGTGCCCTGCAGAAATGAGTTCCTTGACGCTGGCCGAACCGATCCAGCCCGAAGCGCCGGTGACGAGAATTCGCATGAGATGCTCCTTTGATGTCATTGAGTGACATCAGTATAGGCCTATGATGTCACACTGTGTCAACACAAGAGAGAAAATATGGGTCGCTGGGAACCCGATGCTGAGAGCCGTTTCCGTGCTGCGGCCATTGAACTGTTCGGGGAGGTAGGCTACGAGCAGACGACCGTGGCAGCCATCGCGGAACGCGCGGGGCTGACCGCGCGCACGTTCTTTCGCTACTTCGCCGACAAGCGCGAAGTGCTCTTCAATGGTTCCGAACGTCTTCAGCAGACGATGGTCGATGCGCTGGCTCAGGCGCCGGCCGAGGTTTCAGCGATAGACGCGATCGCCGCCGCCTTGATGAAGGCCGGCGATTTCTTCGATGACGACCGCCGCCCGTTCGCGCGCCTGCGCAGCACGGTGATCGCGGCGAACACGGACCTGCGCGAGCGCGAACTGATCAAGCTGGCGACGTTGTCCGCGGCGCTCGCACAGGCGCTGCGCGAGCGCGGTGTCGGCGAGCCGGACGCGAGCCTTGCGGCCGAGGCGGGCATCGCCGTCTTTCGGGTTGCGTTCGTGCAGTGGGTCAGCGAATCCGAGCGGCGCGGCTACGTCGGGATCGTGAAGGAGTCGCTTGCGCGACTGAGAATGCTCGCGGCCAGCTAACCGGTTTGCTTATGAGGCAGTGGGAGGGGAGAGAGACCTCATCAGCAGGCAAGTTGCGGGGAAATCATGCAAGAAATTCACGATCGGAGGAGAACCAAGGGTTTCGCCGAAAGGTTCCGTGCTCATCTTGTACACGGACCGACCAGCCATTGATCCTGAAGCCATAATCTTTAAGTTTGAAGAGATAGCAGTGAGCGTCGACGTTGTATCCGAAGAGGAATTGCATCAAACCGTTTTTAATCTCTTAGGTGTGCACGACAAGTGTCGCACCGGGGCGCTTCGTTTTCGACGCAACGACAAGGCTCCGTTTCTAGGCGATGAGAACGATATCGCTGCGCGTCCCTTCGTCCAGTTCGCCCTCCGGAGGCCCCGAGCTTGGCTCTGGAGCGCGACGAAGACAACACGGCGAGCGAAGCGGATGAATGGCTGCGGATGCTGATCGCCCTGGCGGCTGATTGGGCGGAGCCCGGCACAAGGCCAGCGTGGTCGATCCGAATGGTCATCTGTGGATTGCGAAGTATCCTAGCGTTCGAGATGAGTTCGATGTCGGCGCATGGCAAATGGGGGTGTACACGCTGGCTAAGGCGTGCGGGCCTTGCGTTCCCGACGCACTTGGGTATTCCCGTCGCGCAGCAACGACATTTTGCGACTGCCTTTCGGCTATCTGAGCAATCGGCGAGCGGATAAGCAGTGAGTTGAATCGTCGAAATTCGCGCTGGATCATTCCGACGATGCGTTGCTAATGTCATGCCGTGGCGACATCTTTACCGCTGCGCGTCTGCAAGACGAGCAATAAAACCATCGCAAGTCCCCACGCTGCTGGTGGTGCTTTCGTTGCCCTGGACCAGCAGGTTCTGTATGGTGAATCAACAGACGCAGCGCTCGCATGCATCACACCACGGATACCGAATGACCTCTGAATCAGACACACGCGTCGGCGCATCAACAGCGCCTACATCCCCTACATCCCCTACATCCCCGATAAGTACCGATGTCCTGATCGTCGGCGCCGGGCCCGTAGGCCTCTTTGCCGCATTCGAGGCGGGGGTGGTCGGCTTATCGTGTCAGATCGTCGATACGCTCGAACGGATCGGAGGCCAATGTATCGAGTTGTATCCCGACAAGCCCATCTACGATATCCCCGCCATTCCTTCGTGCACCGCCCGCGAACTGGTCGACCGGCTCATGGAGCAATGTCGCCCCTTTAATGTCCCGATTCACTTAGGTCAACGAGTCGAAACCGTTCAGCAGCGCGAAGACGGCCGCTGGACGGT
>Ga0302310_10004074_pt1 | contig 11092 bp, 7 predicted proteins | sample III_Palsa_N1_2_FD_200451 | JGI IMG/M metagenome (GOLD analysis project Ga0302310, IMG submission 200451) | Peat permafrost microbial communities from Stordalen Mire near Abisko, Sweden - III_Palsa_N1_2 | ecosystem: Environmental > Terrestrial > Soil > Palsa > Peat permafrost | place: Sweden... | reverse complement strand
CGGCGAGACCGACTACATGGACATCCATCTCAGCCACGTCGCGCAGCTGGTCGACTACGGCTTCCTTGGCCATATGGATGTGGCCATCATCGAGGTCACGGCGATCCTCGAGGACGGGCGCATCGTTCCCAGTTCGTCGATGGGCAACAACACGACCTGGATCAACCGCGCGGACAAGGTCATCCTGGAGGTGAACTCGGCGCAGCCCCTCGAGCTTGAGGGCATGCACGACATCTACTACGGCCTCGGACTCCCGCCCAACCGCCAGCCCATTCCGCTGCTCAGGTCCGACCAGCGCATCGGCACACCGTACCTCAAGGTGCCGATGGAGAAGGTGATCGCGGTTGTCGCCACTGATATCGGAGACCGGGCCAGCCCGTTCAAGGCGCCCGACGAAGCGTCGAAAAAGATCGCCGGCAACATCATTAACTTCCTCGAGTGGGAAGTGAAGAAAGGTCGCATGCCCTCCAGCCTCTTCCCGCTGCAGTCCGGCGTCGGCAACATCGCAAACGCCGTGCTCTTCGGTTTGGAAGAGGCGCCGTTCGAAGGCATGACCGCCTATACCGAGGTCATCCAGGACGGCATGGTGCAGCTGCTGGACAAGGGCAAGCTCGCGAGCCTGTCGGCGACGGCCTTCTCGCTCAGCCCTGAAGGCATCGCCAACATCATGCCGAAGATCGGCAGCTACCGCAACCAGATCGTCATTCGCCAGCAGGAGATCTCCAACAACCCTGAGATCATCCGCCGCATCGGCGTCATCGCAATGAACGCCATGATCGAGGGCGACATCTACGGCAACGTAAACTCCACCCACATCATGGGCTCGAGCATGCAGAACGGCATTGGCGGCTCGGGCGACTTCACTCGCAACGGCTATCTCTCGTTCATGATGGCGCCCTCAACTGCCGCCAAGGGCAAGATCTCCACCATTGTCCCCATGGTGTCTCACGTCGATCACACCGAGCACGACCTGCAGGTCATGGTCACCGACCAGGGCCTCGCCGATCTACGCGGGCTTTCCCCGAAGAAGCGCGCTCGACTCATCATCGAGAATTGTTCGCACCCCGACTTCCGCCCCGCGCTGCGCGATTATCTGGATCGCGCGGAGAAGCTGTCGCCCGGCAAACACACCCCCCACCTGCTCGACGAATCGCTGTCCTGGCACAGCCGCTTCATCAAGACGGGGAGCATGCTGCCACAATAACAACCGAAATCTCCCACAACAAATAACGATTCCACTCACGCACGCAGGCTCATAGCCAGAGTCCTCGGACACCTGTGCCCTGCGACGAGGCCGACCCCGTGCGTCTGTGGAAACCGATAGCAGAGCAAGTTTGTTCGGAGGTTTTGATGCATCGCAAGATCCAGATCGTCTGTGCCAGTCTATGTGCCGTATTCCTCGCCTTCGCTCTCAGTCCGGCACTAGCCCAGCAGCAGGGAAACACCGCGACGCCGAATCCTCTCGTGCAATTGCTTGAATCCAAGGGCATCCTCAGCGCGGCCGATGTAGCCAGCATCGAGCAGGCAGGCTCGGCGCAAGCCGCCAATCAGGAGCTCACCGACATTCTTCTTCAGCGCGGCGTCATCTCCCAGAGCGAGCACGACCGGCTGACCGGTCAGGCGACACCCTCCGTTCAAGCCGCAGCGCCAGCGCCATCCGCACCAACCTCACCGCCGCCCGCACCCGCCGCGCAGCCAAAGCCCTTGATCGCAGCGAAGGGCCAGAGCATCCAGGCCCCGCCATTCCCCACCGAGCCCGGCGCGCCGTCAGTAGTGGAGCGAGTTCCTACCAAGGAAATCAATGTAGCGCTGGCACCGATTCGCGCTCTGCCGGTTGGCGGCGTGATCGTCGACGAGCACCCGGCGTTCAAAGCCGACGGCGTTGGCGTCACTCCCTACGGATTCATCAAAGTCACCGCGGTGCACGACAGCTCCAATCCGCAGGGCGCCGACTTCCCGCTCCCCGGCCTCATCTTCCCCACCGCTCCCAACGGCGACCCCGCCTTCCACATCAAGGCCCGCAGCAGCCGCTTCGGCATCAACTTGTCCTGGTACGACCACAACCCCAAGTGGGCTGTCACCGGCAAACTGGAGTTCGACTTCGAGGGCAACTTCAGTGCCGTCGACAACCGCAATCTCTCCAGCATCCGGTCCAACGCCCCCTCGCTGCGCCTCGCCTATGCCCGTGTCGACTACCACTTCGACCAGAACAATACCTTCTCCGCGCTCTTTGGCCAGGACTGGACCCTCTTTGGATCGTCCACGCTGCCCAACATCCTCGAGACCACCGGCCTCGGCATCGACTTCGGTACCCTCTACGAGCGCCTCCCCCAGATGCGCGTTGGCTATACCCACAAAGTTGGCGACTTCGCCTTCATGCCGGAGTTCTCCATCAACCTTCCCGCATCCGGCCTGGTGCCTGATCTCCAGGACCAGATCGGCTACGGCGAACAGGCCGGCCCGGACTCAGACCAGCCCCAGTACCAGGCACGACTCGTTTTCCAATATCAGCTGGACCATGCCAAAGGCGTGGCCCCAGCCCAGCTCATCTTCAGCGGCTTTGAAGGCAAGACCGGAACGGATGTGACGGCTGGCAATATCACCACCGCCCTCGCCGGCACGGAGTATCCGTACATCAACCCCTTCGTCAACGGCCTGAACACGACGAGCAAGCAGGACGGCTGGGACGCGGAGTGGCAGGTGCCGACGCGCTGGTTCACCCTCGTCGGCAAGTTCTACAGCGGCTCGGATCTCTTCTTCTACTTCGCTGGCCAGCTGCAGTCCTACTACAACGACACCAAGGGCCTCTACAACACGGTAGCCGTGAGCGATGTCGATGGAGGCGCCCCGCTAGGCTTACCGAGCATCGTTCTTGGCACGACCACTCCCACTGGCAGGACGCTGGTGCTTGCTCCGCAACGTCCCGTCCGTTCGCAGGGCGGCTTCGCTCAGCTCGGCATCCCGCTCTCCCGCCTCTTCAACGCCGACCCCGCGGGCCGCAACGCCGGCTGGTCGATCTATGGACTCTACGGCATCGATCAGGCCAAGCGCCGCGATCTCGAGCAGATAGCCCTGCAGGATCGCTACAGCACCATGGCGATTGGCACGCTCAACTACAAGTTCAATCGTTGGGCGTCCTTCTCCTTCGAGCAATCGCTCTACACCACTCACTGCAACCCGGGCGCGGCCTGCACCTTCCGAGGCGTTCCCGCCCGCGAGTGGAACGATGTTCGTGAAGAAGCAGGTCCCATCTTCACGTTCTAACCCAGGATGCGAACGCGCATTCCAGTTGCGCCAACTCGCCCTGCGCAACGCAGCAGAGACCCTCGGTCTCGGCTGCGTTGCTGTTTAGATCGCACTCCTTGACCCTCCCCGCCAATGAGTTTACGGTCGAATCAAGCGGCGTTTTGGCGATATCGCGCCGAATTTCCAGTCGATCTCGCATCTTCGCAGCCATAGCCCTGTGATTCGAGTCACAGTGCGCCCGTCCATCCGCCGCTAACCTTAAGGGCGATGACGAACTCGCGGGCTCCCCAACCAGGAGCCCTCTCCCAGGAGTAGCAATGCTTAGCAATGCTGACCGAAAGCTGACAGCGTGATGCCAAAAACTATCGTCATCGGTGGTGGAATCTCTGGCCTCGCAGCCGCGTACTCCCTCCAGAAACTCGAGGGCCCGGACGCCAACTATCTTCTTCTCGAAGCCTCCGACCACCTTGGCGGAAAGATCGTCACCTACGCCGGCGACGGCTTCCTCATCGAAGGCGGCCCGGACTCCTTCCTCACCCAGAAGCGCGCAGCGCTCGACCTCTGCCGTGAACTCGGCCTCGGCGATCAACTCATCGGCTCCAACCACACCGCAACACCCTCCACCTACGTCTTGAGCAAGGGCAAGCTACACCCCATGCCCGAAGGCATGATGCTCATGGCCCCCACCATGATCCTTCCCATCCTGCGTTCCAAGCTCATCTCCTGGCCCGGCAAGCTGCGCATGGGCCTCGAAATCTTCATCGGCCGCAATACCACCGGAGCCGACGAGAGCCTCGGCGCCTTCGTTCGCCGCCGCATGGGCTCTGAGCTGCTAGCGAAAATCGCCGGCCCGCTGATGGCCGGCATCCACGCCGGCGATCCCGAAGCGCTCAGCCTGCGCAGCACCTTCCCCATGTTCACCGAGATGGAAAAGACGCACCGCAGCCTGGTGCTCGGCATGATGAAGCGCAAGAAGCAGCAGGCGGCGCAGCCGTCCACAGGCCCGCGCCCCTCCATGTTCACCACGCTCTCGGGAGGCCTGCAGCAGCTCCCCGACGCCATCGCGGCGCGTCTCAACCCGCAGCACGTCAAGCTCAACACTCGCGTGCAATCCATCGCCATCAACGGCAACCAGTACAAGCTCACCCTGGCCGACGGCTCATCAATCCTTGCCGACAACGTAGTCTTCACCACGCCCGCCTACGTCACTGCGGACATCGTGCAGCAGCTGGATCCCGCGCTCGCTGAAAACCTTCGCCGCATCCGCTACGTCTCCACCTCGACCGTCTCACTCGCCTTCCGTCGCAGCGAAATCACCTGCGACCTCAACGGTTTTGGCTTCATCGTGCCCGCCACCGAAGGCCGCAAGATCAACGCCTGCTCGTGGTCGTCGACCAAGTTCAGTCACCGCGCCCCCGACGACTTCGTCCTCATGCGCGTCTTCATCGGCGGCGCCTTCGCAGAAGACCTCGCCGAGCAAAATGAGGCCACGCTCATCGACATCGCTCGCCAGGAACTCCGCGAGATCATGGGCATCACCGCAACCCCTGTGCTTGCGCGCGCCTACCGCTGGACCAAATCAAACCCGCAATACAACGTCGGCCACAGCGCACTGATCGGCGAGATCGACCAGCTCGCGTCCGCGCACCCCGGCCTGTATCTCGCCGGCGCAGCCTACCGCGGTTCCGGCATTCCCGACTGCATCCAGAGCGGCGTCGATACCGCCACCAAGATTGAGAGGCTGCAGCCCACCGCACCCTCCAGCACCAACGCACAACCTGTTTCTGTTGCCACTTAGGAGAACTACCCAATGTCGTCCCCAACCTCGATCAAAGATATTCGTTCGATTCCAATGCCAACCCCCACCAAGGCTGGACATCCGTCCACGCACCCGCAGCACTCCTCCAGCCACAGCTATTCGGATCAGCCCATGCTGGTCTACTGGGAGATGACGCAGGCCTGCGGCCTCGCCTGCCGTCACTGTCGCGCCGAGGCTGTCTCCACGCCGCATCCCAACGAGCTCACCACCGAGGAAGGGATGAACCTGCTGCATCAGATCGCAGCCTTCAACCATCCCACGCCGCACCTGGTCTTCACCGGCGGCGACCCGCTGCGCCGCAAGGATCTCTTCGAACTCATCGACGAAGCCCGCTCGCTCGGCATCAACGTGTCCATCACGCCCAGCGCCACCACGGACCTCACCTACGACGTCATGGCCAAGCTCAAGGAGCACGGCATCGACAGCTTCGGTCTGAGCCTCGATGGCTCCAACGCCGCTCGCCACGAGGCCGTTCGCGGTGTCGAGGGCTGCTTCGACTGGACCATCGCGGCCGCGAAAACCGCTGCCAGCCTCGGAGTTCCCATCCAGATCAATACCCTCGTCGCCGAAGAAACGGTCGACGACATTCCCGCCACCTACGAGCTCCTCAAGACCTTCCCCGTCATGCGCTGGAGCCTCTTCTTCCTCATCGAAGTCGGCCGCGGCAAAGTTCTGCAACCAATCTCCAGCGAGCGCGGCGAGCAGCTCATGAACTGGGTCTACGATCAGTCGAAGACCGCTCCCTTCGCCATGGCGACCACCGAGGCCCCGTCCTATCGCCGCGTCGCCCTCACCCGCATGCGCGAGGCTGGCATGGTAGCCGCCGAGATCGAGCGCACCCCCGTCTACCGCGGCTTCGGCATCCGCGACGGCCACGGCATCGTCTTCATCTCCAACCAGGGCGATATCTGCCCCGCCGGCTTCCTCCCGCTCACCCTCGGCAACGTCCGCAACGACCAGCTCCAGGACATCTACCGCAACGCACCGATGTTCAGGGCCCTGCACAATCCCAACCTGTTCAAGGGCAAGTGCGGTTATTGCGAATTCCGCGCACTGTGCGGCGGTTCTCGCGCCCGCGCCTTCGCCGCCACCGGCGATGCCCTCGCCAGCGATCCGTTCTGCCACTACGAGCCAGCGATCCACTAGAAATAACTTCGCCGCCAGTCGATCGCAATCTTCGTGATCGACTCGCGGCGTCGGACCTTTAGCGCTTCACTGCAGAAACGAATGCGGCACCGCAGACTTCGATGGCACAGGATGGCTCGTAGACTCCGGGTCGGCATCGGCGTCACAAAGAACCGTGACCACGGGGCAGGGAGCCTCGGTGATGACGCGGAACACAATCGGGAGCGGGTCGTCCGGAGAAAAGATGCTGTTGCGCCGAACTCCAAAGAAGATCAAGCTCGCCCCCTGCTGGCGGCAATAATCGACGACGGCGTTCGAAATTTCGCTGCCGTAGATCACACTGCAAACCGGCTTCTCGATGGGAACCTCACTGGTTGCGACCAGGTGTTTCAATGCACTGGTCAGGACCTCTGGCAGCGTGTTGTCGTGGCCGGATTGCAGCACGCGCGGAAGAACATGCAGGCAGTGCAGCTGCAGTCCAAGACTCTTGCAGTACCAGACCGCCTCTTTAATTGCTTGCCGCGTGACCGAATGAAAGTCCGTGGCAAACACCACCGGCCCTTCGGACGCCTGCGCCGGAACCAGATCCGCAGCCACCGGACCCACCGTCATAATGAGACAGTTCGATTTGCGCATCACCTGTTCGGCCGTGGGTCCGAAGGCGCCGCGTTTCGATCCGCGAAGCTCGCTTGTCCCGAGAATCAAAAGGTCAATCTGCCCCTCTTCAATCGCTGCAAGAATCTTCTCTGCAGGAACTCCGGACTCAAGCTGGGTTGTGCAGCTGATGCCCAGCCCGATGGCGCGCTCTTTCATCTGCCGAAGAATTAAAGCCGCACCTCGATCCGTGGAGGCACGGATATTCTCAGCCGGGGATCTCTGTGTTTTGAGTACATACAGAATGCGCAACGTAGATTTATTCGTCTGGCAAAAATTGAACGCTGCCTCAAGAGCGCCTTCGTAATCCACCGAGCAGTTTGTTGCAAACAGCACGCGTTGAAAGCGAGATCGTAGCTTGCTGGATAAATTTTTCATGGCCGACTCCTCACTCAACATTCGAGTCACGCACGCGCACCTTCGCTGTTCTCAGAAGAAAGCTCTGATGCCTGCACTTCGACCGTCCGGTCACACTGGAAATTTCGTTGTGCTTACGTTGTGCTTGATTCAATGCGGTTCGAGAGCCGATGGCTGTGACAAAAGTCACAAACAGATTTTATGAAGGACTCGCTAGCCGATTATGAGAGGGAGCTCTGTTCGCTTACGAACACAACGTCTCCAGTCCCGTCGGTGACACGACACGAAAGGATGAGCCACGAATTTCAATCAGGCCGTCCTTCTGAAACTTCCCCAGCGCGCGCGTAACCGTCTCTCGCGATGTGCCCGCGAGGTTCGCCAGCTCCTCATGCGTCAACGCCATCGTGAACCGCATGTCGGTTCCATTGCATCCCGCTGCAGCGCGTCCCCAGTCCAGCAGAACGCCAGCCAGCCGGCCCGCTGTTGATCCTGAGAGTGCCAGTCGCCGCGCATCGAAGAACGCCGACTTGTACTCCTCGGAAAGCGCCCTCGCCGCCAGCATGCTTGCCTGGCCATATTTCTCCAGGAACGCCAGCAACTCGCTGCGCCGGATCTTCTTCACCACGCACGGCTCGATCGTCTCTGCCGTCACCTCGAAGTGTGTGCCCGAGATCGCTGCGCCCATTCCAAGCACGTCTCCAGGAACCGCAATCTTGAGAATGTGCGTCTTGCCCTCGCGCGAGGTGCACGACAACTTCACCTGGCCCATGCAGACAATCGTCGCAGCATCGCAGATGTCATCTTCCTGAAAGATGATCGCGCGCTTGGGTAGCTTCATCTGCATGCCCAGACCCTCGAAGTCGATGCGAGCCTGCCCGGAAAGATCGCAGAGGATGCGCAGCGATCGGTCCGAACAGTTCTTACAGCCCGTGGCCAGGTGTGGGTGGGTATACGTCATACAAACCTTCTCTCTGAAAAAGCGAATGGAAAAATTGTTGGAGGTGCGATGAGTCTCTGCGTCGGCGAAGGGCAAAGAGTCTGCTTGTGATCTTGGTCACTGCAATCGTTTGTGAGGGTTGTAAAGTTGCTGATGAGGACAAGAGTGATGACAGGTAAGCAGGAGTCGTTAGCACGCAATGGTTCAGATCTCTGGGAACGGCTGACCGTCGGCGGTGTCGTTGTGATCCTTGTTGCCTTCCTCGTCTTGTTCGTCGCCAATCTCGCGACCACTCTCTGCTCGGCACAGCTTCCCCGGTAAAATCGTCCCTCGCCAGCGCCCACGGTTTCGTCTTCGCAAGGACGTGAAGCTTTCGGCGGCACAAAGCGATCCGATCGGCAGAAGATCTCGCACTGAGTTTCCGAACCTCTCGACACTCTCATCCCTCATCCTCGCCGAAGCTGCAGTGGCACCCAGCCCTAGTTGAACTCATGTAGCCCAGCTAAGCCCGCACCCTCATAAAATGCCAAGCCTGAACATGACGCGGTGATCTACATCACAAGATGCGTTTACCGCACGCATATACCGCATACCGTACCCGCCTGCCCGAAGCCATAAATCCAGCAACTGCTGTATTTGCAACAAGTTGCGCCGTTGTCTCAAAAAAGTGTGAGGCTACGGTGATTTTTGATTGCTAAACCTGTGATGAAGGTCACGGTACGCGGGCGGGGGCGAGCCTATGGTTGCGATGTTGATGGTGTGGCCGACTTCAATGAGTAGACGGAAAAACAAACTTAGCGCGCCATATAGAGGTGTAAACGGTATGGGACATTTGCCCCGCAAGATAACGAAGTACTTCCTTCTGGTTGCGATGGTCGGGATACTGACCACGTGCGGCGCGGGCATGGCGGCCGCGCAGACACAGACCCAGACGCAGACAGTGAAGCAGACCACGACGGCCACGGCGGCAACGCCGGCACCCGGGTATGTAGGCAGCGAGACCTGCGCGACGTGCCATCAGGAGAAGGCGGACCAGATGGTGAACAATCCGCACTCCAAGCTGGCCCTTCAGCATGGTGGAACGGGCGCGAGCTGCGAGAGCTGCCACGGACCAGGGCAGGCGCACGTGGACGGCGGCGGGGATGTAACCAAGATCGTGCGCTTCGACAAGCTGACGCCGACCGAGGTGAGCAAGACTTGCCTTGGCTGCCACGCGAACACCCATCCGAACTTCCTGCGCTCGCCGCATGCGAAGGCCGGGGTAAGCTGCCTTAGCTGCCACAGCATCCATAAGTCGGTGCCGGACACCACGTTGTTAGTGGCTACGCAGCCGACGCTCTGCTATAGCTGCCACACCAGCATCAAGCCTCAGTTCGCGATGCCCTTCCACCACAAGGTGAATGAAGGCCTCATGTCGTGCAACGACTGCCATAACGTCCATGGCACGTTCCAGCCCGCCAATCTCAAGGTCACTGCAGATCAGAACGCGATCTGCACCAAGTGCCACACCGAGACGCGTGGGCCGTTCATTTACGAGCACGCTGCTGTCAGGGGAGAAGGCTGCCTCGCCTGCCATACGCCCCACGGATCTCAAAACGCCCGCCTGTTGAATGTGCCGAATATCAATCAGCTGTGCAACCAGTGCCATAGTCCGGTTGCCGCAAGCACCGTCCACGGAATGGGTTCGGGATCCGCAGAGTTGTCGCCCTGTATCGATTGCCACGTCATGATCCACGGATCAAACGTCGACCCCTACCTCAAAAAGTAGCGGCGATACACGTTTGCCGTTCGGCAGCAATGGGACGGCTGGCTCCAGATTCAGCACCACGCCCTGATAAAGGGCCTAAAGAACCAAGGTTTACATCAAGTGAGGCTTGAGATGATGAAGACAAACTACACGCGGCTGCCGAAAGAGCACCCCACCCGCACGATGACCCACCGGGTCGCCGGGGCCGTTGGCGTCGCATTACTGCTGATGACAGGCCTCGCGGCCGCGCAGGACGCTCCAGCAGTTACACCGGCAGTCACGCCCGCCACCGCCAACGCGAAACTACCCGCCAAGGCCGTTGTGCAGGATGGCTTCCTGGTCCATAACACGGTGGATCTCGGCGGACACATCGTCGGCATCTCGGGCAGCGGTTCCATGTATGACACGCTGGTGAATATCCAGTCCGGACCTCGCGTGCTTGGCCAAACCATGACGCTGCGTTCGGTTCCGGGCTCGAAGCATACGCTGTTCGACAGCCTGACAGGCTTCAGCAACGGCTTCGGCGGCGATCCGCTCAATGTGGTCAAGCTGGACTTCTCCAAGGGCAAGGTCTACGAGTTCTCTGGCCTCTGGCGTCGTGATCGCCAGTACTTTGATTACGATCTGTTCGGCAACCCCAACATCCCGGGAGGCCAGTCGATTCCGATCGGCGTCAACGGATCTCTGGGCAAGTACGCGTGGCCCCAGGTTCTCCAATCCCCGGAGATGTTCAATACCGTCCGCAGGATGACGGACCTCGACGTCACCATCTTCCCGCTGTCCAAGGTGACTTTCCATGTCGGGTACTCGCGGAACGTCTTCCTGGGCCCGCGCAGCATTCCCGGAGCCTACGAAACAGCGAAGACCAGCATGCTGTTCCAGGAGATGGAAAACAACATCACCAACGAGTACCGTGGCGCGATCGATTGGAAGCCGCTCCCGCTGACCCTCCTCTCGTTTGAGGAAGTCGTCAATCAGTACCACAATGACTCCTACTTCATCCTGAACCCCAATCAATACACAGTGCAGGAGGCCAACGGCCTGCCCGTGTCGTTCGGTAACTGGGATAGCCAAACCCCTTACGCTGCGAGCAATTGCAATACGACCAGCATGGTAACTCCAGGCGTCATCCTCACCTCAGCATCCGGCAGCGCCGGCCTGCCGGTAGTGGATCCCGCATGTAGCGTCATCTCGAGCTACACGCGCT
>Ga0302310_10004071_pt1 | contig 11097 bp, 10 predicted proteins | sample III_Palsa_N1_2_FD_200451 | JGI IMG/M metagenome (GOLD analysis project Ga0302310, IMG submission 200451) | Peat permafrost microbial communities from Stordalen Mire near Abisko, Sweden - III_Palsa_N1_2 | ecosystem: Environmental > Terrestrial > Soil > Palsa > Peat permafrost | place: Sweden... | reverse complement strand
TGCTGATGATTATTCCGATTGGCGGCGCGGACATGCCTACGGTGATTTCTCTCCTGAATTCCTACGCCGGACTTTCCGCGGCAGCGATGGGATTCGTTCTCGATAGCAAACTGCTGATCGTGGCTGGCGCGCTCGATGGCGCTTCCGGCTTCATTCTGTCTTTGAATATGTCAAAGGCCATGAACCGTTCATTCTCGAACGTGCTGTTTGGAGCGTTCGGGCAGGAACAGCCGGCAGGCGCCGCCGCGCAGGAGACGAGAAATGTGCGAAGCGCCAGCGCCGAAGAGGCTGCCGCGATTCTTTCCGCGGCTAACAAAGTCGTAATCGTTCCCGGGTACGGTCTTGCGGTGGCGCAGGCGCAGCACAAAGTGCGCGAGTTGTATGACGCGCTGACGAAGCGCGGCGTTGACGTGAAGTTCGGCATCCATCCGGTTGCGGGGCGCATGCCGGGGCACATGAATGTTTTGCTGGCGGAAGCGGACATTCCGTACGACAAGCTGCTCGACCTGGACGAAATTAACGGTGACTTTCCGCAGACAGATGTCGCGCTGGTGATCGGGGCGAATGACGTTACCAACCCGGCGGCTCGCACCGATCCGGGGAGCCCGATTTACGGGATGCCGATTCTCGACGTCGATAAGGCCCGAACGGTGATGGTGATCAAACGCGGGATGAGCCCGGGCTTTGCGGGAATCGACAATCCCCTTTACTATCTGGACCAAACGCTGATGCTTTTCGGAGACGCGAAATCTTTCGTGGGAGACATCGTTCGCGAACTCGGCAGCGCCGGGCATAACTAGCCCGTCAGCTTCATCAGCCGGCGCGCTAGCGCTGGTAGGGCGGGCGCTTTGGGGAACTGCTTTCTATCCTCGCGACGGCTTCTTCCAGTTTACGCATGCGTTCGACGAGCTGCGTAATCTGGCCTTCGAGGTGGCCGAGGCGGTCAAAGACTTCAAATTGCTTGTTACGCAAGGTGTTGAATTCTTTTTGAAATTCCTCTGGTAGAGGCGAGGCCATTTGATCTCCCAGGAAGATATTAGAACAAAAACAAATCAAATTGAGAAGGAGCAGGCGAGAAGTTGGCTGAGATCTGACCGGCGGCGGCAGAAATCTGACGCCTGGCGCGGCTATCTTCCCCGCGGAACCAATCTTGCCTGAATTCCACGGCGGTCTCGCGGCTGTGCTTGGGGCTGTTCAATTCATTTTCCATGCGCGCGAGAATGATCTGGTAAGCGAACTGCGGGTCTGAATCCGGGGCGAAGATATTGCTGGCGCTCAAACCCACGCGCACGGGAACTTCTTGATCCGGCATAGCCATCCACAGCGCTCCGCGTTCATCGGCGGAAATCGAGGTTCCTTCACCCAAGATCATGAAGACGCGCTTCAAATAATTGCGGTTGGGAATAATTTCGTCGTGGATCGCCTGGTCCACCGCGGCATCGAGATTGACGCGATACTGCTTCCACTCATCCTGGGTGCCGAGAATTTCTTCACGCTGGAGCTTTTCTTCGGCGGCAAGCTGTTGGACGCTGACGGTGAACTCGCCCGCAGAAGGAGCGCTTAGAAAGTCGTCCGCTCCGAGGGCCTGTGTGGACGGGTGCGCTTCGAACTGGTGTTCGGGATTGAAGCGGCCGGTGAGAGCGTAGGAAGCGGCAACAGCCGGAATTCCCTGCCAGGCAAAAACGGCGAGCGGAATCACCAGCTTTTTCGAGTGGTACAACTGCTCAGTTCCGCTGCGGCATTCGCTGCTGCGTTTGATGGTTCCGGGGACTTGCGCAAAATGCAGAACGCGGAAATTGAGCTCCGGATTTTCTTCCGCGTATTTCGTCAGTGAATGCGCAACGGCTTTGGGCGTGGTTATGAAAAAATCATTCATGTAGTCGGGTCTTACGGATTTGGGGAAATAGAAATTCATGACCCGGCGCGCGAAATCGGCGCAGTTTCGGGTGAGACCGTGGAAGTGGTTCACATTGGGCTGAGAATTAAATTCGGCAATGAGCGCGCGGTCCTGCTCGACGGAAGTGTTCACGACGAATACGTACATGCTGCGTTCGAGAGTGGCGCCAACCATTTCGCGCCATTCGGCGCCATTGCCATAGCGGCAGCGTGCGCCGGTGCAGATCGTTGCGAGATATTTTTCGCGGTAGCGCTCTTCGAGCACGGACTTGATGTCTTTCGAGCTGAGCAGCGGGCGGTCTTGGGGGTCTTCGACGCCGTAGAGATAGACGCTGAGCGGAACGATGTTCCATTCGTAAGGCTGGTCTTCGCCCAGAGTAGTGTAGTTGCTGATGACCGAGCCTTGCTCACCGGGGCGGCACAAACGCATTTTCACCGGGGAGTCGTCAGGGCAGATATTCGAAAGATAGACGGCGCTATGGCCGGAGCCGGTGATGCGGGCGACGCTGGTGTCGAGGGACTCGTTCAGGATCACTCCCGCATCGGCGAAGGCGGAGGACGCGAGCGCGCACACCAGTACGGCACCGAAAGCGAAGATGGCTAACGCGCGTTTATTAAACGACAAATGAAGCCTCCGAATGTGTGGTACCGGGACTGCCAATGCGGGCAGGTGTCTCCCGCAGGCGCCTGTTATTAGAAACACCGGCGGAGCGAAAAAGTTGCAACCCATTCAATCTACAGTTAGTTAGATGCAGTAAGAGGGCCAAAAGCCACCCTGTATGCAGAGCTAAAAACGCAGTTCTGGCCCCGGTTAGAATTTTCCCCGTGCTTTGTTTTGAGTGAGTTACGGTGATTTCTATATGTGCCGCACCTACGGCGCTAGGGGTACTTGTTTCCGGGTACCCAGCGCTGACGCACTGGGCTAACTTGTGCCGCGCCTACGGCGCTATGAAGGCATACATCTCTTCACGAGTGAGTCGCAGGCTGGGGCCAGACTGAAACGGGGCGCTACAAAGGCAGTGACATTCGACGAGGAATTCCTTTACTTCTTTTTGTGGGCCTTCAATCGGAATATGACGATGCGCTTCACTAAGTCCAAGGGAATGGGTTTATCGAGCGGGAACTTGAGATTACCTTTGGGGCCGGCGTACGGAGACACTTCTTTTTTGAAGGCGGCGGGCGCGGGTGGAAAAAGTGCGATGTGATTTTTGAATGCGGCGAAATGGATCAAGGATTTGCCGTTCAGCTCGAAAGTAGGGATTTGATAGCTGATTGCTTCCACGGCTTCCGGCGCTGCTTTGCGGATCGTCCGCCTGATTTTCTCAAGGATGGGCTGGACATCCTTGGGGCAGGCGGCGATGTATTCGTCGATGGACTTGAATTGTTTTTTCATGATTACGCGATGGCCTCACTTCTTTCGTTTTGGCGGAGGACGCGCGCCTACCCTTCGTTCCTCAGGAGAAAAAGGCGGCCGCTACAAAGGCGAACGGCACGACGGATAGTAGCACGGCGAGAATTCACGATTCAGTTCCCTCCCGTGCGGACCGGGCCGGACCTTTATGGCCCTGACAGGCAGGCGGGGATCAGGCGGTCGGACTCGAATCGGGTGGGACCGCGCGGTCCCAGCAGCCGCGAACGCCCTGGTGGAATTTTTCGCGTTGCTCCGGCGTCATCTGCTCCCAGCGTTCCCGCATGCCACGAGGGCGGTAACCGCCGCGGCCACCCGATCTGTGGAATCCGCCGAAGAGAATCTTGCTGAGGACGAGCAGGCCCATGGCCTGCCAATAGCCGATCGATTTCCAGCCGAAGATCGGCGGCACCAGCCAGTTCCACAGGTCCTTGACCACGAAACCGAGCAAGAAAAGAATGGCGACAAACAGCACGGCGAACAGCACAAACTTCAGTACGCGAAAAATGGAACGGCTTCTCATTTCTGTCCCTCCCCGGTATTCAGAAATTCGTCGTAGATGACCTGGAGCCGTCGGCGCAAATGAATCACGGCGTAATGCTTGCGCGAGAGCAGCGTGTTGACGCTGACGCCGGTGCGAACGGCGATCTCCTTGAAGCTGTAGCCTTCGATCTCATGCGCGATGAAAACGTCGCGTTGGTCCTCGGGCAATTCGTCGAGGGCGTCCTCGAGCTCGTCGAGCAGAACGGACCGCGCATAGAGTTCCGCGGGGCCGGCATCCGGCGAGGGCAGCACGTCTTCCAAGCGGAGAGTTTCTCCCTCACCGGAGACAGCAACCTGATCGTTTCCGAATGGCCCCAGCCGCTTCTTACGAAAGAGGTCAATGATGCGATTGCGGGCGACTCGAAACATCCAGGCGCTCCACTGCTGCACCGGTTCCATGAGGCGATAAGCCTCGATGACTTCGAAGAAGACTTCCTGCAGAAGATCTTCCGCGTCGGCTTCATTTGGAACGCGTTTGCGGATGAAATTGCGCAGGCGGGACCGTTCTTCCGAGATGATTTCGGAGATTTGGCGGTCCTGCTCGGTCATCGAGATGATGTTCGACGGCTCATGCATCCAGTACTGTAGACGAACGGCGGCGGAAAATATTGTAGAGAAGGCATGGGCGGATGGCAGCACGGCGGCTTCGGGATTCAGATGCGCCAGGCGCGATACGGTGGGGCGATATGCGTACGGCGCCCACTTCTATGCGGGCGCCATTCTTGGGAACGCGGCGCCGCTCTTCGTGAACGGAGTGACGGCCCGGAATAGGAAAGTTTCTTGCAAATGCCTGTGGGCGGAGCGAAGTGAGCTAGGGCGCCAGCAAGCCAAAGACGACGATGGTTGTGTGCGTACCAAAATAAACTTTCCCGTTGCTTACCATTGGGGTGACGAAATGGCTGCCGAGCGGAGCAAAGCTATCGCGGCTGCCCGCAGCCTGGGTCGAGTCGTAAAACTCATTCGCGAGATTCGTGGCATCGTAAGCGAATAGAATTCCGTTGTTGACATCAAGCGCCCAGACGATCCCGTTCGTGGTGCCATTCGAGGAAATGCTGGCCACGGGTCCGAAGAATGAGAACACATGCGCGCTTACTGTAGACGGCGTCATGGCCAGCTTTGCGTTCGTGATCGAATACGACGCGAAAGCCGATTCGGCGGGACCGACGTACACAGTATTGTTGAAGTAGACAGGCGTCGAGAAATTTTCGTGCGCGAGCGGAAACTGCTGATAGACGGTATTGTTCATGCTGTTGTACTGGCCCATGTTGTCGCGGTTCAGAACATACATGACTCCATCCTTGCCAGCGCCCACCGCGAGGTGGTGAGTGACCGGGGGGACGGCTGTGTCCACCAAATCAGGCAGCAGCAAAGGACCGGCCGAACCGAAATCCAGGTCGTCGGCGTCGTCCGTAATTGTATTGTCCGGGGCGAAGAAGTCCGCAACGCTAAAAACTCCGGAGGCCGGCAGGCGGACAAAAGAATTTGGGTAGTCCGCGCCGCTGGGGCCCGTGCTGCCAAAACCGTTGCCAGTGACGGCGTAGATACTTCCCGACGAATCTGCCGCGGGACCACCGCCGCCCATCCAGCTTCCACCGCCGGTTACATCGGGAGTGAGGTTCACAACGCGGGTTTGAGCAAGGGTATCAGCGCTGAAACCGATGACCCAGGCGTAGTACGTTCCGCAATCGCCATCCAGCCCGGACCACACAGAGTAAATTGTGTTGCCGCTCTCCAGGAGCGCGGCCCTGTCATGCTGAGTGGAAGGATCGAACGTGACCGTGCCGGTTTGGCTGGGGGAAGTAGGAGCGATGGTGGTCGGGCCGCCGAAAAGCTCGTCGCCCGTGGTCAGATCAAGCGCATGGATACGGTGGAAGAAGGTGTGAGCAGAGTTCTCGGAATTGGCGATCACGTAGATGGCGTTGCGCGAACGATCGATGACCGGCGTGGCCAGGATTCCACTCGGAACGATATTTCCACACGGCAGGCCGGTGGCCGTGGTTTCACCCGAGAGGAGCATCGACTTTTTCCAGAGGACCGTAGCTGAGGTACCGGTGATGCTGTCCGCGTCTATGGCATAGACAGAGTCGTTCTCCGTGGCGGCATACACGACGTTCTTGGTCCCGACACCGGGAATAGCTAACTGGCTAAGATAAAGAATCTGGCCGTCAATCGAACCGTCGACGGTGAACTGGCCGACCTTTCCGAAGGTCGTGGACTTCACATTGGTTGGCGTGAGCGTCGTTTCATTGGGATTCAGGCCGCTTCGCGAAATGTCGTAGTGCCAGGTGGCCACGTCGGCCGTCTGGCTGTTCGATCCCACGGTGAAATTTACGCCGTTGCTGGCTAGGCCGCCGACGGTAACGACGACGTTGCCTGTGGTCGCTCCGGCGGGAACCGGCGCCGCGATGCTCGTTGCACTCCAACTCGTCGGAGTGGCTGAGGTGCCGTTGAAGGTGACAGTGCTGGTCCCTTGCGTTACACCAAAGTTCGTGCCGGCGATTGTTACCGGCGTGGCCACTGGCCCTGAGTTGGGATTGAGACTCGCGATTTGCGGAGATGAACTCACCACATGGTGATTTTGGCTTGGGCACGCCGTCAGGCCAATCGCCAGAATTATCGAACACAACAGCACAAACAGCCCGCTTCGCATGCTGATTCCGGAGTTGCGTTCGCCGCGCGGTGCCGCGCTAGAGCCTGGGTTCGTGAATTTGTCGCGCATTCGATGTACTCCTCGTTTTAGTGGTGAGCGTCGCAGCACACATACTTATGATGATATGAGCGCCATTTAAGTCACTGGCGAGTTCAGTTTGGTAAAGCTTGGGCAGTTTGGAGGGCGCAAACGCCTGGGGGATATCCCCCATATGCTGGGAGGTTCTTGATATTTTTCAACCGCATCCCGGCTTATTCTTTCGAATAAATCCGAAGACGCCAACTTATCGCAAAAAACTGGTGAGCCGGGCAGGACTCGAACCTGCAACCCGCTGATTAAGAGTCAGCTGCTCTACCATTGAGCTACCGGCCCAACAAAAGAGAAGTATTGTAACACGATAAAATCGCGTCCCCAACGAAGCCGCCGAGGCCTCAGGGGTTAAAACCCCTTCGGGTCCGATGACAGTGCGGCACGGCTAAAGCCGTGCCCTGACGACTCGCGAAATTAAGACCACGCCGAAAAGCCGGCAGATTGCAGTCCAGCCGCGCCAAAAGAGATGACGCATGGCAAGAAATCACGAGGGGCGGCGAAGGGTTGCCGCGATCTCCTGGGCGACCTGGCGGGCGCGAACTAACTCACCGGGGCCAAGAGAAATGGCTGCGACGCGGGCGTGGCCTCCGCCGCCATACTTCTCACACAGAGACGCGAGATTCACGTCGGCGGGTATGTCCTTCCAGGGACTGGTTCCCACCGAGATCTTTGTGCGTATGGAGGACGCGCTCACGCCGACGGAGTAGATTGCGTTGGGATGCAAGAAATATGGAATAAATTTGTTGTAACCCTCGAGGTCGAGGTCGCTGACGTCGAAATAGATGACGCCGCCGCGAGAATCGGTGCGCTCGCGCAAAATATCGAGCGAGCGCCGGTGCCGTTCGAGCAGGCTGCCCAAGTATTTTTGAACGAGAGGCAGCTTCACCATTTCGGCCAGGGAAAGCACGGCCATGGAAGGAATGAGTTTCGGTACCAGGTTGGGTTCGGGCGCCGCTTCGATTACCAGCGCGAGCTGCATGGCCGGCTCCGCCAATCCAACAGCAATTGCGGGGGTTTCAAATTGCGCGCCGTCAATAATATTTCCCCAATGGATCAGTTCCGCGAGCGGGCTGGCATCGAATCCAAATTTTTCCGCGGCGATGGTGGCCAAAAATTTCGTGCAGGACTTGAAAGTGGGATCGTAAAATTTCTTGCCGGAATGGTCGCGGCGGAAATGCTCGGCATCCTGGGGGGTGAGAAACGCGCTCTGATGATGATCGAACCACCAGGTGAGCAGAGGCGAACTGGAATATTTGAAATCCACAATGGCGTTTTCGTCACCGTCGAAAATGCCGTCTTCGAACGGTTGCGAAGCTTTATGTGTCATCCCGGTGTACATAAACTGGGCGTCGGGATGGATGCGTTCGCGGTAAAAGCGGGTGAACACAGCGGCCGAGGCCGCTCCGTCGAAGCACTTATCGTGAAAACAAAGGCGAAGCTTCACTTACGTCTCCGCAGTGCCTATAGGCAATCCAATATCTTTAATAAGGAAAGCCAATAAAGATGGACGCTGGACTGACGGATGTCAAGGGTTAACCAAGACAGAGAGCAGGCCGCGCCGGACGGCGATTCCGGGCGGGACAACGGCGGCGAACGTCAGCGCCACGACTTCGAAAAGGAACAAATCAAAAACGACGGGTAGTTCGCGAGTTAGGATTTCCCGAATATCTTGTCTGCCAAGTCGGCAGCGATGGGCACGCGGTACCGCTCGCCCTGGTAGGCCTTGACCATCAGGAGGACCCAGAGAATAAGACCCACGAGAGAAATGAGCCAGAAGAGCATGATTCCCAGCGAGAGCCCTGTGGTAATTCCGGCGAGACCTCCGGTAACAAATAACATACCGACGATAATTCGGATGATGGTGAGCGCGCCGAAGACTACGATAGATTGTGCCGCGTGGAAACGAACGAATGGCCTCTTGTCCGTGAGGTAAAAGATTAGCCCGGTGATCCAACCGAGAACATAGCAGAGCAATCCAGCGACGTTTTCAGCCAAACCGGATTGCGTGGAGGCGGCGGAAGGTGACGAGGCGGCCGCTCCCTGGGTGGCACCACAACTTGGACAGAAACCAGCGCTATCTGCTATGGCGGCTCCGCATTTCGTACAGTGTGGCATGGAGTTCCTCCCGGGATTGGTTAAGGCTTGTTGGGCCGGAAGACTAGCAAAACAGGGTGAGTGCCGCAAGGGCATTCGCCCGGGCGAGTAAATGTGCCGCGACGATGCGGGCGACAATGTTGTAACTGTTTAGGAAAACGAATTGGCGGGGACGAGCTTTCCGCAGGCGTTTGACTGTTCTAGGAATCCAAGTCGCCTGTATAATCGAACGAGCCAGCCGACGCGGAAGTGGCGGAATTGGCAGACGCGCCAGCCTTAGGAGCTGGTGGCCGAAAGGCCGTAGGGGTTCGAGTCCCTTCTTCCGCAGAAAAATTTGAAGAAGCAACGAGGCGCGGCTGGTTGACGCGAGACAACGTCTTCCCTATACTAGAAATTCACCTGCGGTGAATGCCAGCCGCACTTCCCTGCCACGGTTCTCGGATAGGAACAAGTGAAAGGCGGATTGGGCCAGGGATTACTGTAAGAACGCCCAGAAAAACTTCCATGACAGAAGCGACATGCAAGCGCGAACTCGAGTTGGAAATTCCAGCCGAGAACGTAAGTAAAGCGACTGAAAAAGTGGCGCGGGACCTTGCGCGCGTGGCGCGCGTTCCGGGATTTCGTCCGGGCAAAGCTCCGGTGACGCTGATACGGCGGCGTTTCGCTGAAGATATACAGGGCGAAGTGCTGCAATCGCTGGTGCCTGAATATATCGAGAAAGCTCTGGAAGAGAAAAAGCTAATCCCGATTACGCGTCCATCTGTGGATAAAGTTGATTTCAAGGAAGGCGAGCCGCTGCGATTCCGCGCGGTGTTCGAAGTGCTGCCGGAGTTCGAGCTGGGCGACTACAAAAATCTTGCGATCAATGTGGATGCTATCGAAACCGGTGACGCGCAGGTGGACAAAGTGATCGAAGATATGCGCGAGCGCGCGGCTACGTTTGTCCCGGTGGAAGGACGAGCGGCCAAGGATGGCGATTACGTCTTAATCAAGCTTTCGGGGATACCGGTGGGCGGCGGCGAGCCGGTGCAGGCAGACAACATCCTGTGCCACATCGGCGCGGAAGAAACTCTGGAGAGTTTTACGGAGAATTTGCGCGGCGCCAGCAGCGGCGAAACAAAACAATTCCGGTCACAATACCCCGATGATTATCCGGACCAGAAACTGGCAGGCAAAGCCTACGATTACACGGTGGAAGTTCAGGGCATCAAGGAAAAAAAGCTGCCTGAATTGAATGACGAGTTCGCGAAGGACGCCGCGGGCGAAAAGGGCGGTTTCTCGACTTTGGAAGAAATGCGCAAGCTCATATTTGGAAGCGGCGAAGGAAGATCAGCAGAAGACACAGGCTCGCGAGAAGCTTCTGGAAGCTCTGGTGAAGCAGCACGATTTTCCGGTTCCCGAAGCGCTGGTGGAGCATCAGATGAATGTGAGGCTGGAGCGCAGCGTTCGGGCACTGACGGCTCAAGGAGTGGACCCGCGAGCCGTGAACATCGATTGGGTGGCGCTTCGAAACCACCAACGCGAGCGCGCGGTGGACGACGTGAAGGCCGAGCTCCTGATCGACCGCGTCGCAGAAGCGGAAAAGATCGACGCGACCGATGAAGAAGTGGAAAAAGAGATTCAAGCGCTGGCGGAACACAGTGGCGAATCGGCAACGGCTCTGCGGGCTCGCTTGACAAAGCAAGGAGTGCTCGATAGGATGAAATCGAAGTTGCGAAGTGACAAAACAATCGAGTGGCTCTACCGCAACGCCCGAATCGAGACAGCCAAGAGTGAGAAGTAGGTTCGGGTTCCTCAGCGCACAAAAGTTCTCCCTATGACACACAAAGACGACGGTAATCCGCGCGCAACAACACTCGTTCCGATGGTCGTCGAACAGACGAACCGCGGCGAGCGGGCGTACGATATTTATTCCCGGCTGCTGAAAGACCACATCATCTTCATCGGCACGCCGATTGACGATCACGTGGCCAACCTGGTGACCGCACAATTGCTGTTTCTGGCGTCCGAAGACCCGGAGAAAGACATCTCGGTGTATATCAACTCACCGGGCGGCTCGATTTCGGCTGGAATGGCGATTTATGACACCATGCAGTTTGTACGGCCTGACGTAGTGACCTATTGCATCGGGCAGTCCGCTTCGATTGCGGCTGTGCTGCTGGCTTCCGGCACGCCCAAGAAGCGCTACGCCTTGCCCAACTCCCGCGTGCTGATTCACCAGCCGTGGATGTCCGGCTTGTCCGGGCAGGCTACGGATATTGATATTCACGCCAAGGAAATCCTGCGCACGCGCGAAGCGCTTAACAAGCTGCTTGCGGGCCATACGGGACAGAGCATTGAAAAGATCGAGCGAGACGTGGAACGCGATTTCATCATGACGGCAGAGCAGGCCAAGGCATACGGAATTGTCGACGAG
>Ga0302310_10004068_pt1 | contig 11105 bp, 8 predicted proteins | sample III_Palsa_N1_2_FD_200451 | JGI IMG/M metagenome (GOLD analysis project Ga0302310, IMG submission 200451) | Peat permafrost microbial communities from Stordalen Mire near Abisko, Sweden - III_Palsa_N1_2 | ecosystem: Environmental > Terrestrial > Soil > Palsa > Peat permafrost | place: Sweden... | reverse complement strand
GTTACTTATACGGTAACAGACAAGACAAAGGCAAGACTGCATGCTGGCTTCACGATTCACATCTTTATGGCAGTGCTTTGGACGACGCCCGCCTCATCTTTGCCAACCGCTTGCGCGCGGCCCGACTTGCGTCAGGCCTAACCCAGGAAGCGCTTGGTGTCGCCACAGGGATCGCGGCTGAAGTGGCGCGCACCCGAATTAACCGTTACGAACACGGCGTCAACGAGTGCGACCTTCGCACCGCAAAGAGACTCGCCGATGCACTCGGAATGCCACTCGCCGCGCTATATGCGGATACAGACGAGATCGCGGAGGTGATCGTTGCGTTTGCAACGCTATCTCGCACCGAACAACGAGCGGTGGTGAACGAGCTAAAGGCACGAGCTAAGAAGCGATAGGTCACAGCAGCCGAAGGTGATATCGGGGCGGCTGTTAATTCCTGCCACTAAAAATGCGAAAAAAAGAGCGAACCAAGCCAAGGCTACCGAGCATGCCATGGGTACCAACGAGATCAGATACTTCACAAATCGCATTTCTTGAGACGTTTACGCACCTGCGCTGGTGTGCATGCTCAACTTGGTGTAACGATATGAATTCGTACGGACATCTCAGTCTTTGATCTCTTAGCTCTTTCCCTAAGATTCAAACGGTTCGGCATCAAAAACTCTACCGCGGCGTAGCGCCAAAACACTAAAGACCTTCACGGAAGGAACAGACGAAAGCGAAAGCCACGTAAGGGACATTCGTCGATACATACACTATGCGGATCGGGTCGCGTTTTTAGGCTTCGCTTACGACCGCCAGAATTTGCAACTCCTTTATGGAAACCCGGGCGTCTATCCCAGCAGAAGCAACAAGACTATCGTTTACGGTACCGCCTTCGGCATCTCAAATAGCAATCGCAGCGCGATAACAAATGCAGTCTGCCTGCATGGTGGATACGCCGAAGATGAAATTGAACTAGTGCCGGAAGTGAAGTGTGGAAAGCTCTTGCAGGATTTCAGCTGGCAGCTATCGCTCGCCACCGATCGCTAAACCGTATGAAATGCAACATCGTGAAATAGTTGATACCGCTTGATACACCCCAAATTGTTTGGCAGCTCAATTATCGCCGCAGGCACCGATCGCTGCATTCAATCTGAGCACCTAGTCATCGTCGAAAATGTCTAACCCCTTTTGTTTCGAAAAGCGAACAGCCGGCGATCAATTGCTTGCGACTGCTCTCACGCCCCCCTCCGTCGGGATCAGAGTCCAAAGTCTTGCATCGATGCCATCGTTCTCAAGCTTGCGCATCAAATATCGCGCTTGCAGTGAGTCATGCGTTGCGAGAATGAGCTGAAAATCGTGTTCAAAAATAAAATCTCGTAAAACGTCAAAGACAGCTGCAGCATGAACAAGATCGTGATGCTGAGTTGGATCATCTAGTAATAGCCCCTTCCACGGGGACCAAGTCTGGCCGAGAGCAAGCGACAGCAGGAAGCACAGCTGTACGTCTGTAAGCTGTGCCTCGCTTGCGATTAATGGCGCGGGAAACTGCTTCTTGCCCAGCGGAACCTTAATCTCCGCGCGTTCTTTATTGTAATGACTATAGAAATCTAGGGTCGTCTCGGAAAATCTTTGGTCCCTAACTATTCTCTTCAGGAGCGCTTGCCAAGTCGGGACGACGCGGATGACCCGGTCATGAATGTCTCCCATTTGCACCGAAAGCGACTGCGAAAGCGCATCCAATGCGTCAACTACCTTCTCGGCAGCATTGGACTCGATTCGTTTGTATTTTGCGACTGACTGGAGACTCGCAGTCATTTCAGCCTCGCTATTGGAACCTCGATAAACGTCTATTTGGTCCTGTGCTTTTCTATTGTGCTCAGCTGTTGACAGTCTATCTAAATCAGAAAGAGCCCTTCTTAGCGTCGAATCCTGTAGCCGAAGAACGGAAAGTGCCGACTCCTGTTGCGCTGTCACCACGTCCGCAGTTGTAGTTGATGGCTCACCAACTAGACCAGCAGCGCCCCAGCTTTCCGCTATCTTAGTTAACTCTCGGCGTGCTGCTGCAAATGCCTCGTCCATCCTGCGCAACTGGACTACGAGCTCCTCAATCGCGTTAGAGTTCTTTACCTGCATCTCGACAATTTCCTGCCCTGTACGGCTAACTTCGATTGCTTCGGTACCAAGCTCCGCATTACGTGCACGAAGAGATTCCAGCGAAGGGAGCTCACGTACCAACGACTCCAGCTCGGAAAAGACAGCCAATTCAGTAGCTACCGCCCGATCGGCCTCAAGTCTACGAGACCGCGCCAACTCCAACGCTCGAGATAAGCTGTCTACATCAACTTCAAGATCCGGGAGTTTCGCAAGCTCGGCCATCGTAGCTGCTCTGCTCATTTCGTCTTCCACTGCTGACTTGCTCTCAGCCAAAGTATTCACCTTGACCTGGAGAAGCACCCTTGCTGCAAGAGGCGTGTCACCGCTAATTTCAACGTTCGAACGGATCGTGGCCACATACATAGTTAGACGACCCATCTCTTCGGCCTGTTGCGAAGAGCGACTTCTCAACTCCTGTGCAGTGGCGTTGAGAGCTTCCTTTTTCTTCCTAATATTTTCCAATTCAGACAAGGCGCTTCGGTACGCAGCATCCGCCGCGCCGAGAAGCGGATTAGCCGCTTCTAGAGTCTTTTGAAGCCGATCTCGAAGCTCCTTATTACCATGGTGCACACCGCACACTGGGCAGTCCTCGACATCGGACGGAAGCTGAGAAGCAATTGTCAACACAGCCGTTCGTATCGCATTGGACGAGGCAATTAACTCGTCCACAAGTCTTTTTCTCTCATACGTGAACTGCGCTTGCCGAATCTCCAATTCTGAAACTTGCTGCTGTAGGACTTCGACAGAAGCAGCCTGCACCGCGTCTTCGTCATGCGCCTTTGTCAGCAAAGCCATTCGATGCTCGCTTTGCTCCCAATTCCCTACGAGACCCAATGCTTCTATTGTTTTGCTTTGACTTGCGACAATTGATTGCAAGCGCGCCTCTAACGTGTCTCTATGCTGCTTCAAATCGATGACCCGCTGGCGCTCAGTGCGGGAAGCCTGTAGCTTGCTTTCGGTCTCGAAAACAATTTGAGATTCGTTAGATAGAACTTCACGCATCCCTGAGAGTCTTTCACCACTCATCGCGTACTCATTAAGCTTTTCAAGACAGGTCGCGTTCTCGATGCGCTTATTTCCGAGATCAAGTTCTACGCGGTACTGATCTTGTATGCGTGCTTCGATCTTCTCTTGCTGTTCGCGTGCAGTTGCTAGCACGGCAGTCAAATTATTTCTATCTACGCTGATGCGCTTGAGTTGATGGTTGGCTGACGAGAAATGTTCAATGAGAACCCTAGCTTCTCTCGTATTCGCCAGATTAGTGGTTGTTGATTGAATTCTCTCGTTAGCAACAGCGAGCGCGTCCAAACACGTCGTTCTGAGATACGAGGTGGAGACAGGACTCTCAAAGAGAGAAGTTCCTAATAGTTCGACCGCAATCGGCTGAATATTTTCGGCTACTACGCCCGGCGACCGAAGATCGCGTTCGAGCTCGTGCGCAGATCGATCCCGCTCGGCCAAGAGGTCTTCCCAATTCTTGAGACGCTCAGAGGCTTCACGAAGCTCGCGTATATTCGTGTTGAAGCCGTCCCTAGCAATCCTTTTGGCAGCATTTGTCGTGCCGAAGGCGACGGCGCTATCCCTCGTGAGAGGAAGGCGGGCCAACTGGGCTCCCGCTTCCTTTGCGTCAGCTTGGACAAACCAATCTCGGTCTCTTTGATCTAGTAGATGAGTCAACCGGAGCAGATAGGGAAGATCCGCCCCTTCTTTGAGGCCAAATATTTGCTCGACAGTCACTCCTTGGTGAACCGACTCTTTCTGGTCCTGATAGATCTTGACCGACTTATTGTTCTCACCGAACGTTACCTGCGCACCGGCCGAGTTTGTGTTCTCTCGAATGGCGGCGCTTAAGTTGCCGTCGAGACGCGCAATACTCCCGGTCAGGGCCAGCTCGATGGCCTCAAACATCGACGTCTTACCGGTTCCATTCGGAGCAAGAATGATGTTTGCCGCTGGGCTGAAGTTAAAAGATACGTCGTTTGCGAAGCGTCTAATATTGGAAATGCGAAGGGTAGATAGCTTAGTCATTGGCGTGATCCTCCGCCGCGCGCAGCATCAGGAACTTTGTAAGTTCGTGGGCATCGCTGTTCACAAGAACCTGCTCCCACTGCTCAATAACGGCGCCCACCCACGCATGGTTCTTGACGACTGACTGCAGCGCGGTCACTACCGGATTCTGAAGTGGGCCGCCATCCGACTGAGCTTTGACCGGTCCAAGAAAGGTTCTGTCGAAAAAGTTGTCGATGGACTCATCAGGTCCGAGTACATACTTGCGGCAAAAATTGTCGTCTGTTTCGATTTTTACTGCTTCCTCAAACGGCACATCCCGCATCACGATTAGCATGTATAGATCGGCACTTTGAGTACCAGGTAACCGTTCGCGCACATTCGCGGCCCAGCTGTAAGCGGATTGAATAGCCGCTTCTGAATACGGCGCGTCTGCGACCAAAATAGTCCTCCATCGCGCATTGTCGCTTCGCTGCAGTCGGCAAACTGCCCCGTTAACGCCTTCGGCCGCCAGCTGAAGGAATGCCTTATCTTCTTCACTCCCCACACTGGCAATATATCTACCGCTCGCTCGGGCCAAAATTTCTCTAGTAAAGACATCGACGGCCATAGAGGACTCAGCCCCCTTTTCGATAGGCAGAAATAGCACTGAGCATAGAGGCCGAGTGATTGTCGATCCTCGTTCGGAAAAGAGCTTCTGCATGTTTTGCAGTTCCTTGACCGATAAGCCTCTCGACAGCTAGTTGCCTAGTAAAGACGATTGGCAATGCTGGCTGGCTCATACTGGTGGAAGCGCTGTCGTCTTCGGCCATGCTAGTACCTGTGAGTTCGGTTGGGGAGGTAGCTGTACCGGTTAGCAAAATGTACTTGGGTTTGGCGGCTTGCCCAGTTAGCGCCTCAATACCGTGATACCCAATCGAGTTCACCGCTCTGTTTCCAGGGATAGGCCCGCTCCACATCTGCAGAGCGATGGCGCGGGTATCGCCCCCTTTCATCAGACTCTTCCAGCTCGTTGATGGGCCTCCGATCGCAAACGCAAAGATGAGTGCCATCTCCAGACCACAGGCTAGCAATTGAACAGTTTGCGGCCCTAGGCGCAGACGCCTGACGCCGTCAATACATTCGCCGTCCGGATACAACATGGCGGCCAGTAGGTCGCCATACTCCTGTGGTAATTCTTCCAGTTCTTTACGCCAACTAGTCCAAAGCGTTTGTATGGAGGCTCTGTAGCTACTCTCGGAGATTTGCTGCATGCGCGTCGCGACGGCGACTTTCACCGCTTCCCAAGTCACTTCGTTCATTGCTTGGGTCAGTTGGCAAGCCTCTGTGCTGACGTCAGCAGGGTTGTCCAGCGTTCGCCCCACGTCTTGGCCCAAAACCGGCGAACATTCGACCCAAGTAGCAGCATAAATATCGTCAGGTTGCGCCCCAAAGGTGTTGCCAGTCTCTACCCTCGCTATTTCTCTCCAGGCGTCGGGGTTTGAGACCGCCGCTTGCGAGGCTCCTTGCAAATGCAGTGCTAGCCGCATGAGCGTGGCACTCAGTGAAGGGGTATAAGGTTCTAAAGTCAGGGGCTTAGGAATGCGAAGTATTCGAGCCCTGTTGCCAAGCCGCCACATGGCTTGGACAACTGTTTGAGGGGGTTCGGCGATCCCGTTTACAGTACCCGTCGTTCCCGATATAAACCAGCTATTCGCACCTAGCTCAAGTTTGTATTGCGTCCATGTCATGCATTCAGGCGCGAGAAGACCCTTCAACTCCTGAAGCAGGATTGACGGACGCGTCGTGGAAATATCGGAAGTTTTGGCTCGGGCAAACGCTAAGATCTTTTCAAGAGCCGCATCCGCGTCGGAAAAGTATGGGGACAACTTATCTTTAATTTGCTGCCGAAGATTCGCCGAAGTCCCTATACTTTTAATGCTCAGACGCCTGAGAGCAGCGATTATGTGGTCCCAGTCACTGAAACCGCACCACGTCGTAAGCCATTCATAAAGTTGTTCGGTGCACTTATCTTTTTTTGCGCGATCTGCGAGTAAGTGGGCTTCTGCATTGCCATCAGCAATATGCCTTGCTAGTTCCTCCAAATGCCTGGTCTCTACGCCCTTTTTAACGCCAACAGTAGTTATTAGCTCAAGCGTAAACCTTCTTGAGTCTTCTCGATGGCCTGCATTCTTTTCATAACGCGTTGCCAAGCTCGCAAGCGCATTGTCCAGCGGACTGAGCCCGGGATTTCCATCTGGCTTCTTACATGGTTTTGTATCAAAGTCCGTGTTTTGGCTTTTGATTTGACAGTGTTCTAGCGAGCCGTCGGTATGCTCTATGATGAGATCGTCCCAGTGCTCGACGTCTCCCTGTTCGCAACCTATGCAGGCGGTCACGCACCGGCCAGCAATGTGCGCTTCGAGCATCGCAGCCATGCTGTATACAACGGATAGGCATTCGTATTCAGACTTATCGTCAAGTCGAACTTTACGAAACATCTTACACTTCCCCTGTGCCCGGACCATGCACTAAACAACGGTTAGTCGGCCCGTTTTAAATTGAATAAAGACGCCAAATTTAGCTTTCTTGCAATCTCTTTTGGTGGCCTCAAGGCATCTTCCAAAAGAGATGCCACCGAGAACGTCGTTAAAGCACTTCGGAACTCTTTAGACCATTCGGCAAAAGACGTCTCGGCGATCTGAGGATATCCTGATGGGATGAAACCGGGGTCAGAGTGGACTTCTAAAGTCGTAGTGTCGAGAAAGTGCGCTTTGAGCCCAGTTATGCCCACTTCTTCCCGAATCTGGCAAGCCGCGCTAAGAGCGCGAGATGATCGCGTTATTGACGGCAACCAAGATGCGCGCAATAAAGCCGCCGTCTAGCGAACTGATCGCGCGCACTTCGCCTGATGAACTGTGCAGAATCAGGTGGTGCGTCGCCTTCTGAGACTTGACAACTAGAATGCCGGCCACCACAACGACCGCACCAAGAACGATGCCAAGCACCCATGCATTCAGTAAGGCGATCAACAAAACGGCAGCGCCTAGAATCGCCCAGCCTACTCCCGTTGATTTAGCTGGCTCCACAATCGCCTTAACCGAAGTAACCCCTGCGATAGCGTATGTCTGTCCACTTGATACGAGCCTGGCATTAGTGACCAGTACATCACCTTCGGAAAAGAACGTGCGCTCCACGAGCGGTAGCGGCGGCATTACATCTGACATATGACCCCCTGTGACATTCCATTGCTTCCCTCCCCCAGCATACGGCAACCGATGGCAGACGACGTATCAGGGATATCAGAAGGTGCAGCATTACGGGCTCGGGTGCACTCCCTAGTCGTCGAAGAAGTGCATCCAAGCTGTCCTCTTTATGGGTCGGCAAGAGGCTTCGACCCGGTCAACGCCGCTCAGCTTTTCCACCTCTGGAAGTGAACCCGCTGCGCGTACCACCAGTACCCCCAGAAAGTTGCGACGATCAGCGACGCCACGCCGAAGGGCATAGCGGGCATGCGTGGATTGCCCGGATCCCCGGGTATCGGTCGTGCTGTGCCAGCATGACGAGGCCGCCATCTCGACCGCGACTGAAGCGGCTGACGACTGCGTGCATGGCTAATGCCAACGATCAAAGAGCATTCTAGACCAGGGCTGAAGCAGGCCCTATGCTCGTTCGAGTCGTTTCCAATAGCGAAGCTTGCAATCATGCATCCTGTCTTTCGTTGGTTGATGGGAATACTAATTTTTGTCGCAACTTTCCCGGCCATAGCCGCGGGCTCTCATCCCCTTTGTGTCGAAGGTGCTCCCGAACCGGTTGATCCACACTTCGCAAGCCAACTTCGCCCAACAAGAACAGCGACATGTGCATATGATTTCAGCGAGCTTGTTGCACGCATCACCAAGCTCAGTTTTGATAAGCATGATCCGGATAGCGTAGAAACGGCGGAGAGGGCATTTGCTATGCCGGAGATGACTACGTCATACGACGATCCGCGTAGGGCGAGCTATTCGATGATTTTGTCTGGCAAAGACGGTTGGAAACTTTCCGTATGGGTTCGAGAGTCTTTCTACCCGCTGGACAAAGGACGGGCGGGTTTTGTGCCTGGATTGCGTCCTAAGCGACTTTTCAAGATTAAGGACGCTGATTTACGTATCGATTTGGCTGTTGTTGGAAGCCTTTCTGCGCCTTTCGTTCCGTGCATCCCTGTATCGCCATTCTTTGACGCTTCATTGAGAGAAGGTTGGCAAGACATTGAAATGAAAGTATCACCGCCGACCGACGGTGGTTTACGAACGCCCCTATTTCAGGAAGGATCCAAGCGCGTGAGCATTGATGGCCAAAGAGGGCAGTGTGCCCAGCACATCGCACTGATGCAGCCTGCGGTCAGGTGATTGAAATCGAGGTGGTAGCGCCATCGCGCATGAGCGGTAGTCAGTTAAGCAGAGACAAAGCCAACGCCGCTCAGCTTTTCCACCTCCGGAAGTGAATCCGCTGCACGTACCACCAGCGACCACAGAGACTTGCGACGAAGAGCGATCCCACGCCGAGAAGGATACCGAGCATGCGTGCATTGCCCAGATCCTCGCGAGTGAGCAAGTCGACCACGGAGTAGGCCTGTCCCAACAACAGCACCACGAATCCGGCCCACCACGCGAACAGGTAACGGCGGTAGATGCCATAGGCGCACGCCAACAACATCACGCCGTTGACGACGGCTCCCAACCGTACGGCTTGCGGATAGCGCTCGATCAGTGCACCGCTGACATGGATAACGCCTGCGCCCCTGCCCTGTAGTGCACCGACAAAGCACATCACACCGAACAGGCAGAAAACGCCGGTAACGATAAGGATGAACCGCGGACACGCGTCGGACGGCGTCGATCCCGGTAATGCCAAAGCGGCCTCTGGCGATACCGGCGCATGCAGCGCCGTGCGAATCACCTGCGAAAGCCACGCGGGGTCGCCGCGCGAGAACCAGGCAAATAGGCGCGTCATGCCAAGCCCCAACGCGAACATGCCGACACCCGCCAACGGCGTAACTGCGGCGGCAGATCCTTGCGCGGCGGCCGGCAGCGACACCAGCACAAACAGCGCACAAAACCCGAACCAGTACGCCATGAATAACTTCACGAACCAACTAAGCCCGAACCGCCCCGTCAGCACCACCTGCCCGTGGACCTGACTAAAGCGCCCCGTAAACACCGGCTTGAACGAATTGCCGAACATCGGCACCACGCGTCGCAGCGAAACCCGCGTCTCGCTCACCCGACCCACCGCCGCCTGCTCGGAAACCCGAAAGAGCGACCACGACTTCGTCGCCGCCTTCAACCGCGCCACGGATTCCGTCAGCCCGTAGGCACTAATGAACTCAACGGGTTCAGAACCGCCCCAGATATCCTTGATCCATCGAACCATGACTCCCCCGCATCCATTCCCATTAGTGCCCCGACCCGGTTGGCTAGCTGACCCGGCCGGCTAGCTATGCTGCCATATCTTTGCAGCGACCCGTGGCGATCTCGTCCGACGCATGGCGCACACCGATGTATTTGATCAGTAGAACGCTTGAGTTAAGCGACGGCGAAGCCATCCGCCTTGAACGAATTTCTAGGCAACGCTTTTGCTTCTGCGCGGCCTACTAAATCGCCTGCCTGGAATGCCAGCATACTGGTCTACTGATCGCCGCCCATCGGAAGTTTCTACTGTTACCAAAAAATGCCGACCAGCGACTGGGTCAGTACCAAATCTTGCGGACAGGACTTTGAACTCTGATAAGCCGAAGCCATGCCTTTTGGCCAAGTCTGGCAGTAGCTTAGAAAATTTCTGAATGGTGCGCTTGAGCTCTGTAGAAATTGTGCTGCCCGATGTTGAGCCCGTCATGAAGTCCACGACTATGTACCCCTCGGGCGAAGATGATGCTTCTCTAAAGATGTCGACCGAGTACACGCCCACCATGAAGCAAATCCCGCTGGCGAGCGAGTCAGCGACGTTGTGAGCGAATGATGTGAGTTCCCCAATCTTCATAGCTAAACTTTCCCAGACCATCTATGCACTGCACAACGCTGTAGTAAGCGGCGGCGTCGCCGTCCGCCTTGAACGAAATGTCGGGGTGCGAATGCCCGCCTAGCTCGCGGCCTTTGGAAATTTTGATCCGCACCAAGGGCAGAAAGCAATCGCGATAGATGACGAACCGCCATCGTGAATCCTGATGCCGTAACTAGATGACCCTGGCGAAAACGAAATGACGTTATCGGGGCATTCCGGTGCATATGGATGCTGCTCGCATTGGTAGTCAGCCCAGTAAGACATGGTTTCGCAGCAATGTGTGGCCATGTGAACCCTAACGCTGGAATTAAGCGACAGCGAAGCCATTTGCTTGGAGGAATAGCTAGACTTCAACTTACCACGCGGGTGTTCTTCATCCGTTGATAGTCAGCGGTCTTGCTCAACTGTGGCGTTATCCGTCGCCCTGTCAGTTGCTCAGACACAAAGCGAATAGCCTCCGGTCGTACTGAACGGGGCCACCAAGTTGGAGGGGTGAGAACGAAGCGTTTGTTGCCCCCGCGAAGTACAAGCGTACCGAGGGTACTATGCTCCGCTGATGTGATCTCGGTCCAAAGGATGCGCCACTTGCCGAGGCGCGACTCGTAGGCAATGCCCTCAGAGTTGGCTGTAAACGACCCTGCGCCAAGACCGATATACAAACCCACAAAAGCAAAGATGGCGAAGACGACCGAGGGCCAGTACTGAGCGGAAGCTGCTGCACCAACGCAGCACACGGAGAAAAACGCCACAGTTCCGTAGCCCACCCAACGATAAGAATGCATGTCGATACGGAGCTGGGGCATGGTGGCTAACGCTGGAGTTAAGCGGCGCCGGAGGCGTCCGCCTTGTACAAATTGTTAGGGTTCGTTGCCGTGAGCATTGCTAGCGCGCCATCTTTTGAGCGAAATGAATTCAGCAGATGGCATGTCCTCGAC
>Ga0302310_10004065_pt1 | contig 11109 bp, 4 predicted proteins | sample III_Palsa_N1_2_FD_200451 | JGI IMG/M metagenome (GOLD analysis project Ga0302310, IMG submission 200451) | Peat permafrost microbial communities from Stordalen Mire near Abisko, Sweden - III_Palsa_N1_2 | ecosystem: Environmental > Terrestrial > Soil > Palsa > Peat permafrost | place: Sweden... | reverse complement strand
ATGTACGGCTGCCCCTACCAACTGCTCTACTCCACCGGACATACGGTCGACCGCATGATCGCCAATCCAAACTTCGAGTACGCTCCCGGCCACGTCGTCCAGCGTATCGAAGAGTCCCTTGCGGGCGTTCGCCTGCACACCACAACCAACTCCGGCGCACTCCAGGTTATCCAGGGCGAACGCGCCTTCGTCGGCGCCGGCGTGCTCGCCACCACGGCCCTTATGCTGCGCTCGCTCGACGCCTACGATCAGCCCGTCACCCTCCGCGAATCGCACTATTTCCTGCTCCCCATGCTGCGTCTCGCCGCCGTCCCCGGCTTCCAGCGCGGAGACCTTCACGCCCTCGCCCAACTCTTCATCGAGATCATGGACGAGACCATCACCCCCGACACCATCCACCTTCAGACCTACACCTACAACGACCTCTTCGAGGAGCCCATCGCCCATAAACTCGGCGCCGCCTCCAAAGTCTTTCCCTGGCAGGCCTTCCTCTCCCGCCTCTTCCTCTTCCAGGGCTTCATGCACTCGGACGTCTCCCCCACCACCGCTGCCCATCTCGAACGCAGCGGCACCAGCGACGTCCTGAAGCTGGCCGCAACCCTCAAGCCCGAGACCAAGGTCATCCTCAACAAGCTTGTCGCCAAGCTCACCAGGCTATTCCCTCAAACCGGCCTGCTGCCGCTCCTTCCGCTGATGCGCGAAGGCGAACCCGGCCGCGGCTTCCACACCGGCAGCAGCTTCCCCATGAGCGCCGAACCCACCGGCTTTGAAAGCGATCTGCTGGGCCGCCCCGCCGGTCTCAGCCGCATTCACGTCGTCGACTCCAGTGTGCTGCCGTCCATTCCCGCAACCACCATCACCTTTACCGTCATGGCCAACGCCCACCGTATCGGCACCCTGGTTGGCGGGGGTGAAGTATAAGATCGCTCTTCGTCGCGCTCGAGCTTCAGTTGTCCCTTACTTCGAGCGCTGCTGCGCTTCCCCCACCAAAACACTGCGCGGATCGGGATTAGACCACAGGGCGAGGAATTTCTTGTAACTCGCTCTGCTGTTGGCACTATCGTTACTGGCGGCATACGCGCGCGCAATCCCTATCTGCGCCATCGGATAGGCCAGAGGTGTCACCAGCACGGTAGGCCCGCTCTGCTGCATCACTGCCTGAAAGTCAGCTAGCCCCGGCGGCCCCTGCTTCGCGGCCACATGGATCACACCCCGCAGATACGGCGCCAGGGACAACGCGTCATTCTGCTTGGCCGCCTGTAACGTACTGAGCGCCCCAGCCAAATCCCCAGACTGCCACTTGATCGCGGCCGTCAGATTGGGGATATAGTACCCCTGCGCCACGAACGACTGCGCAATGCCGGATATCGCATTCAGGGCATCCAGGCTCTTCTGCGCCCCGTCCTTGTGTCCGCAAAAGGCATAAGCCATACCTGCGCTATAAAGAGCGTTCGGGCCAGCCGGAATCGCTGCTGCTTCCTCCTCCTGCAACAGGCCATTGGCCGTAGTACAGTCCGACGCCAGCGCCCGGTCCAGCGCAGCATGGGACAGCGCATAACTCGCCGCCGACCACAGCTCCTGTGTCGACCGCGCACGTTTGGCGATATCTTCCCAGTCCGACAAGCCTGCGTCGAACTGCCCACCCGCATCCAGCACCGACGCTGCATCCATCTCCGCTCCCAGCCGGTCGGAGACGCTGCTCTGGCTCGGCGCAGGCGCGTTCGCCGAGGTCAACAACGCGATCAGAGCATTGATTCCAGGGTGGCCCTGCCCTGCTCGCTGGCTCTCCCGTTCCAAGGGGACGGCCCCACTCGCATTGCCCAGCCCGATCATCGCAAGTTCAGCATCGCCGTTCGCCTCGGTGTTATATGGAGACAGCTTCAGCACAGCCTGCGCCGTCGCCAGCGAATCCGCGAACTTCCCCACCAGCCGCTCGGCCAGCGCCAACTGAAGATGCGCGTCCACATCCGCTGGATAGTTGTTGCATAGCTGCTGCAACCCGGCAATCGCGGCGTTGTAGTCTCCCAGCGTATTGATGTCGTAGCTCGCCAGGGTCAGCGCCTGGGTTCGCGTCCCGGTTTTGGCGGAGGTGTCCTGGGCCTTCGTGGCAGCCTCGGCCGCCTTGACCTCCGCGTTCTGCCGCCGGTAGATATCGGCCAGCTGCACATACGCTTGGGTAAAGTCGGAGTCCTGCTTCACGGCGCCTTCAAAGACCAGCATCGCATTGTCCAACTGGCCCTCGCTCTTCAGCAGTTCCCCGTTCACATACGCCTGCAACGCCTCCAGGTTCGACGTAGCGTCCTGGGCCAGCGGTGTCGAGTTTCGCCCAATCGAGTCGCCCGTCTCGCCCAACGCCGAGCGCACGTCCGAGGCCAGCCGGTCCACCGCCCCCCCCATCTGTTCGCGGCTCGCCGCCACCTCGCTTGACTCTGCCAGCCGCTTCCCGCTGGCAACGTCATACAGTTTCACCGACACCGCATACGACGACGGCCCATCCGGATGAATGTCCCCGATGGCCAGGTTCGCAGCTCCGACCGCCTTCGCCGCATGGCGGGCATCGTCCAGAGAAGGCGTAGGCGTAACCGGCACGCTCGCCAGCTTCTGCCCGAGCGCCAGGTCTCCTCGGCCATAGATGGAAAGGTGCGGCGACTGCTTCAGATCCAGTAGCAGGCCCGCGTCCAGCAACCCGTCCAGCGTGGTGTCCCCGGTGTGGTTCTCCGGCTTTACCAGCAGCAGCGATGTAGGCACGTCGGACACTGCTCCGGAGGGATGCATCTGGTACCACGCGAACCCCCCGCCCGCGGCCACGGCCACCAGCAAGCCCACCGCAATCCAGCGGCCTGTCTTCGAGGTGCCCTCGGCTTTGGGTACCGCTCCACTCTCTACCGCGCGATACGCCGGCCGCGACCTCGACCGCCGCCGTGGGTCCTCTTCCTCGCCCAGGTCAGGAAGTTTGAACCGCCCTAACGGGGGCCGCGGCGCCGTTCTCTGCGACGGCGGCGAGCTAGCCGGCCTGGCGGAGCTATCCGAAGCCCTCACCGCCGGCGTCCCAGCCTCGGGTAGCTTGACCGGTGCAGTTGGCGGCACAGGTGTCCGTGCCGGACTGTGCGTTCCAGACGACCCCAGCGGCGCTGCACTCCGCATCGGAGGCGCATCCGCCGGAGTGATCTCCGGCCGCGACCTTGCCCCTTGCGGAGGATCGCTGGTAACGATCCGCTTCACCGGCCGCAGGAAAGCCTCGCTCGGATGCGACGGCCTCGCCGCACCGCCCTCCGGAGCGCGCGACTGCTCCGGTACAACCGGCCCCACCGCATCGCTGGGCTTGGCTGCTCCGGGCGGTGGCCCTAAAACACCCCATCGGCTCGTCTCCGGATACGCGCGTGTGGGTTGCGTAGGATGCGTAGGCGGAATGTCGAACTTCGTCGTCTCGCCCCGGACCATCCCCTTCGACGGCTTGCTTCCCCACAGCGACTTAGTCCCACCCCCACGCTTCACCTGGATCTTGTGCAGCGCCTCCACCAGGTCGCTGGCAGAGCGGTAACGGTCGGACCGCTTCTTTTCCAGCAGCGTCATGATCACCCGGTCAAGCTCTTTGGGAATATCCGGGTTGTAGTCGCGTATCGGCTCCGGACGCTCGCCCAGCAGCTTCACAAACACCAGCGCGCTGGTCGCTCCCTGGAACGGCAACTCGCCCGTGGCCATCTCATACAGCACGACCCCCAGCGAAAACAGGTCCGATCCCGCATCCAGTGTCTCGCCCTTCGCCTGCTCGGGAGACATATACGCCACCGTCCCCACGGTCGTCCCCGCGCTGGTCAGATCGAACCGCGTCGTCTGCATCGAATCGTCGATCTTCGCCAACCCGAAGTCCAGCACCTTGGTCTGGAAACGTCCATTCGGCTTGTCCACCAGAATGATATTGGCCGGCTTGATGTCGCGATGAATGATCCCATGCCCATGCGCCACGATCAGCGCATCCGCAACCTCGGTAGCCACGCACACCAGGTCCTCTGTCGATATCCCGCCCCGCGTGATCCGCGACCGTATCGTCTCCCCCTTCAGCAACTCCATCACCAGGTAGGGGTCGCCCTCCTGCTCGCCGATATCGAAGACCGTACAAATATTTGCGTGGTTCAGCCGCGAAGCCGCCCGCGCCTCCTGCAGGAACCGCGACCGCATCCCCGGCGTAGCAAACTCCTCGCGCAGCAGCTTGATCGCTACATCCCGTTGCAGACGGGCGTCCCACGCACTGAAGACCAGGCCCATGCCGCCGCTGCCCAGTCGCCCCAGTATCTCGTACGGCCCAACCTTCTGCCCGACTTGCGGGACCATCTAACCTCTCCTCGCGCAACGCTCAACAGCGCTCGCGTGCCAGTCCCAGCCCAAAGACCACCATCATACTGCGCTTCTACAAGCGCCCTATGCAACCATCTGGCCCAGACAACACCCAGACAACAAATCATGAATCGAGCATTATTTCGGTGCGCGATGAAAATTGGGGAACGCCCAATTCTAGTACGGAACTCCCACCCACGCGGCTATGGAAAAGCCGTACACATCACAACCCGAACACCGGGCCTCTCCACCACTGCCGGCAGATGCCATACCCACCCCTCCGGCGTCTTCCATGCCTCATCCCACTGCGTGGCCACCAGATACTCAACTCCCAACCCCTGGCACAGCCCAGCCGCATCGGCAGCAGCCGGGACCCTCTGCCCGGGCCCCGGAAACAACTGGTCGACCCCGCTCCCAACCGCGGCACACGCCGACATCTCCCCACCGAAGCTCACATTGCAACCTTTCTGTTCCGCAATCACCTGGTGCCCCACGTTCAGCATCTGCGCATCCACGAAGTACCCGCCCGCCGCGCTGTCGTACTGCACGCGCGCCTCTCGCGGAACCCGTCCCTGCAACGCCGCGTACGCGTCCCGCAGCGCATAGTTGCGCTCAGCCAACTCCCGCATCGCAGGGTCACCGTGCGCTTCGCTCCACCCCACGAACGTCCGCAGCATCGCCACCTGGTATATGGAGCCGCACACCCCGATCGCCGCCAGCCCCAGCAGCGCCTTGCGCAACCAGCCCGAACTCCCCGCCAGCACGCCAATGCCCAGCAGCAATAGAAAGAACTGCGGCAGCAGTGAAGCCCTCATCCCGTAGTCGTTGGTCACAATCACCTGCGATCGCACAAAACTTGCCACTGCCAGCCCACTCCACGCCCAAAACAACAACGTCGATTCCCCATTGCTCCTGGCCTCTCGCTGGCGTTGCGCCAGCCACAACACCACCGCAAAGAACCCCAACTCTATCGCATACCCAGGCACCAGTAAGATCAACGCCACAATCTCCCGCGCTCGGACGGGATGCACCCTCTGCATCCGCTGAAACAAAGGCAGCAGCATCTCCGGGTCCAGCATCTCGCGCACGCCCAGCCCCAGCACATGCCGCGCCGTCTGCTGCGTCTGCCCTGCCTCATGCTGCATCAGTTGCGCCACATAAGGCCCCAGCGCGAGCCCAGCCACCAGCGCCGCAATACCGGCAGCCGCCAGCAGTCTTACCCTGCCCTCGCAAAACAAGCGCCACACCACCCAACAGCCCACGATCCCAGCGGTTGCGACAGCCACATAGGTAGACAGTCCAAACGCCCCCGCAAAGCTCACCCCCGCAATCGCCGCCATCGCAACGCGCTGCTTGCGCAAAACCTCCCCACTCGCCATCCATAGCAACAACAGGCACAGCAGACAACACACCAACGCCGCCGCATGATGCGGTACCCACAGAAACGTATCCACCCACGACGTGACCATGTCGATCGACCACCACTCCATATCGCCCGAGATCGTCCCTCCAGCCAGCCGGTTGAAGATCACCACCGGCAGATCGAGTCCCGTCACACTCAGCAGCGCAACGCCAATCCCCCACCGCCGCCACAACACCTCCCCGCGCCACCCCAGCAGATACCGCCCATACAGCGCCAGCATCGCCCCCACGCCAACCACCGGCCACACGCAGCTCGCCACCAGAGCCTGCCGCGCCGAGATATGCGCGATCCGTCCCACCACCCCGCACGTCACATACCAGAAGTAGTAGTACCGCAGCGGCGTATCGTGGCCCGGCCAGTACACCGGATTCACCGGCACCACGCCGGTACGCATCACCGCATCGACAAACGCCGTCCGCAGCCCGTGATCGTAACTGGTCACGCTCATAAACAGCCGCGCCCCTGTTCCCACATCGATCAAGCTGAAGATCACGACGACGACCCATGCGCCGCCGATCGAACCCCAAACCAACGCCTCCCGCCGCGAAACATCCACCACTGGCCGGTTGCGCAAAAACAGCACTACCGCCAAAACACCTATCGCAACCAGAACAACTTCAGCGGCCAACATCCCGCCCAGCCAAACTACCGCTACCAGCGGCAGAGTCGCAGCAAACGACAGCACCACGCTCCACGCCATCTGCTCGCGCAGCCCACGCCGGCGGAAGCCGCCCTGCGCCGCAGCATCCAGCTCAAGCCAATGCCCAAGGCAATAGCCAGGGCTCAGCAGTGCCAGCGCAAAGACCAGCGTGCCCCAAAGGCTTCCACCGGCGTCCCGCAACATATAAGTCCACGCTGGATGCAACATTTCTCTCCGCGATCTAGCATCGCATACGCCTCTATAATCTCCCTGTGACCGAGCCCATCGACCGCCTTACCCACCAGACCCTGCTCTTCGACGCAGACGATACCCTGTGGGAGAACAACATCTACTTCGAGCAGGCCATCGCCGCCTTCATCTCCTACCTCGACCACCGCGTTCACACCAACGAAGAGGTCCGCGAGCACCTCAACCTCTGCGAGCGCGCCACCATCGCCCAGTTCGGCTACGGCCTGCAAAGCTTTCGCCGCTCGCTGGTCAACTGCTTCGAGCAGCTCACCGACTCCGCCATCACCCCTGAAAAACACGCCCGCATCGTCGCCTTCACCGAAGCCATCTCCACCGCCGAGATCGAACTCCTCCCCGGCGTCGCCGCAACGCTCGAAGACCTCAGCACCCGCCACCGCATCATCCTCGTCACCAAGGGCAACCTCGACGAGCAGATCGACAAGCTGGAGCGCTCGGGCCTCCGCCCGTTCTTCTCCGCCGTCGAAGTCCTCGCCGAAAAGAACACCGAGTCCTACCGAGCCCTCCTCTCCCACCACGCCTGCGACCCCGTCAACACCTGGATGATCGGCAACTCTCCCCGCTCGGACATCAACCCCTCCCTCGCCGCCGGCCTCAACGCCGTCTTCCTCCCCCACGACTTCACCTGGATACTCGAACACGAAGTCGTCGACGCCCCACCCCTCGGACAAACCCTGCTCGAACTCACCACCTTCGCCGACCTCACCCAATACTTCTGATCTCCTCTGCGAAACTTTGCGCTTTTCCTTTGCGGCCTTTGCGCTAAAGTTCTCCTACCCCCGCCACCCCTCAAGCCTCACCCCTCAAACCTCTACAGACCACTACGGCTCATCCCGATAGATACCAATCTGCACGGTCCCACCCTCCACCAGCCGCGCCCGAAACATTCCCGGCGTATTAAAACTCCAGACCATCTGCCCATCCGGCGTAATCGCAATCACCCCGCCATCTCCCTTGATCGCCCCAACCTGCCCGATCACCTCATCCGCGGCCGCCTGCAACGTCATACCCCTGTACTGCACCAGCGCGCAGATCGTCCGGGCCACAGTCAGCCGTATAAAGTATTCGCCCGTCCCCGTCGCCGAAACAGCGCAAGACGCATTCGACGCATACGTTCCCGCCCCAATAATCGGTGAGTCCCCCACCCTGCCAAACCTCTTCCCCTGCGTTCCTCCCGTCGACGTACCCGCCGCCACATTCCCCGCCCGGTCCCGCACCACGATCCCGGTCGTCCCCCACTTATGTGCATCCGGACTCTCCAGCTCCGCAACCGGCTTCTTCGGCTCCGGCGGCGCACCCGCGGGCCGCGCCGGAATCGGCTTTCCTTCCTTCTTCAACTGTTTCACCAACCCCTGCCAACGCTCCTCCGTAAAGAAGTAACTGGGGTCCACCATCGTCAACCCCACGCTCGCCGCAAACTCATCCGCTCCCGCCCCCTCCAGCATCACATGCGGCGACTGCAACATCACCGCCTTCGCCAGCGAGATCGGATTCTTCGTCCGCGTCACCCCGGCCACAGCTCCGGCCATCATCGTCTTGCCATCCATGATCGACGCATCCAGCTCATTCTTCCCCGCCGCGGTAAACACCGCCCCCTTCCCCGCATTGAACAGCGGATTGTCCTCCAGCTTCTTCAGTGCCGCCTCCACCGCATCCACTGCCGGGCCGCCAGCATCGAGCACCTTCGCCGCCGCCTCAACAGCCTCATCGACCCCAGCCCTGTAAGCCTTGTCCCGCTCCGGCGTCATCGACGACCGCTCAATCACCCCGGCCCCGCCATGCACGACGATCGCCCACTTACCTGCGGGCGCCTGTCTCACCAAGCCCGGCAGTGCATCCTGGCCAACCGCAACTCCTCCAGCCAACAAAGCCACACCCAACACGTTCTTCCACGCAAACACCATCGCACCCTCCACCATTTCGCTCGAATTCAAGTGTTATACTATCCCTCGGATTGCACGTCGCTCCTGTCGCATTGGAACCTGCGTCAGGCTCCCTGCGGAGGTGGCGAAATTGGCAGACGCACTAGCTTGAGGTGCTAGCGCCGCAAGGCATAGGGGTTCAAGTCCCCTCCTCCGCACCAATCCTTCTTTCGATTCATCGCAGCTCAATCGCAGCAGCGCGTCCCGCATCGACCTTCAGTGTCGTGACCGGCCCAAACCGGTCAGTCCCAGCGGTCCATCTGCGGATCCCGGGCTCTTCGGAGTCGGACGTTGCACGCATCCACCGCATCCCACCCGCACTCATGCTGCTCGCCGCTGTCCCATGCACGCGGATCAGAAACGTCTTCACCGCGGGCTTGAAGCTGCCAACCGGCGACATCATCCGAATCGTCACGTTTCCATCGCGCTGCACCGCCGAAATCTCCTGCTGGTAGAACGCACCCTTCTCATAGGCGTATGTCGCGCCGTCATCTTCGTAGTAATTGAACGCTGTAGACTTGCTCGCCGGGTAAACATCCAGCGTGATCTCCTCAGGATGCATCGCATCCGTAGCATCCGCGACCGCGTTCGTAGCCACAATCGAGCCCGCACGCACAAACAGCGGTATGTCGCTCCATTTCTCGGTATCGACAGTCCAGGCAATAGACTGCAAACCTTCCCAGCGTTTGCCGCTCCCATACTCCCACCACGTCCCAGCCGGCAGATAGATAGACTTCGTCGCCTTCTCCTCCAATACCGGCGCAACCAGCAGAGCATCTCCAAACATCCACTCCTCCGTCTGCGCCGCCGCCGTCGCATCCTCTGGAAATATCCAACTCAGCGGCCGCACCAGCCCTACACCGCTCTCCACTCCCGCAGCTTCCGCAGCATACAGATACGGCATCAACGTATAGCGCAGCTCGATCGCATGATCGGCCGCCGCCTGCGCTACCGGCCCATACACCCATGGCTGGCGCTTCTCATGCAGGGCTCCATGCACGCGAAACACCGGCACAAACGCCGCAAACTCCATCCACCGCGCATAGTTCTCCGCCGTCGGATGCCCAATAAAACCGCCCGTATCCATGCTCCAATGCTCCTCGCCGATGTTCAGCGTCGCCAGCATCCGCACCGGCTGCTGCGCCATGCTTTCAGTGCCGGTCTTGATGTCGCCCGACCACTCCGCATAGCCATAGCGCTGCGACCCAAGATAGTAGTTCCGGTTGATCGTCCACACCCGCTTGTCCGAGTGCGCCCGCTGGCCGTCATGCTCCGCGCGCGCCATGTTGAAGTGTTGTAGATCGTTGAAGCGGAACTCCTGCTTCGCCACATCCGTGCGGTCCGCTTCATCGTTCCAGAAGCCCTCCACTCCGGCATCGAACGCCGGCTGCAAGTGTTCCCAGAACCACGCCCGCGTCTCCGGAAGATTGAAGTTCAAATCCCGTGAAGGCCGATGCGTAAAGTAATCGATCGTCTCCGGCTCCCCGGGATACCAGAATCCATGCTGCTCCGCGTAGGACGCCGCCTCATCCAGATCCGTCGTCGATCCCGGCTTGTACGTCAGTATCCGCGGCTTCATGATCCCCACCAGGTGAACCCCTTGCGCCCGCATATCGGCCGCAAGCTTTCCGCTGGCGCCGTCAGGAAACAAGTTGGGCGCACGGCTTCCCTCGCCCGATGTGCTGTTCCATCGCCACTCCCCGTAGTTGTCCTCGCCCCACGCCTTCCAGTCGAAGTCCATGATGAACCCATCCAGCGGTATATGCTCCGTGCGATAGCGCAGCACGATCTCGCGCATCTCGCTCTCGCTCAAACCCCACTGGCTGTTCATAAATCCCAGCGCCCATCGCGGCGGCATGGGCGAGTGCCCACTCAAGTCCGCCAGCCCCTTGCGTGTCTCCAACGGATCGCCAACGACAATAAAGAACTCCAGCTCCTTGCGCGAACCCTCGTGAAACCCAATCTTGTTCCCATCGATCGAAAATCCACCACCAACCGAATCGACCAGCACCGCATATCGCCGAGTGAAAAACAGCGGCGCCCCGCCATTGCCCTGGATACCGGCCTTCGCCCCAATCTCGCCGCTCCGCGTCAGCGAAGCATTCTTCACATTCATGTCGATGCCGTCGATCCCATAAACCGGATCGTCATCGTCCCTCACAAACTCCACCCCCTGCGCCAACGCATCCTTCAACACGTTCTCTTCCGTGAGCAACACTGTCCCTTGCCTGTCCGTCACCTCCAACGAAACCAGCGGCCCCGGTTTCAAAGTCGCCACGTACCGCGAAGTCTGCACCACCGCCGCGGTCCCCGTCCGTCGCAACTGCAACCCGGCAGCGGCCTCTGCATGAAACCCCGGATCCATCACCGGTGTCCGCAAATCCTTGACCCCACTTGGCTTCACATCGACCCGCAGAACGCCGGACTCCACAGCGGACACCTCGATAACGCTGGTTCCCTGCACCACTCTGAAGCCGCCAACCACCTGTTCCATCCTGGCCTGCTGTGCCACAGCCAATGGC